>Ga0209773_10000332_pt1 | contig 14798 bp, 19 predicted proteins | sample BogFormECP14_OM1_FD_188244 | JGI IMG/M metagenome (GOLD analysis project Ga0209773, IMG submission 188244) | Bog forest soil microbial communities from Calvert Island, British Columbia, Canada - ECP14_OM1 (SPAdes) (version 2) | ecosystem: Environmental > Aquatic > Freshwater > Wetlands > Bog ... | reverse complement strand
ACAAAGCTCTAATCATCACGGTGATAAGCAAGAAGCGCGACGAAATTCTGAAGCGCAGATTCTACAAGGAATTAACGGAGCAGTTGGCAAGCTCAGTTGCGATCGCTCCCAGCGACGTTATGGTCGCAGTCGTCGAGAATTCGGCGGCGGACTGGAGCTTTGGAAACGGCGAAGCTCAGTTTTTAAGCGGCGAGCTGGCATAAGGGGCTGGCCGAGCAGAAATCAGGAAAAGCCAAAGCGTGAATATTTACCCTGGACAATCTTTCTCGCGATCCGGTCCGTGGGCCGCGAAGGAGGCACATGCCCATACCTCTTCGGAATTTCGGTAAAACGGGCGTCCAAATCTCCGCACTCGGTCTGGGCGGCCACCATCTCGGCGGCGCTAAAGACGAGAAGACTGCGATCGAAATCGTGCACCGCGCCGTTGATGGTGGCATCACCTTTTACGACAACGCCTGGGAATACTATCGCGGCAAGACCGAGTCCTGGCTCGGCTTGGGCCTCAAAGGGCGGCGCGACAAAGTTTTCTTGATGACCAAGGTCTGCACGCACGGTCGCGACGCTTCGCTCGCCACGCAGATGCTCGAACAATCGCTACGCCGGCTGCAGACCGACCACCTCGACCTCTGGCAGATTCACGGCGTTGTTTTTCAGAATGATCCCGCGCTCTTCATTCGTCCCGGCGGTGCGGCAGAAGCCCTGCTAACGGCCAAGGAACAAGGCAAAGTTCGCTTCGTCGGCTTCACCGGCCATAAGGATCCCAACGTGCATCTCGCTATGCTCAACACCGGATTCCCTTTCGATTCCGTGCAGATGCCGCTGAACGCCTTCGATGCCACTTATTTTATGAGCTTCGAACAGAAAGTGCTGCCTGTTCTGAACCAGCGAGGCATCGCGCCCTTGGGAATGAAGCCAATCAGCGGCCATGGCGATCCGGTGCAAAGAGGCGTGCTTTCTGCCAGCGAAGCGCTGCGCTACGCCATGAGCCTGCCCGTGGCGTGCACCATCTCCGGGGCCGAAGAACCGCATATCATCGAGCAGAATCTGGAGATCGCGCAAAACTTTGTGCCGATGACCGCTGCCGAAATGCAGGCATTGCGCGACCGTTGCCGCCCCTATGCCGCAGACGGACGTTTCGAATTATATAAATCTTCGCTGAAGTTCGATAATCCAGAAGCTCGGCTCGTCCATGACTTCCCTCTCGACACGGCGCAGGTCGAGGTCAAAGACATGATCAAAGAAGCGGACGACACAGGCCACGCGTGGCCTCAGGTCTAGGGCGAACCACGCTCATGCACGATAATTTCAAACCCGGGCCTGATGTGAGCCGCAGAGGCTTCCTGAAAGGTGCCGCGATCGCAGGAGTATCCGCCGTGATTCCAACTGACAAGATTCCCAGCGCAGTCCAATCCAGAGACGAAGCGGCCCTCGGCAATTTCCAGTCGCCGAAGCGTCCTCTGGGTAAGACCGGCCTGCAATGTTCGATCCTGGGCATGGGGGGCTTCCATCTCGGCACTGTTGGAGACCAGACAGTCATCAATAATATGGTTGCCAAAGCCTTGGACCATGGCATCAACATTTTCGACAACGCCTGGGAATATCTTGACGGGCTAAGCGAAGAGTGGCTTGGCGTTGCTATCAAGGGAAGACGAGAAAATGTCATCGTTATGAGCAGCGTCTGCACGCACGGCCGCAAACAGGATGTTGCCATGCGCATGCTGGAAGAATCCCTGGTGCGGCTCCAGACTGACCATCTCGATGTGTGGCAGATTCACGAGGTGATCTACCACAACGATCCCGAGCTGATTTACGCGCCCGACGGAGTTCTGGAAGCGCTCACGAAAGCGAAAGAGCAGGGCAAGGTGCGCTTCGTCGGGTTCGACGGGCACAAGTTCCCCTCGATTCATCTGGATATGCTTAACCGCGGCTACGCGTTCGATGCTGTCCAGATGCCTCTCAATCCTTTGGACCCAAATTTCCGCAGCTTTGAGATCAACGTCCTGCCCGTCGCCAACCAACGGGGGATCGCGGTGCTGGGAATGAAGAGCATGGGCGGTTCCGGCGAACTCATCTCCAAAGGCGCCTACACTCCCGCGGAAGCGCTTGCCTACGCCATGAGCCTTCCCGTTGCCACCACGATCAGCGGAATGGATTCCATGGAAGTCCTCGACCAGAATCTGGCGATCCTGCGCGATTTCAAGCCGCTATCGGGCGAGCAGATGCAGCTGCTTCGCGATCACGGCAAGCAATTCGACGATGGGCGCTACGAACTGTACAAAAGCACAATGAAGTACGACCGGGATCTGGGCCGCAGCCTGCACGGTTATCCCTCAGCTGCGGAACTTCCCGTTTGACTGACTGGCGGTATTGCATCTCGAATTAAAACCGAACAAAGGAGAAACAAACAATGGCAAAGGAAGCCGTAGCACAAGCCAAGGAAAAACCGCAAGCAACGCACGAAACACCAACTGACCTCAAACACGAAGGCGTAGTCGAGATCACCGCCGAGCTACGCCAATTGTTAGCCGATACGTTCGCGCTGTACTTGAAGACCAAGAATTTCCACTGGCACATGACCGGGCGGCACTTCCGGGATTATCACCTGCTGCTCGATGAACACGGTGAACAGATCTTCGCCATGACCGACGATATTGCCGAGCGTGCCCGCAAAATCGGAGGAACCACGTTGCGCTCGATCAGCGATGTCTCGCGGCATCAACGCCTGAAGGACAACAGCGACGAAAACCTTACCCCGAAAGAAATGCTCGCCGAACTCAACGCCGATAATCAGGCGCTGACGCGTTATTTCCGTTCTACGCATGAAACTTGCGAGAAATACAACGACGTTGCGACCGCCAGTCTGATCGAGGTGTGGATTGACCAAACCGAGCGGCGAACGTGGTTCCTGTCGGAGATCGTGCAGGGACTCTGACAGCGACCTGATCGAGCACATCGAACAAGGCGCTTCGAAAAGCGCGCGGCTTCACAGCGCACCGCAAGCAGAGGCCCGAGCGTGTAGCCGGTCGCGATGACGGTGTCCGGCGGTTGGACGGCATGTTGGAATCTGCCGAGGTTTGGCGACACGCGAGGCGAGTGCGTGTTGCGTGTCGATCGCGTTGGCACGCTTGCACCGCTCATCGATTCAGTGAGTTACGGATTAACAGCTCTTGTTCGACCGAACTTGTACTTCTGGTACGGCATTCGCAAGTGTCTGCCATGGGGAACGAATAGCACAGAAGCGGTTGCCACCGGCCGGCGAACATTGATATCTGATAACTTTCATACAACTCAATATCGCCGGCCGCCAGCCAAAGGATGATTCGCCATGAACGCAATCACACCCGGGAAAGACAAGCTGGGATTCATCGGGATCGGATACATGGGGCGGCCCATCGCGCAGCGGTTGCTTGGGGCTGGGTTCCAGCTGACCGCGTACGACCGGGATCGCGGCAATGCGCAGGAACTGGTTCAATATGGCGGCGAGGTCGCGGGAAGCGTTGCGGAACTTACCTCCGGTTGCGACGTGGTGCTGACCTGCCTGCCCAATGACGAGATTGTGATGAGCGTTTATGGCGGAGCGGACGGCGTGTTCGCGAGCGCGCGTCGCGGGGCACTGTTCATTGACATGAGCACGGTTTATCCGGAGACGTCCAGGACACTGGCGCGACTGGGTGCGGAGCGTGGCGTGGATGTGCTGGACGTGACGATATCGGGAAGTACTCCGGTGGCGGAACAGGGAGCGTTGGTGCTGTTCGGGGGCGGAGCGCGTGATAGCTTCGACGCGGCGGAGGCGATCTTCCGGGCGATCGCTCGGAAGTATTTCCATGTTGGGTTAAGCGGATCGGGAGCGACGATGAAGCTGGTGGTGAACAGCTTGCTGGGGATCGGGATGCAGGCGATCGCTGAGGCTGTTGCACTCGGTGAGAAGGCTGGGCTGGAGCGCGATCGTTTGCTGGAAGTGCTGGCGCAGACAGCGGTGGTCGCTCCGGCGCATGTGGGCAAACTGCAGCGGGCGATGAGTAACGATTACAGCCCGCAGTTTCCGCTGCGTCTGATGAACAAGGATTTCGGACTGATACTGAAGCTTGCGGCTGCGGTGGGGGCGCAGATGCCTGCGGCGCGAGCGGCGTTGGATGTGAATGCGGCGCAGTTGACGCCGGGAGACGAACAAGACTTCTCTGCTGTGATTTTACAAATGGAAAAGCGAGCGCATTTGGATTCTACGGATAAGAAGTCGACTCGAAGTGCCGCCAATCGTTAACTCGATTTGGCGGGATGAAGAACGGTGAGTCAGTCTTTCGCGAACGGTTTGGGTGGAAGTAAAAACTGCATGCCGAAGTAGCCTACGAAGCGAGGCTGCTCGTTGCTGGCGGGCTGAGCGCTGCGACCGGCCATCAGCAATAAAATAAAGGGTGGGTGAATTTTGTAGCGCAGGCCGCCCTCGATGGTTTGCTGGCCGTTCGCGGGATTGAAAGTTCCCAGGCCGTAGAATTCTGCGTCGATTTCAAGCTTCTCCGTCAGGTCATGCCCCACAACTACGCCGGCGAGCCATCCAGAGGCCCCGGTGTGGACGTAGTTGTAGCCAACCTCCCAGTTCAGATTGACGGGGCCGAGCTTTTTTGAGAATTCCATGGGGAGAATCAGGCTAGAGCTGCGCGGGGTGATTCCGCGGGCTACGGAGTCATTTGGATTGTTCAGCGAGAGCTGGGGAAAAACAGACATAGCGAATCCGTTTTCTTTATTGTCGTAAAAGCGCCATTTGACGCCGAGTTGGTCCTGTCCCAGGCCGTATTTCGGAGTGCTGGAAGGATTGACTACGCGCAGCCAAGCATTTTCGAAAGTGAGCTGAATGCGGTCGCCCAGGCCGAAGTTGATGTCCACGTCGGGTTGGTGCGTGATGGACTGGTTGGTGTACAGGAAGGGCATGTAGCCCAGATTGATTTCCCAGTTGTGGTTTCCGGGGGTGCCGGGATCGTTGGTGTAGTACGGCGGGCCTCCTTGAGCAAATGCACCGGGAGCGCCGAGCACGCAGGCGACAAAGAGGAAGAGCTTCCAGGGTCCAAATCGAATGACGACTGCAGGTACGCGCACGGCGCTCCGTTCAAATTGAAGTTCCTGCCCGACTACTGGAATAATCGAGACTGCGCATGAAGCGAACGAGGAATCACGCCGGAAATTCCGCACGCGTGGGGGACGATTGGGCCGCACACGTCTGCGCGGCTGGCAAGCGCTACACGTGACCGGTGAATGGTGATTTTTGGAGCGCAAAACGTGCGAAAAACGTGCACGCAAACATGCTTTTATAGGCCGATTAGAAAAATCCAACGCATTGTTTTCAGGGGAGTTGCGGGCGTTTTTAATCGCGCGCGACCGATTAGAAAATGGCGCGTGGGGAGTGGGGGCTGGCGCGCTGGCTGTTGAAGTGCGAGCAGCGTTGACCATGTATCCCCCTTGTCGTGACGAAATTAGCGCACGACTGATGATAACACAGCCGTTACGGTGATTCAAGTGCAAACTGAGGGGCGGGGGCCTCGCGGGGCCGGATGCTGCTAGGTGGGGGCGCGAGCAACTCGAGAACACGCGGGAAGGACACCGCCCTTCGAAGCGGCACTGCCGCCATATTCACGGGCTAGTTGCGCCATCGTAGAGATTGCGCTCTTGGCGACATCGAAAGTAATTAGCGCATCATCCGGCTCGAGAAAATCCTGAGGATGCATCAAGGGATTTCTGCGGAGATTCTTTACACTTTTCAGGACTTCGAGCATTCGGTCGTCCACTGCGTCTATTTTCTCCAGGGCACCAATGTATTCGCCCATATTCTCTCTTTTGGGTCTGGGGACCCCGCCCGATAGCGCGTCGAAGTACTGACGCATAATTGCCTCGACAGAACGCAAGAAATGAAACGCCGCCGCCGTCGGCAATTTTAGCGCAAGGCACCGGGCTCCCTCGTTGAAGCCTCTAATCGCAATTTCGGACATCCAACCAAGCGTCGATTGGGGAAGGCAGGCGGTACCGTCCGAGAGTAGTTTGTCTGTGTTGTAGCCACCGACGGGAGTAACAAAATAGATATCGAGTCTGGCTAACTCAGCCGACAGTACACTCTCAAAATGAGAAAATTGGTAATTGACGATGCTATAAAGTGCGTCTCCAATTGGCTCATTCGCCTTTTTACTCTCACTCACTTTCCGGCAGAACTTCTTCAGAATGTCTATATCCGCGCGGCAATCCGCAATCGGAATCCGATCGCTGGCTAACAGCCAGTCGAACCATGAAGACGCCAACGAACAGCTGCCAGCGATGTCTCCGACGCTTGTAGCTGGAGTGAGCTTGTCAAAGAATTCCATCGTCTTACCAAATCTATAAAGATCAAATAGGTTCACTTTTTTCATGTTGATCTTGGCAATAGAGTACCAAATCTCTCATGGAAAAGGTCTTCAGCGGACCGTGCGCACTTCGGTTTCTAAACGGTGCGGGTTGAGGCGCGGGCTCGTTCAAGATGCCGACCGAACGCTTACGTCGCCTCCCGGCCCGGAACGGTGGACCACCCGCTGGTTTGATTCAAGGGGTCAGGGTGGGCTTAGTCTTTGCATCTGGCATGTCTTGGATGACATCGGCTGTTAGTTTTTCAATTTCAATCCAGTGAATCGTCAACGCAATCAGCTTTTTCAAGTCATCCAAATCTTTGCCTTCCCATTTGCGCACGTAGTGCGTTTCATCGTTTCCAAGCCACGCCGCCCGTTTCGCGATCTCTTTTATTTGGTCGCTCTTTACGTACTTTGCAATGCACGGTGCTAGAAGCGTTTTTTCAACTTCAGTTCTGTAGGCAGCGATCTTTTCTGGGTCCGTCTCAGCGTACTGGCTGATGATGTAATCCTTAATGAGAAACTCCAACGCTTTCCGGTAGCCCGGTCCAGCTGCGAGCTTCAGTCCCATTCCCTCAGCTTTGGAAGCTTCGGCATAAATTTTGCAAAAGTCATCCGAAATTGACTTGATAGTCTCACTCTGCGGAAGCGTGCGTATATCCGTTGGAACACAGGTCTGCAAAACATAAGCTGAGTTCCACCACGCATACTGTGCCAGAAACAAGCGTCGACAGCTTGCGTTCGGGCACTGGAGTAGGCGCTCTAATTGTTGCCCGTTGCCGCTCAATGTCCCGGTCGTCCAGTCAATCGGGGTAACAGAGAAATGGCAAATCGGGCAACGGTCAGGGGTCTTGTCTACTGGGAATTGACTCCGACCGCCGCTCTCGCTGCGAACATCGATTTGAAATGCCATGAGTTGTGTTTTACCACACTGCCCATCCGCAGCAAAACGGATGGAACCCAATCGAGCACATGACGAAGCGTTTCATAGCAGGCAGCTCCACGCAAAAAAGGCGCTTTTCGCGATTCGCGATTCGCTTGATAATGCTGTCGAGTCGATGCGAAGGATTGATGCGCAGTTTCCGGGTTCCGGCAAGCCCCGTTGAGCACAGAGGATCTATGGCTCCCGCTCGGCGTCGAATATGGCTTTGCATTCCGATTTGAATTTCCGTCCGTTCGGAGTGTCCGGAAATGCCTTCGGTCCTAACTCTTTCCGTGCGGTCTGTGCAAAACTCAAGTGGGGATTTTCGAAAGCATCGTCATTGAATTGGCCGACAATTTCGATTTGAGCGACGGTCAATTGCGGACGTTTTGGCTGCGATTTTTTCAAGAGGCACGTTTTCCCTTCTTGGACGCGCATTCGTCGCAACGAGTTTGCTTCTCAAGCCCGTAGAAATCCGTCCCGCATTTGTTGCACTCTTTCAGGAACAAATGTTGCCCGTGAACGATGACCGACTGGGCGCGCTGGATTTTTCTGAAAATTGGCCGGTTCATATAAGGTCCGCATTCTACCCGATTGGCTGAATCGACGATACAATTCGTGTGATGGCCGACGCGAAATCTTCTCTGGACAGCACGCTTATTTCTGTGTGGCGACAGGCACTGGTGGAAAATGCCGACACCGTGAAGTTGGGTACGGAGCGCTATCCCGTTAGCAAAAGCAAGGCGAAACGCCTGCGGCAAGTTGCGTTCGACTTCGATGGAAATACGATTATGGGAATCGAGCAAAATCCCAAGACCAAATCGCGTTGGGCTGCGATGGCACGAGCTGGGAAGAAAGTAATGCAGTTTATTCAGGGGGGCAGATACATCGCGGTTGTGGCGGCTGGAAAAGTAATTCTGTACGGCAAGCGTAGCGCATGAGGCGTTTAACCGGCTTGAACGCTGCGCAGTGGGGTCTGAGGATGACGGCGAAAGAGGAGAGCAACGGCAAGGGCGCCCAGCTGAAGCTGGCCGCTACAAATTCGAAGACAAAATCAACAACGCCCGCCTGCCCTGCGGGCAAACAGGCGTCCGCTGCCCTTCGATCCCGCGCCGCGGGCCCTCCTGCGGCGGGCAGGCTCTCAGGATGAATCGCGCTGCAGCGCGATTCACAAAGTCAACGGCGACTGCGCCCCAACGGGCGCCGAGTGGTGAAACCAACAACATGCCTCGACGCGTTTTCAGGTGGCAGAGTGGCTGGTGCTCGTGTCCCGATACTAGACGGTTTTCGCTTTCGCTTTCACCGGGGGAGAGGGTTCAGCGGCTGCGTCCAATTCCGCGGCAATTTGTTCTTTGGCCTGGTTGACCAATTCCTTGCCGCGATCGGCCAAGTCTTCAGCGCGCTCCCTGAGCTCGCGGGCTTTCTTGCGAGCGTGCTTGCTTCCTTCTTTCGCCTGCTTCGACAGGAAATCGCGAGTGCCTTCGCCGGATTTCGGCGCGAAGACGATACCGACGAGCGATCCTACAGCGAGTCCTGCGAGGAAATAGCCTGCGGTGGAATGGATCTTTTCGGTCATAGCTCACCTCCGAGATCAGAAGTTACGGCGAATTTCTGGCGTGAATGGAATCGATGCGCGGACTGATCTCTGGACCCCGATTGTACCGGAAGCGGTGGCGAGTGGCTGAATTGTTTCTTTAGGTGGAGGGGCTGCTGGTCAGGTTGGAGATTCTTGGCGCGGCAGCTTGCGCCGTTAGGCTTGTGGAGATTCTGACGCCGAGGTGAGCACGCTCATCTGCAAGGGCTCGCCCGAGCCAATGAATTCTAATCCCGTGCCAAATCGCCCTGGACCCAAGGCGTCACAATAGGCGACGCGGGCCACGGACGTGAAGTGGCCGGCTGGCAAGGCGACCAGAAGGGTGTCGTCGATCATCCATTCGCTCGTGGAGATGACACGAAGTCCGCAGGGACTGACGTTTTCGGTGATGGCCCGTTCCACTCCCAACTTGTCGTGTCTGCCGACGAGCATCGCCGTCAACTTCATGTCTACGCGGGTTTCGGCGCGTTCCAGCAGGAACTGTTGTTTCATTGGGCTTCCCTCCAGGACTGGTGCTTCGGCGAGCACTTAGGCCGAGGCCGTCACGCATTTGCATTCATCGTAGCCAAGCTGCGTTCGGAAGGGCATGGAAGTTGGGAGCACTGGCGCGAAAATGACAACTATAGGTGCGATTCGGCTGAGGTCGTGCGGGTTGGGACACGCGCTGTCGCGGTTGCGGTTGCCAAACTGCTTAATTCGAGGCGGAATAATTCCCTACCCCGAAGCCGCAGAGTTCTGCAACGCGATACCCTGCGAGGCAATTTGGTGTAGTTTGTAGGTGGAGGGAGACATGCGTCCAGACAGCGTGGAAGTATCGTGGGATACGGCGAAGTCGAAGTGGTTGGTGCGAATCGAAGCGGGCGAGGAAGTGATTCGCCGTCATTGCGACGCGGCGAAGAATGCAGACGATCAAACTCTTCGGTCGGCAGTTCAGAAAACCGTGGCGGACGAAGGCTACGAACTGGAACCCTCGTCCGTTAGCATTCGTCGTTAGTTGGCGTTCAAATTGACCGCGCTGAGATTTTCTAGTCTGGGAGGCGGAATACTAGCCTGACGTCGTCCTGGACTTGAATGCGACGTCCATCGAAAAGAGTGGGACTGTAGCGCCACTGACGAACGGCAATTACGGCAGCTTCGACTAGCAAAGGCGGGCCACTCACCGGGTCGAGGCTCAGGACTTGCCCATCGTCGCCGATTACCGCATGCAGGCGAACTGTGCCTTCGATCCTTTGCTGCATGGCTTCCGGGGGGTAAGAGGGAGCGACGCGTTTGAGCAGCCTACCGGCTTGTAAATCCTTTGAAGATTGTGATTCCGGGTTGAAACCGGAAGGCATCTGGACCGAACGGCTAGAGCTGATCGCGATTGAGGACGAACTGCTCACTGCTTCTTCCGGCAGAGTTAGAGAGGCGGGCGGGGGTGTTTCGGGTGTTGGGCTGGCCGGCAGTTCAGCTTGGGGCTTGGGCGAAACCTTGGTCTCTGCGGAAATTCGAGGTTCGGAATGCGGCGCGGGGGGCTTGCTGGCAGGCTGCTCGACTGTAGCTGATGGCTGGACGTTGGCAGCAGGGGGAGCAGCGGCGTCGGCGATTGCTGGGGGAGTTGCTGCGGCTTTGGGTGGCTCGCTATTTTGTTGCGGCTCTTCGGTGTTCGCGGCGGGCTTCGGAAGCGGTGGCGATTCCACGATGCTCTGGACGCGAATGGTACCGGTGAGCCCGTCGAACTTGCCGGTGACTAAGACATCTTTACCAACTAGCGTCGCGGCTTTATCTTGGTCGTCTAAGTGGTACCAGACATTATTGTCGTCGTCTCGCAAGACAAAGCGCACGCCGTTTTGGGAAACGATTTTTCCATAGAAGGCTTGTGTCTTAGCCTGCGCAAACGAGGCTTGCGAGACTTTGGATTGTGTTGCATGGGGGGTCAAAAGCGTCGCGCAGAGCAGAAGCGACGTCGCGGCCTCGAGAGTGGCCGTCCTGCTCATCAGTGGCTCGCGGACGCAACATATTCGAAAGCGTCTTCGACAGCTTTGATTCCGGCCTTCGAACCCAGTGAGCTTGTTTCCACCTTCGAGTATTGATATTGCCGGCGCGGGGAAAAACTTGCAGGATCGAAAGCGCCTTTGGCGAATTGGAATATCCAAACATATTGACGGTGCGCTCTGTCAGCATCGGATTCAGACATGAGGGAAGAGTCGATCATGGTCATGGGTGTGAAATCCGAAAACCCGTTGCTCTTGTGAACCGGCTCGGGCATCGTCGCGCTAAAAAAATCGACGTCATGCGTGAAGATGATCACGAAATCTACTTTGGAAGGATCGGGGGCCGGACAGACATTCGAGAACAGCTTCTTCCTGTTTTGCGCGATCCATTTGGTCTGGTTGGGCGTGAGGCCGTATGCGGAAAAGTAGTTCTGGCAGGCGAAGTCCGCGCTTAGATTCTCCGGTTGTGTATCGGAAATTTCGTCGGAATCGCTGGTCGGCGCCTTCGAATAAGCGTTAATTGCCTTTGATGAAGTATCTGCGGCAGGCGCAGAAGCGCGTGGAGGATTCATTTCGCCGAACGCGGCGACGGGTAGCATGGAACCGCCCGCGGGTGACTTTTTGTCGTTGGAGCTTTTCGGTGGGGCTTCGTTCGCCGAACCGGCTGACGGCGGACCTGCGAGCCGTGCCGAATCCGGTGGAATGATGGACGCCGCGTCCGCAGCCGCTTTGGCAGTTGCGATTGCAATCTCCTTTGCCTGGGCTTGCTTCGCGACGAGACCAACGTCAAGAGCCGGGTCTTGGCGAACTGCAAGCGGTGGAAGATCTGCGACGGAGTTCTCGGGGATGTAGCCCTCTACTCCATTTTGAGCACGAATCTTTACGTAGTCTTTAACGCGCTCAATAATTTCGACGTTGTCCCCGCACCTAAGTTTCGCCTCGACGCCGAAGCTATTCAAGGAGTCATAGACCCAGATCTGGTCCCGTTGCGAATTACACTTAAGGGCCGCGGGATTAGCCGACGCTGATCCCGTCAGAAGCGAAACGCCCGACACGCTAGCTATCAACAAAAGGAATCGCGCTGTGTAGTCCATTTCTGCCCCCAAGTTGCCCTCGCTCAAGAACCTTGCCGATAGTGTAGTACTTTGGGTCAAGCGAACAACTGTACGTGAGTACAGAGAAAGGACAGGTCGCTGGGAAGCGGTGAGATCCCGCTACGAAACCCGATCTGAACGTCTCTCGCGGGCGGGCCACGCGTCAAACCCCAAGAACCCAAACGGCTTCTACGTCGGCTGGGGCGGTGGTATTATGCGGCGTCGCGAGGGCCCAACGCAACTGCGCGAGTTACGGAGTGATCGTGCCGCGCGCAACGGTCGGGCACCCACCAGACTGGCAAATGACTGCCGGAGAAATACCATGACAATGCCCATTTCCCCGTCTGCTCTCTCGCTCGCTGCGTCGCCTACTCCCTTGTCAATGCATTCCGCAGTCCTTCTCATGGGTGTGAGCATCATATTCGCCGTACCTGCCCGCACAGCTGAGACCAAGGAGGAGATATGAATGGCAGTGAATTGAATCAGGATACCAAGGCGCTGCCGGCTCGATTGCCGAGCGGAACTATATTCGCGCGGCTAGCAGCGATCGGCGTATTGCTGGCTGGGACTGCGGGGCTGTTTCTGTATGCGGGCGGGTGGTTCACACCGCACGCACTTACTCCGGCGACTATGATCAACACGTTCGAGCGGCTGAACGGAGAGCATCCCGGATTTCGACGGAATCACGCGAAGGGGGTTTGCGTGACCGGGTATTTCGAGAGCAACGGGAAGGGGCAGGCGCTTTCTAAGGCGCAGGTTTTCCGCGCTGGGCGGGTGCCGATCGTGGGGCGGTTTGCGCTGGCGGGCGGACAGCCCTATGCCGCCGACACGCCGCAGACCGTGCGGAGCCTGGCGATTCTTTTCAAACAAGCTGATGGCGAAGAGTGGCGCACTGCGATGATCAACCTCCCGGTTTTTGTGGTGAATAATCCACAGGATTTTCACGATTTTCTGGTGGTGACTTCGCCGGATCCGCAGACAGGGAAAGTGGATTCGGCAGCCGTGGGGGCGTTTCTGGCGAAGCATCCAGAAACAGCGGCGGCGCTGAAGGAGATCGGGAGTCATCCGTTTTCTTCGGGATTTGGGGACAGCGCGTATTACGCGTTGAACGCGTTTCGTTTCGTGAACGACAAGGGCGAGCGGAGTGCGGTTCGCTGGTGGTTGAAGCCAGATCAACCCGCCGGGGCTGGCGATTCCGCGACGACTGACAAAAACTATTTGTTCGACGGGCTGATCGCGCAGATACATGCGGGGCCGTTGCGCTGGCATGTGATCGTCATCGTGGGCCAGCCAGGAGATCCGACAGCACAGGCGGCGAGTTTGTGGCCTGCGGACAGGCCGCAGATCGACGTGGGAACAATAACGATCGACACGATTGAAAGCGAGGACACCAGTGCAACACGCGACGTTAATTTTGATCCGCTGGTGCTGCCTGATGGGATATCGCCGTCGGACGATCCGCTATTGAGCGCGCGGTCGGCGGCGTATTCGCAGTCATTCACCCGGCGCGAGGGCGAGAAGAAGAGTCCGAGCGATGTTTCGACAGCGGAGGTCTCGAAATAGCCATGACCACGACGAATCGTCCCGCACAATTCGCATTTTTGTCGCGTATTCTGCATTGGCTGATGGCGGCGCTGCTGGTAGCCATGCTCTTCATTGGCGTTTCGATGGTGGCCAGTTTGGGAGACTACCACTGGCTGGTGGCGCTGCACCGGCCGCTGGGCATCGCGATTCTGATTCTGGCGCTGATCCGGCTCGTCACGCGCTTATTGACGCAGGCGCCCGCGTTGCCGGCGAATATTTCGCAAGCGGAGCGCCTGGCGATAAAGATGTCCGAGCTGGCGCTCTATACGTTGTTCATCGCGCTGCCGTTGGTAGGTTGGGCGATGCTGTCGGCAGGCCACTATCCGATCGTGATGTTCGGAGCGGTGCATCTGCCGCCGATTCTGCCTGCGAAGCCGGAGCTGTATGCCACGCTGCGCAAAACCCACACGATACTTGCTTATCTGTTGTTCCTGACGTTCCTGGCGCACGCTGGGGCGGTGCTGTTCCACACGCTGATCCTGCGCGACGGAATCTTGAGCCGCATGGTTCCGTGGACTGTTCGCCCGGCGAAGGGTGAGGGGCGAAGCTGAAGCAAAGCCAGGCGGATTCTCCGTGGTGACCGTGTGAGTTAGAGAAAGTGTGTCAATGTGAACATCCACATGGCTTGGGCCCGCCTATCATCGTACTGGTAAAAATATCCGAATCTACAGGAAATGATTCAGGCAGATTTCTGAAGATAGGGGTACGCTCAGCTGGTGCCTGATTTTTTTTGGCGAGGAGGATTTATGTTGCGCTGGGCTCTAATTTTTCTAGTTGTTGCGATCCTTGCCGGGGTGCTGGGTTTCGCTGGAATTATGGTGGCTGCGGCGGGAATTGCGAAGCTGCTGTTCTACTTGTTCCTGGTACTTTTTGCGATCTCACTTTTCGTGGGCTTGCTCACGCGAGCGTGAGACCACCGGAAGCAGGTCAACCGATGGTGCCGCGGCCGAACGCATCGAAAGACTTGTTTCATCTGCTCGCTGTGGTTATGGCGGTGGTGGCTATCGTTACTCTGTATTTTGCGCGAATCGTGCTGATTCCCTTCGCGCTGGCACTGCTCTTCACGTTTATTCTCACGCCTGTGGTCAAGCTCCTGGAGCGCATTCATTTCGGACGGATTCCGTCGGCCCTGCTGGTGGTATTGCTGTCCGTTGGAGCTTGCGGTGCGGTGGGCTGGACGGTGGCGAAGCAGTTCAGCCAGGTAGTGGATCAACTCCCGGACTACAAAGCCAATATCAGAACGAAGCTGACGTCGTTGCATTGGTCCAG
>Ga0209773_10000331_pt1 | contig 14836 bp, 14 predicted proteins | sample BogFormECP14_OM1_FD_188244 | JGI IMG/M metagenome (GOLD analysis project Ga0209773, IMG submission 188244) | Bog forest soil microbial communities from Calvert Island, British Columbia, Canada - ECP14_OM1 (SPAdes) (version 2) | ecosystem: Environmental > Aquatic > Freshwater > Wetlands > Bog ... | reverse complement strand
TCGATGTTGATTACCATTCGTATGGCGCGAGTTGCGACAGACGAGATTCACCACCATCTACGACCAACCGCAAGTCCGCCAGGAGGTGCAGACACAACTCCAAGGCATGGCCGACCGCGACTCAACATTCATACACACGAGTGTTTGGTTTGTAAGCGCGCCGGGGACTACGAAGTTTGGCCAAACATGGCGGGCCACTTTTCCGTTGACCGATCAGGAAACCGCCAACCTCCGTGCTTATGCGCAGGACGTCGCGGCTGTCCTGGGTTCCGGCGGCAATCGGCCGCGTCTTAATATTGGCCTCGAATGGCTGGGCGCATCCGACTTCACTATAGGCTCTGCGACGACCGGCCTGGGTTATACGCCGATCAGCACCGCGGAGTTTATCTCGAGCATCCTCCGGTGCGGTCGTCACAGCGTCGACGGCCTGATACACGACCGGAGTAACGTTTGGCTCCCCTACCGCGACGATACAGTACAGGAAGCTGGATGGGATCGTGTTCGATTTCGGCGGCAACTACGCTGGACTCACGATGACCGGCTTAAAGTACGGAACCTATCGGATAGAGATTCAGAATACCGGGACGGCGGCGGGGCTGGCGCTCACAGGTTCAAACACCAAACTGACGAACTTCTGGTGGAACTCCTTTCCTTACCTGCACATTATCAACGCCGGCATCGGCGTGTTACTCGATCGCGATGCGAACATTGGCTCCTGCGGAGGTTCCCAGCTTAATGCGGGGGCCGTCTATCGGAATCAGTTTGGATTCATGTTTCTGGAGAGTATCACCGGCGCTACCGGATTGAGTTCACTTCCGGCACGGACAGGAATTCTCTCTCACTTCCGCTGGTGCAAAAACCCTCGATAAGGTCACCAGTCATCCTACCTGACGATCTATTCGATCGCAGTTGGCAGGAAGTCTACGGCCTGGCCGGTATGACTCTGAAGAATTTCGCACGATGATGGTCGATCTCCCATGACGAATTGTTCTCAGCCCGACAGCACCCGTACAATTTCCAAAAGAAAAATCGCGGCTAGACCCCGATCAAAGTTTTCCCAAGGAGAGGCTAGGAAAAACGTTGAAATTTCTAGCCGCGATTTGGACCGCATCTATATTCGTCTGCTAAGCCGAAGTGTTTGCAAGACTTTTTCTCGAACTTGTTGTTAACGGCAACATGTCACGGGCGCACTTGGAGGGTGTAGGATTGCCAATCTGCGTGCGCCGGGTCGAGCGCGGCCCGGGATTTCACATGTACGATGCGTGGTATATACTCTCGGCCGCATCTTAATTTGAATGGAAACACTCCATGAAGCGCATTTCTGTTTTCACGCTGCTGCTTGCCTTAACCGTCGCATGGTCAGTACCGGCCAGAGCCCAGCGCACGGTTGTCGAAGAAGACGCGCGCCAGTCCCAAAAGGCGGCAAACAAGGCGGCCAAAAAGCAGCAAAAAATGTCTAAAAAGGCAGCAAAGCAGCAGAAAAAAGCAATGAAGGAATACGATAAGAAGCAGCGGAAGTTGATTGAGAATGCCAATCAAAAATCATCGCCCCGCTAAGACGCCGCGCGAGACTCTCGGACACAATCCGCTCTCCAGTCGAACCCCTCACGAGCCTTAAGGAATGCAGCTGTCGCTAACTGTGCGACGCAAGCCGCCACAACGCCGAATTTCGTTCCGAGTGCCCCAGTGCTGGCAATAAAGAGCCATTTCGAGTTCTTGGTTGACACATAGGTTTTAGGGCGAATGTCGAGCGCACGTGATCACCCCTAAAGAGCTAATTTCACCCGCCGACGTCCAGTGCTATACGCGAACTACCGCTAAGTCTCTCGCTGTCACTGGAATGATCGGGGGTCGATCTTGAATCTGTGGCGGCTTGCAGATCGAGATCACTTTCCCTTCAGTGGAGTGGGGGATAACGAAGCGTTCGACTGCGAGGCGGCTGCTGTCGAGGCATACTTTAGTTTCTCTGCAATCGCCGGTACCGACAGTAATTTCGCATGAATCTGTTCTGCCACCCACTCGTGCCCTTGATCGTCATAATGACCGGCAGACTCAGTAAAATACTGAGAAAAGCCTGGCCAGATGAACATCCCGTCCTTCATGCTGACCGGCAGGTTCTGAAAATCGTCCATGAGATCAATTAAAACGAAGCCTCTCTTCGCGGATTCTGCATGGAGCCATGTCCGCCAGCTCTGCGAGCCAGCTCCGGGATTGTAGTCAGACATCTTGGGGAGGAAAACCAAAACCAGAACGCTAGCATTCTGTTTGTCCATCGCTTGCAGCTCTTCGATCATCTTGTCAACCAGCAGGCATGACTCGTTAGTGGGGCTATCGGAAAGGCGCTCGCGAGCAGGCAGCACCCAATCCACCAGCGAAGAAGCTACGCTTACGGACCGGAGCTCTCGAAGCAAGTGGGGCTTAAAGGCTAACCAGTGCATCAACGGGGATTCCTTCGGGACAGGAACATTTTCTACCATGATTTCGTCATCTCGAAGTTTCAACAGTGGCTTGCCATAACCAACTAGTCTTGTCAGGCGCAGGCGGCTGAAGTCCTCCGTTATGAATGCGAGGAGATGAACATCGTGGTCCAGCGTGGGTCCCTCTCGCCGATATCTTAGGTACATCTGGTCGAGGCCATAGCCGCTCTCCGCCATATTGATTGTCTGTAATCGATTGTCGATCGCTTCCAACTGTTGACACCAAGTATGACCGTTCCCGATTCCGTGCCCGAATGTGAATGAGTCGCCGGAGCAGATGATCCGAAGCTTCCCGGGCGGAACATCGCGCGTAAATTCGTGATCGGCACGAAATCCGCGGGAATTTGTTCTTAAATCAATATTCGGCGCAAAGAAATTTCGGTCATAGAAGTTGGGAACGCTGACCCATCCGAGTTCTTGGTCATACTGCATGGAGAATCCGGAGAGAATCCGATGTTGCGGAATCAGCAGTTGATAAAGCACATAGCCGCTACTGCAGATACCTTCCAAAAGAAAGAAAAAGACCATCGCGATTGCGACGGCGACACCGATTTTCTTGCACATCTATTCCTTGAGTCCACGAGAGTTGAATTCCACCGCGAAAGCTCTCCGTGCGACACGTCCTGCGCGTGCCGCCCAACGAGGGCCGTACGACTCGCTTGCAGGGAAGCGTGCCTTGGAACAGATACCAAGCCCACGGCGCGGCTGTCAAGAAACAAGAGGCCGAACACCAGCTCCAAATTGACCAACACCCTGCCAGCGTCTGGTGCAGTGCGGGCTCCGTGGATCGCTCGGGGTGAGAGCCAGTGGTTCTACCATTCGACCAGCACTTGAAGGGAGGAACCGATTGTGAGTTCTAAGTCGATCAATTCGAAAGCAGAAGCAGATCACGAGGGCTTTTCGATCAGGAAATTACTCAGGACCAAACAATCCATGCCGCTTCTCGAGAAAGCGCTAAATGCGTTCGCAGGCGAATTCACGATGGGCTCACCTCGGAGGTTAAAAGACGTATTCAGCACAATCGGAACTCCCGTAGCCTGCCCAAAACGCTCAATTAGGAGATAGTAGAGCGGGCTTTCCGCACGGAAAACGGTCTGCACGCGGGCGGTACCATCCACGTGCGTAACCGCAGGAATCGTGGCGCGATGTTCCTGCTTGACGGAGGGAACGTAGAGCATGAAACGCAGCGGTGAGTGCTCGGTTGCGCGAGGTACCTCAAAGTACTTTTCCGCGCATTCGGCGAGGACGGAAGGGGCAAATGGGCGGTACGGCTCGCGGAATTTGATCTTCGTGTTCACGATATCTTTCATGTCTGGATTGCGCGCGTCGGCCAAGATGCTGCGATTGCCTAACGCACGAGGTCCCCATTCGAAGCGCCCTTGGAACCAGCCGACGACTTTGCCTGCGATGATCCTCTCGACTACTCGATCAAGCAGATCGTCGTCGTCCTCGAGCAGTTGATGGGGGATAGCATGCTCTTGCAAGAATGCGCCGATTTGCGAAGGCGAATAGCTCTGGCCCCAGTACGCATGCTGCATTTGAAACGCGCGAGGATTACCGAAAAGCGAGTTGTAAGCCCAGAGAGCGGCCCCGAGCGCTCCCCCTGAATCGCCGGCAGCCGGTTGGATATACAGCTCCTCAAACCCTCCCTCACGCAGGATCCGGCTATTCGCGACGCTATTGAGGCCAACTCCCCCGGCGAGGCATAGCTTCTTGAGCCCCGTCTGCCTCTGCAAATTCTGCGCCATGCCGACGAGCAAATCTTCCGTGACACGCTGGATGCTGGCGGCAACATCCGCATAATGCTCATTGCTGTGGCACTGCGTTAAGTAATCTGCCGGTGGCTGGCCGAAGTATTTCGGATAGCCCGTGGATTCTGTGAAGAACGGTAGGTTGGGTGGTCTCGGCGCACCGAAGAGGTCGGTGAAGTGTGTGTTGTACATCCGGCTAGTGGAATAGTGAAAGCAGAAGTAGTCCATATTCAATGAAAACGATCCGTCGCGGTTCTGACGAACAAGTCTCCAAACTTCGTCGAGGTAACGCGGCTTGCCGTATGGTGCCATTCCCATCACTTTGTATTCGCCATCGTTCACTTCGAATCCTAGGAAGGCCGTGAACGTGCTATAGAGAAGACCCAGAGAATGCGGAAACTCCATCTGCTTCAAAATCTGGATATCGCTGCCGCCACCGCGGCCACCCGATGCCGTCAGCCATTCGCCTACACCGTCCACCGTGAGGATCGCTGCCTCCTCAAAGGGAGAACAGAGAAAAGCACTCGCGGCGTGCGAAAGGTGATGCTCCGAAAAAAGGACCTTGTTCCTTTCGATACCGAGCGTCGCTTGCAGCGTACTGGCAACCCACAGCTTGTCGAGAATCCAACCGATCATCGACTCGCGAAATACCTTCCAGGATTGCGGATACGTTTGCAGTACGCTCGCCAAGATGCGGTCCAGCTTGCGAAACGGTTTCTCAAAGAAGACCACGAAGTCTAAGTCGCTGCTGTGAATCTTCGCCGACTCGAGGCAGAAGCGGATGGCGTTCACAGGAAACCTGAAGTCATGCTTGATCCGGGAAAAGCGCTCCTCTTCGGCCGCTGCAACAAGCTGGCCATCTTCGAGAAGAGCGGCTGCAGCATCGTGGTAGTAGCAGGAGACTCCTAAAATGCGCATGCGCTATTGTTTCTGGGCCCAGTGCATGTCTCGGACTTCAGGGGCACGGTCGAACCATTGCGAGGGGCGCTTCTTGAAGTGAAGAGGATCCGCGAAGAGTCGAACGAGGACGCCGAAGGGAAGCATCAGAACCGCGTAGACGAGCGTCAAAAGTATGCGTGCCTGGAAATCGCCAACTTTATGCGCGAGCCTTGTCCAAGCCTTCCAAAGGGTACTTAGAACCTCCCTGGCCATTTTCCACATCGATCGCTCTACCTTCTTTCGGATTTAGAACAAGGTGTAAAAGAAGGGCGCGAGGACCGAGCTCTGCGCCAGAGTCACCAGGACAGCCAAGAGTAGTACAACCAGAATCATGGGCAGCATCCACCAGCGTTTGTGGCCCATGAAAAAGGAAACCAGTTCACCGGCGATCCCAATTCGTCTTACCGTCGACTGAAGATAGCTCATCCTTTCTCCGGCGAGACTTCTTTTTTCAAAACCGTAAACAGCAGTACGCACGGTCCTCGCGCTACTACTCCGCTCCATCCGAACGTTTCGACAGCGGATGATACCACAGGCTTTGGATCGCTACCACGTCAGTCTTCTGTCTGCGCTCCCGCTAGGTCTTGATCTTGGCGGCATCGCCGATCCATGCTTCGATACGCCATTTCGCTAGAAGCCGCTCGAACCCGCGCGACCGCACGGCGGCCCCTCAACCTTTCGGGCACCCAGCCGATCGAGACTACACATCAATCAGATTTGTTTTCTTGTGACTCGATTTGCGAAGGCCGGGCCCCCAAGACTTAGCATCTACATATTTAGTTATTCGCGCATTGGAAAACGAGCAACCTTGAATTCATGTTCCTGTGTCACGGTGGCGGAGCGGAATTTGAAAGTGGTGAACCTGCTCAGCCACCATCAGGCCGCAGTGCAGCGGCTGGGGGAAGTGTCCGTTTTGGGCGTGGATTCGGCGCAGCAGATCATTGCCGAAGTGGGTGCCACTGAGGCGACTTTTCCTTCTGAGAAGCCACCTCTGCCGGTGGGTGGGCGCAGGTCCCAGCGACACCGAGAGTGCGGCTGTAAACTACAGCCACCGATCTCCCAATGGCAACTATAACATGCGGCGCAATCTCAATCAGTCGGCACAGGCCGTAGTAAAGGCCAAAGGAAGTATCTTCGAGATTGTCTATCGCCGCACGGTATCGCGTCTTGGGTGTCAACAGGCGATCAGGGCAGTTGCCAATCGGCATGGTCGTTTGATTTGGAAGATTTTGCGCCAAAGAGTCCGCTACGAAGAACGGCGATCGGCCGTGAACTTCAAGTCGACGCAAAATCGCGCGGCAAGAATGATCCGAGAACTCCGAAGCCTTGTTCATTGGATCGAACCAGTGAATTCCCGACATGCCCGTCCAACAAGAGGGTTGTGATTTTCGACCCTGTCGTTGCTCGACAACCCGGGCTCCGAAGAAAAGAGCCGATCAGCATGATGTTTAGCGTAGATTGTTACCGATACCTTCAGTACATTGCTCCGTTGGATCAGGAGACGGGTGCGTGCGGCGGTTGAATCACACCGACGGAGATGAGCATAGAAGTCCTACCGAGAGCTCAGGTCGCGAGGACTCGGTGTACTCGTAGGGTAGGGTATGGCGGAATCGTTAACACTTGATTCTGGGGTTTTCGGGTCGCACAAATATTCGGGAACAATTTCTTTTAACTTGGTTCGAATGGGTGCTGCGCCGTCTAGAGTTGTTGCAAGCCGCAGTTCGTTCAATAGACGCTGTAAATCGCACCATTTCCTAAGCGCACCTCGGGCTCTCTTTATCTTCTCGCACGTTGTCGGGACTACTTGCTCAGTATTGTAGAAGAGTGCTTCTTCGAACTTTTCCCCCTCCCGAAGTCCGGTGAATTTCAAAGTGACAGCATCCTCAGACTTCCCGGATAAACGAATCAAGTTCCGGGCAAGATCCACGATTAACATCGGATTGCCCATATCGAGGACTAGGATGTCACCGTGATTCCCGATCGCGAACGCCTGCAACACCAGAGCGACTGCTTCGCGAGTGGTCATGAAAAACCGTTTCACGTTTGGATCGGTGATCGTCAGAGGTTGATTATCTCGAAGCTGTCGCTTGAAAACTGGAATGACACTTCCACTAGATCCTAAGACGTTGCCAAAACGAACTGACACGCACCGCATGCCGGTCGCGGGGCGAGAAGATAGTATGAGCTCACAAATTCGCTTTGTGGCGCCCATGACGCTGGAGGGGTTGACTGCTTTGTCCGATGAAACAAGCACGAAGCTCTGGCACTTGGATTCCTCCGCCAGGATCAGAAGGTCCAGGAGCACAAAAACATTGTTCCTTACGGCTTCCGACACGTTCTGTTCCATGAGCGGGACGTGTTTGTACGCGGCCGCATGGAAAATGACTTCGGGCTTGTGCTCGTTCAACAAGCGGCGCATCCGCTCTGAATCCGCCAGATCAGCGACGCAGATCGCCAATTGTGCTCCATTTTTGTACCGTGAGAGATCCATCTGCAGGAAGAAGAGCCCTGTTTCGTTCTGGTCCAGGCAGACGAGGCGTGCGGGGCCGTATTCCAGTATCTGGCTACAAAGCTCTGAGCCAATCGTACCTGCTGCTCCCGTTACAGCGACAGTACGCCCCGCGATACGTTGTCGCACGGATTCAAGGTCAATCTGCGCCGGCTGTCTACCCAAGAGATCCTCCAGGCTGACTTCCCGGATCTGGCTAACGGTGACCTGCCCTGAAATGATATCTTTCCAGGCTGGCACCGTCCGGAATTTCACGCTTGAACGATTGCAGATTTCGATGAATCTTCGCATCTGCATTCCGGTTGCTGAAGGAACAGCAATGAGCACCTCGTCGATTCGATATTCCGAGACAAGCTTTGGCAGCTCTCCCACAGAGCCCAACACGCGGATTCCATGGATACTGATGCCGTGCTTTGAAGGATCATCGTCCGTACATCCGAGCACAGCGCAGCCACTCCCCGGCCTTCCAATCTCTCGAATAATCTGCTGAGCAGCAAAGCCAGCCCCAATAATCAAGACTCTCGTTGATGAGGTCAAGTCTTCGCGTACCGTGTCAGCAATAACACGGGAGAGCAGACGAACACCCGCAAGGAGGCCGATCGTAAGTAAAGGTTCCAGGACCAAGACCGATCGAGGAAACGATGCGAAACGCGGCCAGAATTCTTTCGCGCACAGGAAAATAGTCGAGCCGAGAATTACTGCCTTGATGACATTCACTGCGTCGCTGATGCCCGTGTAATCCCACCAGCCGTGATGCAGATTGTAGAGCCGCAGGGTCGCCAGCCGGATGACGATGAGAAACAAGGCTGCCGAGAACAATAAGCGGCGATCTGGCAGCGTGAAATCAAATCGCAGGAGCCATGCCAAAAGCAAAGAACAGAAGATGACAAGAGCTTGGAACGACGCGATGAACCAAACGCGTTGTTGGAGCAGAGTCTTCAGGATTTTTCTAGGCAAGTTCGATCTCATAGCAAATTCGATCTCACGGATCCCGAATTTTCGACGATATCGTTAGAGGACAATCGTCTCAACCTGCCGTCGAACGGCGCCATGCCAGATCATAGAGTCACTTTGGGTATTTTATCGTCAGATTGGTAACCACATCGTACACTGCGCCGCAGATTAGCTTTGCGTGACAAATCAAGTAAGCCTCTGCCAGAACTTCGCGTATCGATCAATGGTCGTCATCGGTTCGATGATGTGATTCTTGGCGCGGTATTCCTCGACCGCAGCCCTACAGCCCGGCAAGAGATAGTCGTCCACGATCACGTATCCTCCGAGAGACAGTTTCGGGTAAAGGCTTGTAAGTGCATCCATCGTGGATTCGTACATGTCTCCATCCAGCCGGAGGATAGCAAGACGTTGAACGGGAGCGCCCGGAAGCGTATCTCGGAACCACCCTTCCAGAAATCTCACCTGATCGTCCAATAATTCGTATCTTCTAAAATTCTCTTTCACCTCCTCGAGCGGGATTGCCAAATTAGAGGCCTGCCACAAGATATTTCCGCTATCCGCCGAATAGCGTTCGACATTCGGTTTCGGTAGGCCCTGGAAGGAATCGGCCAACCAAACGATTCGTTCCTTCTCGCCATAGGCCTTTAAAACTGCCCGCATAAAGATCGAAGCCCCGCCTCGCCACACGCCGGTTTCGATCAGATCGCCGGGTACGCCTCGTTGTATGACGTCGGTGACGCAGGCTTCGAGGCTGTTAAGACGTCTGATCCCAATCATCGTTTCCGCTTCGGCCGGCCAATACAGTCCTTCTTCTTTGACCTTGGGGTCGGACGGTGCTCTCCGTACCAGTTCCAAACGTAAAGACGAAAGCATCCTTTCGAAGCAACGCCAGGCAAACCGTTGGGGGGCCGACCTCGGAGGTTCAATGAGAATGTACCTTTCGGGAAAAATGAGACGGGTCAGGCACTTCTTCATGAGACTGAGATAGAGCTGCTCCGGCCGTTCGCCTTTCTCGATAATGGCGGTGTCCACGATTGGGTGTTTTGACGGCAAATTGTTGTTCATTTCGCTCAGATCCGTCCCTTGAATTCTACCCAGCAATCGAGAAACTTCCCGTCGATGGACAGTCCCTCCTTTCAGCGCTAAACTCGCCGTTCCGAAAACGGGATTTTGGATAACCCAAATAAGGAAGAAGATTGCAAAGCTATTTTACTCTCAGGTGGACGCGCGGTTACGCGGAGCTGATTCTCCACCGGCTCTGGTCGAATGCCCTGCTCCGACGCCGCAGCCTAGCATTGTCCGAATAAGAATCCCGAGATCGGAGAAAAAGGTTCTTCTGCGCATATACGAAAGAGAAAGTTCCAGTTTTTTAGGAAGAATTCGAGAAACATATTCCTCCTCGGCATCTCCATTGGCGAACTCTTTTTGTTCGTCGCGAAATGTGATTGACGCGGGGTCGGTAATGCCAGGTCGATCCTGCAGCAACTCAGAGTATTCAGCGCGAAACATCTCTACATAACGTTCAACTTCTGGGCGAGACCCAACGAGCGCCATATCGCCTCTCAGCACATTAATCAATTGAGGCAACTCATCGAGTTTGTATCTCCGGATGAAACGGCCAACGGCGGTGACGCGATCATCGTTCGCAGCAGTGATCAGGCTCTTACCTTCCGCCCCGGATACCATGCTGCGAAATTTCAACAAGCGAAACTTTCGAAAGCCTAATCCCATTCGTGGCTGCGCGTAGAGGACCGTGCCTCCATCCTCCACTTTAATCGCCAAGGCGACAAGTAATAATAGCGGCGTCAGCAGAAACAGGCCGACCGTTGCGCAGAGCATGTCGAATAGGCGTCGCATGTTAACAAACATCGTTCGGAGCGATCCTCGATGCGTCGCGGGGACACAATAATTTGACCGGCGCTCGGAAAATCTCAGGTACGGATTGCACGGATAGCCGTTGATCGGTCCGGGACGGCCTCGGGTGTTCCATACTTCTCTCCAATTTCACATACCGCTTCAACGACGTCGTCTACGTCACGGTCACTCATCCTCGTAAACAGAGGCAATGAGAATATCCGCTCATACTCGCGGCTGGAAACCGGGAAATCATACGGTTGATACTGATACTTCTCTCGGTAGTAACGATGCATATAAACTGGAATGAAGTGAACCGAACTTGCGATATTCCGGGCCTTCAGCTCTTCGATGAAGCGGTTTCTGGAGATCGTGAGACGTTCGAGATTCAGGCGTAATACATACAGATGCCAGGCATGTTCAACTTCACTTCGCTCAACGGGAACTTGGAATTGCTTCAGCCGAGTGAATGCTTCATTGTATTTGCGCACGATCTCCACCCTTCGCGAATGAAACTCAGGCAATTTCCGCAGTTGATGGGAACCGATCGCAGCTTGTATGTCGGTCATATTGTACTTGAATCCCGGTCGGATCACCTCGTAATACCAGGAACCCCCCGAGCTATATTGCTTCCACGCATCGCGGCTCATCCCGTGCAGACTCCAGATCCTTGCCTCATCCATCAGTTCGCTCAATCCCGTGAGCATGCCACCTTCAGCAGTTGTCAGATTTTTTGTTGCATAGAAAGAGAAGCAGGTGAGAATCGGAACGGGAGCACAGAAAGAAAAAGAACCGATGCTCCGATTCTTGTATTTTGCCGGAAGGCAATGGGCAGCGTCTTCAATAATTGCGAGCTTGTGTTCGGCAGCGATTTCAAATAAAGATTCCAGTTCACACGGATGGCCATAGAGGTGCACCGGCAGAATTGCTTTGATCGTACCCGTGCTACCGCTCGTCTTGGTCTCTTGTTCGAGGGCTTCCCGGACTTTACGGGGATTGATGTTGAGCGTGTCTGGTTCAATATCAACAAGAATCGGGCGAGCGCCGACGTGTTCAATCACGTGAATCGTCGAACAGAAAGTCATCGGCGTCGTGATGACCGCGTCACCCGGGCCTATGCCCAGGGTTGCGAGCGCAACGTGCAGGGCCGCGGTACAAGAACTCAGCGCCAGCGCCGCGGGCGCGCCCACGGCGGCGGCAAACTCTTGTTCAAACCGTTTAACCTTCGGACCAGTAGTAATCCAGTCCGACCGAAGAGTATCGATGACTTCGGCAATTTCTTCTTCTCCGATGCTCGGAGGCGAAAACGGCAAGAAACTATCGCGCACTCGAATTCCCCTTGTCCATCCCTGGCGAGTATAGATTAGTTCGCCATGAAACCTCGAGAAAGATATGCCGTCTTTGTGACACCTAGCGTTCGCTTTGACGCGTGGTCTTCGATGCCGCGCGCACTGGGAAATCAACGTATCTGCAGTAAGCACATGCAGTGCGTGCACAGTGGCCGTACCAATGCCAGCAAGTTATAAAGCGCCGGCGAGATACGCCCCACGATTCTTCCCAGCGGTGGCGCGAGCGTGATCCGCCGAAAGGTTATCGAGCAGTCGGGAAACAATCGGCGAATCTCTGCGCGTCCGATTCCGCGCACATCCGGGTTCTTGGGATTGTTGTACATGAAGTCGTACCAGAGAATTCTTCCACCGGGTGAAAGAATCCGTATCATATCGTCGGATATCTTTTGCCTAAAACTATCGCTGAGAACCGACGTGAAAAGCATGGACTGATTTACTAGATCGAAGCTGCCGCCCGGAAAAGGGAGACGGGAGGCATCACCGCATGCAAAATGCAAGCCGGGGTTGAGGTCAATGGACTCCCGAAGGCGATTCGGCATAAGATCAAAACCAAAAAGCAGGCTGGGTTCGGCGTTGCATTCCAGTAATTGTCGAAGCCAAGCACCCCGGCCATAAGCCACGTCAAGAATGCGCAACCCACTCAGCGCACGCAACCCCGCGGCACGAAACAGGCCCGCCATTGCGATTTCGCATTCGTGATGCCTGCAAAGATTTCCTGCGTGGATGCGGGCATAGCGATCGCGCGGGATAACTCTCGCGCGGAACTCATACGCCTCCCGAATGCGCGCGAGCTCCCCCCAGCGCGCTCCCGTCCTTCGGGGCCGGGGATGATTCCGTCTTTGCTCCGGCTTTCAACTCCATCGATTGCCGCACCTAGTAAGCAGTGATGCGCTGATTGCGGAACGCTCTGACCATTCCGAGAAAAAATCCCAGATTTGCCAAACAGAATGAAAACGGATATGCAAACACCCCAGCAGACCGATCTCCGCGCGCAAGCATCCAACCGACAAGAGCGGATAGGTAGAACAGGAGCTGAATCACCCAAAGAATTGTTTGTTGGTGATCCAAGACCAGCACCGTATTCGCGGCGAAAGCGATTGCGAGCAAAAAAGGAGTCAGCCAGCGAAGCAGTTTATGCGAGAGCAGGCCAAACGACGTCAACGGAAACCGAAATGGGTTTAGGATGGCAGGTCGACTCAGAGTCCCAGTCCAATTGCGCGCCGTCATTCGGATACGCGCCCTCAGTTCGCCTGCAATTGTATGCGGCATGGTGTCGAAGACCACGGCTCGCGAGTCATGCAAAACACGACAATTCTGTAGCCGAACATCCAACGGAAGTATGCAGTCTTCGCCGTAAATCGGAGGTATTGGTCGCACGATCTCGCGGCGGACCGCCATTGCCTGTCCACTTGCAGTAGCAAGAATCCCAATATCGGATTCCGCTTCCCTTAGATATAACTCATAACGCCAGTACAATCCTTGCCCTTTGGTGACAGCATCGGTTGGCTGGCCGAAGTGCACCGTGGCTGTAACCAACCCCGTTCGGGGATCCGCGAAATTAGACACCAATACCTGCAGAATATCGGGCGACGTGCGAGTGTTTGCATCTGTAAAGAATAAGATTTCGCCGCGCGCCGTTTGCGCGGCTTGGTTCTGCACTCCGCTCTTGCCCTCACGGCCCTCACTCCGAAGCAGTCGGATGCGCGCGTCGCGCGTCGCAAATCGCTCAACGATTTCTTCGGTCGCATCGGTCGAATGATCCGAGACCACCAGAACCTCCATCTGGTTGTCGGGATACAGAATGCGCTGGCAGTCTTGCAACTTTTCGGCGATCGCTTCTTGCTCATTGTGAACGGCCAAGATGACCGAAACGAACGGTTTTTCCTCCCCTCGCGTGACAGGTGTTGCGAAAAATCTCCGAATAATCCACAGCAATGCTGGATACCCCAGCCACGTGTACGAAACTACCAACAGCGCCAGGAACAGCAGCGATTTATCCCAAGTCAATTTTAGTGCTCCAGATGGTCGCTGTCCTTTCTTGACACAAACCTTACCCACACCATTTAGTTAGCGCCCGAGAGAGCTAGGTCGGACGACCCGATTCGGAGTTTGTCGAGGCAGGTCGCCTCTATTCAAAATACAGGCGCATGACCTGCTCGAGGTCAAGCCGGTTTTTCCGATAATGCAATGGGTTCGAGAAGCGACCGCAAATCAGGCTCCAAAGCCATCGCGAAACTATGGTGCAAAAGACTAGAAGTCGGACAACGACCAGCGTCATAAGTGAGTAGTGCTTTTGATAAAAGTAAAATAGGCTCCGGTAAGAATGGACGCTATAATCGCGCATCTGACCGCCGGAGCTCCGTCCGACCAAATGAACAATTTCTCCGGTCGGCACGTAGTACAACTTCCATCCGGCATCGCGAAGCCGGATGCAGTAGTCCGTGTCTTCCAGATACATGAAAAACTTTTCGTCAAATGGCCCAACTTCTTGAACGGCTTGTCTCCGCATCATCAGGCATGCCGCTGAGATATTTTCGACTTCAATGGGGGTACTGACCGCAGTATACGGGTCAAGATAAGACCGCGCCGTAGAACCCATCAGAAAGCCCAAATACGTGCGCAGGAATCGACGTGCCCCGTCACTCTTGATCAGACGTGAAACTCGAGAAAATCGAAAGAGTAGCAACATCGGTCCGGGCCGTTTGCTAACGGAAGCCTGAATGCTTCCGTCCGCGTTTAGGAGCCGGCATGCAACACCTCCGGCGTCTGGATGTCCATCCAAAAAATCCTTCATCGCTGTTAACGCGCAGGGCCGCACAACCGTATCGCTGTTTAGGAGGAAAAAATATTTTCCCTTTGCTTCTTTGAGCCCTTGATTGGTGGCCCTTGAAAAGCCCAGGTTTTCTGAATTTTCAATTAATCGAACTTCTGGAAAATTTGCGCGGACCATCTGTGCACTCCCGTCCGTTGACATATTATCGACAACGATAGTTTCAAGAAGGG
>Ga0209773_10000329_pt1 | contig 14938 bp, 10 predicted proteins | sample BogFormECP14_OM1_FD_188244 | JGI IMG/M metagenome (GOLD analysis project Ga0209773, IMG submission 188244) | Bog forest soil microbial communities from Calvert Island, British Columbia, Canada - ECP14_OM1 (SPAdes) (version 2) | ecosystem: Environmental > Aquatic > Freshwater > Wetlands > Bog ... | reverse complement strand
GCGGAGGTGGCTCCCCGGAAAAACCCACGCCGCCGCGCGCGCATCTGCCAGCCAGCACCACCAGCAGGCCGGTCCCATGCCTCTATTGCGCGAAGCCCACAGCTCCCACGCCCGCTCGTCCATTCAGTGACGCAAGCGTATCCACCACGAGCGGCGATTCCGCGCCAGGAATCGGCGTCGGTGGAATCGACGGACCTCCCGGTCCCGGCGCATGGATTCCGGGTGCAGACCGCTCGGGCATGCCGATCGAAGTAAAGAAGCCCGATCCACCGCTGCATAAATCGCCCTTGCACCGCGGCGCAGGCGTGATGGCCGCTGCGCTAATCTACAAAGTGCAGCCGCAATATCCCGCCATCGCGCGCACCATGCATCTGGCCGGCGCAGTGTACTTGCGCGCCATCATCGCGACAGACGGCACCGTCCGCCAACTCGAAGTGATCAGCGGGAATCAGATCCTCGCGAACGCCGCGTTGCAGGCGGTGCGTCAGTGGCGCTATCAGCCCACGCGCCTGAACGGCGAACCCGTCGAAGTCGAAACCCTCATCACCGTAAATTTCATCCTGAACCAGCAGTAGCAGTTTGCGGCAGGAGCCCAATCGAGCAGGTTTCCGTGGCGCGGCAATCCTCTAAATCAATGCTTCGCCGGAATTCAGTGCAATCGTGTCGCGGGTCTCGTCGCGCAGGCGCACAATTTCGTGCCAATCGTCGCCGGCTGCGGGATCGGGCGCAATCGGCGCGCTGAACGTCACCGTCACATGCCCGGGCCGCGGCAGCAAAGTCTTGTCACGCAAGATTTGCCGCGCGCCGCGCACCGAAACCGCGCAAATCGGCCGCAGCGTATCCACCGCTGCTTTGAACGCACCTAGCTGAAACGGGCGTATCCCCGCCACCGCCGTAAAAGTTCCTTCCGGAAAAATCACCACCGATTCGCCGTTCCGCAGCGCCGCGTTCACCTCTTCCGCTTGCCGTATACGCGCCTGCGGGTCGCTCCGGTCGAACGCAAATTGTCCGCTGCGGTCCGCCAGCATGCTCACGAAGGGCATCGCGCGAATTTCACCCTTGGCCACAAAACGCACATCGTCCGGCAGAGAAGCCAGCATCACCAAAATATCCAGGTAACTGGAATGGTTCGGCGCGAAAATCCACGGACCGGTCTTCGCGCGCTGCTCCAGAATCTCTGCCCCCACGACGGTCACCGGCACGCCGGCCGCTGCCAGCATCATGCGCGCCCCGCGATGCACCAGGCTCGCCGCGCGCCGCCGATGGCGCGTGCGCCCCACCAGGATCCACAGTGGAATCAGGATCACTCCGAAAGCAGCCAGCGCATAGACGCCATACAAAATTTCCAGCGCACCGCGCGCCGTCTGTTGTATCCAACTCCCCGCGCGTGGTGCCGCGCCGCGCACCGCCAGCCGCGCGATCTGCACCCAGGGAGCCTGCTGTTTCCGCCCGAGTTTTCCTTCCCGGTAAAGCCGCCGCGTCTCGCTGCGCCGCAATTTCCCGCTGGAAGTTTTCGGAATGGATTGCGGCGGCAGCAGTTCGATCACGTCAGGAGGCATGCCCATCGCCTCATCCACGGCCCGAGCAATCTCACCCTCGACGCGTTTGGCCGCGGCCATATCGCGCAGCTCGGCAGCCACTACCAGCCGTTCGGTGCCAGTGCGTTCATCCGGCGCCCCAAACGCCACCACGCATCCCGTGCGCACGCCCGCGACCCGTCCCGCGATTTCCTCCACCTCGTGCGGATAAAGATTCCGTCCGGCCTTGATGATCACGTCTTTCGCGCGCCCCGTGATGTAAATCTCGCCTTCTCCCCAATAAGCCAAATCCCCGGAGTCAATCCAGTCGCCGTCGCGCAGCAAATCGCGCGTCGCGTCGGGATTGCGGTAATATCCGCGCGTCGCCGAAGGACCGCGAAACCACAGCCGCCCTTCTCGCCGCTCGCCCAAATTGACGCCTTCCGCATCCACGATGCGCACTTCCACCGACGGCACCGGCTTCCCCGCGTTCACAAACTCCAACGCCGACGCATCCACGTTCGCAATCTGCACCGCCCGGCCCTCCGATTCAAATTGCGCGCGCTCAATCCGGTCCACTTTGTATCCCGCGCCAAGCCGCGGCACAGAAACTGCTAGCGTAGCTTCGGCCAACCCATACACCGGCATCAGCGATTCGCGGCGAAATCCGTAAGGCGCGAAACGCTTCGCGAATCTTTCCATCGTCTCCGGGCGCACCGGTTCCGCGCCGTTCGTCGCCGCGCGCCATGAACTCAGGTCCAGCCCCTCCAAATCCTTGTCCGCGATTTTTCGCACGCACAGCTCGTACGCAAAATTCGGCGCCGGACAAATCGTCGCGCGATGCCGGTGAATCGCGCGCAGCCAGCGCTCCGGCCGGCTCAGGAACGCCAGCGGGGACATCACCACCAGCGGAATCCCCGTAAAGAGCGGCACGAACCAAGCACCGATCAATCCCATGTCGTGATACAGCGGCAGCCAGGAAACGCAAGCGTCGTCCGCCTGAATATCAATGCCCGAAATGATCGCGCGGATATTTGCCAGCAGATTTGCGTGCGTCAGCACCACGCCCTTCGGATCGCCCGTCGAGCCGGAAGTGTATTGCAGGAACGCGATGTCTTCGCCGCGCGCGTGATGCGACAGATGTTGCACCGGCCGCCACTCGCCCGCAGGCCGCTGCGAATCCGCCGGGGAGCTCGCCAGCTTTTGTGCGTTAAGCACTTCGCGCAACGACGGCACGCGCGGCTGCAGCAGCTTCGCCAGATTTTCCGCCTGCCGCCACGTCACCAAGAATTGCGCTTCCGCATTCCGCAAAATGTTCGATTGCCGCGCCGCGTACTCCGCGATGCGGTCTGCCCGGAACGGCGGGTAAATCGGCACCGGAATTCCGCCCGCCAGCAGAATCCCCGCAAACGTCCAGAAAAATTCCGCGCAAGTCGGCAGCATGATCGCCACCGTCTGCCCCGGCTCCAGGCCGCGCCGCCGCAAATCCGCCGCCACCACGGACGCGCGCTCGTACAACTCCCCAAACGTGATCGTCCGCAGCTGGTCGTCTTCCTCGTAAATCTGAATGTGGCTGCGGCCGGGTTCGCCGCGTCCGCGCAGCCGCAATATCTCGCTCAGCGTTTCCGCCTTGCGAATTTGTTCCTCGATGTCCGGGCGAATCGCGGTCGAAGCAGAAACCGCCGAAGTAGAAGTCGCCACAGAAGAGGACGCAGAAGAATTCGGCACCGCCGCCGCGCCGTGTGCACCAGCGTGGGCGCCATTTCCATCTTCGCCGGCTTCGACGCGCAAAATCGCGTCCACCAAATCCTGCACCGTGTCCGCTTCCGCCACCACGCGGTCCGGCAAACGCACGCCGCAAGCATCGCCCAAACGCAGCATCAATTCCACGCGTTCCAAGCTGCCCAACCCCAGCTCTCGCTCCAGGTGCGCCTTGGTGCCGCGCGCCACCAGCTCTTCCATCCCGCGCGCGCTGCCCAATTCCACCAGCAGCTGGCGCACCGATGCCAAGGCTTGCGCTGCCACAGCCGGCTTGCGATCGAGTTTTGTTCCGGTAGCGCCCATGGGTGATAACGGGCAGTTCGCAGCGCGCGACTGCGCGCAACGTCGGGGCAACTGCTTCGGCGAGCCTACCACCACGCGCCGCCCCATTCAATCCCCGCACCTCGCCGTGCTACTCGTCCTAAGATTCCGCTACCAGCAAGGCGCAAAGTTTTCTCCGCGAACTCTGCGTCTCTGACGATGCGCTGAGCATCGTCATCCTGAGTGCGGCGCCATTGCTTCAAGTCGGTCGCAGGATCTCTCCTGTCTTTCTCAGATATTTCTTCGTCTTTCCTCTGTGCACTCTGTCTTAAATCTCTTGCCTTCGCGTGCCGCGTGCAGCGAAACTCCCACGAACCGACTTTCGAGTACTTTCGTACTGGACTGAATTGGGCCTGGCGGCCTATCGACGCCCCCACTTCTTGCTGGCACACTGAGTCGTGTTCGGGGCTCTCCAAAGTGCCTCGAATGTCTGCACCTCCATCACCCCAATGCCCATGAGCGGCCGGCACCCCCACCGGCCGCTCCCCCCTTTCTGTCTCACGATGTTGACTTTAAGTCATTCACTTCAATCACTTTGATGCGTTCCATAAACGCTTCTTTCTTGACTTCCTTCGCGCGCGGTTCTATAGATGCCCGCATCGGGGTAGTGTGAGTTGCAGCGGTTGGGGTCTAGTCCGGGGATGTGTCGTTAATTACAGGGCGAATCCGTCGCCCTCTACTTCTCTCCTGCTCAACGGTCCCATGCGCTCCACGCGCCCCGTGTCCTGGGCAAGCAAACATTCTGTGGAGGTGGGGTGTGAACTTTTCTCGTGCGCTGCTGCAATGTGCATTCCTCTTTTGCGTCATCGCAGTTCTCAGCGGTTCGGCGTGGGCCCAAACCAAAGCCTCCCTCCGCGGCACCGTCGCCGATCAATCCGGCGGCGTCGTTGTGGGCGCCAAGGTGACGCTCACCAACACCGGAACGGGCGTCGCTCGCGACACCACCACGGGCTCCGACGGCTCCTACCTCTTCGATTTGGTCCCCGTCGGCACGTACAGGCTGGCCGTAGAAAAGCCCGGCTTCTCCACCTTCGTCCAAGGCGGAATCGTCCTGGAGTTGAATCAAAACGGCCGCCTCGACGTAGCGCTGAAAATCGGCCAGGAAAATCAAACGGTCGAGGTCTCCTCCAACGTTGTGCAGGTGGACACCACGGGCGCCGTCCTCGGAAAAGTTGAAAATCAGCGCATGATCAACGATCTTCCGTTGGCGGATCGGGACACCCTCCAGCTCGGCCTGCTCCAAGCCGGCGTTTTTAATCCGGATCCAGATGACGGCTCCGGCAATCCTTTCTCCGTCAGTGGCCAGCGTTCGGAGTCCCTCACTTTCTTGCTCGACGGCGCGAACAATACCGATTTTCTCGGTAACAACGTTGTCGTCAATCCGAATCCCGATGCCGTCGAGGAATTCAAGATTCTCACCAACAACTACGACGCAGAATACGGCCGCACCTCTGGGGGAATCGTCAATCAGATTACAAAATCGGGGACCAACGCTTTCCACGGAGACGCCTTCGAATTCCTCCGCAACACCGACTTGAACGCCCGAGACTACTTTCTTCCGGACAGCCTGCCCAAACAAGCGTTCCAGCGCAACGTCTTTGGCGGCACGATTGGCGGTCCCATCAAGAAAGACAAGATTTTTTTCTTCGCCGCCTATCAGGGCTGGCGCAGCCGTGAAGGCCAGACTTCGCCGATCCTCACCGTCTTGAGCCCCGCCGAAAGAACCGGCAACTTCGCCGAAGTCTGCAGCCAGTACGACGGAGGCGGCAATTGCACGCCTGGAATGGGCGAACAACTCGTCAATCCCTACACCGGAAACAATGTGCCATTCAACAACTTGTCCACTCCTGGTCAAGGCGGCACCGGCCCCGGCGGCAACCTGGTGAATTCTGTTATGCAGAACTACATCAACGCTTACGTTCCACTGCCGAACCTGCCCAACAACGAATTTGTCTCTTCGCCCACCGCGGCCATCGACAACGACCAGGGCATTCTGCACTTCGATTACAACGTTACTCCTCGCGATGCTCTCTCTTTCGTCTATGTGATCAACGACGAACGCGACAATTACCCCTTCCAAATCATCAATGGCGCTTCCACAGGTGGCGATTTGCCTGTCGGTTCTGGTTTCGCAGATACCAACCGCACTCAGATCGGCACCTTTACCTGGACGCGCACTCTATCCGCCGGGAAGCTCAACGAATTTCGTGCCGCTGTGAATCGCTACGCCACGCTGCAAGGCGTGCCCACTACCACCACTTCGCCGGCGGCGCTCGGCTTCACCAATGTGAATCCCGACGATCCGAGAGGCACGGCGCCTCCCATCATGTACGCGTCCACCTTCACGACGGGCCCTTCGCCTCAGGGACCAACCCAATTGAACCGCACTACCCTTGAATTGGCCGATAACTTTACTTGGACCCACGGAAGGCACGAGTGGAAGTTCGGCGGCGATTTCACGCACGTGTGGCAGAACTTCAACTACGATTTCTACAATAACGGCAGCTTCGATTTTGACAACTACGCGGTCACCTGGACGGGTGATGCTCTGGCGGATTTCGTGGGAGGCTTCTGGGATAACTACTACCAGTTCTCGAGCGCTGTTTACGGCATTCGCACCGGCTCCTACGGGCTCTATGCGCAGGATACCTGGAAGGTGAGCTCGAGACTTACGCTGAATCTTGGCCTCCGCTACGAGTACTACATTCCTCAATACGACACCCACAACGAAATTCTCGGTTTCTTCCCGGGCCAGCAATCAACTGTGTTTCCCGACGCGCCTCCCGACATTCTCTATCCCGGCGATCCCGGCACTCCCAATCGCGCCCTCGTCTATCCGGATAAGAACAACTTCGCCCCGCGCTTCGGTTTCGCATGGGACATGCTCGGCAACGCCAAGCTCGTCATGCGCGGAGGCTTTGGTATTTTCTACGATATCGAGGACGGAGCCCTCAACCTGCAGTTCGGCGCCGAGCCGCCCTATGGCGCCGTGTCCAATATCTTCCCCAACGGGTTTACTCCTGGGGTGGATCCCATCGCGGACCCGTTTAACGCCACCGGCTACGTCAATCCATTTCCCTTTGCTTCAGCAGGGAAGGTCGGCACCTTCGAAGTCCCGGCAATTCCATATGCCTATACCACCTACCCGCATTTCCGCACGCCTTACTCGGAGAATTTCAATTTCGGCTTCCAGTGGCAGGCCACCAAGGACATGATGCTCGAAACCGTTTACGTCGGCAGTCTCGGACGCAAGCTCATCTCCACGGGCGAAACGAACTTCCCGTCCGTCACTTCCGAGGAATATCAGCTGGCAACTTACGGATCCGTATATCCTGAGTGTGCCCGGCCACTGGCAGCCTGTACGGGCGGTACTATCAACCCATCCGACCCCCTCGATCCGACGGGCTCGCCGACGGGCATTCAGCAGCTATATACGAACTTTAGCAACGGCCTATCGGACAGCGATCAGCTGCAGGTCACTTTGGACCAGCGCTTCTCTCACGGCATTTCGTTTCGCGCGGCCTACACTTGGGCCAAAACGATTGACCTCACCTCCGGCTTCCGCTCCCGCTCCTCCACGTACACGGATCCCTACGATTACCGTCTCGACCGGTCCGTCGCGGACTTTGACGCCCCGCAACGTTTTGTTTTCAGCGGCATTTACGAGTTGCCCTTCGCGGCGCACACAGAGAACGCCGTGCTCGGAAAGGTTGCCAAAGGATGGCAGCTCAATGGAATTGTGACGTTTCAGCACGGTCAGCCGATCAACATGTTCGCTAATACCAATGCCAGTGAGCAGGACAACTATTTGGACCGGCCCAACGTCGTCGGTCCAGTCCCGCTCACTAACCATCCGAGAAATGCGAATGGGGGGCCCTTTACCAGCGACTGCATTGGAACGAGTAACGGACAGGCAACCGGAAATTTCTGGTTCGATCCCACTAACCTCGTTTGCACTGCCTGTCCCGACCAAAATCCTTGCACCAATTCCTTCGGCCAACAGGCCACTCCGCTCTTCAGCTACGGAGATTTCCCCCGCAATTATTTGTGGGGCCCCGGCATCAACAACTGGGATCTCTCTATCACCAAGCGAACCGAGCTCAAGGAGAACACATCGCTCGAATTCCGGGCCGAGTTCTTCAACGCGTTCAATCACGTCCAATTCCTAAGAGTGGACAACAACGGCTTTAATAGTCCCACGTTCGCTCAGGTTATTTCCGATCGTGGGCCGCGCCTCATCCAGTTCGGCTTGAAGCTTTATTTCTAAGACGTATCTGCACTGCCTTAACATGAAAAAGCCCGAGGCGGCTGGGTCGCCTCGGGCCTTTTCATTTGCCGCAACTCTTTATTCAGCTAAATTGAGCTTCGTCAACGCGCCTCCGCCCCGCGGCTAAGGCGCGCAAAATCCTCAGCGCCCGCGCCCCATCGGCCGGTAACTCCTCATTGGCCGCGCGCGCATCCGAAATCGCGGCGGCAGCGGCGGCGGCACGCTGTGCAACGGCGCGCCGCAGTTGTTGCAGCACTCCTGCGGTGCATCGTGCAGACGCAGCCAGCGCCCCCGCGCGATGCATTCCGGATTCAAACATTGCACCGTTCCACCCGCCAAATTCAGCATCGTTCCTCTCGGTTTACGCGTGAAGGTGTGTTGCCAGTTCCGGGGAATTGCAAATCGTCCAACGCCGCGCTACCGGTACAGAAATACTCGCGTAACGCAGCGTTAACGTGCGGAATCTTGCTCTGAGAAGGCTAGTGTGTCAAGAAAAATCTATACTATTAGTAGTGGTGCCGTTCCGAAATGGAACGGAACGCCGCCAAGCGGCTAAAATTTCAGCGGCATCGCCCGCATCTCCCTACAACCCGGGCGATCTAAACCGCAAGCGAAGCCTAATTTGAAGTGTCGCTGGCAGGTGGCGTGGCGGGTGGCGGGACTGCTGGTGTGGCTGGTTCCGGAAGCTTGGAGAGCTCGGCTTCCATATCGTCAATCTTCTTCTGCTCTTCGTCCATTTCCTGCTGCTTCGCCGCGATCTGGTCCTGCTCATCCTTCAGCTTGGCCGCGCCTTCAGTGTCCGATGCGTAGTCCGGCTTGATGTAATACATCTGCGAATCCAGCGTGTAAGTCCGCTGCAGAATGTCCAGGTCCACCTTGATCGTCGCCAATTTTTCCTTGGCATTCTGGACGGAGGTTTCCAGCGCTCCTCGAAGCAGCGCACCCGCCGCGGCACCGCCGCCAGCTCCCGCAGAATTATTCGCTGCGGCAGCGGCGTTGGCCGAATCGCCCGTCGCAGCCGCAGCATTATCGCCGTCTTCTGCCGGCGTCTTGCCCACCACGCTGATGGCATCGTTGGACTTGGGAATCGTATCGTCATTCCACACGCGCGCGGGCTTGGTCTGATCTTTCTTCGCTTCACGCGCCTGCTTGGCAGCGGCAGCCAGTGCATCAGTTGGCGCGGGTGCCGGCGCTTCCTGCGACGGAGGTTGTGCCTGCCCCGCCGCGATGCCCATCGGCATAACCAGCAGAATGCCCAGGCCCCAATGTGCGATTTTCATCGTGCTTCTCCCAGATGGCAGTTTCCCAAGCTCCAATTCTAGCCGCCCGCTCGCGCGAGTGGCAATTGGCGTTCTGTCCCGCGCCCTAAGAGGCACCCTGTACTTCCCGGCAGGTACAATCGTCTCCTGTTCCGTGCACACTTTTGTATCCTCGCTCAAGTCCGCAATTGCCTCTGCCGCCCTGCCACGGCCGCCAAAGCCATCCCCGCCGCCAGCGCCAAATAAATCAGAGGAACGCGGGTAAGTGCCGTAGCTGGCGCCGAGCCCATGAAATCCAGCGGCACGGTCGCGTGCATCGGCCCGGCGTACCACAACAACGTATAGAGAATTTCAAATGGCTTGCCGGTTCCGCTCCATACTCCCAGCGCCAGCGCAAGAGAAGGAATGAACACCGCGCCGATCAGCCAAGCCGCTAGTCCGCGCCAATTTCCGCCCAGCACCAGCCTCAGCGCAAATCCGCTGCCCGTGATCAACGCCAGCACCACTCCCGCGCACCACACTGCTGGAAGCTGCCGCGCAATCGGGTGCGGGGCGGAAAAGAGCAGCTGGCTCGTCTGATCGCGCCTTTCGCGCACTCCCATGGTGGACCACAGCAATATCGGCCATATCCACGCCAGGCCCAATGCCACCCCGCGCGCTTGCGCCGCGGGCAGTGCTACAGACAGCACCACCAGCACCGCCGCACCCCCGTACCACCACCATTTCTGCCCTTTCAACATCAGCCGCAATTCCGCCAGCAGCATCGCGCCGAAACGAAATTGCGCGGGCCCCCTCCGCAACGGCGATAACGTAACCACGGACGATATCGTCCCGCCGCGCCATTCCGCCTCCGCCAAAATCTCTGGCGAATCCGAACCCGCAGCCTTGCGCCGGCCAACAAGCAATCCTCTTCGCGCTGGATCAAACCGATCGAACAGCAGCGCGGAAAACGCCACAAGCACCAGCGCGAACCCAATCCATGCAATCCGCGACAGCACCATTCCGCCCGTCCACGCAATCCCGTTCCACACAAACGTCGAGTGCACGAAATTAAGAGCTCCCACATCCAGCGAAAACGAAAAGCTGTTGTTCGTGGTCGGCGCCGCCGCTCTCATACTGTTCCAGACCAGACCCAACCCCGCCCAATCATAAGGGCTCGTGCCGCCCTCAGCTCCGACCGAAGCCGGCGCTGCAAGCCCTGCGGTCCACACAAAAAAATACGCCACGTTTCCAAACCCACCGCGCAACCACGCAATCGTCTCGAATACCACCGCCACCGCGGCAACCACCGCCATCGCCGGCAGCGCCAGCAGGAAAAAAGGAGCCAGCAGCTTCGACAGTTGCACCTGAGAATCTTCGCCCTGCCAGAATTGCATCGCGATTCCCGAAATTCCCAGAATCGCCACCATCACCGCCAGCACCATGAAATTGCTGAACCACTTTCCACTGAGATAAAGAATTCTCGAAATGGGCGTGGACGCCAAAATTTCTCCCACGCGCGTCGCCCGGTCGCGCTCGATGGTGTTCTTGACCACGTAAAATCCCGCCAGCGAAAGAAACGTGGTTGCCACCAACGACATCAACGCTCCAATCCACGCCGAATTGTAAACTCCGCGCATATGGCCCACTTGCAACAGAATTTTCCCGGTTGCCGCCAGGTATCCGAAATACATCGCGGACAACAGCGTGACCAGAAAGCTGTATCGCCGCACGCGCTCCAGAAAATCCGCTCGCGCCAGTTCCAACAACACGTGCCAGCGGCTCGCTCTGACTGCGTTCATCGCACGCCCGCCGCCGCGCCCGCGCGCTGCATCGAAATACAATTCAAATACGCGTCCTCCAGCGACGGCGCCACCAACACAGCGGAGGGACCCGGCCGCTGTGCCGCCACTACTCGAACGTGCACGCCATCTCCGCGCCGCACGCTTCCGGAAATTTGAAACTGTTGCCGAGCGGCCGACAATTCAGCGCTCGGAATCACCCACTCCCACACCCGGCCTTCCACGGTTCGCAGCAATTCCTCCGGCGCCGCATGCGCCAGCAGCCTTCCGCCGCCCAAAATCGCGATGTCCGTCGCGATCGCTTCCACGTCGGAAACAATGTGCGTCGAAAGAATCACAATGCGCTCGCCGGAAAGTTCCGAAAGTAAATTGCGAAATCGCACGCGCTCTTCCGGGTCCAATCCCGCCGTTGGCTCGTCCACAATCAGCAGCTCCGGATCGTTCAGCAGCGCTTGCGCGATTCCCACGCGCTGTTTCATGCCGCCGGAAAATCCGCCCAGCGCGCGGTCACGCACCTCGCCCAGATTCACCACGCCCAGCAATTCGTCAATCCGCCGCCGCGCCGCCGCCGCATCCAATCCCTTGGCGGCGGCCAGATATTCCAGAAATTCGCGCGCCGTCAGATGCGGATACACTCCAAAATCCTGTGGCAGATACCCCAGAACGCTGCGCAGCGAATCGGGCGTTCGCGCGATGTCCAGGTCATTCCACAACACGCGTCCTTCCGTCGCGCGCGTCACCGTAGCCAGAATCCGCATCAGCGTGGATTTTCCCGCTCCGTTAGGCCCCAGCAACCCCACCACGCCCGGGCCAATCTCCATCCGCAACTCGCGCAGGCCCCACAACTTCCCCGCATACTGTTTGCTCGCGCCCTCTATCACCAGTTTCATCAGCCGCCAGCTCCTCAGAAATGCACAAAGAAATCGCGCGCACCAAGACTCGCGCAGTCAAACAATTGCTTCTCAAATCCCACACGAGATCGCGGTCGCGGCCCGAAATCTATCAGGAATAACGATGCATTCCGCGAAAAAGTTTCCTCGTCGCCAACGAAATCCTTAATAATCCGCAATTTCCGGCAGGCAGCCGATTCTCACTCGCTCGATAACCTTGGCTCCGCACGCACGTCTTATTTGTGATGGAAAAAGTATCCTGCTAAGAAAGCGGTACAGTGAACCAGTCCAGTCGCACTGCGGAACACATGGCGTTCTTTCGCGCGCTGGAATCGCCAAGCCCACCGCGCAAGCGGCTGTTCAGCGATCCGTACGCCGCCTGCTTCCTCCGCCCCGGATTCCGCAGAGCTTTGCGCATCGCGTCAATCCCCGTGCTCGGCCGCGCCATCCCCTGGCTGGCCGACGCAATCGTCCCCGGCGCGTGCTCCTCCGGAATCGCCCGCACGCATTGGATTGACGATGCCCTGGTTACCGCTCTCGCGAAGGGGATTCGGCAAGTCGTCATCCTCGGCGCGGGCTTCGATTGTCGCGCATTCCGCATTCCCGAACTTCGCGCCGCCAAAATCTTCGCAGTTGACCATCCCCAGACCTTCGCAACCAAGCGCGAGCAGTTGGCTCAATTCATCGAACGCGAGCCGGCCAACCTCACTTTCGTGCAAATTGATTTCAATCGCCAATCCCTCGAGGAAGATCTGCGCCAAGCAGGCTTCGATCTATCGCAACCCAGCATATTTCTCTGGGAGGGCGTGACGAATTATCTCACCGCCGAAGCCGTCGCCTCCAAATTGCGTTTCATCGCTTCCTGCGCCGCGGGCACCGCTCCGCCCTCGACCATCCCGCCACACTTCCCGATGCCGAAAAACTGCTTCGCTCCCTCGAACAAATTGGCGAGCCATGGGCTTTTGGCCTTCTTCCCGACGAGGTTTCCGGCTTCCTCGCCACCACAGGCTTGCGCCTGCGCCAGGACGTCGGCTCCAGCGACTACCGCGCTCAATTCATGGGCCACCGCGGCCGGCACATGAACGGCTACGCGTTCTGTCGCGTCGCCGTCGCCGATGTCCCCGCTCCGCACCAGCAAAATCTTGCGGCATCGCCTGCACAAATAGTAGACGCCGTGCGATAATCCCCGCTTGAATTTGCCGGTGCACGCGGACCGCTGAGCCATTCGGAGCCGTGATGAAATTTTTTCCACGCGGGATTTTGCTCTTGCTCGCGCTGCAGGCCGCGCCACTCGCGTTTGCTAAAGCCGCCGCGCTGCCTCCGGAGATCTCCGCACCCGCTGCTGCTTTCGCCCCACAATCCTCGCAGCCGCCCGCCCGCGCCCCTGAAACATCTCCCGCCGCATCCCCACAGACATCCGAAAAAAAGGTCACGGCCTACACCCTTCCGCCAGACCTCTATCGCAAAGCGCGCGACCTCGGCCGCTTCCACGCGCGTTTTGCTTGGATCGACTTTTTCTACGGCATCTTCGTCCTATGGGTCATCCTCTCCTGGAGGTTCGGACCGCAATTTCGCGAGTGGGCCGAATCCGTTTCGCGCAATCGTTTCGTTCAAGCCGCGATCTTCGCGCCACTCCTGCTCTTGACGATGGCCATTCTCGGCCTGCCTTCGGACATTTACGAAAATTCCGTCGAGCGAAAATACGGCCTCAGCATTCAGAGCTGGGGCTCCTGGTTCTGGGATTGGACCAAAGGACAGTTCCTCGGAATCGTGCTTGGGATTGTTCTGGTCGCGATTCTCTACGCGGTCATTCGCAGCAGCCCGCGCCGCTGGTGGTTTCATTTCTGGCTGACGTCGCTGCCCATCATGGTGCTTCTCGTCCTCATTCAACCCGTCATCGTGGATCCCCTGTTCCACAAATTCGAGCCGCTGCAGAAAAAAGATCCCGCGCTCACCGCCAGCCTGGAAACCATGGTCCAGCGCGCGGGCGTGACGATCCCTCCGGAGCGCATATTCTGGATGGGTGCGGGAGAAAAAACCACGGAGCTCAACGCCTACGTCACCGGCATTGGCGCATCAAAACGCATTGTGGTGTGGGACAACACCATCGCGAAGATGAACACGCAGCAAGTTGTTCTCGTCGTCGGTCACGAAATGGGACATTACGTCCTCAACCACATCTGGAAGGGTCTGCTCTTCGCCGCGGTATTTCTGTTCGTGCTTTTTTATCTCGGCTTCCGCACCATTGGCTGGCTGCTGCGGCGATTCGGCGCCGCCTGGGGCATTCGCGGCGTGGATGATTGGGCTTCGCTCCCCGCGCTGCTACTCCTGATTTCCATCTACTCTTTTATCGCCAACCCCGTGCAGAGCGCCGTTAGCCGTCACTTCGAACACCAGGCGGACCAATACGGCCTGGAAGTCACTCACGGCCTAAATCCGGATTCCGGCCAGGTCGCCGCGCAAGCCTTCCAGATTCTCGGCGAAGTGGATCTCTCCGATCCCGCTCCCAGTCCCATCACGGTCTTCATGTTTTATTCCCACCCAACAATTCCAGACCGCATTCGCTTCTCGCTAGCCTACGATCCCTGGGATAAAGGCGAACAACCAGAATTTGTAAAATAGGCGTTCAGGTTTTTGCTTCAGGTTTTCTCTGCGCCCTCGCTGTTAAATCCTTCGCCTTCTTCAGCCGCGAGAATGGACGCTCACCCGAATCCCATACTTAGCCCGCAGAGTGACCAAAGGATCCGGCACCACCCGATGCCCCGGCAGCGCCTTAAACCGAAACCGCTGCGCCACAGTAGCAATCACCATCCCCAATTCCAGCAGCGCGAATCCCTGCCCAATGCACCTCCGCGGCCCATCCCCAAACGGAAAATATGCCCCCGCCGGCAAACGGTTCTCCAGCCCATCCATCCAACGCTCCGGCCGGAACTTCTCCGGCTCATCGAAATATCGCGCGTCGCGATGCATCACCCACTGCGACATAATAAACGTCGTATCCGGCGGAAAATCGTATCCGCCGATCGTGCACGGCGCGATCGAAGTGCGCGCCAAAATGTACGCCGCCGGATAAAGCCGCAGCACCTCACTCACCACCGCGCGCAAATACGGCAATCGCTCCAGGTCCGCAACCTCCGGCGCG
>Ga0209773_10000328_pt1 | contig 14942 bp, 13 predicted proteins | sample BogFormECP14_OM1_FD_188244 | JGI IMG/M metagenome (GOLD analysis project Ga0209773, IMG submission 188244) | Bog forest soil microbial communities from Calvert Island, British Columbia, Canada - ECP14_OM1 (SPAdes) (version 2) | ecosystem: Environmental > Aquatic > Freshwater > Wetlands > Bog ... | reverse complement strand
TATTACCATGTTATTATTACTTTTACTAATTATACCTTTGATTGGTATATTTATTATATCAACAAGTACGTATGATGAACTTTCGACTGTACATATAAAACGTATAAAATATATAGCTTTAGCTACATCTGTTTTTAATTTATTTATTTCATTAATTATATTTATATTATTTGATTTTAGCAACAATCAATTTCAATTTGTTCAAGAGTATCATCAAATAAGTTCTTTTGATTTCTACTTAGGTATAGATGGTTTATCTATATATTTTGTTATATTAACTACTATTATAATACCTATTTCATTATTATCAAATTGAACATCTATATCAGAAAATATTAGAGCATATATAATAATAATTTTATTACTAGAAACATTATTATTAGGAGTATTTTTAGTATTAGATGTACTACTTTTCTACATATTTTTCGAAAGTATATTACCACCTTTGTTTATACTAATAGGTTTATTTGGATCAAGTAATAGAGTAAGGGCTAGTTTTTACTTGTTTTTATATACACTATTAGGTTCTTTATTCTTATTATTATCTATACTTACCATGTCTTCTATTATGGGTACTACTGATTTTGATGCTTTATATAAAACAAATTTTAATTATTTAACACAACTTTTCTTATTTTATGGTATTTTTATAGCTTTTGCTGTTAAAACACCTACTATTTTTTTAAACACTTGACTTTTAAAAGCTCATGTTGAATCTCCATTAGGAGGGAGTATAATTTTGGCAGGTATTGTTCTTAAACTAAGTTTATACGGTATACTTAGATTGATATTACCTATATTACCTAAAGCTTCTATAGATTATACTTATATAGTATATTTAATAGGTGTTATTACTATTATATATGCTAGTTTTAGTACATTAAGAACTATAGATGTTAAAGAACTTATAGCTTATAGTTCTGTATCTCACGCTGCTGTGTATCTTTTAGGTGTATTTAGTAATACAATACAAGGTATTGAAGGTGGTATTACTTTAGGATTAGCTCATGGATTTGTTTCATCAGGTCTATTTATTTGTGCTGGAGGTGTTTTATATGATAGATCTTCTACTAGATTAATTACTTTCTATAGAGGTATGGCACAAATAATGCCTTTATTTGCTATATTATTCTTTATACTATCATTAGGTAATTGTGGAGTTCCTTTAACTTTAAACTTTATAGGTGAATTTATGTCATTATACGGGGTATTTGAAAGACTGCCTTTATTAGGTGTATTCGCTAGCTCTTCTATAGTATTTTCTGCTGCATATACAATATATATGTTTAATAGAATAGCATTTGCAGGATCATATTCTAAATTTTTCAAAGTAAATATACCAGATTTAAATAAACGTGAGTTCCATATATTATTGACATTGGTTGTTTTTACAGTAGTATTAGGTATATACCCTGCACCTGTGTTAGACGGTTTACATTATTCTGTGTCATCTTTGATATATTATGCTCCAATATTGTAAAAAATTAATATATATAAACTAATAAAAGGTACTAATATAAGGTATTCATATTAAGATACTCATATTAATTTAAAGTATTCATATTAATATACTCATATTAATTTAAGGTATTTATATTTAAGGTGTTTATTAATATAAGGTATTTATATTAATTTAAGGTATTTATATTAAAGTATTTTTATAAGAAATATTCTTATAAAGGTATTTTTTAGTATATAAAAAAAATATATAAAATAAACTAAGTATAAAGGTATTAATATATATTACAATTTAATATAATATAATATAATATTTAATAGTAATGTATTACAAATGTAATATATTATTAATACTAATATGAAAGATTAACTTTAATCTTTCTAGCTAATATAGAATATTAAAATAATTTTTATTAAATAAACATCTTTTCTTACTAGTTCAAGGGAAGAACAAGATACTTCTAATATCTAAATTCAAGTTCGAATCTTGAGTAAGATATTTCAACATATATATTATATTGTTGAAATAAATAACAAAATATAAATTAGATGAGTTTGATGATGGCTCTGAATGAACGCTGTCCAAATGCTTGACACATGCTAATCGAACGTCAATATTATAAAAAAAGATTGGTTTTTTTATAATGTTGAAGTGGTGTACAGGTGAGCAAAGGGTGTTTTTGGCTACCTAAGAGCAAGGGATATGTAAATCCCTTATAAAAAAAGAAATGTTAAATATAAAATAGTTAAAAATTTCACTCTTAGATGATTATAAATACCTCGGGTAAGTAGTAATTAAGGTAATGGCTTAATTAGCTTGTATCCGTAGTCGAGACTGAAAGGTCGATCGATCACATTGGGTCTGAAAAAACCCCAATACGTCTAGTACAGCAGTGAGGAATATTGGTCAATGGCCTAACGGCTGAACCAGCAACTTGGAAGAATGAGAGTTAACCATTAAAGCTAGGAAACTAGATTTAATACTATATGAAATATGTACATCATATTTGATATTTTTAGGGTTAACTTGATTGACTATGTCTTATAAAGTTCTAGATAAAAGCTGATAATGACAACTTTGTATCTATAGTCTCGACCAAATCTTGTGCCAGCAGTCGCGGTAAGACAAGGGAGACTAGTGTTATTCATCTTTATTAGGTATAAAGGGTACCTAGACAGTATATCACGCCCAAATAGGGTACGGATAAGACTAGAGTTTTAGTGTAAGAGGGAGATATCAGAACTATTGGTGTAGAGATGAAATGTTTTGATACCTTTAAGACGGGTAATGGCGAAGGCAAACCTTTATGTGAAAACTGACGTTGAGGGACGAAGGCTTGGGAAGTGAAGAGGATTAGATACCCCCGTAGTCCAAGCAGACAATGATGAGTGTCATAGGTTAAAATATTTTTAGACTATAAATGAAAATGTAAGCACTCCACCTCAAGAGTAATGCGGCAACGCAGGAACTGAAATCATTAGACCGTTTCTGAAACCAGTAGTGAAGTATGTTATTTAATTCGATGATCCTCGAATAACCTTACCACAATTTGTATGATCTAAACTCTATATATTTGGATAAGTTAATTAAGCTATTAGCTTAATTAACGTATTTAGATCACATGTGTTGCATGGCTGTCTTCAGTTAATGTCGTGAGATTTGGTTAGATCCATTAAATTAACGTAAACCCTTGTTTTATTTAATAATAAAACAGTTCACCGCTATATTGGATGTGATAAGAGGGACTAAGACAAGTCATCATGGCCTTAATGTTGTGGGCTATAGACGTGCCACATATGCCTTTACAAAGGGATGCAATAATGTAAATTGGAGCTAATCCTTAAAGTAGGATATAATATGGATTGTAGTCTGAAACTCGACTACATGAAAAAGGAATTACTAGTAATCGTGAGTAATCATATCACGGTGAATTTAATCTCAGATAGGTACTAACTACTCGTCAGGCGCTGAAAGGAGTGTATGCAATAAGTTTGGTGGTTGTTAATTTTTATCTTAGATAATTTAGGTTTAGATATTTTAACAAGTAATCTTCGTATGCGTAGCTCTGATTGGTGTTAAGTCGAAATACGGTTCAGGTAGGGGAACTTGCCTGGGGATAATTAATATTAACAATACACCCAAAATAAAAAAAAGTCTGTGTATGGAACTAAAATATGCAGTAATATATTAAATCTGGTTCGAGTCCGGATATAGACATATTAGAAATTTAAGTTTTGTAGTATTTATATGTAACAGGTTTATAGTATCGAACATTTTTTGTTCATTTGTTTTTGTAGGCATAATAGGTTTAATGTTATTCGGTCTTATGTATTTAGTTGGTCATAATATTTTTATTAATACTGAATATGTTTTTCTTTCTGTTGTTCCTGTTGTAACTTATTCGGATTTGAAAGTAGATAAAAAAACAATACTTAAGGATAACAAAGGTAAATCCGGTGTGTATCGTTGAATAAATAAAGTTAATGGTGATGTATATATAGGTAGTGCTACAGATTTAACTAGAATATTGATAGATTACTTTTCTTCTAATTTCTTATTTAAAGAATTATTAAATAATAATAGTATTATGTATAGAGCTTTATTAAAATATGGTTACTCTAAATTTACCTTAGAAATACTTGAGTTTTGTGATAAACGTTCTGTTCTTGAAAAAGAACAATATTACTTATATCTTCTAAACCCTAACTATAATATTTGTAAGACAACTGGATCTAGTATAGGTCGTATAACTAAAGATCATACTCGTTTAAAGCTTAGGTATGTTTGACTGGTTAGATTGTTTAAGAGTAAAGGTAATGGTATAAGTTTTTCTAAGTTTATTTTAGATATATATGAAAGTAAATAAATATAGTTTAAATATATTTAAACTTCAAGCTATGTTTGAAAAAATAACTTTAAAAAAGGAGAGTAAAGTGTCAATGAAAACTCGTATGAAAATTTTAGCTTCTACTGTAACTGCACAATCTGTATTAATTACAGATTTAAAAACTAAGGTTACTTCTGCTAGAAGAGCAGCCGTTGCCTTGAATGCAAGTCATTCTACTATTATGAACAAGCTAAAAGGTAAAAATACTAAACTTTATAAAGGTAGATACTTAATTGCAGAACTAAATACTATTAAACCGCTTAAATAAAGTTTTAGGGTTAAGGTTATATAATATAGGTATTCTTAAGTGAAAATTAAATACTGAAGATGTTATAAGGTAGATTTATTGTAGAATTAGCCAATAAAATGTAAAGTAATTCACATACTTTTAATCCTGACTATGGAGAGAAAACCAAAAAGATCAAATTTTGGGTTATCTCCAAAGAAAAAAAGTATTACGCCAGAGAACGCATTTACCTTTTGGTTGTTATATTTATTTTGTATTAAATAAACTAAAAATATTATGGTATAAAGTAACAATTGTGTGGATTTTTTTATTATTGTTTTTTATTTTACTAGTATTTCAGCTTGGTCTATTTACATGGTTATAAATAATATAGGTTAACTAATAAATATTACATTCAAGTTTGTTTTGACTTATTTGATTCTATTCCTAGTAATCATAGATTATTAGGCAATTCAAGATGTCTTTAGCTGACCATTTTATAGTCTTCCTTTGAGTTGTTAAAAACTATCTGGTTGAAAACATTACAAGCTGAGTTCGTACAAGATATACGGATAAGAATACGATAGCAGTTCGTGTCACTTTAGCTTAAAACTAAAGTTTCCTAATCTGAAAAGGATGGTTACCGTGCAGGAGGGCATGCATTAAACTATGATGATCAAAAGAAATAAAATTTGCACAAGAAAATGGTTACAAGATACAGGTAATTATAGGTTATAGTTTTAGTAGATAAGCTAATGTTTTTAAAGATTATATAAGTAAAGTGTATAATATTAAGTCAAATCCTATTAACAATACACAGAAATCTATGGCTAAAAGTCTACTTAATAATTTATTAGGTAGATTCGGTATAACACTTGATAAATCAGTAACTAAATTAGTAACTACTAAAACATTTGATGAAAAAGCTGTTATGAATAAGATTACATCTTATAAAAAGGTTGCTGAGGATAAATTTTTAGTTAGTTATATTCCTAGACTAGATTACGATATAATAAATAGTCATAAACTTGATTTCATTAAAATTGCGAATAATTATAAAGATCAAGAGATACAATCTTTAAATGTAACTTCTGTTCCTATTAGTGCTGTAACAGCTTATGGAAGAATACATATAAATAAAATTATACATATTAAACAAAGGTGGAAAAATTTATTATACAGATAGTATAGTAACTAATATAGAATTACCTAATAATATGGTAAATGATAAAGAAATAGGTAAATTTAAGTTAGAACATAATATTGATAAAGGTATTTTCATTAGCGGTAAAATATACTGATTAAGAAATAATGAAGGTAAAATTATTAATAAAGCTAAAGGTGTTAAAGCAGAATCTCTTTTATACGATGGTTAAGTTATTAAACAATATTAGCATAAATACAGCTGTTAAGAAAGAGAGTAAGACAGACTGAGTTGTAGGACATGTTAAAATTAACATTAATGAAAATGTTACTATTAATAGCTATACTAAACGTATTAAAATATTTAATAATGGTAAATGAATAGATACTAAATCAGTTTGTATTAATGATATTGATAAAGCTTTAGTTATTTATGAAAACAAAAAAAATTTAATACCTATTAATTCTCCTATTTCTCCTATTTATTCTCTTCCATATCTTTATAATATAAAAGGAGCTAAAACAGATAGTTTTAGAGAGGTTAATAAGACAAATGTTATTAGTTATAATATACTTTTACATTATCTATCTTCAATTATCATAATAGTTATATCTTATATAGCTTATATAATAATAGAAGTGGATGATTTTATTTCAACTACTGAAATAAATAATACACAGGATGAAGTAATAGTTACAACTAACTATGAAGAAACAACTAAGGATGAATAAACAACTAAGGATGAATAAACAACTTATGAAAATGATGACTCTCCCAACGATACAGGTGATACACCATGTGATGATAATAGTATATATGGCATACCAACTGTAGGTAATGTAACAAAAACATTGTTTGATGGTTTTGTTGAAGAATTAGCTAAAATACAAAAAGCTAAAATAGAAGGTGATAAAACTGATGATACTTCAAATACTAAAAATGAAGAAGATCTTTTAACTTATGAACTAAAAAATTATAAAAGTCATTAGGTTTATCACTTTTATTACTTACTAAGTTTAGTTCTTTAAATAAGGTATCTTCATTGCTTAATAAAGCCATATGTTGAAATCCATTACATGTAGCGTCTAATTGTATAGGTAAATAAGTTTCAAATACCATTAAGTTTTCATCTGTATAGAAATCATAGAAACGTTTATATTCTATACAAAATGCTAAAAATAGTAATTTATCTTTAGACTTATTTAATAAAATTCCATTATCATAATTAAGTATATTATCAATATTTTGATTTACCCACTCTAACTTTGCTTCAGTAGATGATTTACTTATTTTATTTCCATAACAATTAGCCCCATAAGCCTTTAAATATGTTATACCGTCCATATCTTATTTTTTAATAATCCCTGGTTTAGAAAATATCAGTAGTGATTTACTTAACTCATTAGATTGATAATTCATAAAACTAGGACTACAATATAATCTACCTCTCTGATCCAATCTAACTGGAAAATAGATTTCATTAAAATTACTCAAAAACTGAGCTATTCCTAATATAGTTTCTTGTAATATAATTTTACTAATATGCGAATTATATACACCATTTTGATACTTAGTTCTTTTTTCTATATCCTCAAATTTATGCTTAACTTTAGGATCAATTAGTAAATTATGTCTTTCTCAGTTATTCATAATATAATCTAAAAGAACAGTATTAATTTTAAAAGGAGTACTATTTATTTTAAAAGGAGTACTATTTATTTGATTAATCATATCATAAATTTTATTATTATCAGATAGTTCTGAATTTATACCGTAACCTTTTTTTCAATAAATAAAGGTTATGATAAATTTTCATTGTTTAATAAGTAACCACCTAAAACATTTTTACTGTAAGGTTTAGGAGGAACTATCTTCGGTAGTTTCGTAGGTAAATTAATAATATTACGCTTATTATTAACTAATATTTTAGATTCGACAATTTCTAATACATACTGTTTTTGTTTAGCAGATACTACTGTTAGAACCTTCTTTAACATCTCAGAATAACATAGAATATCTATAACCTTATATCCTAATGCAGAACGTAAACTATCATCCAAAATATCATTATACTCAGTATTTTCTAATTTTCATTTTTCAACTCATTCTAAATAACTAATTTCATTACTACTTTTTTCTATATATTCTTGTCTTAAAACATTAAAACATTAAAATATTTATTCAGTATTTTATTACCTATATTAATAGACACTCCTAATAAATTCTGATCAGAATTTTGATAAGTATAAACCAATAGAAAATGTACCAAACATAAATTTAAAAAGAAAGTCTTATCCAAAGTGTTAATTATATGACCTATAAATATTTCTTCCTTTCTTGTATATTTATTTTTAAAATAACTACTTTGTAATTTATCAATAGAATGTTTCAATTCATCTTCTTTCTCTAAAATATATTTAATTAAAGAAGGTCCTAAAATATCAGTATTAATACCTCCAACACTATATTTATAGACATTATTACTAAAAAATAAATCAAATTCATCTAGAATTATAGATTCAATACGTCTCTGTAAATCATAATTATTTTTCTTACTATCCTCAGATATATATAATTGTTTTAATAAATGCGAAACAAATTTTGAAGAATAATCTATTCATACACAGTTGAGTAGAAATTACGTTGTAATGCTTGCTTTTATTCATATATTTATATATAATTAACGTCTGTCTACTTATATATCGTATACAAACCAGACTATTGTATAAGAAGACTTAAAAAATCTTTTAAATGTAAAGTAATACACTATGTATTATATTAATGGTAATTAAGCCAAAAGTTTTATATTACATAAAAAATTATAAGTATATGTATAATGCTTTTCTAAATAAGATATTTACTCTTAGATCTAATTTAGATGTTAAAAATATGAAAAATCCTAATTTTTTTTATTTAAAAAGGTGTAAGAGTGTTGTGTTTCAATGAAAATTTTAACCAAAACAATGAAAAAAACTAATTTATTTTTAGGTATTCCTGTACAAGTGTTGAATATCCAAACAAAGGATCTGTTGGTATACAATTCTAAATTAAGTGCTGCTAGGGCTATTGGTACAAGTATTTCTACAATTAGACGTTATATAATTTCTAAAAAATTGTTATTTAATAAATTTTTAATTACACAACTAAATCCACATATAACACCTAAATAATAAGTTTTATAAGTAAGGTTATATATGTATAATAAAAAAGGAAACTTCCATTATTGGTAAAATGGGTTGAGCTGTAAACTCAATAGCCATAGGCTTTTAGGAGTTCGAATCTCTTGTTTCCTAAATTTAACCAAAATATAATAATTGGTTATTATATTTAATTATAGTATTTATGGATTTTCCTAAATATTCTTAGTTTTTTAAAGCTTTTATAGCTCAATGGTAGAGCGGAATACTGTTAATATTCTGATAAATGTTCGATTCATTTTAAGGGCTATGTAATATATACATATATAGAATTATAATATATATTATATACATTATGCGTTAATTTATAGTGTTATGCTACACACATATTTTTATACGTGTTTTTGTATTTTCTTTTTAATTATTTCAAATATATTATAATTCTATATATGGTACATTAACCTATAAATTAAGTTATATATTAACTTGTACATATATAAGTATAATAATTATTATGAGAAGGTAAATCTTAATTTTTTAAAGTGTTATATATTTTTAAAGAAATCGTCTTCAATGGTTATAAAGATATATTTTTAGATTTTTTATATGTTGCTGCAATAATATGTGGTATATTAGTAATAATAACTAAAAATCCGATTGTATCTGTTTTATTTTTAATAGGACTATTTCTAAGTATATCTTGTTATTTAATAATGTTAGGTTTAAATTTTATAGGTTTATCTTACCTATTAGTATATATAGGAGCAGTTTCTATATTATTTCTATTTATCCTAATGTTAATAAATATTAGAATATCTGAACTATTAATAGACACCAGAAATAGTATACCTCTAGCTATAATATTAGGTATTTCTTTCAATTATTCTGTAAATAATATATTACCATATATTTTATCAAATAATAATTATGATATATCTAATATTATTAAAGTATTTACTTTAAGTAATGATGTAGAATTATACCATGTAACATCTAAACTATGAGATGGTTTTTTATCAGAAACTTCTCATATAACAAGCATAGGTAATATAATATATACTAATTATTCAATATGACTTATATTAACATCTATAATCTTGTTATTAGCGATGGTTGGAAGTATAATCATAACTATTAAACAAAAAAGTAGTATATCCTTATACAGAATATAGAAAAACAATATTTAATAATAAAAAACTCCAAACCAATTATAAGTATCCATTAAAAAGCTTTTTTAATACAGGTAAACGGTCTTATAGTGTAAACAGGAAATTGCAGGTTAATACTCTTTCACCTAATTGAGTTACAGGGTTTTCGGATTGAGATTTCTCGTTTTCCGTAGCTGTGTTTAAGAGTAGTAACCATAAAACAGGTTGATCTATAAAACAGGTTGATCTATAATACCATCTTTTGCTATAGAGTTAAAAGATAGAGATTTACCTTTACTGATAAAAATACAAACTTTTTTTGGTATAGGTAGGATACATTATATTAAAAATAAAGGTCATGTTGTATATGTTGTAAATTCTATAAAAGACATACATAGTGTAATTATACCTCATTTTATGTAGTATCCTATTTTAACACAGAAAAGAGTTAGCTTTTTAAAGACATCATAGAATTAATGAAAAACAAAGAGCACTTAACACCGAAAGGTTTACATTTAATTATGAGTATTAGAGCTTCTATGAATAAAGGTATTTCTTCTGAATTATTAAAATATTTCAATAATGAAAAAAAGGTTATACCTGTTTCTAAACCTTTAGTAGATGTAATAAATACTAACCATATCAGTCCTGATTACGTAGGATTCACTGATGCTGAAGGCTGTTTCTTTATTAATATCCGTGTTAATAAGAATGGTTACTGAGTTTCAGCGGGTTTTAGTCTTGTTCAACACTCTAGAGATCTTTTACTTTTTAAAACCACAAAGGAATTTTTAGGTTATGGTACTCTAGTGGAAGAAAAAATCCAGATGTTGTTAGGCTTAAAGTTGATAGATTTTGTATTATTAGTGAGCATATTCTTCCTTTTTTGCTCGTTATCCTTTACAGAGCAATTAAAGATTCTTTGGATTTTTGTAAAGCTTGTATTATAATTAGAGCTAAATCTCATTTAACTGAAAAAGGTTTACAAAAATTGAGACTAATTAAATCTGGTATGAACACAGGACGTAAATATTAGAAATTATAACAATAATAAATAAATCTAAAAATTATTAAATCAATTAATTTATTGTTCCTATTAAATCCCCTTTTAGGTTTAAATTATTATTTAATGCCCATATCTCAAGGATAGAGTAGAATACTGTTAATATTCGATAAATGTTCGATTCATTTTAAGGGCTATATAGTGTATATGACATATACATTATATATAGAACGCGTTAATTTATAATACTGTACTATAAATATATTTATACAAATTATTGTGCGCGTTTTTGTATTTTCTTTTTAATTATTTCAAATATTTTATTAACCACAGTTTTATATATGCGGATAATAATTATTATGAGAAGGTAAAGTAATATTCTTAATATGAAAAAACAAAAAACTATATTTCAACGTATCTTCACTGGTTTAAAACTTGGTTAAAATACACCAACTTTACCAGAAAAAGTAATAAAATTTCAAGGGCATCCTTTAATAAGAGTTTTTAGAGTTTTAGGTGGTGTTAGTACAGTATTGATTTTAACCAAAAAAAGTCTTATTTTTCCTGATTTTTTTCTTTATATATTCTTGTTTTTAACTTTGGCTTTCTTTATTTATCATACAGTTATATCATACTATAGAATAATACACATACTATAGAATAATACACATATATAAAACACTTAAAAGTGATAAGTTAAATGTGAGAAATTCTCCTCTAGATAAATTAGGTTCAATAGCAGCTAAAACTTTATGATGCATTAAAGGAAGTTGTGATCAATTACCACACCTTGGTTTAGGTGCTGTTACTGATCAAATACTAGAAAATAGTGGTCGTGATGCTGTTTTTATGCCTTTTTTAGGTAGTATGTTAAATAAGGTTTTAGGAGGTGAAACAGTGGGTGATATATATAACAAACGTAAAGAGGTTTATAAAGAGTTGTTGATGTTAGATAAACAGGAAAAGATTCTAGCAGAAGATAAGCAATCTTTAGAAGCTTTACTAAAAAAAGGGGTTTTAGGATAAAAAAGTTATAGCTAAGGATGAGCTAGTTCAGAGCAAATTAAACAAGATAGAAGTAAAATAGTTAGTTCTATTGCTAATGAATTGGCAAAAAAATACCCTTTTGGTACTAAAAAATAGATACTGGTTTATCTATAATCTTTTATTATATCCAGATGCTTATGACTATGATTATGTGTGCATTTCTTTTCCTTTTCAGGTTTATATTGTTTATTTATACCTATAGTATAAATAACAAAATGTATTAGTAAGTTTCATTTTACATTAAGTATTTAGGTTGATTACATTTTGTTATTTGTTTATTTGAAAAGGTTTCTCATTGTGTTTATGATAATAAACACTAGGGGTTAAAAACTGATAATATTTTATTCTGTTTTTCGGGCTTTTTGTTAGATTTGTTATTGTGTTGCTGACAATAAATATGCAGCATTTTATATGTGTATTTAAACAACATCCCAGGGTAGACTTGAGATTTAAATGTGGAATGATATAGGATAGAAATCTTTTTTGTTATTCTATACCAAATAATTTTATATTTTAGTATTTGGTTTTTTAATGCACCAAAACGTTTTTTCATAAAGGTTTGGTGTGTATTTAAACAATATACCTATTAAGAATATACCTTTAAAGTCTATACAATAATTATAAATAAGTAAGAAACTATAGATAAGAAATTATAAAAAAGTAATAAATTATAAAAAAGCAATAAATTATATAAAAGTAATAAGATATAAATAAGTAGAAGTAAGCATTATAATAATACAAAAAATGTATTTTATAGATATATACTTGAAAGTGGTCGGAGCTATAATCATAACTATTAAACAAAAAACTAATATACTTTAAAAGTATAAAAAGGGATTAGCTTAATTGGTAGAGCATCCGTTTTACACACGGCAGGTTAAGTGTTCGAATCACTTATTCCTTATAAATATTTTTTGTGTTATAAATATTTTTTTGTATAAGTTGCACTTATTTTTTTGTATAAGTTATAAACTTAAAGAGATCTTAGCTTAATGGTAAAGCATATGACTTTTAATCATTATTATAGGGGTTCAAATCCCTTAGATCTTAAAATAGAAGATAAACGGCTGTAGGTTAACTGGTAGACCTTTCGCCTTCCAAGCGAAGTGTATCGATTCGAATTCGGTTAGCCGTAAAGAGTTAGTAACTTAATGGTAAAGGACTTTCTTGTCACGAAAGTAGATGCCGGATCGATCCCGGTCTAACTCGAAATTAGTATATGCTATTTTAGCAAAAGGAAGAGTTGCCACTGGTAAGGCGAGATATTTGCTAAATATTGTGTTTTTCACCTGGATGTTCGAATCATCTCTCTTCCGTATATTATATTAAATATATTGTATATAAAACATACATAATTTAAGTATATATAATAATATATTTTATACATGTTATTCTAATATATTGTATACATATTATACCAGTAATATAAGTGTTATATATCTATGTATTATATAAATGTTATGTATTATATAAATGTTATATTTGTATTGTATAGATGTTATTAATTAATTCATTCATGAATAAATAAATTAATGTATTTTATAAACGTTATTCTAATTTATTTTTAATATTTAAGATTAAAGAGTATAGTTTAATGGTAAAATAGGAAGCTTCAAACTTCAAATTTTCAGTTCAAGTCTGGATGCTCTTGTCTTTAAAGATTTCTTAACTTAATAGGTAAAGTGTGCTTTTGATAAGAGTATTATCAGCGTTCGATTCGCTGAGGAATCATAATGTATTAAAGGTAATAGTAATCTATATAAAAGAATATTATAATAATACAAAAATATCTATATAAAAGAATATTATAATAATACAAAAATATCTAAACGGGTTAGAGCCAGGCTGGTTAGGCACCTCATTTGGGTTGAGGAATAGTTATGTTCGAATCATAATGACCCGATAATATTATATAAAAATATCTAAAACCATATTTTATAATAATTAATAGTAATGTATTTGATATGTATTGTGTTATTTCATTATAATAATCCCTTAAGAAATAATTTTATATTATGATAAAAGTTTTAAGGATTAAATATAATGGCAAGTATATAAAGAGACTATTAAGGATATCTAGCTGTATATTAAAGAGATATATTTGATCATAGCATAGGTAAATACCTATCCCTAGATCCATAAACTCTTGAATAAATTCTATTTATAAACGAAGCGAATTGAAATATCTTAGTAGCTTCAGGAAAGGAAATCAAACGAGATTCTATAAGTAGTGTGAATGAAAGTAGAAATGCCTAATAAGTAAAATGGATTAATCTGTTTGAATAAAGGGGAACCTTCCTCTAAGGCTAAGTATGATATACAAGCGATAGTGAACTAGTACCGTGAGGGAAATGATATGAATTAGTAGTCTTATAAGCAGCTCAAGTTAAGTTTAATAAACATATAAGAGCGTACCTTTTGTATAATGGGTCAGCAAGTTCTAATTAGATGCAAGCAATGATGCCTAGATAATCCGATTATTAAGTAATGATTAAGTATCTAAGTAGAGACCCGAAGGGTGGTGATCTTACCATGGTCAGGCTTATAAAAGGCCGAATGGGTAAAAACAACAATGAGCAATTGTTATAGCCCAAGTAGAAGTGAACCTTCTGCTACAAACCATCAAACTGACGGGAAATCCCTAAAGCAATCTTAACTAACCTAGTATATTAATATAATTAGGGGCGCAGGTAATGACTCGCGGTATAGTAAAATCAAGATTGATGTACGAAAGGAAATGGGTAATCCGCAGCCAAGCTCCATTTTATTTGGAGAAAGGTTCATCGACTATAAGGTGGTTGGCGCAAGCCTAAGATATAGTCAAGCCTCAATGGAAACATTGCAGGATAATATAGTTTTATGAGTAACAATGCACCCTTTTCTCAATATTA
>Ga0209773_10000327_pt1 | contig 14946 bp, 16 predicted proteins | sample BogFormECP14_OM1_FD_188244 | JGI IMG/M metagenome (GOLD analysis project Ga0209773, IMG submission 188244) | Bog forest soil microbial communities from Calvert Island, British Columbia, Canada - ECP14_OM1 (SPAdes) (version 2) | ecosystem: Environmental > Aquatic > Freshwater > Wetlands > Bog ... | reverse complement strand
CAACCGCCTTTGCCTTTTATCACGGGCAAACCGGGATGCAAGACGAGGCCAAGCAAACAGTTTCCGCCGAAACGAAAACAGAGATTACGTTGACAGTGCATTTAATTAATATGGTCAGCGCAGCACCTCTCCAACTCCATCCGCGATTTTCTATTTTTGAGTTCCGTAATAGTGGGCCGCCTCGTCTATCTCCGCGGCGGTCATCCTCCGCGCGACATTGCGCATCTGTTCGTCGATGTCATTATGACGGCCGCCGTTTGCGAACGCTGCCAGCTGCGCCTCGAGATAGACCGATGGCTGGCCCTTGAGCCATGGGGCGCCCGCCATCAGACCGTCGTGGCAAGAGCCGCATGCTGGAATGTTGTGGAGCGGCGAGCCATAGCGGACGATATGGGGCGCGGCGCGCTTCGTTCCGACCTCCGCTTCGTTCATACGCGGCAGATAGGCGTAGTAGGCGGCGAGATCCCTCATGTCGGAATCGCTCAGCACGGCCGCCAGCGGGGCCATCACCGAACTGCTCCTCGCGCCGTCTTTGAAATCTTTCAGCTCCTTGTAGAGCGCGCCGGTATATTGGCCGGCGAGACCGGGGGCGTCCGCCTTACCGGCGCCGTCTGCGCCATGGCAGGCCGCGCATTGCAACGCCAAGGTCGCGCCATGACCGATCGACGAGGCGCTCGGATGGTCGAACATTCCGGAAGTCACGATCGCCTTCGACGTGACGAAGTCAGCGCTGACCGGGGCCGCGTTGGAGCGCGCCCGCGGGACCCCGGCGGCGCCGCAGATCGCGTCCCATAGGCTGCTGGGCCTGAGGCCCGGTTGAGCGTAGGGGAGCCAGACAAACCCCACGATCGCCGCGACGACGGCGATGGCGGCCGTCAACCCCACGCTGGCGGTGAACCAGGGATCTTTTCGCGAGAAGACGCTCTCCTCGCTCATCTCTCGACTCCCACATAGACCGCGGGAACGGCGACCCCGTCAAACGCCCACAGCTGCACGATCGGAGGGCCATAGTTGATGATCGTCAGACCCACCATCAACGCAAGCCAGAGCGCGAAGCCGTTCAACGCGACGGGGACTGAGGTCGGAGGATGAACCGCCACGCTGAAACGATACTCGTCGGGCGCCGTGCGGCTCCCACGCTGGTTGCTCGCCAAAATAAACAGGAACAACGCCGCCGAAGCGACAAGAACCAGACCGCCGAGCGCGGAAAGCGCGACGGGAAGCCCTTCCGACGCCAGCTGCGGATCGGCGTAATCGTAATAGGCCATGCGCCGCGGCATGCCGAGAATGCCGACATAGTGCCACGGAAACGTAACCACGATCATGCCGACGAACCAGAGCCACAGCTGGACGCGCATCAGTCCGAAGTCCGCGAAGGCTCGACCCGTCAAATGCGGCCACAAGTCATAGGCGATCACGAAATACATGATGACGATCGCGCCGGCGAAGATCAGATGGAAATGCCCGGTGACCCATTGCGTGTTGTGGATGCTGGAATTGAGCTGGTAGCTCATGTTGATGAGCCCCCCGGCGCCGCCGAAGCCGAGCATCACGAACGAGAACGCGACCGCCAGCATCAACGGGTTCTGCCACGGCAACGCAGCGATCCAGCCGAAGGCTCCTCGGCCGCCCCGCAGCCGGCCGGCGATCTCGGCGGAGGCGCAGATGGTAAACACGGTGAGCAACGTCGGGACCGACACCGCCGCGGTGAAAACCGAGTGCAAGAACTTGAACCCAGAGCCGACTTCAGGGTCCGCGAACAGGTGGTGCGCGCCAATCGGCATCGCGACCACCAGAAACAGAACGAACGAAATTCTCGCCATCGTATCGCTGAAGAGCTTGCCGCCGATGGCGCGCGGAAAGATCGTGTAGAAGGCGATGTAGCTCGGCATGAGCCAAAAGTAGACGATCGCATGAAGCGTCCACGAGAAGAACACGCGCGCCAGCCCCGCATCGATGGTCGAGCGCAGGCCGAGCGCGACGGGTAGGATTTGCAAGATCAATTCCAGAGCGGCGCCCACGGCGGTCCAGCCCCAGAGCAGCGACCCCGCGACATTGGCGAACATGGCGAGCGGGACCGGTTCGCCCGGATGATCACGCTTCCAAGCCCACAGATTGATGGACATCAGCGCGACCCAGATCCACGAGCCGACGACGACGAGAACGACCCCGAGGTAATAATAGGCGCTGCCGATCAGCGGCGGATAGAAGGTGTAGAGAACCGAGGCGCGACCCAGCGCCACGGGCACCGTCGCCATGACGGCGCCGATAAGAACCAAACCAAAGCCGATCCACGCCCAGCTCGCTCCGATCAGCGGGCGCTTCAGCGCCGCCTCGCTGATCGCATATCCGAAACCCATCGCGACCAGGGTTGGGAAGACGTATCCCATCACGGTTCCGTGCTCGGTCACGGACCGGTAATACCATTCCGGGTTGCTTATCCAGCCGCTGAAGGGGCTGCGCACCCACATCTGCCAGGCGCCGAGAAGGATCGCGAGTCCGAACACGGCGAACGCGAGCCAAAAATGTGCGAGTATCAACCGCCTGCTACTCAACACAGCTCAGCCTCCTCGCCTTCGCCGACATGTCCATGAACGTCGCTCTGTCGACGACCTTGACCTTCGCCCACATGCCCTGATGACCAGCCCCGCAGAATTCCTGGCAGGGCATCAGATGTTCGCCCGCCGTCGTGAACCGCGCGCTCAACTGCGAAATGTATCCCGGCACCAGCATAGTGTTGATGTTGGTTCCCTCGATCAGAAATCCGTGCACCACGTCGGCGCTCGTCGCCCTGAATGTCACCAGCGCGTCGGTCGGAACCACCATACACTGGGGGGTGAACGAATATTCCTGGCCGACCGCTCGCACCGTGACGGAGCCATCGGGCTCGAGGGCGCTGCCGAGGTTGCCCTCCGCGAACTCCCCGGCAAGGTGCAGGGTTGTTGGATCGGCGGTCTCGACCCGCGCTTGTGGGAGGGCGCCGTGATAGATCCCGGCATAGCCCGCAACTGCGGCCAGGGCGACGACCACCGCGACCGCTACGGTCGCCCACCGGCGTTCCGCGCGCGCCGTGACGACCTCGCTCTCTTGTTGGATGGGCGGCGCGGCCATGCTGTTCGCGGCTTTCTCTAAGGAGGGGTCACGCGCGGAAGGAAGACGAGCCAATAGAACGCGAACCACAGTGCGACGACCACCGCCGTCGCCAGCCCTGCGAGCCAGATCGCGCCGGCGGGTCCCGCCTGGACGATGGCGTCGATGGCTTCCTGTTCGGAGGCCAGGGAGGCATTTGGCGGAGGATCCGAATTGATCATGACGCCCTCAATCCGCCGGAGCGGAACGCAATTCGTTCGCCTGGGCGGCGGTCACCGCGGCGCCGCGATTGCCCCAGGACGTGCGGATGTAGCTGACTACCGCCGCGACTTCGTTGTCGGACAGCGTCTGCGCGAACGGCGGCATTCCGACCGGCGTCGGATTGAGCTCGGTTCCTGGAGGAAATCCGCCGATCAGCACCATCCGAATCGCGTTGACCGCGGAGGACATCTGGATGGACTGATTGCCGGCGAGCGGGGGATAGTTCGGCGGCTTGCCGGCGCCGTCGGCGCCATGACAAACCGCGCATCGCGAGTCATAGACGCTCTTGCCGAGGCTCATCAGCAGGCTGCTCTCGTCGCTCGGGATTCGTGAAGAAGCCGACGCCGGCGGACTGCCTTCGGCCAGCCCTTTCAGATAGACGGCCATGGCCCGAATGTCGGCGTCGTCGAGATATTGCAGGCTGTTGTAGACGACTTCGGCCATCGGGCCGTAGACCGCGCCGCGCGCCGACACCCCGGAACGAAGCAGATCCGCGATGTCCTTTAGACTCCAGTCGCCGAGTCCGGCCTCCTTGTTCGAGGTCAGCGACGGCGCGTACCAGTTCTGCAACGGAATCAGCCCGCCCTGGAAGGCCTCCGACTCCGAGCTTCCGCCGAGCGCGTTGATGGCGGTGTGACACATGGCGCAGTGGCCGAGACCTTGGACGAGATAGGCGCCGCGATTCCATTCATCGGATTTGGAGGCGTCGGGCTTGTATTCGCCTTCGCCGAAATACAGTGTGCGCCAACCGAGAATCAGCGAGCGATTGTTGAAGGGAAAGCGAAGGTCGTCCGGCCGGTCGGGCGTGTTCGCCGGCGGGACCGACTGCAGGTACGCGAAAATGGCGTCGCTGTCCGCCCGCGTGACCTTTGTAAAAGAGCCAAACGGCATGGCGGGATAGTAGAGACCGCCGTCGGGCCCGCGACCCGTGTGAACCGCATGATAGAACTGATCGGCCGTCCATTTCCCGATCCCATGTTCGCGGTCGGGGGTGAGGTTTGTCGTGTATATCGTCCCGAACGGCGTGTTCATGGCGTGACCGCCAGCGAACAGTTTTCCCTCCGGGCCCGTGTGACACGACACGCAGTCCCCCGCGTGGGCCAGATACTCGCCGCGCGCGATCATCGCGGGGTCGGACGGCGTCCGGCTTTCCTCCGCCGCCGCGGGGAACCGCAACGCCGCCATCGCCGCAAGAACCGCGGCGCGGACGGTCAATTGGAGCGCCCCGAAACGACGTATCGCCACTTTTCGGCTCCTCAGTTTGGTTCGCTCCCGCAGGCGAACGGCAGCGGGTAGCTTCCCTTGGCGACCGGTGAAGGATCCGACGGCGCCGGTTGCGAGGACAACCAAGCCGCGACGGCCTTGACGTCGTCTTCGGTAAGACGCGCGGCGACGAGTTGCATGCAGTCGGGCGCGGCCGCCGTCCGAATCCCGTAGCGCCACGCGCCGAGCTGTGCGCTGAGGTAGCTCGCCTTGAGGCCGATCAGGCCCGGAATCGCCGGCTCCATTCCGGTAAAAAGCGGACCATGGCAGCTCGAGCAGGCCGGGATGCCCTTATCGAAGTCGCCTTGTGTCACCAGCGACTTCCCGCGGGCCAGCACCGCCTCGCTCACATCGGCGACGGCGGGTTCGGGGAGCGGCGGCTTTTGCGCGGCGAAGTAGGCGGCTATCTGCTCTAGAAACGCCTCGTTCTGGTATTCCAGCAGATAGTTCATCGGCGGGTATTTGCGACGGCCCGATTTGAATGCGGTGAGCTGATTGAACAGGTATCCCGCGGGTTTTCCGGCGAGCCTCGGGAAATAAACGTCTCCCGTGCCCTGTCCTTGCGCGCCGTGGCAGGGGGCGCAAGCTTGAACGTGTGGCTCGAATTGCGCCGGCGCCTCGGTCGCGCGGACCGGCCCAAGCCACGCCACTAACGTCGCGACGATCAGAGACGCAGACCGTACCAAGCAATCCCCCCACCACGCCGCGCGCCTTGTCGAGGGACCACCACCGCGTCCCTACCGAGCGCGCCAACACCCGCAACTGCACCCACCCCGCGGCGGCGCCGTCAACCGATTGGCCAGTCCACCTCCCAATCCAAAACCTGGCGGTCCTTTTCGATCGAGACGATCCGATCGTCCTCGTCGATGTTGAACACGCCCGTCTGGATCTGAACGGTCGTCCACTCGACGGCCTCAGCTCCCGCACCGAACACGCCGCTGCCTCCGACAAGGTAGAAGCTCTAGCTCCTTGTCAATGACTCCGCACCCTATCGCGCAACTGATCGAATGGCTAGGGCTGTAGGACAACATAAGAATGCGCCCTTCGGATTGGTTTGGGCACGAATCGAAAAATAAGCGCCTTTGATCGCTTTCGCGGCGACGCCCATACCTCGGGCGCGCATCTCTCTCGACCGTTGATTTTGCGGATATTCCCTTTCTGAAATCCAGACCCCGTGCTAGGCTCTGAAACATGATGATCGAAAAGGCATTGGCACGAAACCTAACTCTCCGCCGGTCGGGCGAAGCTCTTTGGGCGGCGCGAGCCGCAAAAAATTTGGAAAGGGACCTTTTAGGTTTGGAGGCCTTGTAACCCCTTGAAATCCCACAAAACCGCCAAAGAAATATTTGGAAATCCTTGGACGAAAACAGCCTAGATTTGGAAATCCTTGGCAAAAAGCTTGGAGGCGGCGAGGCCCGTCCGAGGCGTCCGCAAAGCTCCGACTAATTTATCTCAAATTACTTGTTTATCAGCCCCCTGCGCCGTCCCCGATCCTCGCCATCAGCGCGTCGTGCAGCGGGTTGCGCTTGTCGAACACCTGCTCGACCGCCGCCACGGTCACGCGCTCCGCGCCCTGGGCAAGCAGCCAGTCGGCGAGGTCGGCCGCCTTGCTTCGCGCGCAATGGAGGGTGACGAAGCCCTGCGGATCGGCGTCCTCGCCGAACGCCGGGACGGCCTCGAAGGCGGCGCAGGCTTGTTCGACCGCGACATGGGTTGGAGTCGGCAGGCGGGCGCGAACTTCGCGCGTGCGCCGCGCCTCCTCGGTCGCGGCGATGCGCGTCAGGATCGCGCGCGCGGCGACGCGGGCCGCCGGGTCCCACGACGCCTTCAGCGATGCGACGAGATTGGCCTCGGAGCGCAGGATGACGCCGTCGTCGAGCGCCTTCAGCGCGTTGGCGGCGAGCGTCGCGCCGGTTGTGGTGATGTCGACGATCAACTCGGCGGCGCCGGCGGCCGGCGCGCCCTCGGTCGCGCCCAGGCTCTCGACGGTGCGATAGTCGGCGACGCCGTGCTCGGCGAAAAACCGGCGCGTCAGGTTGACGTATTTGGTCGCGACCCGCATCCGCTGCCCGTGCCGGGCGCGATGGTTCGCCGCGACATCCTCGAGGTCGGCCATCGTTCGCACGTCGATCCAGGCCTGCGGCGCGGCGACGACCACATTGGCGCGGCCGAAGCCGAGCGGCGTCAGCAGCGCGAGGCGCTGATCGGCGTCGCCGACCTGCTCGCGCACGAGGTCCTCGCCGGTGACGCCGAGATGCGCCGAGCCGCTCGCGAGTTGGCCGACGATCTCGGAGGCCGAGAGATAGGCCACTTCCACGCCGGGCAGATCGACGATCGCGCCGCGATAGTCGCGCGCGCCGCGCCCCTGCATAAATTCCAGCCCAGCCCGGGCGAAGAATGCGGTCGCGTTCTCCTGCAGCCGGCCCTTCGAGGGGACGGCGAGGACGAGCGGGGTCCCGTTCGTCATCGCGGCTCTCCCGTCAGCGGCAATCGCTCCACCCAGATCGCCGCCCCGACGGCGGGAAGATCGCTGGATGCGCCCATCCGGCGCACCAGCCCGTCATAGCGCCCGCCGCCGAGCACGGGGCGGGATTGCGGCGCGGCGGCGTCGACCGCCTCGAAGACGAAGCCGGTGTAATAGTCGAGATCGCGCACGAAGGCCGCGGCATAGACGAACTCGTGCACCCTCATGCCGCGCGCGGCGAGGAAGCCGACGCGCTGGTCAAACGAATCGAGCGCGGCGGCGAGCCGGAGGCCGACGTCCGCCGCCAGCCGCCGCAATTGCGCGGAGGCGGCGTCCGGATCGCCCGAGATCGCGAGGAAACGGCGGAGAATCGCCTGCTGCTCCGCACTGACGCCCGGGTCGGAGCGAGCTGCCGCCTGTTCGAGAAACCGGTCGGCGATTTCGCCGGCGGTTCGGCCGCCGACCGGCACGATGCCGGCGATCGCGAGCAGGTCTTCGACCAGCGCCTTGGCGCCTGCATGGTCCGCGCGCTCGAGCGCCGCCAGCACTCCCGACTGCGAATTCGAGCCCTGGCCGCCGTTGACGACAGTCTCCAGCGGGCGACCTTGCGAAAGCCCGCGCCGCACCCGGCGCAGCCAGAGATCCGGCAGACCGAGGGCGCCCAGCACGCCATCGAACACGCGGGCGTCGCCGATCCGGACGGCCAGGGGACCCGAGCCGGCCGCCTCGGCCGCTTCCAGCGCGAGCCCGAGAACTTCCGCGTCCGCCGCCTCGATGTCGTCGCGTCCATAGCTTTCGAGCCCGGTCTGGATCATCTCCCCGCTCTGGCCGGGGCGCGCGCGAAAAACCGGGCCGAGATAGGCGTATTGCGCCTCGGCGCCCGGCTGCGGCGAGGCCAAGTGCGCGAGGCATACGGGGATCGTGTATTCCGGACGCAGGCACAGCTCCGCCCCCGAGGCGTCGCTGGTCAGATAGAGGCGGCCGCGGATTTCCTCGCCGGACATGTCGAGGAACGCGGCGGCGGGTTGCAACACGGGCGGCTCGATGCGGCTGAAGCCGGAGCTGAGAAAATGGTCGAGCGCGCGAACCCCCGCTTCGCGCCTGCGCGCGTCGGTCGGCGGAACGGGCAGGATCGCGTTCACCAGATATTTCCTCAAACTCGAGGCTTCCTTTAACAAAGGCGCGGCCTGGACGCAGCCCTTTTCCCGTTCCAAGGTGAATCGTCGCCCGGCGCGGTCACAGGTCAGCCATGGTCGGATGCGATGGGCGGCGTCCCCTTCGAGTCGATCCCCGAGGAGCCACGTGTCGATCGCTCGCGTTGTTCGGCTGTTGATTCTCGTCCCGGCGATCGCGCTCGCGCTCCTGGCCGGGCTCGGCGCCGAGGAGACGCCGCGGCAGCGGCTCGACGCGGCGCGCGCGACCCTCACCGACATCGACGCCGCGCTGAAAGCGGACAATTCGACCGACGCCGACCTCGCTCGGCTGCGCGCCGAGAGCGATTCACTGGCCCTGCACCTGCAGGCCGTGATCGCCGAACTGAGCCCAAGACTGGACGCCTCGGCGAAACGGCTGGCCGAACTGACCCCAAAAACCAAGGAAAGCACGCCGGCCAGCGATGCGACCAGCCAAGAGCTGACCGCCGAAAAGGCGACCCACGACGCGCTGGACGCGGACTTGCGCTCGGCGCGCGCGATGCTGTTGCAGACCGAAGAATACGCCGCGCGGATCGGAACGGCGCGGCGCGGCTTGTTCGCGCGGGAGACCTTCGCGCGCTCCTCGAGCCTGTTCAGCCCGCTGCTCTGGTCCGGCCTCTTCCACGAGGCGCCCCGCGATCTGGCGACGGTCGGATCCATCTTCGCGGACTCGCTGCGTGGGCTCGCGCAGCGGATGAACGAACGGGAAGCCCTCGCACTCGGCCTGCTTCTGCTCGCCATGATCGCCTTGGCGCCGCCGCTACGATGGATCGCGCGTCGGGTGATCGCGCGCGAAGCCAAGGTCGCGGCCCCGAGCCGTTTTCAGCGCGCACTGGCCGCCGCCTGGACGATTCTCGTGCTCGCGGGACTGCCGTTCGCCGCGCTCGGAATCCTAGCCTACGCGCTCGATCTCTTCGACGTGTCCGACCCCCACTTGCAGGGCGGCGTCGATGCGCTGCTGGATGGGCTGAGGCTCGTCGCCATCGCCTATGCGCTGGGACGCGGCATGCTCGCGCCGAGCCTGCCGAACTGGCGATTGCTCGGTCTGGGGGACCGCGCCGCGAAATTGCTGTTTCGCTTCATGATGTTTGCGACGACGATCTGGGCCTTGCAACGCTTGGCCGAGCCGGCCGCGGAAGCGGCGAGCTCATTGTATATCACGGTGGCGGCGCGCGCGGTCGGCGCGGCGCTGATCTCGCTCGGGGCCGCCTACACGCTGCGGCGCGTCCCCGACCCGGCGGTCGCGCCCGCCCGGGACACCGGGGCGCCCGCGCGCACGCTCGCCTGGATCCTGACGGCGCTGGTGTTCGGCGCGACGCTCGCCGGCTACATCGCCTTCGCGACGTTTCTGATCAATAAGGCGATGTTCGTCTTCGGCGTGGTGTCCCTGGTCTATTTGGCCGACATCCTCGTCCAGGAAGGCGCCGAGAGCGCGCTGCGCGGGGACGCGCCGATCGGGCGCGGGCTGACCGCGACGACCGGATTGCGGCGCAACGCGCTGGAACAGATCGTCGTGCTGATCCAAGGCTTTGCGCGCCTGGCGTTCCTCGCTGCGGCGCTGGCGGCGGTGCTCGGTCCGTTGGGCCTGCCCTCGCAGGATCTCGCTACGACGTTGCGCGCGGCCTATTTCGGATTCACGCTCGGCGGGGTGACGATATCGCTGTCGACGCTGCTGGGGGCGGGCGTCCTGTTCGTCGTCGGCGTGGTCGCGACGCGCGCCGCGCAACACTGGCTCAGCGAGCGCTTTCTGCCGCGGACCCGGCTCGACGCGGGCGTGCAGAACTCCATAGAGACGATCTTCGGCTATATCGGCATCGTCGTCGCCTTGCTGGTCAGCGGCGCGATGCTCGGGCTCGATCTGCAGAAATTCGCCCTCGTCGCTGGCGCGCTGTCCGTCGGCATCGGTTTCGGCCTGCAGGCCATCGTCAACAATTTCGTCTCTGGCCTGATACTGCTCTGGGAGCGCGGCATCCGTGTCGGCGACTGGGTGGTGGTCGGCGCCGATCAGGGCTTCGTGCGCCGCATCAGCGTGCGCGCTACCGAGATCGAGACTTTCGACCGCGCGACGCTGATCGTGCCGAACTCGACGCTGGTCACGGGCGCGGTCAAGAACTGGATGTACGCCGATCGCATCGCGCGCATCATCATCTCGGTAAACGTGGCCTACGAAAGCGATCCGGAACAGGCGCGCGAATTGCTGATTGCCGCGGCGAAGGCCCAGGACACGGTCCTGACCATTCCAGCGCCGCTGGTGCTGTTCAGCGAACTCGGCGACTGGGCGCTGAAGTTTCAACTCATCTGCTTTGTCGACGAAGCGCTGATGGCGGAGCGGATAAGGAGCGAATTGAATTTCGACGTCTACCGGCGCATGCGCGAGGCGGGGTTGCGGATTCCCTATCCGAAATGATGGACTTCCGCGCGTTGCAGAGAATTGCCAAGCCTTTGATTTTATTTCTGTGGACGCCAAACCTGTTGCCTTGACCTGCAGCGGCTTTCCGTTTCCGTGGTTGCGATTTGGTTGCGGCGTTCGCGACCCGGAGCGAATCGCCATGCCGAAATTGAAGTTGACGAAGCGCGCAATCGACGCGCTGGCGCCCGAAGCGAGCGACCGGACCTATTGGGATTCGGAGATCGCCGGCTTTGGTCTACGCGTGACGCCGAAGGACGGCCGCATCTACATTCTCAAATATCGCGCCGGCGGCCGACAGCGATGGTTCAAGATCGGAAAACACGGCGCGCCTTGGACGCCGGACTCCGCAAGAAAAGAGGCGTTGCGCCTGCTGGGCGAGGTAGCGGCCGGGCGCGACCCCACGGAGTCGCGTGCGATAGGCCGAACAGCGCCAACTTTTGCCGAGGTCGGCGAGCTCTATTTCGCGAGAGGCGTCGCTCACAAAAAGGCGAGCACGCTACGGTCCGACTGCTCGCGCTGGAGGCTGCACCTTCTCCCTGTTCTGGGGCAAACGCGTGGACGCCATCACACGCGGCGACGTCGAGGATCTGCTGAATGCGGTCAAGGCGGGCCGCACGGCCGCCGGCAAGCCGGCGAAGCGGCCGCCGGGCACTCTTGCCAGGGGCGGCGCGGGTGCCGCCGCTTAGTGCGTCGCGCTCGCGGCCTGCATCCTCGAGTTTGCGGGCCGCACCGGCGCGGACAATCCGGCGCGCGGCGTCAAGAAGCCAAAGCCGCACCCGATGCAGCGGTTTCTTTCCTACAGTGAACTCGGCCGCCTTGCGGAATCGCTGGACGCGGAGATCGAGCGGACGAACGCGGTGCACGCGGTGGCGGCGATTCGGTTGCTCGCATTGACGGGTTGCAGGCGCGGCGAGATCACTGAACTTCCATGGAACGAAGTCGATTTCGAGCGCCGATTGCTGAACCTGCCCGACTAGATCGGCGAGTATTGCGACACGCTCACGGCGGCCAAATTTCTCGGGATCTCGAAGTCGACGCTCGAAAAAACGCGAATGACCGGGGACGGGCCGCCTTTTTGCAAGTTCAACAGACTTGCAAGGTACACAGTTGGCCGCGTGGGCGGCTGAGCGCGGGCATCGCTCGACGTCCGAATACGGCCGCGCGGCGTGACACAAACGAAAGACCCGGCCAGCGCGGAACGCGGGCCGGGTCAACGAGAACGCGAAGCCCCAGGTGGCCGGCTTCGGCGTCGCCGCGCTACCGGATCCGACCGACCTGCTCCGCGTCACGCCGTCGCGTCCCGCCACCGAGCGCGTTCGACCGCATGTCGACCGAGAGCCGCTTAGACGCGATCGCGATCGCGGCGCCGGAGCACCGCGAATCCCTCGCCGAGGTCGCCGCCGGCCTCGATCCTGCGGCTGCGCATTTTCGGCGCGTCAAAGCGCGCAACGAAGTCACCCGAGAGGCCGCGCGGCTCATGAAACGGGCGAGTGTGTCAGGGACCGCAAAATTCCTTGCCGATCGGCTGGGATGGTTCATCGCTAAAGTCTTGCCGAGAGAGCGGGACCAGGCGGCGCCGCCGGCGGGGTCGGCGGAGCGGGAATTGCTCCGCCGGATCGCCCGGCTGAACGACGGCGAAGGCCTTGGCTGGCGGCGAATTCTACAGATCATCGAAGAATAGGTGCTTGCACCCGAATCGCTGGATTTTGCAAACGGTCCCGTTGTCTCCTTCCGCCCGAACGCCGGAGGGTTTTTTATGGGTCTGATCGCCGATCTGCTCGGCTCGTTGAAAGGCGAGGCCGCGACACGTACAATTGCAGACGTTGAGGCCGCTCTCGGCCGGTTAGGCAGCAGCGAAGCGATCGCCGACACAGCTAGCCAACGCGATGAACTCCTGCTCGAAGACGAGTCAGACGTCAGGATCGGCAAGCTTGACTCGAAGCTCGATAAAATCCGCCTGGTCCTGGAGCGCTGCGATAAGGCCGAACCTTTGCTCCTTTCAGAGCTCGGGGCGCTCAGAACCCGCGCGCGCCGCGCCCTCTGGGATCGTCTTCGCGCCGGTTATGATGACCAGGCTGTGATCTATGCGGCCGCGCTGCGGTCTGCAGTGGAAAAGCTGCAGCTTCTCGTTCGTTTGAATGAAGATGCGCGCCGCCAGGGATTCGAGGCCGAAGTGATGGCGGCCTTCATCCCGCCGACGCGGATGGTAAGCGCCGAAGCGCTGCTCGAATTCGAGTCCCGCGATCGAGCGGGCGCGGGAGATGGGCCTGAGGGCGTCGCCTCCGGCGCCCGGCCTCCAAAGGCGCCGACGCCGCCCGCCGAACGCTATGCGGGTCTCGCGCGAGCCAAACCGTACCAGGACGCCGTCGCGAACGGCCGAGGTCGGGAGTGGCTGGCCGAGAATGATGTCAGATATCGCGATAAGCCGCTGCCGGCGTCGAAGCCCGCACCGCGTCCGGCGCCCGCGACGAAGCCGAAACCCCTGAAATCTCCGCCCGACGCGGGCGATCCCACTGTGGGCAGCAATTCGTTCGCCAAGCGTGTCCGCGAGCTGTTGCGCGCCGGCGTGGTCCTGCCTGGATTCGTCGCGATCAAATTCATTCGGTCGAACGTCGAAATCGACGGCAAGTTGACCTTTCTCGGCGACGAAATCGTTCTCCCGGAAACGCAGGCGAACGCCCTCGTTCGAAACAACGCCGCGGTATTTATCGGTCCGGCCGCCGGCGATGTCGCCGCCGCCAGCTCCTCGGGAGCGGCCGCATGAGCGCCGCAAATCCGACACTCCCGATAAATTACGGTACGGTAGCGGGTATTGGCGCAATCATTGGCGCGGTCAATAGCGCGACGCTGGCCAACGTCGTGCAGATCACCTTAGGCGCGGCGGCCTATTCTAGTGGGCCGAGTCATTCAAAAAATGGGTATAAGCTTTTCAGCTTAATTCTGGCGTCCTTTGTTGTGAACTGCCAGTCGGCTTTGGTGTGGCGCCGATTTCGCTCGACTTCCCAAGCGGCCACTTCGCTGGCGAGGGTCGGCTTGTCGGGAATTCGGCGATCGAGGCATTGGGTTGCGAGAGCGCCGAGTTCGGATTCGGCCATATCGAGCCAGCTTCCGTGCTTTGGCGTGTAATGCCATTCGAAGCGTTCGACGAGCCTTCGCGCCTCCTCGGGAGGAAAGGCTTCATAGAGCGAAGCGGGTTTGTGCGTGCTCAGATTGTCCTGCACGAGCCGGATTTGCTTGCCGTCGCGAAAATAAATGTCGGCTATCGCCTTGAGTATGTTGGCGTAGTCAGTGGCCGCATGATGGTCGGTGACCTCGACGTGACGCCAGCCTTCGAGCGGCGCGAATATCATGAATAGGTTCGCCACGCCATTGCGCTCATACTCGTAGTCGTGCCGGGCTGGGCATCCGGGTTGAGCCGGAATTGGCGCGCGGGTTTCGACAATCAGCTGCTTGGACGATTCGTCCAGGCAAACCAGTGGACGTTCCGGGTCGCGCGGGTGCGTATAAAGGTCCAAAATGTCCTCCATCGCCGCCACGGAGGCCGCGTTCGACTTGGGAGGAATGACCCATTGCTGGTTCAGATGCGGCTTCAAAATGTTTTTTTTAAAGCCCGCCCGATCGTATTGTCGCTGGCGTGATCGACGATGGCGAGTTCGACGACCTTCTCTTCCAGCAATTGCAACGTCCAACGGGCGCGGCCCGCCGGCGGGGAGCTGCAAGCCAGGGCAATTAGCCGCGCTTCTTTCTCACCGTCGAATATTCGTTTTCTGGCCGAATTGGGATTGTGCTTGCGCGTCAAGATCGACTCGAAACCCTCCTCGACAAGCTGCTGGCGAACCCGTTCGACCGTCGCGATCGACGTGTCCAGCGCACGCGCTATCGCGCTGTCGCTCCAACCTTCGCCAGCCTCGCCGACATCCGACTTCAAGAGTATCCGCGCCCTGCTCTGAAGCCGAGCGGAATGTTTGCCCTTGCTCACCATATCTTGAAGGCGGGCCCGTTCGGCTGCATCCAGTCGCACGACATATTTCTTCACAAAGGGGACTTCCTTCGTCACGAATCACCTCCGTCGTTTTTTCAATCGACGGCATAGATTCAGACATCCCCCGCGTTTTCAATGACGGTCGCCACTAGACCTCGCTTAGCTCACCTTCCCCCCTTGCGGGGGAAGGTGAGCTAAGCGAGGCGGATGGGGATCGAGCGGAGCGAGATGGCTCTGATCGGTCAACACGATCGCGAGCAATATCGCGGCGCCGGGGCATTTA
>Ga0209773_10000326_pt1 | contig 14960 bp, 11 predicted proteins | sample BogFormECP14_OM1_FD_188244 | JGI IMG/M metagenome (GOLD analysis project Ga0209773, IMG submission 188244) | Bog forest soil microbial communities from Calvert Island, British Columbia, Canada - ECP14_OM1 (SPAdes) (version 2) | ecosystem: Environmental > Aquatic > Freshwater > Wetlands > Bog ... | reverse complement strand
TTTCTCGGCGTGATGTACGCCACCGGGCAGGGCGTGCCACAGGATCTTGCACAAGCCGCTGACTGGTCCCGCAAGGCAGCCGAACAGGGGGATGCGCAAGCGCAGCATGATTTAGCCGAAATGTACGCCAACGGCTGGGGTGTGCCCCGAGACTTCGCACAGGCCGCTACCTGGTTCCGCAAGGCTGCCGATCAGGGGAATGCTAGCGCGCAGTCCGAGCTCGGATTGATTTACGTCAAAGGCCAAGGAGTGCCACAGGACTTCGCGCAAGCGGTCAATTGGTCTCGCAAGGCTGCTGATCAGGGGAATGCCGGAGGACAGACCAACATCGGCGTGCAGGACTATGCCCAGGTGGCCGCCACGTGGTTCCGTAAGGCGGCAGACCTTGGAAATCCCGTCGCGCAGGTGAATCTCGGCAACCTGTACGTGGAAGGCAAAGGGATGCCTCGAGACTACTCGCAGGCCGCCGAGTGGTACCGCAAGGCTGCCGATCAGGGGGATCCCGAAGCACAGGCCGACTTGGGCGCGCTCTACGTCGAAGGCCATGGCGTGCCTCGAGACTTGTGGCGAGCCACTGCATTGTTTCGCGTCGCCGCAGAGCGCGGAAATGCCCGTGGGGAGGATGGCCTGGGCGTCGTGTACGCCAATGGCCTAGGAATACCGCAGGACTTCGTGCAAGCGGCTATTTGGTTCCGAAGAGCCGCCAATAAAGGGAACGCCGATGCGCAACACAGCCTTGGCTTAATGTACGCTAACGGCCTAGGGGTACCGCTAGACTACGAGGTAGCCCTCATGTGGTCGTACCTAGCGTTTAGCCGCGCAGAAAATGACGCGACCCGCAACAAAGCCATGGCGCTTCGCGACGCTTTGACCTCCCATATGACCCCCGATCAGATCGCCGAGGCGAAGCGGAACGCCAGCGAATGGGTTTCGAAGTGATGTTGCTGCCTTTTGCTCGAAGCTTCAGGTCGGCAATCTAAATAGGTCGAGCCGACGGCCGCGCCCCGGCATCAGAACTTCGCGGTGATTGGCTTCGGCGTCGTCGGAGCCTCCGGCGTTATCGAAAACGTCAACCAAAGGTTGTAACCCGAAGGCCGGTCCTGGGCGTCGAATTCCCTGTATCCCTTGGCAACCACAGCGCCCTGCATGCCCGCGACGGGGAACAAGAAAGTCACTTGCGGTCCAATGCCTATGACGCGCGACATGAACGGACCGAGTTTGTTGCCTGACCCGCTGTCGCCGGTGAGCTGCTGATAGACGTAACCGACTGCGCCGAACGAGACGTTCGGCGTAAGGAAGTGCGACGCCCCCCAGTCCAGGTGGCTATCGAGGCCGCTCTGGACTTGCGTGCTCGGATTGATGAAATTGTAGGTCGCGCCGATCACGGCGGAGAATTCGTTGCCGGTCTGCGGGTTGAAGTAGGTATAGCCGCCGCCGGCGTCGACCGCGCCGTGCCCGATGCCGATATTGGCGATGTTTTGCGAACTGTAATCGCCGACCGGAATGTCGCCGGTCAGGTAGGTCATGTAGTTGTTCACGCCCTGGTTCCAGCGCAATTGCCCGACCGGATAGAGGTCGCCGAAGCCGGTGGTCGACTGGCTCCGGCTGCCCGAAATCGTGTTGCCGAGCGGTCCCGTCAAGGTTCCGGAAATCGACGTATCGTTGTTGGCGAAGATGCTGCTCAGGCTGACGTCCGCCTCGCCGCCGAGCACCGGCGTCGGAAATGCGTAGACGATGGTGGAGTACTCGAGATCCACACGGGCGTTCAAGCCCGCCACGACGCGTCCGCCCAACTCAAAGTCGACGTTTTTCCCCGCGCTGACATTAGTATAGTAGTTGGTCGTCGAGAACGACCATCCCGGCTGGATCGGCACGGCGGCGAGGCTTCCGAAGATGCCCGGAAGCCAGAAGCTGACGCCGGTCTCGTCCGCGGCGACGGGCTGCGACGATAGCGTCGCGGCGCCGATCATCGCCAGCAGCACCAGCGGCGAGGCCCGCCGCGCAAGAATTCGTGGCTCCGTTCGATGGCCGAACGCTCTGAAATTCTTCAACATAGTCAGCCCCCTTACCGGCCGGCGATATCGGAATCACACAGCCTGACACTTAAACTTATCAGCCGCCAGGGAATCATGTAAGGTTCCGGTGCAGGTCGGTTCGGATATTTTTTGACCGAAAAAAATGATTTCCTCGACGACTTTCAAGCCGAAGCGCGGTCGTGTTTGGAGGAAGCGGCTGCTCCCTCATTTCGGCCAACCGAGACATTTCTCATGACACTAACACTATGTGTCGTCTAATAGATTAGTCCGGGTTGCTTCGCTTTGCTCGAAGTGTCGTTCGAAGCGATACGGATTTAGCCGACTCACAAACTATCGGGCGTCGCCTATCGCGGCGGAGGGGCTTCGGCCGGCGATTCCCTTGTTTGCGGATCGCCGATTTCCGTCGCGCCGGTATCGAACGACGTGACGTGGAGCGGCCCGGAACGACTCGCCTCTTCTGGGCTCAGCAAAGCATCGAGGAGCGCGGCCATCATGGCCTTCAGTTCCCGCGCTTTGTCGACTCTTCCAGCGTCGAACGCTTCGCGTAAGGCTGCCGCTATCGGATCTCGCGTCACGTCGATGATCATTTCTGTGTCTCGCACAGACGTTTCCGAAATTACCGCGCTGGCGGCAGCAGGCCCAGCAGCGAAGGGAACCGCCATCTCTCGGGCCGCCGCGTCCGTGTCCGCGCCGCGACGGTCATCGATGAAAGCCCGACGCAGCGCCCGTGCAGCGTCATGGAGCCGAGCCTCGTTGGGCCGAATCTCGGATGCCGCGAGCCCGAACAGGGCGGCGTCCGCGGGCGCGCCAGTCCAGCCGAAGTGCTGCGCCCACGCCCTCAAAGCAGTCGCAACGCTCACGAAAGCCATCGCCCAACCTCGTGCGTCTGTTATGACGAGATTGCTAGTTTAGCCCGGCGACGTCAAGAGAATATCGCCGCTCCTGACGACGAACGTCATGAAGGGGGACACGAGATCATCTGCAGCCTGTAGCGCGTCTTGACATGAGCTTGCCCCGCGGAAGGATTACTACCTGCGGAACTCGCCTTCAGCCCACGATTCCCCGCGTCCGCAGCGCCCCGATCTCGGTCGCTCCAAGCCCGAGTTCAGTCAGAACCTGCTGCGTATGTTCGCCAAGGCGCGGCGCGGCGGTCGCGGCGGCGAAGGCCTCGCCGTCCAGTACGATCGGCAAACGGACGGCGGGGGCGGTTCCGCCGCGTGCGCCGGTCGCCGGCAGATCGAGCCGCAGCTTTCGTGCAACGACCTGCGGGTCCGCGAAGGATTCGCCGATCGTGTAGATCGGCCCGGCCGGCACGTTCGCGGCCACGAGCGCGGCGAGCAACCCCGCGCGCTCCCTCCTTTCGATCGCCGTCTGGAGCACGGCGATGAAGGCCCCGCGATTGCGCACGCGATCCTCGTTCGCGGCGTAGCGCGGATCGTCGGCGAGTTCCTCCAGTCCGAGAATGCGGCAGAGGTCGCGCGACTGCCGGTTGTTGCCGGTGGCGATGATCAGCGGCCCGTCTGCGGCCCGAAAAACCTGATAGGGCACAAGATTGGGGTGGGCGTTGCCCATCCGGTGCGGGGAGCGTCCGGAGACGAAATAGTTGTTCGCCATGTAGGCGAGGACGGCGACCTGCGCATCGAGCAGCGCCATGTCGATCTCGCCCCCGAGCCCTGTGATTGCGCGTCGCGCGAGCGCGGCCTGGATCGCGACGACGGCGTAGAGCCCGGTGAAAATGTCGGCCACTGCGACGCCCGCCTTCTGCGGCTCGCCATCGGGTTCGCCGGTCAGATCCATCATGCCGCCCATGCCCTGCACGATGAAGTCGTAGCCGGGGCGGGCGGCATAGGGCCCGTCATGTCCGAAGCCGGTGATCGAGCAATAGACCAGCTTCGGGTTGACCGCCTTCAGGCTCGCGTAGTCGAGGCCATATTTGGCGAGGCCTCCGGTCTTGAAATTCTCGATCAGCACGTCCGCGCCGGCGGCTAGCTTGCGGATGATCTCTTGGCCCTCCACCTTCTCGAAATCCACCGCAAGAGAGCGCTTGCCGCGATTGCAGGAATGGAAGTAGGCGGAGTCGAGCTGCTCGCCGTTTTCGCCCTCGAGGAAAGGCGGGCCCCAGACGCGCGTATCGTCGCCGGCGCCCGGGCGCTCGACCTTGACCACGTCGGCGCCGAGGTCCGCCAGAATCTGGCCGGCCCAGGGACCCGCGAGAATGCGCGCGAGTTCGACGACTTTAAGCCCCTCGAGTGGTTTCAGCGCAGCCTCCCCTTTTTGCTGGAAGAGCGCATATCTTACACGTGTGTCAATCGGGCGTCTCCCCTCCCCGTTCGTAACGGTTCTTGGGGGACCCGGGTGGGGCTCTTCGCCTGCGTTGCGGTTGGAGCCGACGAACGCCGTCTCCGAGATCGTAGGATGGTCTTCCTGGAGACGGGTCATGTATTGGCTCCGATCGATAGGCCTGCAGCTGGCGACGCGAAGGCCCCAGCGCGGAGCCCTGGCATCGATTGGTCAGGCGGCGTCGCCTTCCGCCGGGACTTGTCATGACGGGTCGAACAGCACGCCCGGATTGAGAATGGCCCGAGGATCGAAAATGTTCTTCGCTGCCTTCATCGCAGAGCAGAACAGCTCGGGGCGCTCCTTATCGTACCAAGGCCGGTGGTCGCGTCCGAGTGCATGGTGATGCGTAACGGCGCCGCCGGAGTCGACCATTGCCTGCTCGGCGATCTTCTTGATCGCCATGTATTGTTCGGGGATACGGGCCTTGTCGCCGTACGCGAACCAGGTGAAGTAGGGCGCGGGTCCGTCCGGATAGATGTGCGTGAATCGGCAAGTCACCGAGCCCGGCCGGCCCGTCACCTCGCGGATCGCGCGATGCGTTTCGGCCTTCACGTGTTCATGCAGCTTCGCGAACCGCTGCCACGTGACTGCCGTTTCCATCGTTTCCCGCATGACGCCGCGGACGATCGCGTATTCGCGGAGATAAGGCCCACGTAGAAACTTATCGCGCCAACTCTTCGCGCCGGAGTCAGTATCCGCCCCACCGCTCAGACTTGCCGCCTCCCAGGCGCCACCGTGGTCGCCGCAAATCTCCAGGGCACGCTTCATCCATGCATCGACCGGATGATCGCCGGACTCGAACCCGAGCACCAGGATGTCGTAGGCGCCGTCGCTCGAACCGGCGTACGCGGCCTCCTCCCTTTCGACCAGACGCGCACTCGCGGGATAGAGGCCCGACTGGGAAATGCAACGTGTCGCCTCGACCGCCTTGTCGTAGTCGGTGAACCGCACGCTGATCATCTGACGGTACTTTGGTCGTTTATGAAGTCTGACCCAAGCCTCTGTGATGATCCCGAGCGCGCCTTCCGATCCGAGGAAGAGACGATCGGGATTCGGTCCCGAGCCTGAGACCGGAAAGCGGCGGGATTCGATATTCCCAGCGGGCGTGACGACCCTCATGCTTTCGACGTGATCGTCGATCTGCGTATAGACGGTCGAGAAATGCCCTGCGGCGCGTGTCGCGATCCACCCCCCAAGCGAGGAGAATTCCCAGGCCTGAAGGAAGAAGCGCAGCGTCAGACCGCTGGGCGCGAGTTGTCGCTCGATATGGGGACCGAGCGCGCCCGTCTGAATGCGCGCCGCCTGCGAGGCGTGATCGATCTCCAAAACCTTGTCGAAGTGCTTCATGTCGATCGAGACGGCGCCGCGATAGCGATCGTGCTCCGGCGGATTGACGCCACCGACCACGCTTGTGCCGCCGCCGTACGGAACGGCCGCAAGGCTTTCGTTCTCGCACCAACGAAACAACTTGACGATGTCCCCTTCGGTACGGGGATAGGCCACCGCATCCGGGGGATTCCTAAACTCGCCGCGCACGGCGTAGGCCACATCGACGGTCGATGCGCCGTACGTGTGATAGAGGCGGTCGTATTTGTCCGTCGCGCAGATGGCTTCGAGAGAAGCCGGCGGGTTGACGCGCGAGGGACGCAGATCGATGGAGCCCTCGGTTGGAAATGGCATAGCCGTGAAATCGGTGACCCCGAGCAGGCGTGTCCAAGCTTTCTCGAACTCCGCGATCTCCTGCGACGAAACTTCATCACCCTCATAGCCCCACCCGTAAAACTTTCGGCGGCGCTCCTGAATTCCATTGTGCATCTGTCGCTCCTCATTCCATCGTGCATCTTGAGCGCCCCCTCACGCTCGCTATTGAAACTGGGCGTTATGACAACGATTGCAAGACGCCTTTGAGGACAATATTTTGTGATGTATATTCAGTCTGTTGACTATTCTGCAATCGAAGCCATTGTACGGTTCGCTAGTTGAGTTTTGCAGATGGTTTCGGATCCGAGCTCGCGGAAAGCGGCGCCCGCCACACGTGGTCCGGCTTGGGCGAGGCCGGAAGGCCTTGCCGATCGGGCGGCAACAGCGCGGGGAAGGCCGGTGCGGCTGGACGACGTGGATGGCCGGGACAAGCCGGCCATGACGGTGGGGGCGGCAGATGTCACCACGGCCTTGCTGGCGAACAAGGGATCGGGGTCACCTCGGCCGGCATAACGGCGCCGACAATTTACGAATTTACGAGGCCTCGAGCCGGCTCGACGCTCGCGTCTCAATTTTGGCCATTGGAGGCCAGCCGCCCGCGCTTGTTCTTTCTATGATCGCGTGGGTTCCCGCATTGGGCCAGTTTTACGCTCCCGTTTAACCCATCCTTAACCCAGACGGGAACATAGTGTTGAAGTCCGAGTGATTCGGGAGTGTTTGGCTAGGACACGCAATTTCTTTCCGTGTCGCAGCATAGCCAAAGCCATGATGGCCGTATCTTTCCCCAAGAAAGAGGTGAGCCATCATGATCGTAAACGCGATTTCTCAACTCGGCGCGAAGCTTCCGGACACCAATCGAACGTGGGAAACCGCGGGAGCGAGCAGGACGCGCAAATTCATGTCGATCAGGGCGACGCACGGCGCCGCGTACAACGCGACGATAGTCGACGAGGTCGGGCCTGACGACTCGTCCCCTTCGGCGTCGCGTCGCCCCGCGATGGCCGCCGACGATCCGCCGATGGACGCCGTCGAACCCGCCGGCTACGTCTTCGCGGCCGAATCGTCCTCCGTCTCGCGACTAGTCACTACGCTCGCCGACGCCGAAGACGCATACGCCTCGAATTGACGTCTCTCGCCGAGGTACACCGACGCCGACCAGCGCCGCTCAGCGTTGGCGATCCAGGACGATGTCCACGCTCGAATAGCTCGCTCCATGCGGCTTTATGCTGACAATCTGTTGCCGCTGGGTCGCGTTCAGCAACATTTCCGCCGTAAAAGTCGGCCCGGTGATGTTTCCCACGAACTGACCGCCCGAGACTTGTCCCCTCAATTGCCCCGCGACGTTGCGGTTCTCCTCCTCCCAATGGCCCAGCAGATTTTGTCCCGTGGCTTCGACATAGCTCTGAACCTGAAAACGATAAGCGTCGCCGGCGCAGGTGAGCGATTGCGTGAGAGAGGCGCCGTTGTCGGAAGCCGAATAAGTCGCGCGGCAGCTTATCCGTTCCTTGTGACCGTCATTGACGGTGACTTCGCCTGAGCCTTTCCAGCTCCCCAGGAACGGCGCGAAGACGCCTCCCGTCGCGCTCATGCCGAGCTGCGGCACGAGCAGCATTGCGCCGGCCAACGCCGCCAATAGCGAACTTCTACGATTTCCTCGGTTCGACACCGAGAGAATTGCCTTTGACATCAAGTTGCTCCTTTGTAGCCCTGGTTGCGTCAGCTCGCATCGCGGCGGCGAACCTGCCAGTTGAAGAGTCCGAACTGCCGCTGAAGACGCATCAAAAACGTGATCGCCGGACGCAAGATCAAGAGATCGGCGGTCAGCGCCGCCAGCATGGCGAATGCGCTGAGCCAGCCGAACTGACGCAACGTAGGCAGGTTCGAAAACGCGAGCGCCGCCAAGCCGCAGGATAGCACGACGGAGGTCAGGATCAGCGCGGGCCCGACAAGAACCGTCGCGCGCTCGACCGCGATAGCCGGGTCGGCGTCGGGTCGATCTTCGCGCCACATGCGGTTCAGGAAGTGGATCGTCGCGCTCAGACCCAGCCCGAACGAAACGGTCAACGCGATGACGCTGGAGAACTGAAGGCCATCGCCCAGCAGCCGCAGCAAGGCGCCCGCCGCCGCGATGGGAAATATGCCGGGCAGCAGGCTCGCCAACATCACCGGAAGCGACCGGAACGCGAGGCCGATGAAACTGGCGAGGAAGACGAATTCGACCGTCAGCCCGCGACTGAGCTTGTTGATCATGGCGGCGCTGCTGTGCGCGGCGATGACCGAGAGGCCGGTCGGCTCGATGATGTAGCCGGGATGCTTCGCCCGCACCGCATCGAGCTTCGCGTTCAGTTGCGCGACGATCGGGACGAGGCCGGAGGCGTCCTTGTCGGGCACGCGGCCGGAGACGATCACCGCATCCTGTTTTTCGTTGACGAAGCGCCGCACCAGATATTTCGGTAGCGCGTCGACATACAGTTTCAACGTGGCGACGTCGTTCTTCCCCAGCTTCTGAGCGAGCCACCGCCGCAATGTCTCGACCGACCATACGTTGCCGACGCCCGCCTGGTCTTCGAGCGCCTGATGCACTTCGGCGATCGTATCGAGCGTCTGCGGCGCATAGAGGCCGACGCCGGGCGGGAACTTGATATACACGTCGATCGGGTTGGCGCCCGTGAGCTTGGCGTCGAGCCGCCCGCTCGCCTGCACGGCCTGCTCCTGGTCGGGGACCTGGTCCGCCAGTCGCCAACTGGGATGCAATCCGAAATAGGCGGCGCCGAGGCCGGCGACGACGACGAGGCCGATCGCCGTGTTGAGGCCGGGTCGACGCACCATGCGCAAGGCGACCCAGTCGCAAAAACGGCGCAGCGCTTCGACGCCCGTGTCCGAGCCCGCGGGGATCGTGGCGAGAGCGCTTCCCTTGCGCAGCAGTGTCTCCCCCAACACGGGGACGAGCGAGAGCACCGTGACCAGCGCGACCAGGACAGAAATGAAGCCCGCTTCCCCGAACGAGCGGATTGTTTCCGAATCCGAGAAGAGAAGGCCTAGAAAAGAAAGACCCGCGGTCGCATGGGTGAGCACGCAAGCCGGCCCCACGACCTCGATTGCGGTGCGGAACGCCGTCCGGGAGTCGTCGCCGGCCATGAGTCGGTCGCGCGCCGCGAACGTCAACTGCATGCTGTCGGAAAAACTGATCACCATGATGAGCGGGGTCATCACGTTGAGAAATATATTCAATTGAAAACCCAGCCATCCGAGGGCGCCGAGCGCGAACGCGATCGCCAGCAGCGGCGGGCCGGCCGCCACGATCATGAAGGACACGCGCCGGAAAAACAGGATCGCGATCCCGCATCCTGCGAGGAAGCCGATCGTGTTGTAGACGAGCCTGTCGCGCTCCAAGGCGTTGCGTATTTCCAGTTGCATCACGGGCACGCCCGACAATTGCACCGAAAGGTTCGCGCCCTGCATGTCCTCCTTCGCCGTCTGACGGATGTCCGCCACCGTCGTTGACAGCTCGCCGCTCTCGACGACCTTCGGATCGAGTGAGAGAACGACGAGAGCCAGGGTCCCATCGTCCGAAAGCAGCTTGCCGCGAATGATGTCGTTGCTCATCACCCGCTGGATCAAGCTCTGGTATGCCGCTCCCTCGGGCAAGACCTCAGGAAACAGCGGCGGCGGCAAGCCGCCGCTCGGGGGAGGCGGCTCGCGTGCGGAAAACAGTGAAATAATGCCGCGCGCGCCGTCCACGAGCTGAAGATCGATGACGAGCTGGCGCAACTTCTCGACCGAGTCGCGCTCGAGCAGCGACTTGCCTTCGACCACGACCAGCACGTCGTACTCACTGGACGGAAATTCGTGCGTAACCTGCTGGTATAGCTTGAACTCGGGCGTATCCGAGCGGAACAATTGGCCCAGCGCATCGTCGATCTGGATCCTCTGGATCCCAAGGACCGCGACAATCGCCAAAATGACGGCTACGATGAGCGACAGACCAGGAAAACGCAGCGGTAGCAACGCAAACCGCTCAACCCCGAGAGCGACACGCAAATGCTTCTCGGCCGCGCGGCCTGGAAGTGACGTCGGCGTCGTCTCCCTATTCATCGCGAAAGCCCTAAATCCATCAGGAGAAACGCTTTATCGAGAGCCGACTCGGCGCCCATTTTGCGCGCCAGCGTCCTAAGGTTGCGCTGATACACTATCCATCTGAGGTGGCGAATATAACCTCTCGGCAAACGTGAAAGAAAAGCCGACATGGTTAACCACGTTCGGACGCTCGACGCCAGACGCCCTGGTCCGAAGGTTCGGATTTCGTCCCACTCGTCGGCATCGTCGTCAAGGCGAAGCACGGATCGCGGCCGCCTTGCGCGCCTTGACGCTCCGGGGCAGATCGCTGGATTTGTCGGCAACCGCAAAGCCATGAACTTGATATAGGCGCTCATGCCGATTTGGATAGCCGTCGCGCCGATTACGCGGCCAGCGCCGCGGACAAGATGTCGCGTATATCGCGTTGTTTGAATATTGAGTATCCCGCGCCCTCGAGTGCGTGTCGACCATCGTCGTCTTGCGCCAGAGCCTCACAATCTCTTACCAGCGACTTGGGGTCGCTGAATTGAATCGCTCCGTTGAATTCGTCGCGGACGTCTGCGCTCGGATCGACCACCGTGACGACGGCTTTCTTGTTGGCGAGCAGATACGAAACGCGGACTATTTCGAACACGCGTCGATATAACGTGACGTTGAGCACGAGTTTTGCCCTCGCGATGAGCGCGTCGCGCGCCGCGCCATAAAGTCCGCTGACGAAAACGGTGACGAGTCCGCTCTGCGACAGTGCATAAATGGCCGATAGCCGTTCCTGTCCCGCCGCTCCATACATCAAGACGTCGATATCCTGCGCCTCGGGCTTGGCGACTCGCTCGAGTACAGGCGCGAATCCGACCGGTACGAGCTTCACGTCACGCGCGGGGCTGAGTTTGCGGAGAAATTCTATGTTGGACTTGCTATAATCCCAGACATTGAACGTTCGCAGTGCATAGAGATAGTCTGGCTTCGTATTGTCTCTCAATTGCTCCAATTGATATACGATAGTGTCGGCCGGCAGTAGGCGCAGCGTGGCCGCTGGTATCATCTGCGCGCCAAATATTACATTTGTCGCCTCGCCGGAAATCTGGTTGACTGCGTAGGTGACCTCATGCCCGAGTTGACCGAGGCCCCATTGCAGCGTATCGATGACGTCTTTATAGCCATTCAGGCCATGCATCCGTGGGCTTGGAATGATATGAGCCAGATGATATTTCATTTTTGGAGCATAACCCTTTTCCACAGCGACCGATTTTGCTTTGACGGCGAGCAAGAGCCTCATCAATGATGAGCGGCGCCGGAGCTGCCGGACTGCACTGTTTTTCCGCGTCTCCCAAGTGGGCTCTCGATCTGCGGACTCCGTTAGATGCGCACCGCGAATGCGTAAAAATCCGAAAATCGAGGGCCAACATGCCAGGGGCGGGTTGCGCGAGGCTGATCCGTCGCCTCGCCGCGGCGGCGCTGACAGCAGTGCCCCCACGGCATCGGGGCAGACCCCCACGGTGGATCAGACCAAGCACTTCCTGATTTTCCCAACAAAAACTTATGCGAAAAGGAGCGGCGAATACAGGCCGCCAACGGCGATTGACGGGCGTCGATCCTTGCGCGCGACGGCGGCGCTTGCGATATCGGCCCGAGACGGCCGCGGGGCCGGGGCGAGGCTCGAGGCGGGATGGGGTGGCGACGTCGCTGATCAACAATAAGCGCGCGAGGGGGCTGTTCTATCAGGCGCTGCTGATCGGGGCGCTCGCGGCGCTGATCGGCGCCGGCTGGCGCAACGCCGTCGTCAACATGGAAGCGCGCGGCATTCCCATGGGCTTCAGCTTCTGGGACGAGACCGCTGGCTTCGCCATCAACCAGTCGCTGATCGACTATTCCGCGGTTTCGACCTACGGGCGCGCGTTCTGGGTCGGGCTCTGCAACACGCTGCTGGTGTCCGCGATATCGATCGCGCTGGCGACGCCGCTGGGGTTCGCGGTCGGGGTCGCCAGGCTCTCGCACAACTGGATTCTCGCGAAGGTCGCGCTGCTCTATGTCGAGGTGATGCGCAACACTCCGCTGCTGCTGCAACTGCTGTTCTGGTACAATGCCGTCCTGAAGTCGCTGCCCGGACCGCGCCAATCGCTGGATTGGGGCGGCCTCGTCCTCGCCAACAATCGCGGCCTCTACCTGCCCAGGCCCGAGTTCGGAGAGGGCGCGTGGGCAATCGCTCCTGCCCTCGCGGCGGGCGTCGTCGCCGCGCTCGTCTACGCCGCCCATGCCCGGCGCCGCCAGAACCTCACCGGCGAGCGTGCGCCGATCGCTTGGTTCGCCGTCGGGGCGATCCTTCTTCCGGTCGCCGCCGCCTATTTCGCCACAGGCCGTCCGGTGGATTTCAGCCTCGCGCGGCTGCAAGGCTTCAATCTGACGGGCGGACTGCAACTCCATCCGGAATTCGCGGCGCTGGTGTTCGGGCTCGTGACCTACACCGCGGGGTTCATCGCCGAGATCGTGCGAGCCGGGGTGCTGGCGGTTTCGCACGGCCAGACCGAGGCGGCCTCGGCGCTGGGCCTCTCGCGCGGCCAGTTGATGAAACTCGTCGTCGTGCCGCAGGCGTTGCGCCTCGTCATTCCGCCGCTGACGAGCCAATACCTCAACATCGTCAAGAACTCGTCGCTGGCGGTGTTCGTCGGCTATCCCGATCTCGTGCTGATCTTCGCCGGCACCGTGCTGAACCAGACCCATGCGGCGGTGCAGGTGATGGCGATCACGATGGCCGTCTATCTCGCTATCTCGCTCGTCATCGCGCTCGCGCTCAACATCTTCAACGCGCGTTTCGCGCTGAAGGAGCGATGATGGCGGCGCCGGCGAATTCCGCGGCCTGGGTCCGCACTCGGTCCGAGCCCGCGCTGCCGGCGCCGCTATTCTCGCGCGGCGCCTTCGCCTGGGCGCGCGCCAACCTGTTTTCCTCGCTCTCCTCGTCGCTGCTGACGATTCTGATGCTCGCGCTGGCGCTCTGGTGCGCGCCGCCGCTGATCGAGTGGGCGACCGTGAAGGCGATCTGGTCGGCGCCCGACGGCGCCACGTGCCGCGCGCATCAGGACGGCGCCTGCTGGGCTTTCATCGCCCACAAGATCAATTATCTTCGCTACGGCTCCTACCCCGTCACTGAGCGGTGGCGCGTCGGTCTCACCGAAATTCTGGGCGCCTCGCTGACCGTCTGGCTGCTCTGGCCCGGCGCCCGGCATCGCGACATCGGCGCCGGACTGTTTTTCCTCGTCTTCCCAATCGTGGCGTTCGTCCTGCTCGTCGGCTGGGAGAGCCTCGGGCTCTCCCACGTCGACACGCTGCTCTGGGGCGGCGTGTTCGTCACGCTCGTCACCGCGCTGGTCGGCATCGTGTTCTCGCTGCCGCTCGGGGTTTTGCTGGCGCTGGGGCGGCGCTCGCATCTGCCAGTCGTGCGGCTCGCGAGCGTGATCTTCATCGAATTCGTGCGGGGCGTGCCGTTCATCACGGTGCTGTTCATGGCCAACAACATGCTGCCACTGTTCCTGCCGGCGGGTTGGGAGCCCGACCGCTTCATGCGCCCGCTCGTCGGCATCGTGCTGTTCTCGGCCGCCTATATGGCGGAGGAGGTGCGCGGCGGCCTGCAATCGCTCCCCGGAGGGCAATACGAAGGCGCTATGGCGCTGGGGCTGCACTATCGCAACATGATGCGCCTCGTCGTGCTGCCGCAGGCGCTGGTGCTCGTCATTCCCGGCATCGTCAACAATTTCATCGGCCTGTTCAAGGATACGACCCTGGTGGCGATCGTCGGGATCAACGACTTCCTCGCGACGATGGATAATGCGACGAAGGATACGATCTGGAGCGGCCCGACGATCCAGCCGACCGGCTACGCCTTCGCGGCGTTGTTCTATTTCGTATTCTGCTATGCGATGTCGCGCTATTCGGCGAGCATGGAGCGGCGGCTGGGACAAGGGCGGCGGCGTTGAAGGGGGCTGAGACGACGGGATGAACGCGATCGAATTTGTCGGCGTGCACAAATGGTTCGGATCGTTCCACGTGCTGCGCAACATCGACCTCGAGGTGCGGCCCGGCGAGCGGATCGTCGTCTGCGGCCCGTCCGGCTCCGGCAAGTCGACCCTGATCCGTTGCGTCAACCGGCTGGAGGAGCATCAGCGCGGCACGATCCGCGTCGACGGCATCGAACTGACGGCCGACGTGAAGCGCATCGACGAGGTCCGACGCGAAGTCGGCATGGTGTTCCAGCAGTTCAACCTGTTCCCGCACTTGACCATCCTCGAGAATTGCACGCTGGCGCCGATCTGGGTGCGCAAGATGCCCAGGCGCGAGGCCGAGGAGGTCGCGATGAGGTTCCTCGGCAGAGTGAAAATCCCCGAGCAGGCGCACAAATACCCGGGCCAGCTCTCCGGCGGTCAGCAACAGCGCGTCGCGATCGCGCGCGCCCTCTGCATGAGCCCGAAGATCATGCTGTTCGACGAGCCGACCTCTTCGCTCGATCCCGAAATGGTCAAGGAAGTGCTGGATACGATGACCTCTCTGGCGCAGGACGGCATGACGATGATCGTCGTCACCCACGAGATGGGCTTCGCCCGCCAGGTCGCCGATCGAGTCGTCTTCATGGACCAGGGCGAGATCGTCGAGATCAACGCCCCCGCGGAGTTTTTCGGCGCGCCCAAGCACGAGCGGACGAAGGCTTTCCTGAGCCAGATTTTGCGGTGAGGGTCGCATGGTAGTGGGGCGCCTTATTCAAAATGAGGTTCTCTAACGTTGTGTCATTCCCGCGTAAGCGGGAATCCAGAGCCCTCG
>Ga0209773_10000324_pt1 | contig 14991 bp, 24 predicted proteins | sample BogFormECP14_OM1_FD_188244 | JGI IMG/M metagenome (GOLD analysis project Ga0209773, IMG submission 188244) | Bog forest soil microbial communities from Calvert Island, British Columbia, Canada - ECP14_OM1 (SPAdes) (version 2) | ecosystem: Environmental > Aquatic > Freshwater > Wetlands > Bog ... | reverse complement strand
GCACGACCGCGCCTGTTCAGCCCGGACCTCACCGGATGGAAAAAACCGCACGATGCGAGGTCATTGGACCGCCCTCCGAATAATTTTGCGGAGCACAGCGGATCATGCCGCCGGTCCATATGTCTGCCGACGGTTGCCAGGCTGACTTCGATGCCCAGTTTTAGCATTTCGCCGTGAATTCGTGGTGCACCCCACAGCGGGTTGGCAACGCTCATCTGTCGGATCAAGTCACGAATTTCGTGATTCACACCCGGCCTTCCGGAGCGTTGCGTTCGTGAGCGCCAGCGCCAATACCTGCGGAATCCTTGCCGGTGCCATTGGACTACAGTTGCCGGCTTGACAGCACCATCACCTTGAGGCAGCGCGGCCAAGCTCGGTAGAGCCAGGCCCACAGCAGGCGATCGCCTTGACGGAGCCACGGTCGGCCGGGCCGCTGCCGGTTGAGAACTGCCACCTGATGTCTCGGAGCCAGCACCTCCAGTTCGAGAGAAACCCGGCGCCGAAACCGAAAGGAGAGCAGAGAAACTATCGCGGACAGCATCGTAAGCATGCCGGCCACCATAAGGCGGTCGGCGCAAAACTCCAATGTTTACACAGCATACGGAACTATGAGCAGCCACAAGTGAACCGATTGATTTAATGCGGCGAGCTGTCTCGGTCTGGGCCATCCAGACCGCCCCTACTTGCGAGTCCCGGGCCGCTGCACGCTGGATTTGCGAACTCAGTATGAGATTGGTTGGCGCGACTCGGGTACGCATTCGGCGGACGAAACCGGCACGCCGTCGCGCTGCGCGTGCATCTCGCATCGCCAGCCCTCGGGGCACTCGAGGTCATTTTTGCAGGATTGCACACTGGTTCGACTCGACATGGGCATCACCGGGTTCGCGCCCGGCCACTCGCAGGTCGCCGACCCGTTTTGCCATTGCATGCACATATGATGCGGATCGCAGTCGAAATCGGCTCGGCAGGGCTTACCCTCACAGCCGAAACTCACGGACGAAACAAGGAGAGTCGCTACGAAAGCGGCTGACGCTGCGATTGCGGCGATGCTTCGCATGATCATGCTCCCTTAACTCGGCCGAGCGATGCGCCCGGCCGGCCCGCGAGACAATGAGACCAGGATGCTGCCACGATGCGCCTCAAGTCTCAACACGAGAAAAATCCTCAAACTCGCAGAGTCGATGGGCCTGCCGTAGCGATCGCGTTGGGATCGAAGGTTTGCTGGTGGGCGGCCTCTAGTTCGGAATTGCGCCTTGATCACGCCCGCGGATCTCGCTACCTCAACGGGCGAACAGCCGGCAGCGGCTTCGCTTGAATAGAAGCACCATTGCGACTTTGATTCGGCTGAGTAAAGTAAAAGAATCGCGAAGAAACCAGCTCGTCGTGGCGCAGAACGAATTGTTCAGTAAGGTGACAGAGTTGTGAAAACCGACGCACTGGATCTACAGTCCATTGCGCACGGAATTCGACAATGAATGAAAAAGCAATTTCCTGACTTGGCTGAACTTGGGCCGCAAAGAGGTAGGATTAGAACTCGCGAGAACGCGGCAAGCCGCGCTCAAAGAGGCGCGCACGGCAGGCCGGTAGCTCCTTGCATGCCCGGCGGGTCATGGCAACCGCTACGTGCTCACCCCGAGCGGCAACGCGATTTGCGGCTCCAGTAGCGCTGCGTACTGGCGCGTCGAAGAATTTGGGCGTCGCCCCTGTTCAGTGACCATCAACTCAACCCAGCGGCCCGGAAAAGGGTTCGAAGATTCTCGACGACAAACTCCTTGAGCTGCCGGCGCGATGACCCGCATTTGACAAATGCTGGATCTTAACCGAATCTTCTAGTGTGCATTCTTAACCCATGAGCACGAGACGCGAGTGCCATTTGTCACAGCGACGGCGCTGCCCAAATCGAGGCATGAACCCACTGTGGACGAAAACTTTGCCGTCGCCCAGGAACTCAGAAGTCTCGCTGTGAGTGTTGCCCAAAGTGCAGTTGCCAGAGATTACAGTCGGCGACCCGCCCTACTCGCCAGGTATGGAGAGCGGGGTAAGGCGGCGTATCTGCAAGACACTCAGTTCCACCTTTCTTACCTGGCCGATGCGATCAGCTTCGGACGCCCATCCATATTCACAGACTATCTCGGATGGGTAGTCGAAGTGCTTTTGGCGCGCGGTGTCGCGACCGAAGAACTGATCGAAAATCTGAAATGCGTGCGTGAGGTGCTCGCAGAGACGCTCTCGGGTGACAAGCTGGCAAAGTTGCTGGAACTCCTCGATCTGGCTCTTGCTGAAGTGGGCGGCGCGCCGGCGACGCGCGCATATCAATCGAGTCAGCTCTTGCCGGCGGACGGACGCGCGAAGCGCTACCTTGATTTTCTGCTGCGCGGGGAACGCCAGGCTGCCTACGAGCTGGTGCAGGATGCCCTCCGCTCCGGGGTGAGCATCAAAGAAATCTGGTTGCGGGTGTTTCAAGACGCGCAATACGAAGTTGGCCGTTTGTGGCAGTCCAATCAGATAAGCGTCGCGCAGGAACACTATTGTACAGCAGCGACGCAAATCATAATGTCCCGTTTTTATGGTCAGATTTTTTCCGCAACGCGCCGCGGTCGCGTGCTGATAACGGCATGCGCGCCCGACGAGATTCACGAGTTCGGGATGCGTATGGTTGCCGATTTTTTTGAAATGGACGGCTGGGACACGCATCATCTAGGCGCCAACACGCCGAGCGCGAGCCTGGTCGACTTCGTTGCGCAACGCCGGCCCGATCTGGTCGGGCTTTCCGCGACGATGACCTTTCATCTCGAAGCCGTGGCGGCGATAGTTCGCGCGCTGCGCGCAAACCAGGAGACCCGCGGCGTCCAGGTGCTTGTGGGCGGCCATGCCTTTAGCCGCGAGCCCGATCTGTGGCGCGATATCGGTGCGGACGGGTATGCGCGCGACGCCGAGGGCGCGTTGGAGGCAGCGGGTCGCCTGCTTCCTCGTGTGACGGTTGAGCGCGGATGACGCCGCAACGAGCAGGAGTGACACTCCGATGCGCCCGCGATGGAATAGTCACTTCAATAGTCAATGACGGGATCGGCTTTGCCAGCTCACTACAAGTCGGCAAGCCATTTTGGACCTGCGCCTATGTTGACAACCACGCCCGCGCGAAGATGTTGATCGACGATTTAGCAACCGCCGGCGCGGTCTACCAGATACCCATTTCCGTCGACTTGAACGGACGCCCGAAGTTACTGAATTTCTCGGGGGTGGTCACGGATGACGAACTGGTATTGATGGGCAGCGCGGTAGAGGGTTACGCGGAAGACATCTATGAGGACCTGATCCGCATCAACAACGAGGAGACCAACGCCCTGCGCGTGGCGATCAAGGAGCTGGAGCAGCACACCCAGCGAGCGACGATCGTAGCGCACGATCTGCGCAATTCGATCAGCCCAATCCTGACCTGCGTCGAACTGCTGTTGAAAACTCTCGACGCCTTTGAACCGCCACAACGGCGGTTCATCTCCATCATCGAGCGGGCCAGTCGCAGCGCGCTCGCGTTGGTGTCGGACCTGCTGGATGTTGCGCTGCTCGATGCTGGACGGCTGGAGCTTAAAACGAAATCGATCGACCTCGCCGCGCTGATTCGCAGGAACGTTGAGGCCAACCAATTGCTGGCTTACGTGAAGAATATCCGGCTGGAAGTCGAAATTGCTCCCGGCTTGCCAGAAGTCAACGCCGATCCAATGCGCGTGGAACAGGTGCTCACGAATTTCATCAGCAACGCGGTTAAGTACTCGGAGCCTGGAACCCGTGTGACCGTGCGCGCGTTCGAAGCCACCGGCGAGGCCTTGGTCGAGGTGCGCGACCAAGGTAAGGGAATTCCCGCAGAGGAAATAGGGAAGTTGTTTCAACTTTACCAGAAGACCAGCGTGCGGCCGACTGGCGGCGAGCAAAGCACCGGCCTAGGACTCGCGATCGCGCGCGAGATCGTCGAAGCTCACGGCGGCAGGGTTGGCGTGGAATCGGAGGTAGGTCGAGGCTCGATCTTCCATTTCACGCTCCCATATGGGGCCAACGAGGCCGTTTGAAGCTCAAGGGAAAATCGTAAAGCGTTAACGCGTCGAAGTAGGTTTGAGGTCGGCTGGAAACTCAGCAGCCGGAGATTTCATCCTGTCTGTGGCGAATTGCTAAATCTGGCAGAGAACACCTCCGTACCGCCATCTTGTGAATCGTTCACCTACGATTAGACTTCGCTTCGATGCCGGACCTATTCCTCTTGATCGCCCATCTGCTGGTGACGCTAGCGAAGCTGGCCCGGCCCGGCGGTCTGCGCGCAGTGGCGGCAGAATCATTGGCGGTCAAACACCAGTTGCTCATCATGAAGCGTGCGCGGCGCCGTTGTGCCTACTGAAAACTCTCAAAGCGCTGAAAATCATAGAGGTTTGGGACTCACTGCCCAGAAGTCGCCGGCCGGTAGTTCCAAAGAACTTGCAGCCCGCTAGGGACAAGATCGGCATATCTTTGGTGAACAGAACGACTCGTCGCCTCTGAAAACCTGGTGTCGACTGCTGCCGCGGTCCGTCGGAACCAGTTCACAGCACCCTTCAGACTATACGGGGCCGTCGATCTGCGAAGGAATTCGGGCCGGACCAAGTTTTGAGAAGCGAAAGCCGACTGGGAATCCGAAGAGGGGGAAGCTCAGCAAGCATTGCCCTGACAACCAAAATGGCTGCGCTAGCATCTATCGGCCGACAGAATTTGATATTTTACAAATTTCAATTCTTAAGCTTTTCGAGCGTGATTTTCAGCAAATCGCGCCGATATTCGTGCAGTTCATCGCTGAGGACTTTGTCGGCAAGCTTCCTTCGCTCGACGAGCGGAAGAGCCAGACAGTTATCGCAGATTCCGTATCTGGCTAGCGCCTCATCGTGGTTCATGCCGGGGAATCGGTCTTCCAGCATCTTCCGCAGTCCAGGGCTGATCGTAAAGCGCTCAATCTTAGTCGATGTCTTGCCGCAAAGAACGCAAGTCATGGAGATTCGCCCCTTCGGGAAGCGTCGATCTATTCGTCATTCGACCTTAGCAATCCGCCCCGTTTGCGGCCACTGCGTAACGGCGCGCCTGAGATTTTAGAGGCGGAAGGAAGGCACGCTCGGCGCACTCATTTCGACTTCTTAGGTTACGCCGATAACGGCTTGCGGATTGCTCAATAGGAATCATAGCGCCTAGAGTCGGTATAGCGTCGATCGGCATGCGAACTTCGATTGCGTGCGAGTGCATTGACCGATACCTCCGGGACGCCATTTCCTGGTACAGAAATTCTAAGGAGATCGAACAATGCAGGTTCCAGTAATCATATTGACGTTGCTGCTATTTTCTTCGGGCGCGTCTGCGAACTGCGTCACTAATGAGCGTGGTCGAGTCGTGTGCGATAACGGGAACGAAGCTGGGGGATATAACCCCAAGACCGGCAATGCCTGGAAGTCAGAGAGAAATCAGTATGGAGTCGCTACGACGCAGACGAGCGCAGGAGGAAAAGCCAAAACTAAAAATGGTAAGGGTGTATTTCACACTGCTAGTGGCAAAGACTGTTACAAAACAGCAAATAGCCATGGCTGTAATTGAACGCTGAGTCTTTATGAAATGCTTTCTATGCGGCGCGACCTCTATTGGCTTTAAGATAAAGCAGTTTCCATTGAAGTTCGATCTGTATCGTGAACCCATAGTGACGCCCGCCGATAGCCCCTATTCCAGCGGTATTTTCTTGCAGTGCCATGTTACACCGACTTCCTGTTGATCGCCTTCACGATGTCAGCAGGCGGAAGATGCGGCGATACGTTGAGGGCATAAGACAACCCATCGACGCGTCCTCTGATGTTGATCAGATCGCCTTGGTGATAGAAGCTCAATTCATGATTTTCGCCGAGATCGACGAACATCCATGCGTTCGCCGCAACCGACGAGCGCGTCTTTCCTCCCAACAATACACCTACCTCGGTTACAAGCAGATGTAGGTGTCTGAGTTCACCTTCTCTATGTTGCTTCCGGGCCGCGGAAACCGCGCGGAAATGCTCCTCTTGTTTCTTACGTCCCGCGTTACGAACTTCTTCTTTGCTGGAGTTGATCATCTTTGATTACTGTATCAGCAAGTCAACCGGGATATCCATCCGATTTGGTGGCACGAGAACAATATGCTTGGTCTGCCAGCCGGCATACACGCCGTAGAATCAAACTGGAGACGAAAGACTCTCTGGCCACCGTCTATTCGATGAACGGCTGCCGGAAAAGGGGACTGGAGCGTCGGTCTCACGAATAAATTTTCAGACGAACGCTTGCGGTGACGATTTTAAGCGTCTGGGCGGCTTGCAACACAGACCGACGCGACGGACTGGTGCAGCACGACGGTTGCGACGTCATAACCTTTGTACTTGAGGACCGACGAAACCTTCGTTCCCATGTTTCGATCTCCTGGCTCCTGAACCTGAGGCCCTTGAAAACTTATCAATCCTTTTCTCTGAAACCACTGTGACAGCGCTATTCGAAGGAATCTGAGTCTGTTCAAGGAAACTTCGCACTCGATCGCAATGGACGATCACGTGGCGTTTATCGTGCGAAATGAAATGTTTTTGCTCGAACCAAATCATACGTTCAGTGATCCGCGGCCGCGAGGCGCCGACCAGTTCAGCCAAGTCCCGGTGCCGGGCGGACAAGGTCAGCCGCAGCCCCGTCCCGTCGGGAACGCCGAAATTCTCACTCAATTCCAGCAGAGTCAGAGCCAATCGTTCTTCCAATGTACAGCACATGAAATTTGCGCAACGTATTTGGACCGATCCCCAGCCGCCAAGGTAGCTCGTCGCCATCCGTCTGAAGTCTGCCGACGCGATTCCCAGTGATATTTCTATGAGCGAGTCAAGTTCGACCGTCCCAATCTGACACGGAAAGACTGCTTCGCAGCGAAAGTCGTAACTGATTCCAGCTACCGGCAGCGGGAAGCACGGGATCAACCCCGGCCCGACCATGATCACCGCTGTGCGCTGACCCTTGCGATTGCGGCATGTGATTCGCGCCACGCCTGCCAGCAGGATGTGCGCAAGATCGCGGGAGTCTTTCTCGTCGAAAATGATCGCGCGCTTTTCGAGGGTAGTGACCGTCAGCGCGTCCAAGACCTTGTCGAGCTGGCGCGCTGTGAGCCAGGAGATATTCTTGAGGCCTTCCAGTCTTCGAGAGGACGATGCATGAACAGCGGACATAACTAAGGCGCTCATGGTTACAATTTTAGCAGGCTCATACAGCACTGCGATCAAGCTTACTCACGCGACGAAGCATTCATTCGACGGTATCGGTCATCCACGTAACTGGTTCAGACGGGATCAGTCGCTGAGGAACCGAAAGCCAACTAGCTGATGCTTCTCAAAAATTGGTCTGGCCCGAATCTCTTCGCAAATCTAAACGGCCTCCGCATAACCCGAGCTTTGTAAACCGGTTCGACCGACGCTGCCGCGGCGCAAACCATCCAGACTTTTCGCTGCCTTCAGAGTTTTTGGTGGGCAGAGCTGGAAAAGCCATGTACTGAAGGGCGCCGTCGCGCGATATAAGTGCCATCGTCTCGTAGTCGGTCGCTCCGCTGGCGAAGGTCCGAAAAGCGCGCGGATCGCTTCCATCCGTCGTTTGTCGGTCGCACGGCAGTCTGCTAACCCAACCCAGCAGAGGTTCAATTCGGCTCAAGGAAGTACAATGAGCATGTCGTCATCTGTTTCAGAACAGGTTGTTCAATGCAGACCTTCAACCAGACCCGGGTGATCGACGAATGCGCGGGGCCCGATCCGTGGAGTCCGCGCTTCGAGCCGGATTTTCTGGTCCCCGCCCAGTTCTTCGATTTGACCCGGCGCCGGTCGGTGCTCGATGGCGAACCGCGGCTGATCTTCGCGGTCCTCGAAGACGCGGTCCGATGCTACGTGAAGACGGCGAACTCGTCGCGGCGAGGCGACCGAAAGCAGTTCGACGAGGTTCAGCGATGGTTCCATGCGGAACGCGGCATCCACAGTCCGTTTTCCTTCGAAAACGTATGCGATGTGCTTGGAATCGAGCCCGTGTCTTTGCGCGCACGGCTCGAATTGATGAGCGTCAGCGATCTGCCGACCAAGCAGATGCGCTCCGTCGGCCGCAAGCTAGTCGTACGCGCCGGCGGACTGAAAAAGTGAAAAATTGAAAATAAGCATTGGTAGGTTCCAACGCCTGCCGATGGCCTGCCTTCACCGCGAGATCGACCAGCGAAGCGGTCACGGTCATCCCATGCGAACCCCGAACCCGCACCGCGCCGCTGTTGGAAGCGGTCGCTCTCTGCGCTGTCAAATTCAGTGCCGGAACGCAGCCGACCGCCGGCCTTGGGTGAGAGTGTCCTGATTCGGACCGGTATCTATTTGGGACCTCAGGTGTTACACCGTCATCTAGGAAGCAGGCTGCGCCGAACAACCGAGGCATATTAGGCTCGATAGGGCCAGGAACCTCGGACGCACAACCTGCTTTTTCACTTTACACCTATAGCAAACTAGTTAGGTCCTCGCGAAGAATCTGTGCTCATCGGGTGCGGTTGGATCACCACCTACACGTACGCACTCGGCTCCTAAAATATAGGGAAAGGAGGAAAGTCGCGTTCCCTTCGCTTCAGCAACCGCGCAAGAGGGTTTAGGAGGCGCGTCGCTGCACTCGCCAGGCGTTCGGCGATCACTCTACGATTTCAAGATTAACCCTGCAGTTGCTCCGCGCTGCGGCCGCGTTGAGGATTGTGCGAATCGACTTCACGGTACGGCCCTGCTTGCCTATTACCCTGCCCAAGTCTTCCTTCGCCACGCGCAATTCAAGCAGCGTCGCTGAGTCGTTCCGAGTCTCAGTGACCTCGACCGCGTCAGGGTTGTTAACCAGCTGCTGCGCCAAAAATCGAACTAGCTCCTTCATGGCTTGCTCCGCGGCGGAAGACGAAGGGGGGAGGTTTTTACAAGCCGCGTGGCCGAGCGTAGTCTCAACCACGACTTATAGATACGCGCCAAAATGAGGACAGTTCAGCTTAAAGGGCTCGCGCTTGAGGAACTCGCCGTGGAACCGCGGGCGCGCCCCGCAACGGCTTGGCGAAGTGAATTTGCCGAACTTATATTGCGGAACTCGCGATCTGCTGACGGCCGTCCCGATCTCGGACACCAACGCCAAAACGAGCTGTGGTGGAACGTTAGCTAATACTAGATGACTAGCTATTCGAACAGCTCGCAATGAAATGAACCGCATCACTCACTAGCTAATTAGCGCAGCTTATTTGACTTTACTCATGCAATGGGAATAGTCGTTGACTCGTCGGAACCGCAAGAACGAATCACCTCCGACTTTGATCCAGCCTGACAGTGGCCCTTCCGCTGGCCTTTGACCACGTTCCGCTCGACCAACACAAATCGTTAGACGGGAAGGCCTGAGAGACGTTCTTATGGGACGACCTCGACTCCGGGCGTGAACCTAATGGCGAAAGCCGGTAGCGGTACCGATACTGGTATGCTGACTACACAACGGTCGGATTGTTTCCCTCATCTGAACTCGGGAATGCGCCCGAGTTTTGTGTTCGAGCTTCCCGGCACAAACCAGATGGAGGACAAAACATGCCTAGCAAGTTGCACGTAGGAAACCTGGCCTATTCGGTTTCTAATAGCGACCTCGAAGAGCTGTTTTCAACGATCGGTCAGGTGCAAAGTGTCGCCGTCATCATGGACAAATTCACGGGACAATCTAGAGGCTTCGGTTTCGTCGAGATGACGAATGCGGAGGATGCTGCCAAAGCCATAGAGCAATTCAACGATACGGAGCTCAAGGGCATAAGCATCAAGGTGAACGAAGCGAAGCCACGCGAATCGAGTTTCGGTGGCGGCAACCTCGGCGGCGCCTACCGAAGCGGCGGCCACAGCCACGGCGGCGACCGCCGATAGGTAATCTCTGCAGGGCGGGCTGACGGCGGGCCCGCTTTTATTTTCGCGTAGATCGGAGCTGGTGCGGGATCAAAGACTACAGAGCGCTTCAGTTGGTGTGCGATTTTTCCGCAAGAAGGAGATGAAAAGAGTTCATCGGCCGATTGAAAAGGACTAGCGGTTTGCAAGAATAGAGCGGCCACAGAGAAAAAGCAGAAACAAACGCTATAGGAGAATGTACGAATAAAAATCTATAGTTGCTCTAAGATGTCCCATTGGACGAAGAATTGCTGACGATCCTGAGTCTCTTCACTCTTCATAGATAGACGGCGATTTGGACATCGAGCACGGACCGTGACATTGGAGATGATGAAAAAAGGTGCTGAGCGTGACGTCTGAAGTAAGCCTGCTGGCAGTCGCTTAATTTCGAAAGGTACGCCTTATGTCGCTCGTATCGATTATCGCAAGGACAGTTACGAGGAGCCTTAAGTTGGGTTCGCGACCGACTGAGCCTGACTACCAGCCGAATGAATACGTCAAGTTGCGCCACACCAACCTTACGAACTTGCAGGATCCCCGCTTTACCAAGGCTCAGTGGGACCAGCTGATGGCGAAACCCGCGAACGTTAAGCATCTAGGCGACTAGGCGCCCATTCAGATGGTGATTCTGGTATGTGTTCTGCTCCGCGCCGCTCGTCAAATCAGAGCGCCCCGCGTGGCCGGAGCGCCGCCAGATCGAATCTGTGTCATGCTGGTGACCGATCGGACGAAACGAGTGGGGGAATCTGCTTATAACGGCCGGAAAGGTCCTTGAGGAATCAGAATGTCCAACATCGAATTTTCTAATCTGCTCTCCGAACTCAACAAAGGCGCTAGCGAGTTGAATGCGGGAACCCAGACGGTTAACTCCGTATTGGCGTCTGTGGAAACCCAGCTCACCAAGATGAATCTCGGGTTTGAGGTATGGGTTCCTGATTCGCTTTCGACTGTCCAAATCAGCGAATATAGGTATCAGGATACCGAACTTGGTTTTACGAAGACCGGCATTGATTGGTCCCTTGCTGTGCGGGTCCGGGAGGGCCAAAGAGATTCGCAGAGTGATGATTTCGAGTGGTATCCGCTTCCGATTCCCGGGTCGACTCGGCTGCTCGATGCTTCACGTCAGGTTCGAATCAAGGCGTTGCAGCACATGCCGGAACTAATCGAGGCGCTGAAGAGCAAGGCCGACGAAGCAGCCGCTACGATTAACGAAGCCAAGAGGCTCAATAAGTAAGGAATCGATCTCAACCAATCGTCGATCGGTCCAGAGCCGCGGAGCAAGCTGGGTCTTTTTCTTTTTTCCCTGAAGCGCGGAACGCGCGCTTTCTAGTGATTGGCTCCAATCTTCATCGCGCAGGCTTGAGCCTCATTTGACTAAGTCACTCGGTTTAATCACATCATCGAGGGGATCGGAACTGACTTCTTCCAGTAACTAGACCCTCCGTCACTTACGTAGTTAGTGGCTAGTAGCAGTGCTAATTTGACTTCGTTAGTAGGCTGATCCACAGTCTACTTAGATTCGAATCGAGATAAGAAATCGAGTCCGAATTTGTCCAGCCCGACAGTGGCCCTTCCGCTCGCCTTTGACCACGCTCCGCTAGACCCCGCACAAATCGTAAGAACAGTAAGGCTTGAGGGAGGCGTCATGGAACGACCTCGTCTTTATTCAATCCGTAATAGACTCCTCGCGGTCGAGGTAGCCGGAATGGCTCTGTTCTCACTGAACGCCTGGGCGGGTGGTACCGTTGGACTCGGCACAGGAGCTATTGTGGGTGCAACTGTGGGCGCACCAGCCACGGGAGCCGTTATCGGCGGCCTTGTCGGAACCGGCTTTGGATACGCCGTCGGGAAAAGTTTTAAAAACTCAGAGCACCATTGGAGCAGGTTCTGAATCTGATCGCATCGCAACCGCGCCGAGGTGAATCCGAGATATCGTCTTTCGAATATTTCCCAGCTGTTTTCTGTCGTCTTTATCGGCCATCTGAGCCGTATCCTTGGCCCCCTTTTTTTCGAAGGTTTGTCTTTCGAGTTCCCCATCAACAAAAGCCATTGTTACGCTCCCAAATCCAGTAGCACAGAGTATGATTGCGCCATGGCAAACACTCCAGATGACGTTGATGTTCCCTCGGCAACACCCGAAGCTTTACTTCACAAGATCGGCACGCTTTGGATTGTTTTTGGCGCGATGATCACATCGCTCGGTAACGATGATCCGAATCTCATAGACCGAATGCTTACGGTCCTTGAGCAGACTAAGCCAATCGGGATGTTCTCCGAAGACGCCCTAGCAGATGCGCTCCATTTCGTGCGAGGTCTCGTCAAGCGTCCGTCGTAGCCATGTTACTTGCGCGGGTGTCGGGAAGTCCCTTTGTTTCAGCGCTGACTGTGCCGTGCTGAGGGAGTCTAGCAAACTGCACCAGTACCGGTTACTCGGACGGGTATCTAATGTAGCAGCTTACGTAATAGACCGGCACTTAGGAAGCAGGCTGCGCCGAACAACCGAGGCATATTAGGATTGATAGGGAGGAACCTCGGACGCACAACCTGCTTTTTCATTTTGCACTTACAGCAAACAAGATAAGTTCCCCGAGTAATCTGGTGCTCATAGGGTGCGGTTGGATCACCTCCTACAGTTTTGCACTCGACTCTGAAAATACAATACGGCAACGAGGAAAGTCGTGTTCTCCTTCGCTTCAGAAACCGCTCAAAAAGTTTAGGGGGCACGTCGCCTCCGGGCAGATCTTAAGTTGACGCAGTTTGTCTAAATCGCCCGAGGAACTTATCCTCCACTGCGCGGACTTCAGCTTCCGAGATTCTGAGAACTGGGGCGACTTCCTTTACTGAATAGTCTTCACTATCGATGCCGAAGCGCATTCGGACGATTCGTTGCTCCCGCGGCGGCAACGCCGCCAACAGTCGTCTGGCTTTATCTTCCGGAAGACTCACATCCGGCAAAATAGATTTTCTCGCCTTAGGTTGCCGACTCATCGATCAACTCTTCCAGTGACCATAGTTCGTCGCTCACGCTAAGGACACCGAAAAACGGATAGGTACATGCCAAATTGGGCGGATAGCGGGTCAGTTTGAATACTTCGGCGGGTACTGGCCAACAGTAACTATCTTCTTAAATTCTTTCGCGCAGGTTTCGTGGACAGCGCAGATTATTTTCTCGGTGTCCGGCGGTACTTCTTTGAAATTAACTATTCGACAAGCAAGGTCTTCAACCTCGAAGTAAACCACCTGATCGGTCTTTAAAACCTCACGATGGCCAGACTGGACAGCTTACAGAGCTTTTTCTCGTAGGATATTCTCAAACTGACCCGCTACCATTGGGCCTGTCTCTATTCATAATTCGATCACCGCCAAATTTGGCGGCGCCTCGAGAGTTCTGATGACCAGATGCAGTAAGTAGCGCGAAGGTGAGAGGCGATACGAGCCGCCCGGCCCCCTGAAAAGGATGTCGTATTCCATCGCTCTTTCATCTTACGCAAAGTTCCATGGAGCTCCGCCACTTCGCTGCGCTCGCCTAGGTATTCGGCGATCACTCTACGATTTCAAGAGTGACCTTGAGGTTCTTCCGCCCTGCGACCGCGTTCACAATCGTGCGAATAGATTTTGCGGTACGGCCCTGCTTGCCGATCACCCGTCCGAGATCTTCCTTCGCAACCCGCAGCTCGAGCATCGAGGCAGTCTCGCCCTGCGTCTCCTTGACCTCCACAGCGTCAGGATTGTTTACCAATTGTTGTGCGATGAACTGAACGAGCTCCTTCATGGGGTAACTCCGTTGAAGAAGTCGAAGGGAAGTTCTTACAAGCCGCTATGACCGAGCCTAATCTTAACTACGTCTTATAGATACGACAAAAACTTAGGAGAGTTCGTTCACCTTGAACTGATCTCAATATAGCGCGCTAGGGGACTCGCCGTGGATCCGGGGCGCACCTCAGAGCGGGGTGCCGGCGTTCATCTGCCGAATCATATTAGGATCTCGCGATCTTCTGACGGCCGTCTGATCTCGAACGCCAACGCCAAAACAGGCGGAAGCTTTAATAGTGCTATGGGATGACGGTTCGCAGGCCTGTCCAGCAGCATTGGGTTCAGGAAATGAAGCCATAACTGATACACGGCCAACCCAAAAGCAGTCGATCGGCGCAGGACAGCCGCGCCGCTGTCGCCAGCGGACGTTTAGGAGGTGACCAGGGCGACGACTCTCAGTCCTAGATCCGCTCGGCTACGGAATCGACGAGCGAGCAAAGACGACAACGCGGTGCCGCCGTGCCTGATAGGCCTGAAAGCCTGCGGTAGCGCACACTACCAGGCGCGTAAAGTCGAGCAGCTGGGGTCCGGGTAAAGCTCGCGAATTAGCGCTGCTCATTTGACTTTCCTCGTGCAATGGAAATAGCCTTCGACTTGTCGGAATCGCAAAAGTGAATCGCGTCCGACTTTGATCCAGCCAGACAGTGGCCCTTCCGCTCGCCTTTGACCACATTCAGCTAGACCAACGCAAATCGTAAGACGGGAAGGCTTGAGGGAGGTTCTAGCGGACGCTCTCGTCTCCACGCGCGAACCGCAGAGAGCCGGCACCCCTACCGCTCCGAATATGCTGACTACGCAACGGTCGGATTGCTTCCCTCATCTGAACTCGGGAATGAGCCCGGGTTCTCTGTTCGAGCTTACCAGGCACATACCAAATGGAGGGCAAAAAATGCCCAGCAAATTGTACGTAGGCAATCTGGCCTATTCGGTTTCCAACAGCGACCTCGAAGAACTGTTTTCAACGATGGGTCAGGTGCAAAGTGTCGCCGTCATCATGGACAAATTTACGGGCCAATCCAAAGGCTTCGGCTTCGTCGAGATGACGAATGCAGAGGATGCTTCCAAAGCCATGGAGCAATTCAATGATAGCGAGCTCAAGGGCAGAAACATCAAGGTGAACGAAGCGAGGCCCCGCGAATCGAGTTTCGGTGGCGGCAACCTCAGCGGCACCCACCGAAGCGGCAGCCACAGCAGCGGCGGCGACCGCCGGTAGATAATC
>Ga0209773_10000323_pt1 | contig 15006 bp, 21 predicted proteins | sample BogFormECP14_OM1_FD_188244 | JGI IMG/M metagenome (GOLD analysis project Ga0209773, IMG submission 188244) | Bog forest soil microbial communities from Calvert Island, British Columbia, Canada - ECP14_OM1 (SPAdes) (version 2) | ecosystem: Environmental > Aquatic > Freshwater > Wetlands > Bog ... | reverse complement strand
TCAACGGGTTGGAGGGAGTGGGGTTGCTCCTGCACGTCGCGGCGTGATTTGGACAAGGTGGGGCTGGCCGCGTAGTCGCGTACGGGTGCTGTGGGCCCTGGGTACCCTTACGCATCGTTGGGGGGATTCTGTTGATAGGGTACGCACATCTGAACGATTTAGATTCGCCAAATCCGTATAGGAGAATATTGAGAAGGCCCGACACAGAACCCAAAGTCTTCAAAGGCGATCACGTGTGCAGGTTTGTACATGTACAAAAAATGCACGTGACATTTCACGAGCAAAGAAGAGTCGGTACAATGGCGCAAGGGAACATCAATAAAATACGATGAAAGCATAATCAAAACCACCAAATTGGATGGAAAGTAGCGTGAACGACAAAATGGGGCAAGCATAAATGGGGAAAGAGGACGCCACGCGCATGCCTCGTGTTTGAAAATTTCCCAATAACAACACGACTCAACAACCAACAGACTCGACGCTGCACTCAAACCCATCACGATCGACGAATCGGCAATGTCTGAAACTTCAGAAAACGAGAATATGATTAAAGGCAAGGTAGGTGCCAACACGAAAAAAGGAAAAGGAGCCGGTAAGTGGGAAACCGTGCTTGCGCAACAAAATTTGACACTAGGAACATCTACGCGTGGCATGCGGGCGGTAAAACCATTAACACATGATATGAAGGGAGCAAGAAAGGAAAAGGAGGTATGAAAACTACATTCATTATCGTAAAAGAGAGTATTCACAGCGATACGGAAAGGCGCAGGCACAAACGAGCTCCCTCTCCTCATTGACGTGGATGCGGCGATTCAAGACGTCCTGATTGGGTACTCTAAGGTACCATTGGAGCGTCTCAGTTCGACGCAAATTACGTTTGGCGGTGAGTAGGGGAGAGAGAGCGATGTGACCTGGGGACTTACAACAAGAATTAGCGGAAGTTGCGCGTCAAATTAAACAAGAAGATGCAGAGCTGCTAGGACTGTCTCTGTTTAAAAGGATTTACCGTGACGCTGAAGGTATGAAAATTAATAATCGAGAAAAGAGAAGCTAACCAATGGAGTTGAACGAGCAGCGGCGATGCCACTCGTGGTAGACGACTTGCAAGCAAAGCATCTGCCAGCAGATCTCCCAAAAATGATCAGCGAGGCGAATTATGACGAACTTCCTATAACAGGAGGAAGTTGGTTCACGCGTCAGAAGAAAATGACGATTATTGCGCTAGGTGGCCAGGTAAATTTATTCCATAAAAATTTCAAGCGACAACTCAGCGCAGAATTAACTAATGGATTATTCAACAGCATCGCGTTGCTGGACATGTATGGGCGCGAGAACAACAGATGAGTTTGAAGAACGCGGCGGAGGAGTATCTGGCGAAAGCCGAGCCTGCGCTGGCGGCCCACCAGGAAATTAACGACCTGACGCAAGGAGGCGAAATTCCGGAAGCGATCAAAGCTCTAGGACGAGCGTCTGTCTGGAAAAGGCAGCCTGAGCTGTGGCAAGAGACCCTGGAGAGCAAGATTCAGCGTGCGGCTGAGAACCTTGCGATGGCGGACCGTTTCCTGGCGGCATCGACGCACATCCCGTGTGGACTGTTTAGCTTGGTGAGTAACAGAATCTTCCAAGTAAAATCGTAAGGTTTGATCAAGACAAACAGTCGAAGATCGAGGAATACGAGGCCAAGTATAAAAATGGACGAGTTCTCCGTCAACGGCTCTCGGAAAATACGTCCAAGCACCACCGGAAAAAGACTAACGAAGAGGAGGCAGGCGAACATTATAGTCGACACCTCGAAATGATATCCGAGAAGCACGAGGAGGTTCAAGAAAGCCACGCAGAGGCGGCTGAGGATGTTAATGTCGACAGCTTCCACTTGAGCCAGTTTATGGTGGAGGACTTCATCCAGATGAAGAACGAGTTGGCGGCGGAGCAAGTGACGCGAGGGGAGGTTGTGGGTGGCGAGAAGACGGCGGATAAAGCCAAGGGCAAAGCAGCAGGTCAAGGAGCGCGAGCAGAGGCCCGAGTGCGAACCATCCAAGGAAACATCTTTGCTCAACTTGCCCTTGCCTTTATGAACAGATCTGATCATTACCATCACGCCCATCTATTCGATATCAAGCTGCACCAGGTCTGGATGCCAGCTTACCAAGGAGTGAGCACATTTATCACAAAGATAGGAAACCAAGACGCTGAAGCAACAATCACAGATGATTATGGCGTATGTAATTAGCTGGTTCTACTGGCTATATTATGTTTTCTCGACGGACGACACGTTCCCAAAAGATGCGGACGTGAAGAACGCCCTCAAAAAGTCAAACGACAAGAAATCAGAGGAGATCCTGTCGGAGTGTTGCGTCCGCTTCTGGCTGCAACCAGCCACAACGCTTCAAGGACTCCTTCCAGGAATATTGGATGCATGGGACAACGCCTACACGGGAAAGCTACCTAATTTCGAAGGCACATCGTTTTTCAACTCACACGATCCCGAATGGATGACTGCATACAGGGAATATGCGGATGCAATGATCGACGAGATGGCGAAGCTGTCTCAAGCTAGCAGTTACGCCAAGCTGCCAACAAGAGCTGTTGCAAGGATGAGATATTTTCTCCACGCCATGGTGGGCTACCATTACACGACAGTGTTCCCAACCAAGACGTTCATTCAAGAGATGGCAACAACATTCCATAAAGCAAGGGAAGCGTTTTGTGATGTGAGTCAATTTAGCACGTTATTTTATGGTAAATCATGGCGGGATCCGTGATAATTTACAAGTGTAAATTATCGCGTGTATTTGGAAATATACATAACCATTATTATTATTTGCATTCAGATTGGGTTCGGTTGGGGTTCAGCGATGAAACTTATCATATTCATTTTAGCTCCCATTTTGGAACAATGGGCCAATGACCTTGGGTGCAGCCACCGATGGTCGCGGTTCTACTCGAACATACGATGCATCCGTCTTGTTTCTCGAGGGTTTTCTTCAGAACAAGCGTATAGCAAGCCTTCCGTTCTTTCAGTGGTGCACGTTACCCGTTCAAGTTCGTCTCCCCTTGCTTGTGTCATTCTTTCAATTCACAAACTGCTCCACAGCTGGTCAGTCTATTCATGCGTTGCTCACAGTCAATGGAACAATTCGCCTACCATGTGCAGCGCCGTCTCCTCCGCATGCCCTCGACAGTCAACTTTTTCCACTCGGCTCTTTCCAATCGCTCATATCCGTGGTTTCATTCACGCACTCTTTTTGGACGCGAAGGTTTATTACAGGACCAAGTTAAACTCCTTGCTGACGAGTACTCCGCCCCCCTCGACACCCTCTGGAACGATGCGTCGGTTTTTCTCAAGTACGCTCCTTATGCCCTTCTTCCTTCAGCACCGATTCGTCTTCAGACCGGCGCCCCAAATACTCCATTCACTCTTTTCCTCAAGCAGGCCCTTTCCCACCATCCACCTCAGGTCGTTCGCTCACTCCGCCGTGGCTCTGACAAGATCACGGCAACTTCGTTTTTTGTTTCGTTCTGGATCTCACAATATGCAATAAGGCCTTACTTTGAAGTGGGCAGGGGCAGTTGTTGTTCTGTTTGCCATTGTCCTCTAATTTCTTCTCACAGGTTTCCAACGAGAAAACTTTTGAGCACGAGATGAATCTCATTCGCTTTAATATCACTCTGCTAGTCAATCAGATGCTTTTGCTTGGTGGGGATGACACTGTGGAGTACGCGTGGCTCGATCGCATTCAAGCCGTTGATCCCCGGACCGTGGATTTCCAGGGAACATTGATTGAGCCACTGGATTATAAAGAGGCGGCTTCCAACACAACTCTGGTGCAGCAGGAAATTGACACTTTTAACGCCATTCAAAAATATTTCCTGAAGTCGAAATTGTTCATTGGAATGGATAAAGAACCCTACCGTCCTATGCTGGAGCTTATGGACGCCACTGTTGTCGTAGGTCCCTCTGTTCACTTGTTTTTGGAAGATTGGTCTCATGTGTTCATTGGTAGAAAATGGCTGAGCTGCGCGCAACGATGCTTGATGTCTGCGACGTAAAATCATTCATGCCAGCCACCAGCATTCTGGAAATAATAAATGCTTCAACGTCAAAGGTAGTATTTACTTGGCCCTCCTAGGCGTTGTTTTATTTGTTAATTTATTTGCGTTAGCCAAAAGAGTCATCCAAGACAAAAGGGAAGGCCAAATTGAAGCCAATAGTTGCGCCAGGCGATGAGACTCCAAGTGAGCCTGAAGACAGGAATCTTACTCATGATTTACGAGGGTTGTCCACGGTGCGCCTGCCTCCAAGTTCTGTTGACAATGGCGAGGATCGAGGCGGTGATAGCGGGGTGGGTGAGGAGGACGACAACACCAACAAGAATGACTCTCATCCAGGGGAAGGCGGTGACGACAGGAGCAGGGACAATGGCACAGAACAGAATCTCAGCAGCAGTGGGACCCCTGGTAAGGGCCAGGATGAAGATGATGACAATGGTCTTGGCAGGACTCCCATCATTCCTGCGTCACAAGATCGCTTGGACAATGACGACTCCCTGACTCCACCTCACTCCCCACGCAAAGAGTTCAGCAGAGGTGCTGATGACTGGCTTCCTCCGCCATCTAGCTCTACTGAGCCTGCATCTTCCAGAGTTCCAGGTTCATCCCGGCAACAGTGTGCGTCGCGTTATCCTTTTCTTGCGTCACGTAATACTCAGGTCTTCTGGACAAGTTGTAGATAATGAATTGTTCCCTCAGTCTCCCTCAGACTCTGGAGATGATAAGGTTCGTCATGTCAGATTCATGTGCAATCAACTGGACACTAATATCCTCCTTCTTCTCGCAAAACAGCATTGTGAGTGTGATATGACTGTTTCCTACTTTGTCACTGTATGTCAATTCAGTTGCTGATTTCCTGGGCCCTCCTCAGTTGGTGCAAAAGGTCTTCGGTCAAGGGGTGTATGTGTATTGGTACCATTCTTCCTCATGTGGCATTTTCTGATAATTGCATGATCTTTGGTGTCTGACAGCTAACAAAACGCGCAGATCCGCCGAGTCCTGAGGCTCAGGCTAGGCCTGGTACATCACCAACCAAGAGACCCCGCCGCACAGTCACTCAGCAGGTGAAGGGGGGGAGGTCAAAATCATCACGCAATTCTTCACCCCCTGACTGGACATCATGAGACATCCACTGCTCCTCTCCTGTTTCTCCTCATTCTTTCACCACCCACGCTGTACTACATAGTTTATGTCATGTAGTGTTGAATAAACGCTCTAAAGTGCCCCAATGCGAGCACACAGCCTCAGTGGCTGGTTTCTTCAGCACCTTATGCGCTTTGTCTCTCTTTGTAATTCTGGTGGTTTAACCACCCTATCTCTTTTGTACATAAGTAGTTAGTTCTACTAGGACTAAAATCTCAAGCTTTGTGTCTATGCAGTGCAAGTTGGCTACCTTGTTCGATATCTCTCTCACACCACAACACGTAGATGTACCCAATGTCACAGGGTCAGTGAGACACCTATCTGATGAAATATGTCTCCAGGATCCTCATGATTCGCTAGGAGATGAGTGACACACGCAGCCAGAGAGAATGGTGACGCCCACTACCCCAATGAAAAGCATGAAAAATAAGTGTGGAAATGAATTGGAATGAATTATGTACTTAGGAGTGTAAAGATTAAAGTGCCATCCATGGATATCAATCATATCTAAAACCCCCCTGTGACCCGAATCAGCTGAAGCCCTTCTGATCCAGACACTGCTTGCACAAGACGTGAAACTTTCTCAATATCAGAACCAGGCGCTTGAAGGAGTCTCAGCCATTGAGTACATTTTTCATGCAGTACTTGATCAGATTGCCATATCCAATCCTGACCACATGCACCACCAAAGAATGCCTTTGGTGATTTCCATTGCAAAACCCCTATTTTCACCAAAGCAGCAGCTTGCATTCCCTTTCTAGCTATGTATTGTATTTCGTGTCAATGAAGTGCATAGCTGAGTAAAATAACTGAATGACTTACTCATTGAGTCTACCCAGTCGGCTCCCAAAACGACACGACGACCAGCCATTGGAGTCTGTAAACTGCTGCGAAGAGGGGAGCTGGAGTCAAGCATTGTAAGCAGGTAGACAAGCCACAATCCAAAGCAGATTGGGCCAGAGGGTAAAGGACGGCGAGTTGAACTTCGCGTGCTGGTCCAAGGAGGGGGTTGGTTTCTGGGAGCAGACTTGGTGGCTACCATGTATGATGGAGCCATACGGAACATGACGGATGAAATGATAAACGCGAGCTTGTGGATCGGGTTTTGGGCACTATAGGCTGAGAATGCCCAGTTATAATTCTGCTGCACAACGTCTTTCATTGTAGTGATCTCTGAGGCGATATGCTCAAGCTCATCAGGACGCAGCTTGACAAGGAGATGAGCAGGGAGATCCAAGATGGAAGTGGAGCTAGGGACCCAAGAATCAACAAATGGAGGGGGTTGACGAGTTTGGTGTGGTGCCACAAGTGACAGTGAAACACCAGACTCAGTCTCATCCCATGTTTCATCATCTGATACAATGATAACATTGCAGGGATGCCGTGGTCGAGAGGCAGAAGGGAGTGTGGACTGACGGGACGTTGCGATGGTGATCCAGGAGTTAAACACTGAATATGCAGAATCAGAACCCGATTGCACATCTGACCAGGGAAGGAGGGTGATTCTCAAGTGATTGAGAACTTGGGTGGCCGTGTCGCCAACAAAAGCCTGCTTTTCGTTGTCGGAGGGGTTTGCAAGACTCATCTGGTCACACACCATGTGAACGAGAGCAGGTAAAATGTGGTTAAACGCACCACCTCTGAAAAGAGGAGCGCCCATCATAATACGGGGACGACCAGATATAGTTGGGGCTTTGTTAGCCTTAACAAAGAGTGATTGACCAATCACGTGGGGGGTGATTGGAAGGCGGTTGACGCCTGGCAAGGGCGGGGGGTGACCATCAGCAGGAGAGGTGTCCGTAATGGCGTAAACGAGCTTGCGATATTGTGGCGAGTAGTGAGAGAATTTTTTCTGAATATCGTCGACGAGTAACCACTCGTTAAGATTTGCGATGCGCTGGTTAGACTGTAAAGTGGAGCCGAATGAATTTTCAGTGCGACGAACTTCTGCGTGAACCCCATCAGAGATGGCATTCTCTGCATCGCGTAGCAAGAGTTGAATGCCAAATTGGAAGGCAAGGGCAGCCCGATAGCGCCCTGGTGACGTTTGCAAGTGGGCATAAGCACTGGAAACCCCAGAACCAGTGGTGATAACGTGATGAAAGGCAAATTCGAGAGCGTAGCGCTGTGTATTACAGAAACGTGAGCTGATGATCGGCCAAGGAATAAATGAACCAAAGACCAAGCAAGAAAATCAATGGATGCAATACGAGAACGTCACTTGTAAATTATTGGGTGGGTTCAGCATTGACTGATGTTCCGCGATAATTTACAAGCGGAAATTATTGCGGAGAGCCGGTACCCATTGAGCTCATGCGATAAATTACATTACATTCGGAAATTATCGCGGAGAGTCGGTACCTGCTAAACACGCGATAATTTACAAGCGTTCGCGTAGATTGAACAACGGGTTTCCTCGTGGAGCGTTGGAAGAAATTGACGACGATGTCGTAAGAGTGAGTAGATGACAAAACGCACCTCAACAAAACGTTCTTTGTATTCGATTTGATGGGTCCGTGTGGACGCCTGGAGCGGCCGTGACGTTTTCGTGTCGAGTGGCCATTGACTCGCGATGACCTTTAGCCGCTGGTTGTCGTCGTCTTCGTCTGGAACCTGAATCACCGATGAGTTGAAACATGGCATTAATCCAGCATGGACCGCAAGTCCAAACCAAAAAATTGTGCCCAGTTTTTTCGGCACGACCTTCATACTTCCGGTGTATGCAACGGCGGTGCATCGATCGAGAAGCGCAATGATTTCCGTCCAGTAATAAGGCAACGCTGCGGGAATTTCAGCGCGCTGCGCTGATTTCATCGTTTTTTGCAACTGCTGGTAGGCACGTTTCTGCGCGACGTTGACGGGGTAAGTCGTGTACTTCAGCAGATTCGGGAAAATATTCGGACGGAAGATAAATAAAAAGGGTTTGATGCATCGAATACTGGGGCCACCGTTCTGCCAGCTATCATGCATTGGTTTCAGAATGTTGAGTAAAAAGCCTCTGCGATGCACAGCGTCGTTCAACAAATATACACCTCTTGAACGGCGGTAACGCTCTCACCTGCCATTTTGATATTCCTCATCAAGTTCCTTGCATTCCACCACAAAGCACTGTTCAATGCGCAATGCTATTGGGATATCCACGCCATCCATTTGTGATTCAAGGACTTCGAATGGAAAGTCATGAGAGAGCTTCATTGCCGCCTTGGTTGCCGCTGCTCGTTCACTTGGAGTGGCCGCAAAAACGCCAGATGCGGCAGCAGTTACCTGTCCATGCAGCACGCGAAATTCGTTTGCCCGTGGTGCAAAGTGATGGGTGGAAAGGTTGTAAATTTGGGTGTGAGTCGCATATAGGGGGGACTTATGAGCGGAGTGGGCAGGAAGAATAAAACCATCGTCGTCGACATCGTCATACCCGAAATCATCCGTCTCTTCAAGTGGGATGATGCTTCCTATCTCGCGATTGATTGCGTTGATGATGGACGCGAACATTGGCAGGGGCTGTCGCGTTTGTATGCACCCGACATTTGGTAAATGAGCGATTGGGTACTTGTCTATTGAGTTGCTATGGATATAGCGTCGTTCCTCCAATGGCACCAGTGGATCTGAAAACATATGGTGAACCTGGTCCAATGTGATAAACACAGCGGCAGGTTCGGCATTGCCGAGAGGCTGGCCACGAAAGCGACGAATACTCTTTCCATCCTCATCATAAATGGGGATCGCATGCTTATCCTCATCGACGTAGGGGTAGGAGGGGAGATCTTGAATAATGTCTTCAAATTTGCCAGTGGGCTCACTATAAACATTGACATATCCGTCGAGGATAGACTGCGGAGGGATCTTGGTTAGCTTCCCTTCGCATGCCCTGGTGCTAACTCATTAGTAGGAGATAAGACGCATAATGAAAACACGTACTCGACATCTGTGGCGAGCGCAAAAGAAATGCTGGCAAGATCCTTCCACCGCATGCGCTCCTGCAATTGCTCAGCAGCATGCGATGAAAACGAAAGGAGTTCATCCTGCCCATAGCGGCTTGCGACGATGAGTGGGATGCGGGTTCTAAAGAAAGGATCCTGCCAACTGGAAGGGGCGGCGTGTTGCCATGCTCTATAACGTTCGCGAGTGAAGGTGTGATGGAGCGCCTGAACCTGCAGAAGGTCGAGTTGAATCGAGCGTGTAGCTGGCCTATGAGGGTGAATGTATAAGCAACAGATGGAAGATAATTGTGGGAGGGAAATACTTGAAGTCTGCGACGAAATTCCAGTTGGGGGGGTTTTTGTCGATGTTGACAGAATAACGACGATCTGCACGAAGATGCATTCCAGGATAACCGATGCAGGAGAGACAGTACAGAATCCATGAGTAAAATTGGCGCAAGTGTTTTGCAGACAGCTGTGTGGGTTGGGAGAACGAGGAACCTGCAGGAAGAGTGGTGGCATCCTCTTCCAGTTTGTCGTCAGGAACAAAAATCGCCCAAATATCAAGTGAGTCAGTGGAACCAATGAAGCACGAGGCGTGGTCTGGGCGGAATCCGAGTTTCCCATGCTTAAAGTGAAAATGGCGTTGAGGAAAACGGAGAACGAGTTGGAAATTCCACCAGGAGGGGGAAGCAGCCTCATCTGGAGGCAAAATGACAGAGAAACCAGGAAGACGAGGGACGGCGGCGAAGAAATCAAGGCGAGAAGATGAGCGGAAAATGGTATTGGACGTAGGGAGGATGTAGTGAGGGTCGATTGCTATACGAATTTTACGGTTGAGGAGGCGAAGAGCCACATCAGCTTGTTTGTGCAAGAAAACGCGTTCGAGGGTAGAGAGTTTTATTTTTTCAACAGGAGCCTTGTCCCATTGGTCAAGCGCTGAACCAGCTGCAACAGCTGGGTCTGGCGCAAGCACACCAACCTGATCCTGAGCAAAGACGCTTCCTGGAGAAAGAGGGTTTGCAAGGAGTGTTGTGGCCTGATCAGCAAAGCCCTCTGGAGAATTGATTGCCCTATTTGATGTGGCTATCAGAGAGAGCCAGGGAAGGAGGGAGCAAGAACAAACCCGGCGATGTCTCCAACGTCAGAATCTATGCTGTATTGGGACATTGCGAGCAGCTTGGGGAAGAAGATTCTAAGAAAGAGAATCAAGAAAACATGTAAGGCATCAGTGAACCTGAGAACAAACACGTAGCACAAGAAGCACAAGACGAACGATGCTTGAGCTTGAGCGGGGCAGCTAAGAAAAAATTTAAGCTGGCAATATAACACAGCAATAAACAATGATGAACAACAAAACAGAATTAAACGTCGCTCTCAAGATAGTTCACGAATGAAAGCCCACATTAAGCCACGACAGCCCTCTAAGGCTGCGTTCTGATACGGGGACTAAATTTTCGTCATTCCCTCATTCCCCAATTCAAATTTCAGTCCCGTCCAATTAAGTTGGGAATGGAGGGAATGAAAACTAAATGGGGGAATGGTGGGAATGAAATTTCATTCCCCCTATCAGAACGCGGCCTAATAGACAACGCGAATGGATATGACATTTCGTCTAATCAAAAACCGATGATACGTGCATGAAAACGACGCAAACCGTGTAACTACAAGTATACGATGGTGAAAGAATGAGCGGAGGAGGAAGAAGACGAGAAGCGGACACATCAAGGCGTCCACTCGGGAGAGGAGGAATCGCGTGCCGACCTCGACCTTGTGTTCATTGGCAGTTTGGAGACTGCGCGGTGAGGCTTCTTTGCTGGTGATGAATCAGGCTTTGTGTGTGCCTCAGGACTTGGCGGATCCACACGCTTGGTTGCCTGTCAGACACCAAAGAACACGTAACCAGAAAGCGCCGTGAGTAAGAATGATAGCAAGTACGTACGCCCTTTGACTGAGAACTTGCGGCGACAGCAGGCTGTTTCTCAGCGACCAAGTGATTAACCACGAATTGGACATGACGAACCTCATCATCATTCTCAGAACTGGATGGCAAAGAGAACTGTTTCTCATCTGCTACCCATCTGGAACACATGAGTACGAACAGAAATATGAAAAGGACAAAAGACGCACAACGACGGTAGGATGGAGGCGGAATACCAGATGATGCTGGGACTGAAGGGCTTGAGGGAACATGACTCTCTGGGCATCATCGCCAGGAGTGTCTTGCATGTCCTCCAACTCACGTGAAGGAGCCAGGAGCCAGACTCAAAGAGGGACCGTTGTCCTTGCTGTGGCGTGACAGGGGAATGACTGCAGTCCCGCCATGGCCCTCTTTGTCGCTGGAACCATCCTCTGTGCTGCCGCCCGCGTCTTCAGCTTCATCTCCATCATCATCCGCATCAAGGTCCCTTTCCGTCTCATCCTCATTGTCGCCATAGTCACCAGCGGGACTTGGAGAATAGCGTACGGTCGACAAGTCTTGTAAGTCACCAGCAAGGTTTCGGACGGCAGCAGACTCAACCCACTGGGAGGATGAAGGAACTGATTCAGTCGTACGAGGAGCGGGGCGCGGCGGAGATGTATCGTCCCCCTCACCACTCGGAGTCCCCTTGTCAGACATTATTTGGATTAGCCGACAGCAGCGCGAGCGTCCAAGGCGAAAGGAAGAGGAAAGGTCAGGTCAAATCCTACAATAATTAACCAACGAACACGAGGGGAAACGAATAGTATTACCTTTGAAGTCGAAACATTCATCTCTAAGCGTCGGGCGGAACAAACAATTTCATGTCGCGGACCCTTCGTGTGCAACTCTACTACAATGGTGGCATCCATGAGCTCTAGCATCGGGCAGTATGGCTCTTTATCCATCCCAATGAACAATTTTGACTTGAGGAAATATTTCTGGACGGCCTTAAGGGAATCGAGTTCGCGCTGCACCAGAGTGGTATCGGAAGACAGTTGTCCAACAGCTGTCGAGTTGATAACCGTTGCAGGAAGTCAACGTCATCGGTATCGACGGGTCGATGCGATCCAGCCAAATATAGTCCATCACATCGTCGCTAAGAAGGCCGAACAGCTGATTGACGATCTGAGTGACCCCAAAGCGAATCAAATTGATACGGTGCACAAAGGTCGTCTTGTCAGATACCTGCGAGAAGAAATGAGAGGATGAATGGCAAAAATGATTGCGAGTGCTCACGTCAAAATAAGGCCTGATTGCATACTGAGAGATCCAGAATGAAACAAAAAACGAAGGCGCGGTGATCTTGTCTGAGCCACAGCGGAGTGAATGGAAGACCTGGTGGAGGAAGGCGTTTTTGAGGAAGACGGTGAATGGGGAATTCGGGGCACCGGTCTGAAGACGAATTGAGGCGGAGGGGAGAGGGTAATAGGGCGCGTACTTGAAAAACCCGCCGAATCATTCAAGAGTGTCGAGAGAGGCGGAGTACTCGTCAGCGAGCAGTTTGGCTTGGTCGTGGAGTAGACCCTCCCGACCGAAAAGAGTATGCGGTCGGAAATCGTGGAGTGGAAAAAGTTGACTGTCGAAGGCATACGGGCGAGGCGACGTTGCACATGAAATGCGTATTGTTCCATTGTGGAAAACGAACGCATGAAGAGCGCGACGAGCTGTGAGGGAAATGTGTGCGAATTATGATTATTGTGTAAAACACTGGTGAGCGTTCTGGTGGGGACTTGGGGGATGGATTTTGATTCGATAGCAGGCTCTAATATTAGTCTGACTTGGCCAAGTCAACCTTTCGTAAGTCTCTCCAGTGCACTTGCGGAGCTCCCTTCTGAAGTCATGGAAGCGCGGTTGGGCTGATCCCTGGTCCCTGGTGTAACTGGCATTGTGAGAGAGGGTAGATGCGGGAGCGGAAATTGCCTTATTCGATTTCTTCACGAAGCCGATGTGAACACGTGATTAGAATTGTACATGTACAAAAATGATCATGTGGATTGTTGATGATGGTTGAGGTCGATTTATTAGTCATTTCCGGCAGCGGCCCTGCTAGGGATTGCCAAGAATGCACCTCCGCATGTGCTTCGTCTACCAGACAAAACTCGTCCAGTGGAAGGGAAGACCAAACGTTGGTCCTGGCCATTCGTCTGATAACTCTGCAACCGCCCCGCTATATGAAGCCCCAGTTCTGCTTTCCCAGGTTCCCCTTTCACTTAATATCAGCGCTTCATTAGTACTGCAGCTGATTGGCATTGTGGATTGATGAGCATTTTATTCACTGTGATGTTAGTCTCCAGCGCATTTGACTGCGTGGTATCCGACGCATCTTACAAGTCTACATAAAACAGCACGGGTACAATATTAGAATGAGTGTTCATACACATACAACAGCAGACGCCAGTCCATTCCTAACGCAGTGTGGTTTTTCGCTGCTTTTTTTTGCTTTCAATGTGGGGTTCTCTCGTGCTTGCTGTGGTAGACCGTTTGAGTGGCTGGTGGTTTTGGCTAGCTGGATTGGAAGTTGAAAAAGAATGTCGCAAAGGGCCCAGCATGTCATTACGTACCAGTGGTCTGTTCTACTGCTTTTGCTTGCGAGCAACCTAGAGTTATGAAGATCTTGGAGTGGTTTCGTGAGCGGGAGGACGATGCCCGACTGAACTCCAAGGGAATCGCCTCTGGCCTTGAGGGGGAAGAGGGGGCGTGTGCTGGCGCTTTTAAGCAGTAATACGGCGGCAGGCGTGGTGACTCCGCTATGACGTCCCGTGTAGTGGAAGTGGAAGCAGTAAAGAAATCTGGATCGACGCTTTGCAATGGATGGGCTGTGTTCTCACTGCCTGAGCGAATATGGTGGTTAGATGAACCAGCTTCGCCAGCAGAAAAGAGTTCTGCCTTCACGGTAGGGTCAGGACTAGAAAATCATAAGTGAAATTGAGCAGATGCATGACGTTCCTACTCACCTGCTCTGTCCAGCGGCGTCTTTTTCCATCCTAGCGAGCATGTAAGCTTCTACCTCGTGGAACATTGCGTCTAGCACAGAAGCATCGCATTGAATCTTGGAGAACGTTGTAAAAGGGGCAAAGGTGAATTGCAAAGATACACTCACCCACCTGCAAGGCAAAATCAGTTATGAACCAGTACGATACCAATTAGGAGTCTAAGGCCCGCGTGAGCAGGGACACGGACCGATCGTCAAGGTCATCAGAAAGAGTGGTCGTGGGTGAAGCGCGATTGACAGGCATAACCCAATACCAATATGCAGAACGGAGACGAGTGGCGAGTGGTGGCTTGACGCAGGCTTGCGTGGGAACTGGGAAGAAATACTATAAATACTAGTACACTGGCAAACAACTCCCTCTTCCCCAGCGACGCATCCAGTACGACTGACGTGACCTGTGCACGGGCTGCGTGGTCTGAACACGGATTCCGCTGGACTAACTTCTCTGTGTTTTCGCTGGCCTAACTTCGCTAGGTTTTCGCTGTTCGCTAGGTTTTTGCTGGACTAACTTGTTCGCCAGGTTTTCGCTGGACTAACTTCGCTAGGTTTTCGCTGTTCTCTGGCGTGCGCTTCATTCATGTTTTCGCTGGACTAACTTCGCTAGGTTTGCTGTTCGCTAGGTTTCGCCGTTCGCTGGCGTGCGCTTCATTCATTGCCCGGTGGGTTTTTTTTTGCCTTTCCCCTTGACCTCGTCCAGCGTCATCATCCTCGCTGCCACAGTCATTCATTGGCGCGCCGTGGTCGTTTCCCATCATCCGTGCGTGCGTCCTCGCCATTCCTCGTCACCGCCTCGTCGCCCTCCTTATTGGTCATGGTCGCACGTTTCTCCGATCCCTCCTTCCTCTCTAGTGACTCCGTCGCCCAGCCTCGTCGTTCCGTTAGCGCCTTCCAGGGAATCCATCTTCCCATGTAGTCCTCACCGCGGTTTCTTCTAGTGGGTC
>Ga0209773_10000321_pt1 | contig 15015 bp, 13 predicted proteins | sample BogFormECP14_OM1_FD_188244 | JGI IMG/M metagenome (GOLD analysis project Ga0209773, IMG submission 188244) | Bog forest soil microbial communities from Calvert Island, British Columbia, Canada - ECP14_OM1 (SPAdes) (version 2) | ecosystem: Environmental > Aquatic > Freshwater > Wetlands > Bog ... | reverse complement strand
TAAATCGATGGATCAGCGGCATTACGCGTAATGCTCGCCGCATTCATGCCACGAATGCTCGCGATAGTAGCGATGATGATCGCGGTCGTAGTAGCCTTCGGCCGGTACGACCACACAACCTAAAACCAGGCCGATCAGCGCCAGTAAGAAGCTGCTCTTCGCAACGCGCGTGGTATTTTTCATATTTGCTCCTGCGGTGTTAATGCGACCGTGCCCAGGCTAACGCGCGCAACTCACCGCCGAAGTCGTCTGGCGCCGACAACGTTTGTCGCCTAAGCGCCTACAAGACGCAAAATTGGATGACAGACGCGTACGGCGCGAAGCGCTAGCATGCGTCTCATGCGCGCGTTCAAACGCTCATCGCCGCTTTTATTTGCGGCACTGCTGCTTGCCGCCTGCGGCGGCAGCGGCGGCGGCGGTATGTCGATGTCCACCGCAGCAGCGCCTCCATCCCGGGGAACGCTGTTGCAAAGTCCACCTGAACTTTTGTCGACACTAACAGCATCCAGTTTTCTGCTCGAACTCAATGTCGCGGCCAATCAGCAGCTGCTGGGTCTGAGCGGCGCGCCGGTCTGCGACATTCTCATGTATCACATCGAGTACGCGACGGTCGGCGGCGCCAATGAACCCACCACGGCATCGGCCGCGCTGCTGGTGCCCACGGGCTTTGGCGCGAATTGCACCGGCGCCCGTCCCATAGTTCTGTACGCGCACGGCACCACCACAGACCGCGCGTTCAACATGACGAACATGCAAAATTTTGAAACTCTGTTTCTGGCGGCGATCTTTGCGTCTCAGGGCTATATCGTCGTGGCTCCAAACTATGCCGGATACGATACCTCGACACTCGACTACCATCCTTACCTGATCGCCGATCAGCAATCCAAGGACATGATCGACGCGCTGACGGCGGCGCGCAGCGCGCTGCCGTTCGCTTCGGCCACTTTGACGAAGGATAGCGGCCAGCTGTTTATCACCGGTTACTCACAGGGTGGCTATGTGGCAATGGCCACGCATCGCGCCATGCAGGCAGCCGGCATGAAGGTCACGGCATCGGCGCCGATGTCGGGTCCGTATGCACTAGCCGCATTCGTCGATGCGGTGTTTTACGGCGAGATCAACGGCGATGCGCCCATCTCCTCCACCCTGCTGCTAACCGCTTATCAGAGGGCTTATGGCAATATCTACGCCAACGCCGCGGATGTTTTCGAGGCGCAATACGCGACCGGCATCGACTCCCTGCTGCCGAGCACGACGCCGAGGAGTCAGCTTTACGTGCAGGGGAAACTTCCTGAATATGCGCTATTCAGCTCAACGCCGCCCGCTCCGGCATTCGCCGACATTACGCCGCCACAGACGCCGGCGAATCTGGCCGAGGTGTTCGCGCTCGGCTTTGGCACCGGCAATTTGCTGCAGAATAGCTACCGATTGAGCTACCTGCAGGATGCGCAGGCGAATCCGGATGGAGGTTTCCCAACGATTACCACCGGAATTGCCGCCACCACCCCCGGGCTGCCTTGGCGACAGGCCTTGCAATTGAATGATTTGCGCGACTGGGTACCGAGCGTTCCGGTATTGCTCTGCGGCGGCGATGTCGACCCACTGGTCTTCTGGCTCAACACCGCGCTGATGCAGGACTACTGGGCCTCACACGCGCCGCCATCCGCACCGATCGGCGTGCTCGATTTGGAATCCGCTGTAGTGCCCAATGATCCTTATGGCAATCTCAAGCAGGGTTTTGAGGCGGCAAAAGCGCTGGTTGCTGCCAATGCCGTGGCGCAGGGCGCCACCGACGGTGGGGCGCTTGCGGTCGCCGAAGTCTATCATGCGACACTGGTGGCACCCTTCTGCTTCACGGCTGTCAGATCGTTTTTCGCGAACCAATAGCAGGCGGCGCCACTGATCTATAATCGAGTGCGCGGTTTCGACGTCAGCAAGGAATCTAAATATGAAGCGTCTCATCATTCTGGGTTTGGGTTGCTTAGGTCTCGCAGCGCCGCTTTACGCGGCCTTGAGTCAGGGGGATGCGGCCCCTGATTTCACTACGCAAGCCACACTTGGGGGCGTGCCGTTCAAATTTTCCCTGGCTGACGCGCTAAAATCCGGCCCGGTCGTGCTGTATTTTTATCCCGCTGCATTCAGCAAAGGTTGCACCGTCGAAGCCCATGAATTTGCCGAGGCGACCGACAAGTTCAAGGCCCTGGGCGCCACCGTCATCGGCGTATCGCACGACACCATCGATACGCTGAACAAGTTTTCGGTGAGCGATTGCCGCAGCAAATTTGCCGTGGCTTCGGATGCGGACTTGAAGATCACGAAGGAGTACGACGCGCGGCTGTTTTATATCACCTCATACTCCGACCGCACCTCCTACGTAATCGCGCCAACCGGTAAAATCATCTACGCATACACCGCGTTGAACCCGGACAAACACGTCGAAAACACCATGGCTGCCGTTGTGAAATGGCGCGCGGATCAGAAGACCGGCTCTTAAGATGGCGGTGATTGCGGTCGCAGATACCGCAATCCGGTGGCAATCGCCAAACTGCATAAAAGGCAGGCGGCGCCGAACCACAGGGCGCCCTGCGTGTTATCCGGGCTGATGATCAATCCGGCCATGGTGGGCCCTAAGCTCGCGCCGAGCAAGCTGACTCCGCTCGTCAAAACCGCCGAACGCCGGGTCGGGTCGGCCTCGATGACCATTGGCACCAGCACCGGCAGGATGAACAGCCAGATGAATCCGAATATCGCGGCATCAATGAGAAACAACAGCGCCGAGGGATGCACGCCGAGCAGCGCGACCATCACAAAATCCACGGCTGCGCAAATCACAAAGGCCGGAAACCAGCGCAAACGCCCGGCAGATAGCGTGGCGCAGGTTCCTCCCAGCACTTGAAACGCAAGCGAGACGTACACCGCTGTGTCGGAAACGTGGGATGACAGGCCCGCTTGACGGGCAATGGGGTCGTAGTACACCCAAATGCTGACGATGAACATCAACAGCAGGAAAATGGACGCAAGCGCCGCAAGACCCCGCGGCGGCGGCATCGCGAACGAGCCCTTCCCTACAGGCTTCGGCAGGACTTGAAATGTGCTGGGTAATGCGAATGCGGCGATTGCGCTACATAAGCCGACGATGGCCAGCATGCCGAAGTCGCCCGGCACGGCGCGAGCCGGCTCTATCCAAGCGGTCATTATGGCGGCGAGGATGAACTGAGCCAGGGTTTGCACGCTTAGATATATCCCCGCCCAGCGCTCCGGTGCCGCCGAGCGCGCAATCATGCATGCCGTCACCCCGATCAGAATCCCGCCCGCGGCGCCGGTGAGCGCCCGCAATGCTGTTATTGATCCGCCTGCGGCGAACGGCGTGAGATAGTTGCCAAGCGCAAGCACCAGACTCGCGCCGATGCCGATGACGCGCAGCCGTCGCGAGGGCAAAAGAGCGGCCCCCAACGCAGCGGCCAAGCCCATGGTGAGCAGTTCAACCGAGGCGGTCGTACCGAGCTGCGACAAGCTGATGTGCCGCTGCGCCAGCAATGCGCCCAGCACGATCGGCTGTACGCCAGGGATCAAAATCCCGATCGTGCCGACGAACACAATGGCGGTGATCTGCATCGCCGCGGGCCGCGGACCGATCCAAACCCCGGATTGCGCCTCATTCATTGTCGCTATACTTGTACAATTGGGCAGCGATTCTACATGGCAATGCTCTGCGATGAATGGTTGGATGGAGTGGACAATGGCAGCATCAACTGGCCAAGATCTGGAATTGCGCCGACGGGCGGAGGCCGTGATTCCCGGCGGAATGTACGGCCACCAATCGACAGCCCTTTTGCCCGATGATTATCCGCAGTTTTTTTCCCGGGGCGAGGGCGCCTATCTTTGGGACGTCGACGGCAGCCGCTACCTCGATCTCATGTGCGCGTATGGTCCGCAGCTGTTCGGCTATGCGCACGAGGCAATAGACGCGGCCGCAGTCAAGCAGATGCGCCGCGGCGACCCGCTCACCGGGCCCACGGAGTTGATGGTCGAGCTAGCGGAGCGCATGACCGCCATGGTGAAGCATGCGCAGTGGGCCATGTTCTGCAAAAACGGCACCGACGCCACCACCATGGCGCTGGTGACGGCGCGCGCGCACACGCGGCGCAAGACGGTTGTGATTGCCAAGGGCACTTATCACGGCGCCGCACCGTGGTGTACGCCGCGGCCTGCCGGCACGACGCCCGAAGATCGGGCAAATCAGATCTTCTGCAGCTATAACGATGTCGAGAGCCTGGAAGCAGCCGTGGCTCGCGCCGGCGGCGATCTCGCTGCAATCTTTGCTTCACCCTTCAAACACGATGCCTTCGTCGATCAAGCGATGCCGGCTCCGGCCTACGCGCGCCGGGCGCGCGAGCTCTGCGACGAGCGCGGCGCACTGCTCGTGGTCGACGATGTTCGCGGTGGATTGCGCATCGCACGAGACTGTTCCTGGTCGATCGCCGGCGTGCAGCCGGATCTCTCGAGCTGGGGAAAATGTATTGCCAACGGCCATCCGATCTCGGCCCTGTTGGGGTCTGATAAGGCGCGCGCAGCCGCAGCCTCGATTTTCGTAACCGGTTCGTTCTGGTATGCCGGATCGCCCATGGCAGCTGGCCTTGCCACCTTGCGATTGGTCAGCACCACCGACTATCTCGAGCGCATACAGCGCTTGGGACAGAAACTCCGCGATGGGCTGCAGGAGCGCGCTTCTGCCTCTGGATTTGGTCTTCGGCAGACGGGCCCGGCGCAAATGCCGCTGTTTCTGTTCGACCAGGATCCTGATTTGCGATTGGGCTTTTATTGGTCGAGCGCAATGCTCAAGCGCGGCGTCTATGTGCACCCCTGGCACAATATGTTCCTCAGTGCCGCCATGACGGATGACGATATCGACGCGGCCCTCGACGCCGCGAGCGGCGCGTTCAACGAAATGCGAGCGAAGCGCGCGGCTATCAAGCCGTCGCCCAAGCTGCAGGCTTTTTTTGCACCGCAAGCAGTGAGATAATCGGGGCAGGCAGGTATTGAATTCGGCGGGAGATCAGCGATGGAATTTGTCGCACGGTCGGCGGATGGCCGGACGGTTCACTATAGAGATCCGAAGCGCTACGCCTGGCTCGCCGCATTCATCGGTCCATTTCTAGGGATTGCGACCGTGTTTTTGTATTTTGCCACCGGCGCACAACCGTGGGTGTTGTTTGTGCCCCTTGCTTACGTCTTTGTGCTGATCCCAATCGTCGATGGATTGTTCGGCGAGGATTCTCACAACCCGCCCGATGCCATCGTTCCCCTGCTGGCCGCGGACCCGTATTATCGCTCGCTGCTGTATGCCGACATTTTTCTGCTTTACGTGAGTTTCATTGCCAGCGTCTGGCTGGTCGGGACACAGAGCATTCCTTGGTGGGCCTATGTCGGTTTCGCGCTGTCGGCCGGTATTACCAGTGCCGACGCGATTTTGCTGGGACACGAGCTCGGCCACAAGCACAGCGCGGTCGATCGCGTAGCCGCGCAGGTAGCGCTGGCGCTGGTGGGCTACGGGCATTTCAGCGTCGAGCACAATCGCGGTCATCACGTGCAGGTGGCGACACCGGAAGACAGCGCCAGTGCGCGCATGGGCGAAAGCGTTTACCGCTTTGTGTTGCGGGAAATACCCGGAGGGTTAGCGCGCGGCTGGCGCTTGGAGAAAAAGCGTCTCGCGGCCTTAAGATTGCGTAGCTGGTCGCCGCACAATGAGATTTTGATGTCCTGGTGCTTGACGGCGGGAATTGCGGCTGCATTGATTGCGGCGTTTGGCTGGCGGGTAGCGCCGTTTCTCGCCATTCACCACCTGTACGCGTGGTACGGCCTTACGCAGGCCAACTACGTGGAGCATTACGGATTGCTGCGTCAGAAGCTCTCCACCGGCCGCTACGAAACGCCCGCGCCGCGTCACTCCTGGAATACCAATCACATTTTCTCGAACATCATGTCCTTTCATTTGCAGCGTCACTCGGATCATCATGCCAATGTACTGCGGCCCTACCAGGCGCTGCGCGACTTCGACGACCTGCCGCGCTTGCCCAGCGGCTATCCCGGGTGTTTCGGCCTGGCCATGTTCCCCAAGGCTTGGTTCAAAGTGATGGACCCCAAGCTGCTCGACTGCTGCGGCGGTGATTTGCACAAGGCAAACATCGACCCCAAAAAGCGCGCTGCGCTATTTGCAAAGTACCGGCAGCAGGACGCAACGCTCGATTGATCGGCCTGTTACTTCAGTGTGCCGGGACCATCGCGGCCTCGAAATCCTGCGCCGCTTTATCGATGCCCGCGGCGACGTTCTCGATCACATGCGCAACCTGCGGCACCTGGCCTTCAGCTTCGCCCCATTTCTTCTCATCCAAGTATTCGCGAACCGCGGCAATCGGCTTCGCGCCGTAGCCCGTATATGCGCCCGGAGCGTAGATCTGATTCTTGAACCACGGCCGCTCGGGAAGGCCCTTCTCGTTGAGAAACAAACGCGACACCCGCTGAAGGTCGGCGTTGATTGTTTCGAGCGACTTTGGTGGAAGTGCTGCGGAGCCCTTGGCCTGAAACGCCGCAAGCGCGCGCGAATACCGATCGGCGCTCTTTTTCAGCAGCACGATCGCGTTCTTCATGGGGGCCAGGTTGATATACGGCGGCACGGTCTCGGCCGGCGGCGGCACCAGGGGCCTGCGCGGATCGTCGGTTGCCTTGAAGACGCCTTCCGTTAACTCGAGATTGCGCTCGGTAAACTCATCCTGTTTGTCTTTCACAAGCTTCTCAAGTTCGACCTCGTACTTCTCAATGGCATCAGCCTGGGGCGAGAAGTCAAGCGGAATAAAATCGGCGTCGGCGAACCGCATGATGGCCGTGCCGCCCGTCTGCGAAAGAGCGCGCCCGTAGGCGAAATCTTTGTCGACAAATTGGGTGTACCAGTGGAAGTCGTCGTAGATTGAGTGGTACTGGGTGCCATCGTCTTCGTCTCCGAAGCCGAGATTCAGCGAGGAAATTCCGGCGAAATCTTGGAAAGCAGTGTAGTCGGAGCCGTCGCCGAGCGCGTGCACGACCAGATCGTTGCGTTTGCGAAGATCGCTGCGTTCCTCGGCATTCTTCGCCTTGAGTATGCTGTAGAGATGCGAGCGCTGATACAACGACAAATGCGTTTCCGGATCCTCGACGTCCCGAGCGACGCCGCTGATGAAATTCTGCAGATCCTGCGTACCCCCCGGGTACAGGTAGCCGCGGCTATTGCTGTCGGAATTGATATAGGCCACCGCATGCTTTTGCAGTTCTTCGAGATGGGTCTCCACCCATTCCACCGATCCCAGCAGGCCGGGTTCTTCGCCGTCCCAGGCGCAATAAATAATCGTGCGCAGCGGTGTCCAGCCGTGGGCGTGCAGATCGCCGAGCACGCGCGCTTCCTCAAGCATCGCCGCCTGTCCGGATATCGGATCTTCCGCGCCGTTCACCCAGGCGTCGTGATGATTGCCGCGAATCACCCATTGATCGGCGGCCACCGACCCGTGAAGCGTGGCGATCACGTCGTAGATGGGTTTGATATCCCAGTTTGATGTCACCTTGAGATGCACCAGCGCAGGTCCCGGACCCACGCGATAAGTCATCGCCAGCGCACCCCGCCATTTTTCCGGCGCCACCGGACCCTTGAGCGCCGAGAGAAGCGGCAGTGCATCGGCGTATGAAATCGGCAGTACGGGAATGGCGGTGATGGTCTTCGCGTCCTTGATCGCCAGACGCTTGGCATTTGCGGTGGCGCCAACGCCAGGGGTCAAGGGATCGCCGGGGTAATCCGTGTCCATAACACTGCCGCGTTGCACGCCGTTCCCGGACCGCCATCCGCCAGCCGGAAATTCCTCGCCTTTGAAATACCCGTCGCCCCTCGGATCCGAGTAGATGATGCAGCCGATGGCTCCGTGTTCGGCGGCCACCTTCGGCTTGACCCCGCGCCATCCCTCGCCATAGCGCGCGATCACGATCGCGCCTTTGACGGAAACGCCGAGCCGGTCGAGTTCTTCGTAATCGTCGCGATTGCCGAAATTCACGTAAATCAGCGGCGCCGTAACATCGCCGTCGGCGGAATACGCGTTATACGTGGGAAGCTGCTCGGCGGTCTGGCCCGAGGTTGCATCGCCGGGAACCGGAGGCTCTTGCAATTTGGCGCGAAAGCGCGTGGGTTGCAGCATTTCCAGCACACGAATCTTCGGCGTTGGAAACAAAACGTCGAAGCTCTCGATCTTTGCGTCGAATCCCCATTCCTTGAACTTGGAGAGAATCCACTCGGCGTTGTTCTTGTCGTAGGGCGAGCCGACGTGGTGAGGCCGCGCGCTCAAGCGCCGCATATTCTCGCGGATGTTGGCTGCGGAAATGCCGTCCTTGAACTTTCGCTCCCATTGACCCTGCAGCACCGCGCCCTGCGCGCTGTATCCCAACATGACCCCGCTAGCCGGACCGGATGCGGGCTCCGATAGAACGGCAATCGACGGCGCTACCAACAGCAGCAAACCACTCAGCCAACGAATCTTCATCAGGATGTTCCCGGTGGCGTTGAACGCTTTGTTTATTGTTTCGGACGCGCAATCCTAGTCCCTTTCCCATGGGCCGGGTAGTCGAGGTGTTATCGGGAGCCACTATCCAATACAATTCGTTCTGCTCAGGCCATTGCTTCTACGTCAATTCAAAGGGGATCCCAATGAGACATATGCTGCTCGCCGCGCTCGCGACGATCGCAATCGTCAGTATCAGCTCGGCCGCCAATCAGCCGAATTTCAATGGCGAATGGAAAATGAATCCGGCAAAAAGCAACTACGCCGGTTTTCCCGCACCGGCTTCGATGACCCGTAAAATCGAGCTGGCCGAGCAGTCGTTGGTCATCGTGGAGAACCAAAGCGGCGGTGCATCGGATGGTACGACGACACGAAAATACACCACCGACGGCAAATTCTCGGCCTTTGAGATCAATGGCACTCCGATAACCGGCTCGGCCGTCTGGGACGGTGCCGCTCTGATCGTGAACACGACCGTGGAGAGCGTCGGCTTGACGTTCAAGGACCGGATGTCCCTGTCCGCCGACGGCAAGGAACTTACCAGCGTGGTGCAGATAGCGACGCAACAAGGCCCCGCCGAATTGACAATCGTGTTCGATCGGCAATAGCAGAGAGCCATGCGGCTTCGAACCCGGCGCCAGCTGCTGCTGATCCTGTCCTTGCTTGCGGCGGCGGTCCCTGTCGTCAACGCACAGGAAGCGATCAAGCCGAAGGATCTGCCCTATCCTGGCATCATCGAACTTCAGGTCGACGCGACCAATGTCGGCCAGAAGATCTTCAAGGTCCATGAGCGCATTCCGGTCAAGGCTGGAAGGATGACCCTGCTTTATCCCAAGTGGCGCTTGGGCGCTCACTCGCCGGCGGGTTTTGCCCTTTCGCAGTTTGCGGGCTTGGTACTTAACGGCAACCAGCAACGGCTGGAATGGAAGCGCGATCCTAAGGATGTGTATGCATTCAACGTGGACGTGCCTGCCGGCGTGACGCACGTGGATGCGGATTTCGAGTTTCTGTCGCCGGTGGAGAGAAATCAGGGCGCCATTGTGGCCACTGCCGAAATGCTTGCCATTCATTGGCAAGCGTTGCTGCTGTATCCGGCCGGCTTTTACGCGCACGGGATTATCTTCAGGCCGAGCCTCACGCTGCCGCCGGATTGGAAGTTTGCCGGTGCGCTCGAATCAACCGCGGCGGCCGGCGCGGAGGCGCGCTTCAAACCGGTCAACCTCGAGGAATTGATCGATTCGCCAATTTACGCCGGCAGGTATTTCAAGCGCATTGACTTGGATCCGGGCGCCAAGGTGCCTGTGTTCCTCGACATGGTCGCCGACAATCCCGGCAATCTCGAGGGCACGCCGGAACAAATCCAGGCGCATCGCGCCTTGGTGCAACAAGCCTACAAATTGTTCGGCTCGCATCATTATGATCACTACGATTTTCTCATGGCCTTAAGCGACGAATTCAGCTTTGCCGGGATCGAACATCACCAGTCGGGAGAGAACGGCGTGCGCACCACCTATTTCTCGGACTGGGACAAGCAGCAAGCCTGGCGCTCCAATCTGGTGTCGCACGAATACATCCATTCGTGGGACGGGAAATTTCGCCGGCCGGCCGATCAGTTGACGGCAAATTTCAACATGCCGCTGCAGGACTCCCTGTTATGGGTTTACGAAGGGGCGACCAGCTATTGGGGTCATGTGGTTGGAGCGCGAGCGGGCCTGGTGGAAGTCTCTCAAATGCGCGATGGGCTCGCCGCTACTGCCGCTCTTTATGATCATCGAATCGGGCGCAGCTGGCGATCGCTCCAGGACACCACCAACGAGCCGATCATCACGCAGCGCCGGCCCTTGGGGTGGGTATCGTGGCAGCGCGCCGAGGATTACTACAGCGAGGGCGAATTGATCTGGCTGGATGCTGACACCAAGATCAGGGAATTGTCCGGCGATAAGCGTTCTTTGGATGATTTCGCCCGCGGCTTTTTCGGAGTTCAAGATGGGCGCCACGAGCCGCTCGGGTATACGTTCCGGGACGTAGTCGATGCATTGAATGCCGTGCAGCCATTCGACTGGGCGCCATTCCTTCGCGCCCGTCTTGACGGGCATGGCCCGGGCGCGCCCTTGGCCGGAATCGCGCGCTCAGGATGGAAGCTGGTCTACAGCGAGCAACCATCGAATTTCTTCAAGGATGAAGAAGCGTACCGCAAGGTCACGGACTTCTCCTATTCGCTGGGCTTCGGAGTCGACAGCGACGGGCGTCTCGTTAACGTGGTTTGGGACTCGCCCGCATTCAAGGCTGGGCTGACCGGAGGCTACACGCTGCTCGCAGTGAATGGCCGCGCATTCAAAGCGGAATTGCTCAAGGCGGCGATCACGGCCGCCAACAGCGGCAGTGACCCGATTGAATTGCTCCTCAGGAAGGATGACCGCTACGTCACCGAACGCTTCGATTATCACGAGGGGCTGAAGTATCCGCATCTTGTGAGAATCGAAGGAACACCGGACCGGCTAACAGCAATTTTTCAGCCTCTAAAATGACGCCGCGGTCGCCCGCGCGGCTACTTGAGATCGCGGCCCAATGCGTCGCGAATCGCAGCCGGCAATGGACTACGCGAATGCCGATACTGCTCGTGATCGACGCCGATGCTCAATGAGCCGTTGCCTTTCATGGCTTCGACCATCGTCGCCGACAGCTCGAATCGCAGAAAATGCACCGCGGAGGTTTTCTCGTCGTTTTCGCGCGCTAAATCTTCATCGGCAATCGCAAACACGCGCTGCATTTCGCTGACTCGCACCCAGCAGCGATCTTCGACGCCGATCAATTCTTCGAGCGCCGCGCGCCGCTCGGCGGGATCCGGAAATTCGAGCAGCAGAGTCACTTTCCAATTGCTGCCGTCGGGAATCAGCGGATTGTAGGCATCGAGTTCGGCCTGTATCCCCTCCCCTTCGAAGATCCGCTCGGCGCGCAGCATCTCGAGGATCTGGTAGCGTATCGTCGTACGGTCTTCGAAACACCAGGTCATGTTGGGACCGACCGCAACGTTGCGCAGCTGCTTGTGGGCAATGACCTCGCTGCGCAATCGCGGCCGATCAGAGGCGTATTGCTCCAAGCTCATCAAATCTGCGCGCGCCAACTTCTGCATTTACCGCACCTAGGGCGTTATTGACCGAATTCTACAACCCATACGCCATTCGCAGCAGCGTCAAGGGATGGGTCGGGTGCGACCCATTCGCCATACCGCTTTCGATCTGATGCCCAGCCATCGGACAATCGCTGGTGTAATAGTCAGCAGCAGCCGCCTGCACGCGTTGCACCACCGGCTTGCCGATCTTCATGGAGACGTCGCGAGATTCCCGCTTCACCCCATAGGTACCATTGTGACCCGAACAACGCTCGATGGTTTCCACCGTGGTGCCGGGAATCAGCTGCAGTATGTCGCGCGTCTTGAGTCCGATATTTTGCACGCGCAAATGGCATGCCACGTGGTAGGCGATCTTGCCGAGAGGACGCGCGAAGTCGGTGCGCAGCAGTCCGGCCTTGTGCCTGGCGGCCAGGTATTCGAAAGGATCAAAAAAATGCTGCTTGATGGTTGCGATATCCGCATCGTCCGGAAACATCAGCGGCAATTCTTGTTTGAACATCAGCACGCACGAGGGAACCGGTGCGACGATATCGTAGCCGCGCTCGATCATTGCCTTAAGCTGCGGGGCATTCTTGGCTTTCAGGTCGGCAACCGCCTGCATATCGCCCAACTCGAGTTTGGGCATTCCGCAGCAGCTTTCTTGTTCCGCCAGCGCGACTTCGATGCCGTTGTGCGCGAATACCCGCGCAAGATCGAGTCCAATCTGCGGCTCGTTGCGATTCGCATAACAGGTGGCAAATAACGCCACCTTGCCGCGCGTGGCTCCCGCGGCTTGCGCCGCAGCCGCAGAATCGCGCCGCGCGGCGAGTTGCTTGCGGAGCTGTTTGCGCAGGGGGTTTGACTGGTAGGTCGGTACGGGCGCTTGCGTGTGCACGCCGAGCGCAGCGTCCAGGACTTTGCGCCCGATTGTGCTGCGGATACCCGCGTTAACAGCCTCGGCGATGACGGGAATGCCCGCGAGCGTGCCGACCAGATCCGTGGAACTCAAGACTTTGTCGCGCCAGCGTGTTTCCCCGCCGCGATACTTCACGACTTTGGCGCGCAGCATCAAGTGGGGAAAATCCACATTCCAGGGATGAGGCGGCACGTACGGACACTTGGTCATGTAGCACATGTCGCAGAGGTAGCAATGATCGACCACCTGCCGATAGGCCTTTCTGTCGACGCCGTTGAGTTCCCCGGTCTTCGATTCGTCGATCAACTCGAATAGCGTCGGAAAGGCGTTGCATAAATTGAAGCAACGCCGGCAGCCGTGGCAGATATCGAATACGCGCTCGAGCTCCTTCTCGAGCAACGCCGGATCATTGAACCCTGGGTCTTGCCAGTTCAGGGGATGGCGCGTAGGCGCCTCGAGACTGCCCTCGTGTCCCGCCTTGATCGTTCCGTCAGACAGAGGCATCTCCCGACCGAAATTGCAGCGGGCTCCAACAATGGAGCCCGCGTGGGTTTAGATCGACCGTCGCGACAGCTACGGTTTAAAGATTGTCCAACGCCTTCTGGAAGCGATTCGCGTGTGACCGTTCCGCCTTGGCCAGCGTTTCGAACCAATCGGCAATTTCGCTGAAGCCTTCTTCTCTGGCGCTCTTCGCCATGCCGGGATACATGTCCGTGTACTCGTGGGTTTCGCCCGCAATCGCCGCCTTGAGATTCAAAGAGGTCGCGCCGATCGGCAAGCCGGTCGCCGGGTCTCCTACTGCCTCCAAGTACTCCAAATGACCGTGGGCATGACCGGTTTCGCCTTCGGCAGTGGAACGGAACACAGCCGATACGTCATTGAACCCCTCGACATCCGCCTTGGCTGCGAAGTACAAATAACGCCGGTTTGCCTGCGATTCGCCGGCAAATGCGTCCTTCAAATTCTTTTCCGTCTTGCTACCTTTTAGATTCACGACTCACTCCTTCCGACCGATGGTCTCGGTTTCAACAGATTTGAATTGCCAACACGACGTTAGACCTCAACGGCGCGCGAAGTCAAATTGGCGCTCTCTATCGGCACTACCGGTTGCAGCCGGCGCGCGACGGCGCCGCAAAATGTTTCAGCCGTTGGGCGGTATGTAATTGAAAATACTCGAAGTATCGCGGGCGTTGACTCATCTTAGGTGCTGATACTGACTGCATTCAGAAGCCCGATGGCGACTGAAAACGTTGCCACCATGATTGCCGATGAGACGTGCCCCTCCTCGATCCGCTTTGCCTGGCTTCTGAGCGCCACCAACACCGCCAGCTGCACGAAACAAGTTATCGCCGCCCATACGACCATTTCAACGAGGGAATGTGTGTAATAAATCGCGGCCAGCATCGGAATGGTGAATCCCAACACCGCGCCGACGAAGGTGACCGCGACTGCGATATTGTCATGCGCAATGAGCGCGAATTCCTTGTATGGCGTCGCGCGCGCGTAGATGTAGACAAACAATACGAGAAGTGCGATGGATGTTCCGAGGTATTCGATAAAAGAGACGATGGCGTTGGTCATGGCTGTCCTTAATTTACGAAATAGTGTGGAACAAAGTTGCTGGTATTGGTGGTGACAGCGGAAGAATCCTCGCGAATGCACATGCCCGCGCTTTGTCCGTCGATCACCCAGGAGCCGATCACCGGATAATGCCCGTCGAAGCACGGCAGGGATTGCAACGCTTGATAGATGTGGCCTTGACTGCCATAGGGTCCTTCGGCTTTGAACACACACTCATCGTTCGCGTACAGCTCGATGTTGGCGCCCTCTCTGGAATACAGGGGTTTTTTTGCGTACGCGCTCAATCGGCCCTGCTCAAAATACGCGGGCAACAAATTCGGATGGTTCGGGAAGATCTCCCAGAGGATCGGCAGCAATCCCTTGCAGGAAAGCGCCGCCTTCCACATGGGTTCGATGAGTCGCGTGCGGCTTTCCGTGAGATACGCAGCAAATTCTTCCTGCATCAGCCATTCCCAGGGATAGAGTTTGAACAGATGCTCGATCGCCACTCCCTGCACATCGACATAGGAGCTTTGCGGAGGATCCCAGCCGATTTCCTCCATGTACAAATGCTTTGCTGCGTGGCCCGCCTGGATCACGGTGTCGGCCAGGTAGGTCGTGCAAGCCCAATCCTCTTCGTTATCGTTGACGCTGGCGAGATGAATCAGCCCGGCTCCGGGAAGCTGCCGCCAGCGGGCAATCAAGCGTTCGTGAATCGAATTGAATTGATCAGCGGCGGGAAATTTGTCCTTCAACCAAAACCATTGGCACACCGCGGACTCGAGCAAGGAGGTCGGCGTATCTGCGTTGTATTCCAGCATCTTCGGTGCGCTCGTGCCGTCATAGGCCAGATC
>Ga0209773_10000320_pt1 | contig 15021 bp, 11 predicted proteins | sample BogFormECP14_OM1_FD_188244 | JGI IMG/M metagenome (GOLD analysis project Ga0209773, IMG submission 188244) | Bog forest soil microbial communities from Calvert Island, British Columbia, Canada - ECP14_OM1 (SPAdes) (version 2) | ecosystem: Environmental > Aquatic > Freshwater > Wetlands > Bog ... | reverse complement strand
TCGACCTGATGGACGATTTTCCGCGCGTCACTCTTTCGACCAAGATGAGCGCGCGGCGCGGCGTGATGCATCTGGGGCCGTTCATCGGGCGTCGCGGAATCGAGCATTCGATTCGTGCGCTGTCGCGAATTCTCGGCCTGCGCACCTGTGGCGGCAAGCTCGCGCCGCGCGAGGATTTCGCCCCATGCATCTACGGCCAGATGGGGCACTGCACGGCGCCGTGCAATATCAGTATCGACGGGGACGGTTACGCCGAGCGGGTGCGGCGCGCCGTGAGTTTTTTGCGCGGACGCAGCGGGCCTCTACTCGGGGAATTGGCCAGGGCGCGCGACCAGGCGGCGGCCACGATGCGTTTTGAAGAAGCGGCGCGCTTCCGCCGCCATCTCGAGGCGCTGACCACGCTGGCACATCGCGCGACTCGCCTGAGCCAGGTCGTCACGGAAAACAACCTCGTAATCGTGACCGGCGACGTGAACGATCGCGCGGCGCACGTCGTGTTGTCGGGACGGCTCGCGATGACGCGGAGCCTGGAGAGGGAAGGGTCTGCGTGCGAGCTGCGCGAGTTCGTCGCGGCGAATTACGAGCGATACCAGCTGAAGGCTGTCGAGCGCGGAGAGCTTGAAGAGATGGCGATCGTCGCGCGATGGCTCCGGGAGCGCGCACCCGACGAGGGCCGGGTAGTCTATTTGACGGGGCCGCAGCTCAACCCGTCGGCGCTTGCGGGCTGATCGGGTCACCCGCCAGTCGCGCGACCGCTCATCGTTTCGGCTTGGTCCCGGTGCCGCTCAGGTTGACGACAGCCTCCGGATTGTTCGCATTACTCTTTATCGTCAGGACGCCGTAACTCGCTCCGGGCGTGCTCGGCGTGAACCATACCGTCACCTTGCATTGGCCCTTGGGTCTGAGGGTTGCGCCGCAGCCATTCACGATCGAGAAATCACCGCCGGCTACGATACTGGTGAGGGTGACCGGCGTGGTGCCACTGACGTTCTGAATTGTGACCTTGCCGGGCTTGCTGACGGATCCTTCTTTGACCTTGCCCAGCCGGAGATCGCGAGGCGAGATTTTCAGCCGAACTGGAACGGGCGTGGCTGTAGGAGTGGCGGTTGGGGTCGTCGTCTGGGTTGCAGTTGCCGTATCTGTCGTAGTGGCGGTCGCCGTTGGAGTGTCAGTCGCGGTCGCCGTCGCGGTGGAAGTCGAGGTCGCCGTCGGAGTCGCGGTGGCGGTCGCCGTCTGAGTTGCGGTCGGCGTATCAGTCGCAGTTGCCGACGCGGTGGCAGTTGCCGTCGCCGTATCGGTCGAGGTTGCAGTCGCAGTGTCAGTCGCCGTGGCCGTGGCTGTGGCCGTGGCAGTAGAGGTGTCGGTCGCGGTACCGGTGGCAGTAGCCGTGGACGTTGGGGTAGCGGTCTCGGTTGCGGTCGCCGTCTGAGTTGCTGTTGCGGTATCAGTCGCAGTTGCGGTCGCCGTCGATGTCGCCGTCGCGGTATTTGTCGCGGTCGCAGTGTTGGTTGCCGTGGCGGTCGACGTACCGGTGGCAGTAGCCGTTGAGGTCGGAGTATTCGTCGAAGTCGCGGTGGCAGTCTGAGTTGCGGTTGGTGTTTGCGTCGCAGTTGCGGTCGCGGTCGATGTTGCTGTCGAAGTATTGGTCGCGGTCGCAGTGTTCGTTGCGGTAGCGGTCACAGTCGCCGTATTGGTCGTAGTCGAGGTCGCGGTCGCGGTCATAGTCGGAGTCGCGGTCAGAGTTGCGGTGGCGGTGGGTGTGGCCGTCGAAGTATCGGTCGCACTCGCGGTCGCAGTATCCGTTGCGGTTGAGGTTGCTGTCGCGGTCGCCGTTGCTGTTGCCGTGTCGGTCGTAGTCGCAGTCGCGGTGGCAGTGTCGGTTGCGCTGGCAGTTGGCGTATCCGTGGCGGTAGCGGTGCTGGTCGCCGTCTGAGTTGGAGTTCCCGTATCTGTCGCGGTGGCAGTGTCAGTCGCCGTCTGAGTTGCGGTCGCGCTGTCGGAAGCAGTCGCAGTTGCCGTGGCCGTATCGGTGGCAGTAGCCGTCGAAGTCGCAGTCGCCGTCTGAGTATCTGTCGCGGTCGCCGTGTCGGTGGCCGTCTGAGTTGCGGTCGCCGTATCGGTCGCGGTCGCTGAGGCCGTGGCGGTATCAGTGGCGGTCCCCGTTGCCGTTGCGGTCGCAGTGTCGGTGGCGGTCGGAGACGCCGTTGCGGTATCGGTCGCCGTCGCCGTGTCAGTTGCGGTGTCGGTTGCAGTCGAAGTCGCCGTCTGAGTGTCCGTCGCGGTGGCAGTGCCAGTCGCCGTCTGAGTGGCAGTCGGAGTATCAGTCGCAGTTGCTGTGGCCGTGGCGGTATCAGTTGCAGTCGCAGTGTCGGTCGCCGTCTGAGTTGCAGTCGCAGTATCGGTTGCCGTCGGCGATGCCGTAGCCGTATCGGTCGCGGTGTCGGTCGCGGTTGCCGTATCAGTCGCAGTATCCGTTGCGGTGGCCGTCGCGGTGTCGGTTGCAGTCGAAGTCGCCGTCTGAGTGTCCGTCGCGGTCGCGGTGCCAGTCGCCGTCTGAGTTGCAGTCGGAGTATCAGTCGCAGTTGCTGTGGCCGTGGCGGTATCAGTTGCAGTCGCAGTGTCGGTCGCCGTCTGAGTCGCGGTCGCGGTGTCGGTCGCAGTCGAAGTCGCTGTCTGGGTATCAGTCGCGGTCGCAGTGTCAGTCGCCGTCTGAGTTGCAGTCGCAGTATCGGTTGCGGTCGGCGATGCCGTAGCCGTATCGGTCGCGGTGTCCGTCGCGGTTGCCGTCTGAGTTGCGGTCGCCGTGTCAGTTGCGGTGTCCGTCGCGGTCGAAGTCGCTGTCTGGGTATCTGTCGCGGTCGCGGTGTCAGTTGCCGTCTGAGTTGCGGTTGCCGTGTCGGTCGCCGTGGCAGTTGCCGTCGCCGTATCAGTTGCCGTGGCGGTGTCGGTCGCTGTCGCTGTATCGGTCGCGGTATCGGTAGCCGTGGCGGTATCCGTTGCCGTTGCTGTCGGCGTGTCGGTGGCAGTGGCGGTCGGCGTGGGTGTTGGGGCTGTCAGGGGCGAATCGAAGACCAACACTCGATTGTTGATTTGGTCACCGACGTACAGGTTGCCGAGCGGGTCCATCGCGACGCCGGCCGGCAAGCACATTGCGGTTGCGCTCGGCGGCGGGTTGCCGGGAGCGGAGTCGGCGCAGAAGCTGTCGCTGAAATCTGTCCCGCTCGCGCCTTGGCCAAAGACCTGGTTGGCGGTGACGTTAGACGTAGCCAGCGCCTGATTGTATTCGAGCACGCGATTGTTGGTCTGGTCGGCGACCAGCAGGTCGCCGAAAGCGTCGAGGCTCACACCGACGGGATCACAAATTGAGATCGGGCTCGGAGCGCCACATGAGTCGACGCCGGTTGTAAAGTTGTTGCCGGTGGCGCCCTGGCCGAAGACGAGATCCGCCGTCGTGTCTCCCGGAAAGCCCGGTGTGCCGGGCATTCCACCCATGCTCGCGAGCGGGTTCAGATAGGCGAGGACGCGCGAATTGTCCGAGTCGGCGACGAACAGGTCGCCGGCGGGATCGGCCGCCATACCGCGCGGAGCGCATAGCGAGTCGGCACTGGGATTGTCACCGCCGAAGTCGCAGTCCGCAGTACTGAAGAGTCCCCCTTGCCCGAATACGGTGTCAGCGACGGTATCGCCGGCGCCCGTCAGCATGTTGGGCACGGCCAGCGGCTGATTGAATTCGAGCACGCGACTATTCTGCGTATCGGACACGTAGAGGTTGGCAGACGCGTCTACTGCCAGGCCTTGAGGAAAGCACATCGACGAGGCGTTGATCGTCTCGCCGTCCAGGTTGCACATATTGTTGATGAAGCTGCCGTTCTGTCCGAAGACCAGGCTGGCACTCATTCCAAAATCTGAATCGTGGCTGAACGGTGATCCGGCGCCGAACGGACTGGTGTATTCGAGTACGCGATTGTTGTTGGCGTCGGCTACATAAAGATTGCCGGCGGCGTCGACGGCCACGTCGGTCGGCTGGCAGAGGCTGTCCGGGCCGAGTCCGTTGAAGTCGCCGATGGCCACGCCGTCGTTGCAGTTGACTGACAGCGGGTCCTGCTGGCCGATGACGATATTGGCAGGTTGGTCGGTGGTGATGCCGGCGGCGTTCAGCCATCCGAGCACGCGATTGTTGGCTGAGTCGGCGACGTAGAGATGGTTCGGTGTGACGCTCGAATCGATAGCGACTCCCAGGGGAAACTGCAGCGCCGCCGCGGTCGGATTGTTGACTCCGCTGTGAGCCAAATCCATCTCTCCAAGCACCAACATCGCCACCGGTGTGGATGACAGCGGAGCCGGGTACTCGAGGACCCGGTTGTTGGAGGAGTCGGCGACGAAGATGTCGCCGGCGCCGTCCAGCGTAACGCCGTTGGGCTGGCATAGGACCGATCCACTCGGAGCGATCCCACTCGCTGCAGTGCCGCCGCAGATGCCGGTGGTGAAGTTGCCGTTCTGGCCGAAGACGATGTCCGCGGTCACGTCGCCGGCGCTGCCGGGCGTGCCGGGCGAACCGCCGCCCTCGGCGAGCGGGTTCAGATACACGAGCACGCGGCTGTTGAAGACGTCGGTCACGTACAAGTCGCCCGAGCTGTCCAGCGCGATGCCGTTCAAGTCGCAGATGCCGTCGGCGCTCGGCGGCGGATCTTCGCCATTGCCGTCATAGCAAGTGGTGTCGGTGAAATCGGTCCCGCTCGAGCCCTGGCCAAAAACCAGGTCGGCGGTTACGTCGCCGTCCCCGGAGTCGTCGGGCGATGCCAGCGGCTGATTGTATTCGAGCACGCGATGGTCGCCGTCGTCGCCGACGTACAGATTGCCCAGGCCGTCTACCACCACCGACAGGGGATTGCACATCCCTACCGCCGAGGTTTGTCCGTCAATATTCTGGCAGAGGTGGGAGGTAAAGTCGGTGCCCGACGCGCCCTGTCCAAAGACGAGGTCCGCGGTTACGTCGCCGACCCCGGTCTCGACGTTGGGCGTTGCCAGCGGCTGATTGAATTCGAGCACGCGATTATTGCCCGCGTCGACGACGTAGAGATTGTCATTTGAATCAGATGCGAGCCCTTGCGGAGAACACAGTCCGGTCGCCATCTGCGCGCAGACGGCCTGCGTGAAACTGCCGCCTTGCCCGAAGACCACGTTCGCCACGAAAATCGTGCCAACGGGCTGTTCGAACGGCTGATTGTATTCGAGCACCCGATTGTTGATGGTGTCCGCAACGTAGAGATTGCCGACGCTGTCCACTGCCACGCCGCCGGGTTGGCATAGACTGTCGGGTCCGAGGCCCGCGACGTCGCCGCCGGCAGTGCCGCTGTTGCAGAGCGTCGTTTGAAAATCGGGCTGGCCGACTTCGATGTCCGCCGGTTGGCCATTGGTGAAGCTGCTGATGTCGAGCCACCCGAGGATGCGACTGTTGGCGCCGTCGACGACGTACAATGAGTCGTTCAGGTCGACCGCCATCTGACTCGGCGAGTTGAGACTCGTCGCGCCGGGGTTGTTAGTCCCATTATGCGAGAAGTCGATTTGTCCGAGCACCACGTCGGCAATGTTGTCGCCGGTGGCCGCTGTCAGCACCGTCACCATCAGCACGGCTGCGAGTAGCGATACGAGCGCGATGGTGCTCAGGCGAAGTTTGGAACCTGCTTGGGGCGACTTTTGCGCGGGGGTGCTGTGTGCCATTTGACGCCGCACAATCGTCCAGAACCCGGGCGGCGATTCGACTTCTCAAGCAGTGTCGTGCCGGCGCAACAGCGAGGTAAGTGGGTTGACAATTTGTGCTTAAACATACTGCAGGGCGCCAAATGCGGAACGTCGCGAGACAACGCCGCGATCAATAGGCGCGATGGGGCAATAGAAAGTGGCTAACGCTCGCTCAACGAGAGGAGACTCGCGCGCCGGGTCGATCGATCATTGTGCGCGCGCAGCCGTTGTCACTCGGCCGCGGTCACCGGTATGAAGCCGGTCGCGCCATTCTTCATTCTGATCTGGAGATAGTCGCCCGCGATGCCGGTGACGTGAACGTACTTCTTGCGGTGCACCTGGCCGACGGTTGAGCTGGTCGGGTCGGGACTTTGATAGACCAGCGAATTTTTCGTCAACAGGAAGAGTTTGTTGAGCGGCTTGACGGTCGGCGCCGCCGACGCGGTGGTCGTCGCTGCTCCTGCGGGCGCCTCACCGGCGGCCGGCGTCGCGGGCGCCGGTATGAGCTTGGGATCGAGCGCGCGCACCTCGTCGAACTCGGCGTTGGCTTCGGTCGCGCGCGCCGGCTCGGTTGCGAGCAGGTTCGCCAGCGCCAGGTGGGCCTTGGCGTCCTTGGGACTGAGTCCGATTGCTGTGCGGATCTGATCTTCCGCCTCGGCCAGTTTGCCTTCCTGCCTGAGCACCTCGCCCAAATCGAGATGGTAGTTGGCGCGATCGGGTTCGAGCGCGACCGCGGCGCGGTACTGATTCTCCGCGAGTCCGTGCTGGTTCTGCTCGTTATACAGATTGCCGAGTGCTACGTGCGTCGCCGCGTTCTTCGGATCGAGCTCGAGCACCTTCATGAACTCGACCTGCGCGTCGCTCTCCTTGTGCTCGAAGATGTACAGGTTGCCGAGCGCGATATGCGTGCGCGGATCGTTGGGCGCAAGCTTGACCGCTTCCTGGTAGGCCGTCTCGGCGTCGGACAGCTTGGTCGCCTGCATGTCGGCGTCGCCCTCGGCCAGAAAGTCTTCGGCCGCCTTGTGATGGCATCCCGCCACTATCAGAACTATCGCGCCGAAGGCCACTATCGCGCCGGTCCGGGCCAGTAAGGTTCGCTTGCTCTTCATCAGTCAGGGTCCTCCCGGACACCCGCGGGTCTCGACGTGCAATGATTGGACCGCGACGGAAAAATGTACAATTGATGTTGAAGTTAGGCACGAAACGGTGTCAAGCCGACGAGTCCTCAATCGCGAAGCCGGTAGCTTTTACCTTGCCCATTCTGATTCCCGTTCCATGCTTACGCTGGTTAGGTTATAAGGATACGCCGTGCGCTTTATTTTGATCGCAGCCAAGCAGCTCGAATTCGCCAAGACCCGGCTGGCGCCCGTCCTGCCGCCCGGTGAGCGACGTGCACTGGCCGAGGCGATGTTTCGCGACGTGCTGGCCGCCGCGCTCGGCGCCACGGCTGCCGACCACGTCGCCGTGGTGACGTCGGACGCGGGCCTGCTCGCGATGGCGCGTGCTGCGAATGCGCTCGCTATCGACGAGGAATTTCCGCGCGGCCTCAACGTAGCGCTCACGCTTGCCACCTCCGCGCTGATTGCCGAGGGGGCTGAAACCGTTTGCACTTTGCTGTCGGACATTCCGCTGGTGACTGCCGAAGATGTCGACGCGGTGTTCGCCGCGATGCCGTCCGGACGCGGCGCCGTGCTGGTGCCCTCGCGCGATTTCTCCGGCACCAACATCATATGCCGTTCGCCCGCTGACGCCGTGGCCACTCGCTTCGGCCGCCTCAGCCTGGTCAAGCATCTGGACGATTGCCGCATTGCCAACGTTCCGGCTAGAGTGCTGCGACTTGCGCGGCCCGCGCTGGATCTCGACGTGATCGCCGATCTCGCCGAGTTCGAGCGCGCCGGGTCGGCCACGCACACTCAAAACCAGTTGGCCCGGCTCGGGATTGCTCATCACTAAAAATTGAAAAAACGGACTGATGTCGATCGTGGAAATGATTGAGCGGCTCGGCGCGCTTGTGCTCGACGGCATTGTCCGCCTCGGCGCGTTCGTGCTGTTCCTGCTGAACGCGGTGTTTTACGTTTTCGTGCCGCCGTTCAAGCCGCGGCTGTGGATTCGACAGATTCGGATCATCGGCGCCGACTCGCTCTTCCTTATCATCCTGATAGGCGGCTTCACCGGCATGGTGCTGGGCCTGCAGGGTTACAACACGCTGCGGCGCTTCGGCTCCGACGGCGCATTGGGCACGGTCGTCGCGCTCGTGCTGGTGCGCGAGCTCGGCCCGGTGCTGGCCGCGTTGATGATCGCGGCGCGCGCCGGTTCCGCGATGGCGGCTGAGCTCGGCTCGATGCAATCCACCGAGCAGATCGACGCGCTCACCGTGATGGCGATCAACCCGGTGCAGTACCTCGTTTCGCCGCGGATGCTGGCCGGCATAATCAGCTTCCCGCTGCTGACGTCTATTTTCGACGTGGTCGGAATCTACGGCGGCTACATGGTCGGCGTCGGCCTGATGGGCGCGCCGTCGGGCGCCTACTTCAATGGTATCGCCGCCAACATGAGCGGCCACGACGTCATGACCGGACTCTACAAAGCTCTGGTCTTCGGCGTGATCGTCATGTGGGTCTGCTGCTACAAGGGATACCATGCCGAGCGGATGGCGACCGGGGTGAGCAGGGCGACCACCGAAGCCGTGGTGCTTTCGAGCGTTCTGATTCTTGCTTTCGACTATTTTCTTACGTCTATACTTTTGTAATAACACCCCATCTTCGACCAACTATGAGCGAACCTCAAATCAACCGCCGCGACGGTAATCCACCACCGGTTCGCGACGGGGCCGGCGCCGGGAATGCAATCGAGGTGCGGGATCTTCGCCGCCGCTTCGGCCGTCAGCAGGTGCTCGACGGCGTCACCCTCGACTTTCCATCGGGCAAGATAACGACCATCGTCGGCCCCAGCGGATCGGGCAAGACCGTCCTGCTGAAGCATCTCAACCTGCTGCTGCGGCCCGACTCAGGCGCGATAACGATCGACCAGGTCGAGGTTACGCGGCTCGGCGCGACCGGGCTGGACGCCGTGCGCGAAAAATTCGGCATGCTGTTTCAGGCGGGCGCGTTGTTCGACTCGATGTCGATATTCGACAACGTCGCCTTCCCACTGGTCGAGAAGACCAGACTGACCCGCGACGAGATCGCAGAGCGCGTGCATGAGACGCTGAAGGCTGTCGGGCTCGAGGGCATGGAAGCCAAGTTTCCATCGGAGATGAGCGGCGGGATGCAGAAGCGGGCCGCGCTCGCGCGCGCGCTGGTGCGGCGCCCGAAGATTCTCATGCTCGACGAGCCGACCACCGGCCTCGATCCGTCGCGCACCGGCGCGATTCACGAACTGATTCGCCGCACGCAGGAGAATTTTCACCTGACCGCCGTGATGGTCAGCCATGATGTGCCGGCGGTTTTCCAGGTTTCGGACCGGGTCGCGTTTCTCCATAATGGCCGGACTCATCTCAACGGCACGGTGGCCGAGGTGATGGCGACCGACGACGATGTCTTCAAGCGTTTTCTGGCCGGCAAGGCGTCCGGCGAGGAGAATGAAACGGCCCTCGCGGGCTGAACTAACTATCTATGTACGCAAGTCGAACTACGCAGTTTATCGTCGGGGTGTTCGCGATTCTCGGAATTGCCGCGCTGGGGATTCTGTCGATCTCGCTGGGAAAAATTTCGTTGTTCCCCACGCCGGGGTACACCCTCTATGCAAGTTTCGATAATATTTCTGGCTTGAAGACCGGCGACCAGGTGCAACTGTCCGGCGTGCAGGTCGGCAAAGTCGTGCATATCGGACTCAAGGACATGCGCGCACGGGTCGCGTTGCGCGTTGACGACGGTGTCGAGATCGACACCGACGCGATCGCGGCGATCAAGACCAGCGGAATCATCGGCGACAAGTTCGTATCGATCGCACTTGGGCCGAGCGATCGCATACTCAGGAATGGCGACACGATTCGGCAAACCCAGTCCGCCTTCGTGCTCGAGGACGCAATCGGCCAGCTCATCAACAATTCAGGGAGCAGCAACTCCGACAAGGATTCAAAATCCTCAAGCTCGGACAATAATCAGAAGACCGGAAAATCGGAGAAATAACCGCAAGTGAGACATATGATAACGCTCAATTCTTTGCAGCGACTCGTGCGGCGGCGCGCGGTCGCGATCGTCACGTTGACCGCCGCTATCGCCCTGAGCCTTGCACCGTCGCGCTTCATCGCAACCGCCCGAGCCGACGATCCGATGGGCGTCGTGAAGACGACAGTCAACCAGGCGCTCGATGTCCTGCGCGATACTTCAACGCCCCTGGCTCAGCGCCAGGACAAGCTGCGTCAAATCGTTGCGACCACCTTCGATTTCACCGAGATGGCGAAATCTGCGCTCGGCTATCATTGGAAGCAAATCACGCCCGCGCAGCAGCAGGAGTTTACGACGGCGTTCGTCGCCTTCATCGAGGATTCTTACCTGAGCAAGATTAACGAGTACCGCGGTCAGCAGGTTTCATTCCTGAAATCGACCAGTGACGGGCCGCAATACGCACAGGTCAGCACCGACATCATCGAGCCCGACGGCAAGGACACGATTCACGTGAACTACCGCCTGCTGCAAAGCGGCGACACGTGGAAGATCTACGATGTGACGGTGGACGCTATCAGCATCATTGCGAATTACCGTAACCAGTTTAATCGCGTGATGAATAACTCGGGCTACGACACCTTGATTAGCGATCTCAAGAGCAAACAAGCCGCCCTTGCGGCAAGTCTGGCGAACCATTAACAAGTATGGATTCCCGCGATCAGGATAGGTACGCTCTCAAGGGGAAATTCCAAGGGATGGCGTGATGGAGAGGCAAATGAGATCTCGTTCTAAACAAGTCGAAAAGACAGGCGCGCTCTGGATGATGCTCGCATCGTCGGTGCTTGCGGTCGTTTCGTTTGCGACGCCGGCGCTGAGCGCAGATGTGGCACCCCTCTCGTCGAGTCCGGCGGCTCAATCCGCCGCGGCCACGCAGCCTCCGCCGGGCGAGAACAACCAGGCCTACTCAGACCCGTTGTCAGGGTTCAACGAGCCGATGTTCACCTTCAACCTCAAGCTCGACGATTGGGTGCTGCGGCCGGTAGCCAGCGGATATTCCGTCATCGCGCCGGAGCCCGTTCGCCAGGGCATCGGCAGATTCTTTGACAACGTCCGCGTCATTCCGCGGTTCGCCAACAATCTGTTTCAGCTCAAGTTCGCCGAGGCCGGCACCGAAGTCGCCCGTTTCGGCATCAACTCGACAATCGGACTGGCGGGCTTTTTCGATCCTGCCAGCGAATTGTTCGGGCTCGAGCAGCATAACAACGACTTCGGCCTCACCATTCGCTACTACGGCATCCCGACCGGTCCGTACGTGATGCTGCCGTTCTTTGGTCCTTCGACGGTTGGCGACACTATCGGGCTGGTGGCAGATGGCGCGATGAATCCGATGAGCTACCTGCTGCCGTGGTGGATAACGATCACTGCCGATACCGGCGAGCAAGTGGTTGAAGCGGTGAACTACCGCTCGCTCCACATGAACCAGTTCGAGGAAGCGGATCGCTATGCGATCGACCTCTACGGCGCAGTGCAGGACGCTTACCTGCAGACGCGCGACCATCAGGTCAAGAAGCTCCACGAGGAACAGTGGTAAGTCGTAGCTAGATTTCAGAAGTAATTTTTGACGATTAGCCGCGCCGCGGGACATATGGTCCGCGGCGCGTTCTTTTTGGAGCCGGCGTCAGACGTGCTCCCACGCGTGGTACGAACTGCGCACCAGCGGTCCCGACTCGACGTGATGGAAGCCCATCGCGAGCGCGGCGGTCTTGATCTCGGCGAACTCTGCCGGCGGGACGTAGCGAGCGACGGGAATGTGATCGGCCGACGGACGCAGATACTGGCCGAGCGTCAGGATGTCGCATTCGACGTCGTGGAGATCGCGAATCACGGCGAGCAGTTGATCGTTAGTCTCGCCCAGGCCGAGCATCACGCCCGCCTTGGTGAACATCGGTTTGCCGAGCCGGCGCGCGGCGTCCTTCGCATGGCGGATAACGTCGAGCGAGCGCACGTAGTTTCCGCCCGGCCGCACTGAGCGATAGAGGCTCGGCACCGTTTCGATATTGTGGTTGTAGATATCGATTGGCGATTCGACCACCGCCTCGACGCTGTCGAACGATCCCTGGAAGTCGGGCACCAGCACCTCGACGCGCGCGGGCGCCGGGTTCGATTTGATCGCATGAGCGGTAGCCGCGAAATGCGCGGCGCCGCCGTCGGGCAGGTCGTCACGATCGACCGAGGTGACAACGACATGCTGCAAGCCGAGCCTCGCCACCGCCTCGGCGATTCGGCGCGGCTCGTCGGCGTCGAGCGGGCGCACCTTGCCGTGCGCGACCGCACAGTACGGACAATTGCGCGTGCACACATCGCCCATCAGCATGAAGGTCGCCGTGCGATGCGAAAAGCATTCGCCAATGTTTGGGCAGCACGCCTCCTGGCAGACGGAATGCAGCTTCAGCTCGGCGAGAATCGCCTTGGTGCGGAAGTACTCGGGCGATACCGGCGCGCGAACCTTAATCCAGTCGGGATGCTTCCGTTCAGCCATCGCCAGCCATCGATTGCGCCGCCGCCACTACCTGGGACGTGCCGGCGAGAATGATTTCGTCGTAGCCGAAGGTTCGCGCGAAACTCTCGCGCATCACGGCGGCCAACTCGTGCACTGACACCGCGCGCTTCGTCTCGTCGCAGACGGAAGTCATGCGGCATCCGTCGATTCCGCACGGCACGATCGAATCGAAGTAGCCGAGATCGGTGGATACGTTGAGCGCGAAGCCGTGCCACGTGATCCAGCGGCGAAGGCCGACGCCGATCGACGCAATCTTGCGCGCGCCGACCCACACACCGGTCATCGCGTCGCGGCGAGTCGCGTCGATGCCGAATTGTGCGAGCGCATCGATCATCGCCGCTTCGAGACTGCGGAGATACTTCGTCACGTCGCGGTCGCCACCTTCGAGCTTGAGAATCGGATAGCCGATCAGCTGGCCGGGGCCGTGATAGGTCACCTGTCCACCGCGCGAGACGCGTCGCACCGGCACGCCCGCCGGATTGGCGACGATGAAGCGCTCGTCGGCGCCGCGGCCTAGCGTGAAAATGTGCGGATGCTCCAACATCAGGAGCATATCCGCGCTTTCGCCTCTTCCACGCGCCGCGAGCAGGCCGGCCTGCAGAGCCAGCGCGGCGTCGTAGTCGACGACGCCCAAATCGGCGACGGTGAGTGCTCCGCGAGGGTTCATCGTCACAAGTCTATCGCTTCGCCGTCGGCGGCCAAAGCTGCCTGCATGATCGCCTCGGACATCGTGGGATGCGGATGCGCGGTCTTGCCGATTTCGGTGACGGTGGTCTCGAGCGTTTTGCCGAGCACGACTTCGGAGATTATGTCGGTGGCGGCGTGTCCGATTATCTGGCATCCGATCACTTCGCCGTACTGCTTGGTGGCGACGATTTTCACGAAGCCCGCGGTCTCGTCGATCGCCACCGCCTTGCCGATCGCGCGAAACGGAAACTTGCCGACCTTCACTTCGATGCCGCGCGCTTTGGCGTCGGCTTCGCTGAGGCCGACGGTCGCAACTTCGGGCTCGCAGTAGATGCATGCGGGAATAGCGAGCAGGTCGAAGCCGGGCTCGCGCACGCCTGCCATGATTTCGACGGCTGCGATACCTTCGGCGCTGGCCTTGTGCGCTAGTAGCGGCGGCCGGAGGACGTCGCCGATCGAGTAGATGCTCGGCACGGTCGTTTGGAATGAGTCGTTGGTCTTGATGAAGCCGCCACGCTCGAGCTCGATGCCGAGTTTTTCCAGGCCGAGGTTGCGGCTGAGCGGCGTGCGGCCGACGGCGACCAGCACGACTTCGGCCTCGATGGATTTGTCGGCGCCCTCGGCGGTCACGGCGACCGACCAGAGATCGCCGTTGCGCGCCATCGACTTGTAGCCATGCCCGAGCATCACGGTGACGCCGCGCTTGATGAATGCGCGGCGCAGTTCTTCGGCGACCTCGGCGTCGATGCCGGGGAGCATCTGCTTTTCCAGCTCGACGATTGTCACCTTGGCGCCGAACGCGCTGTAGAAGTAGCCGAACTCCAGGCCGATGGCGCCGGCGCCGATGACGACGACGCTCGCGGGCATCTTGTCGAGCACCAGGGCTTCCTTGCTGGTGACGACGCCGTCGCCGACCTTCATTCCCGGGAACAGGCGTTCGCCCGAGCCGGCGGCGATCAGGATGCGCTCGCCGTCGAGCGTGGCGGAGGCAGGCGCCGGTTTGCCTTCGAGCGGCGCGAGCGCGACGGAATGCGGGCCAGTGATGCTCGCGTCGGCTTCGAAGTAGTCGATTTTGTTTTTCTTGAAGAGATAGAGCACGCCCTTGGACAGCTTGTCAGCGGCGGCGCGCGAACGTGCGATGACCTTGGTGAAGTCGAAGCGGATTTCGCCGGTCTCGATGCCGTGTTCTTTCGACGCGCCGCGAATGGTGTCCATCGCGGTGGCGGAGTTGAGCAGCGCCTTCGACGGGATGCATCCCCAGTTGAGGCATACGCCGCCGGGGCGGTCGCGCTCGATGACGGCGACTCGCATTTTGAGCTGAGCGGCACGAATCGCGGCGACGTATCCGCCGGGTCCGGAGCCGATTACGACGAGGTCATAGCGGGTGTTTGGCAAGATGAAGTTCCTTCGGGATTTTATTTGCGCTTTCTATTATTCTCTGAATCTAAGCATCGAGTAAGGGTGAGACTAGCCGGGCACGTTGACGAGGCCTATGGTCAAAGCAACGCGGCGACGGGGCGGTAAAATGATTTTTCGCGAACTCAACCACTTCAAGTGCAAAACCTACCTGGCGATCTCGGAGAAGACCGGGAATGCCGCGATCATCGATCCCTTGCGGGAAAAGGTCGAACGCTACCTCGCAGTGCTGGCTTATCATGGGTGGCGGCTGGAATTGATTGTCGACACACATACTCATGCGGACCATCGCAGCGGCGCGCTTGAGTTGAGCGAATTGACCGGGACGCCGGTGGCGATGCATCGGCTGGCGCCGGCGCCGCACGTCAGCATCCACGTCGAAGATGGGCAGGCATTGAAGATAGGAGATGAAGAGCTTCGAGTCCTTCATACGCCCGGGCATACACCCGATTCGATAAGCCTGTTGGCCAGGGATCGCGTATTCACCGGCGACGTTTTGTTTATCCA
>Ga0209773_10000319_pt1 | contig 15026 bp, 14 predicted proteins | sample BogFormECP14_OM1_FD_188244 | JGI IMG/M metagenome (GOLD analysis project Ga0209773, IMG submission 188244) | Bog forest soil microbial communities from Calvert Island, British Columbia, Canada - ECP14_OM1 (SPAdes) (version 2) | ecosystem: Environmental > Aquatic > Freshwater > Wetlands > Bog ... | reverse complement strand
GGTCGCGAGCTTTCATCCGAAGTATCAGTTCGCGGGAACTGCATCCGAGGACATCGACAACTACACCAATCGCTCGCCTTATCCGATGCTGCACCTGTTGCGGGAAGCCAGCGTCGCAAGGGCGATTGCCGCGGTGGGCGATACGGATGAGATATATCGCAGAAATATCCGCACCCTGCGCGCATTGGGACATGCCGGTTGGCAGCGGCTGTGGCTTGGCGAACCAAAGAGTCCTTAAGCCCTTAAGTCAACGCTTTGCGCATGGGGATGAATTCGATGGTCTCGCCTGACCCGACATCGTATGCAACCGCAGCTGCGCCGGTGTAGCCGCGCGCGGCGTACAGCTTCACGCCGGGGAGCGTCGCCATGAGCTCGACCTGTGCGAATCCATGGTTTCGCGCCTGAGTCTCGCAATATTCAAGCAGCATCGAGCCGATACCGCGGCGGGCATGACTCGGATCAACAAAGAATGCGCGTATTTTCGCAGCCTGAGTTTTGGGATCGAGGGTCGAGCTGTCGCGATCCTTGCGGGCATCGCCGCCGAACAGCGTCGAGCGAAAGCTCCAACCGCCGCAGCCGACGAATTGTCCGGCCTCTTCGACCACGTAGTAGGTTTGGTCGGCCAGCAGCTGGGTATCCACACCGAATGCGCCCTTAAGCGCGCCTTCAACCTGGGAGGGACGATAGTCCTGCGTGCTTAAGGCGCGCGCCGAGCGGGCTATGAGCGCCTGCAGTGCAGGAACATCTGCAAGCATGGCCTTGCGAAGTTTGCGGCTAATCCGGATTACTCGCGGCGTCGGGCGCCGGCTGCAGCGGTTCGGAGGGCTTAGGATCGCGGGAATCGCGGCCATAGTAGTTCGGGTAGTCGGCGCTCAATCCCTTGAAGCGGCGGTGGACCCAGAAATACTGTTCCGGTACCAGGCGAATCTGCTCCTCCAACAACCGGTTATAACGTTCGGCATCCTCGATCGCATCGCCGGGGAAATTATCGAAAGCAGGTCCGATCACCGCGCGGTACCCCTCATTGCCCGGCAGACGCTCGGCAAAATAGGTCATGACCGGGGCGCCGGTAATCTGCGCCAGACGCGACGTGGCGGTATTGGTGGCCGCCGGAATGCCGAAGAACTTGACCATCGCTGCGCCCTTGTTGCGGTAACTCTGGTCCGGCGCATACCACACCGCTTCGTTCTTCCTGAGCGCGCGAATCATGGCGCGAATATCATCGTACGGAATGGGATAGCCGTGCCGGCAGAAGCTGGTGAACATGATGTGCGACAGGAGCGCGTTTTTCCATGGCCGAAACACGACATGCAGAGGCACCACCGTGCCCAAGATGCGCGTGGAGATTTCAATGGTGGTGAAATGCGCGCCGAGCAGAATGGCGCCGCGGCCCTTGGCCAGCGCCGTCTGCAAATGGTGCAGGCCTTGCACGTCGGCGAGCTTGTTGACCCTGGCATCGCTGCTCCACCAGGTGTTGGCCGTCTCGCACAGCGCCATCCCGAGACTGCGGAAATGCCGATCGACCAGGGTGGCGCGCGCTGCTTCGCCCAGCTCCGGAAGGCAAAGATCGATGTTACGGCGTGCGATCCGCTTGAAGTGCAGCGGCAAATGCCGCAGCAGCATGCCGATGGCGCTGCCCGCCCATCGCTGGGCGGGGAACGGCAGCAATTCCAGGCTGCGCATCAGGCAAAGACCCACCCAGGTGATCCAAAACTTGGGATGTAGAAACTCGAGCCGCATCCGTATCCTGATGGTTCCACACGCAAACAGGCCGAGAGGATAGCCGCGTTGCCCGCATCATGGCCAGGCGCAAATCGTTGTGCTTACGCGCTCCCGGTCACTTTGCGGCGTCGCAACATAAACCAAGCGGCATCGCAGCTGATCCAAGAACGACCTCAAAGGGCGAGCGCCGGACCTACTACTCAAGGCTTGTGAGGCCGAATATTCGTGTTTATCAGTGATTTGCTGTAGTATCCGCGCCGGTTCGTGATTTCTACTTGGTCCGTTTCTGGTCAGCGCGCCGCTCCGGCGTCACCTTGGCCACAACCCACAAAGCAGGTTTCTTCGATCCAGGTGGCTGGCATTTGACCAGCCGATAGTTTCTTTTGTAGTAGGTATTCTTCACATGACGAAAATGTATGTTGGCAATCTCCCGTTCTCGATGGACGAAGCCGCAGTGCGCGCACTGTTCGAAAAACATGGTGCGGTACAGTCGGTGGCGTTGATCAATGATCGCGACACCGGTCGTCCCCGTGGCTTTGGCTTCGTCGAAATGGCTAGCGCAGACGCTGCGCGCGCTATGCAGGCGCTGAATGGCCATGATGTCGACGGGCGAGCGCTAAAGGTCAATGAGGCTCAGGAGCGCACCGGCGGCGGTGGTGGTGGTGGTGGTGGCGGATCGCGCGGCCCAAAGCGCTGGTAACAGCGATTAGGATTTGAGCGATTACCTAAGGCCGCAGCAATGCGGCCTTAAGTTTTGACGAGCGCAAGCACGAACAGGGTTTACGCCCCGGGCGGCTTTGCCTATAATCGCGGCCCTTGGCGGGGGCTGGTAGGCTGGCATTGCGGTTGGTGGACGATCCATTGACTTCAATGGCTCCGCGCTGTTGCGATTGGCCCCGAGAGGGGCTTTTTATTTGCGAGATTAAGGGGGCCGATGGTCCCCTTTTTTGTTTTTAGGATGTGTGGGCGGGAACATGCGTGACGCCTTGATGCGCTTGACAGAGCCGCCGATCGAGGCGTTGGGCTATGAACTGGTCGACCTCGAGTATGCGCGCGAAGGGTCAGGCGGGATCTTGCGGATATACATCGATCGGCCGAGCGACGGGCCCGGCGGTCAGATTACGGTGGATGATTGCGCACGCGTGAGTCAGGCAATGAGCCAGCTGCTCGAGACTCACGATCCGATCAAGGGGCATTACACGCTGGAAGTCTCTTCGCCGGGGTTCGATCGGATATTGCGCACGCGCGCGCACTTCGAGCGATTCAGCGGCGCGCGGATAGCCGCCGAGTTGAAGTTGCCGATCGAAGGTCGGCGGCGATTTGTCGGGATCTTGAAGTCGGTTGCGGCCGACACGATTGTAGTGGAAGTCGACGGCACCGCGCACAGCCTGCCGCTCGATCGAATTCAGAAGGCGAGATTGCGGCCTGAGTGAGCGAGGAGTCGAAAGGTTATGAACAAAGAAATTTTGATGGCTGTCGATGCGGTCTCCAATGAGAAAGGCGTCGACAAGGAAATTATATTCGACGCGCTGGAAGCGGCGCTGGCCTCTGCGACCCGCAAAAAGCACGGCGAGGAGTTGGACGTGCGCGTCGCGATCAACCGCAAGACCGGGGGCTACGACACATTTCGGCGCTGGAAGGTGTTCGCCGACGACTCCAGCGAACTCGAGGTGCCGGAGCGCGAGCTGCGTTTGGACGACGCGCGCGACATCGACAAGGACGTGGAGCCGGGCGGCTATGTCGAGGAGCCGATGGAATCAGTGCCATTCGGGCGGATTCTGGCGCAGACCGCCAAGCAAGTCATCGTGCAAAAGGTTCGCGAGGCCGAACGCGCCCAGGTCGTCGATGCCTATAAGGACCGGGCGGGAACCCTGGTCAGCGGCATCGTCAAGCGCGTCGATCGCAACGGCGTCTATGTGGATCTCGGCGCCAACGCGGAAGGCTTCATTGCGCGCGAGGAGATGATCCCGCGCGAACCGGTGCGCTCCCAGGACCGCATCAAGGCCTATTTGAAAGAGGTGCGCACCGAGCCGCGCGGACCGCAATTGTTCCTGTCGCGCACCGCGCCGGAGTTTCTGATCGAACTGTTCAAGCTGGAAGTTCCGGAAGTGGGGCAGGGCCTGATCAACATTCTGGCGGCCGCCCGCGATGCCGGCGTGCGCGCCAAGATCGCCGTGCGCAGCAACGATCCGCGCGTCGATCCGGTTGGCGCCTGCGTCGGCATGCGCGGCTCGCGCGTGCAGGCGGTTTCCAATGAAATCGCCGGCGAGCGCGTCGACATCATTCCGTTCGACGACAACAATGCCCAGTTCGTCATCAATGCCATGGCGCCCGCGGAGGTCACCTCCATTGTCGTCGACGAGGACTCGCACTCGATGGACATCGCGGTATCCGAGGACAAGCTCTCGCAGGCCATCGGCAGGGGCGGCCAGAACATCCGTTTGGCGAGCGAATTGACCGGCTGGGAACTGAACGTCATGAGCGAATCGCAGGCGGAGGCGAAGAGCGAGACGGAGTCCCTGGCATTGCGCGAGACCTTCATGAAACAGCTGGACGTCGACGCCGACGTGGCGAGCATCCTGGTGCAGGAAGGCTTTTCGACCATCGAAGAGATTGCCTACGTGCCGGCCAGCGAATTGAACGCCATCGAGGAGTTCGACGAGGAAATCGTCAAGGAGCTGCGCACTCGCGCCCGCGACGTGCTGTTGACCCAGGCCATCGCCAGCGAGGAAACGATGGATGGCGCGGAGCCGGGGGCGGATCTGTTGGAAATCACCGGCGAAGCCTTGGGCAAGGCGCTGGCGCGCAAGGGCATTCGCACCCGCGATGACCTGGCGGATCTGGCGGTTGACGAACTGGTCGAGATGGGCAGCGTGGATGAGAAGAAAGCCGCTGAACTGATCATGGACGCGCGCAAGCATTGGTTCGCGGAAGAAGCAAAGGTTTAGGAGCAAGTATGGCAGATGTAACCGTCGCGCAATTCGCTGAGGTGCTCAAGGTACCGGTCGATCGGCTGCTGCAGCAGCTCGATCAGGCGGGCATCAAAGTCGACGGCGCCGAAGATATGATCAGCGAAGACGCCAAGCACGAGCTGTTGACGCATTTGCGGCGCAGCCATGGCCACGACGAGACTCAAGGCGATGCGGCTCCCCGCAAGATCACCCTGCGGCGCAAATCGCAATCGGAGCTGAAGCTGGCGAGCCCGCAAGGCAGGGCGCGCACGGTGAACGTCGAAGTGCGCAGCAAACGCACCTATGTCAAGCGCGAGGTTCTCGAGGACCAGGCGCGGCATCAGCAGGAGGAAATCGACAAGCTGCGCGAGACCGAGGAACAAGCCAAGGCCGCTGTGGAGCGGGCGGAACGCGAGCGCCTCGAGAAAGAGCGCCTGGATCGCGAGCGCCTCGAGGAAGAAAGCCGGCGCCGCAGCGACGAGGAAAATCGCAAGCGCACCGCCGAGGAAGAGGCGCGCCGCGCGGCGGAGGTTCAGGCCCGCGAACTCGCGGAGCGCGAGCGCAAGAGCGCTGCCGCAAAACCCGGCAAGGCGTCGCGCGATGCCGTGGACGACAAGGCGACCCGTTATGGCCGGCAGGAGCTGCACATCGTCGGCGATGTCAGTTCGCGGCATAAGAAGAAGAAATCGCGGGACGGTCGGCGGCGCAGCGTGGGCGGCGAGACGGATGCCAAGCATGGCTTTGAGATGCCGACCGCGCGCGTGGTACGCGAAGTTGCCATCGGCGAAGCCATGACGGTCGGCGAGCTCGCGCAAAAAATGGCGGTCAAGGCGACCGAAGTCATCAAAGTCATGATGAACATGGGCGTGATGGCGACCATCAATCAGATGATCGAGCAGGATACCGCGGTGCTGGTGGTCGAGGAGATGGGCCACACGGCGGTGCTGCGCAAGGAAAACATCATCGAGGATGATCTGCAGGGCGAACTGGATTCCTCGCTAGAGGTGCTGCCGCGGCCGCCGGTCGTGACCGTCATGGGACACGTCGATCACGGCAAGACCTCATTGCTCGACTACATCCGGCGCAGCAAGGTGGCGGCGGGCGAGGCGGGCGGCATCACGCAGCATATCGGCGCATATCACGTCGAGACCGCCAAGGGCATGGTGACCTTTCTCGACACCCCGGGCCATGCGGCGTTTACCTCGATGCGCGCGCGCGGTGCGCAAGTCACGGATATCGTGATCCTGGTGGTAGGCGCGGACGACGGCGTCATGCCGCAGACCGTCGAGGCCATTCAGCACGCGCAGGCCGCGAAGGTTCCCATCGTCGTGGCGCTCAACAAGATCGACAAGCCGGAGGCGGATGCTGAAAAAGTAAAGCAGGAACTGACCAAGTACGGCGTCATACCCGAAGAGTGGGGCGGCGAGAATATCTTCGTTGCCGTTTCGGCGCGCACCGGCCAAGGCGTCGATCAGCTGCTCGACAGCCTGCTGCTGCAGGCCGAGGTGCTCGAGTTGAAGGCGCCGACCGCCGGACTCGCCGCCGGCTACGTCATCGAATCGAGCCTCGAAAAGGGCCGCGGCGCCGTCGCCACGGTATTGGTGCTGCGCGGCACGCTCAAGCTCGGCGATCCCATACTGATCGGACAGGAATTCGGCCGCGTGCGCGCATTATTCGATGAGGCCGGACATCCGGTCGACGCAGCGGGTCCGTCGATTCCGGTGGTGGTGCTGGGTTTGTCCGGCGCTCCCAATGCCGGGGACGAGCTGCTGGTGGTGGAGAGCGAGCGCAAAGCCCGCGAAGTTGCCATGCATCGGCAGTCGAAATCGCGCGACGTCAAGCTGGCCCAGAAAGCCACCAACATGCAGGACGTGTTCTCGACCATGGGCGAGAGCAAAGCCAACCTCGTGCAGCTATTGGTCAAGGCGGATGTTCAGGGCAGCGCCGAAGCGTTGCGCGATTCGCTCAACGGTCTGTCGACCGCTGAAGTCGCGGTCAACATCGTGGCTTCCGGGGTGGGTGGGCTCACCGAGTCGGACGTGACCTTGGCAGCCGCTTCGAAGGCGCGGATCATCGCCTTCAACGTGCGCGGCGATGCGGCAGCCCGCGCCGCGATCAAGGAACACGGCGTCGATGTCCGCTACTACAGCATCATTTACGAAGCCATCGATGACATCAAAGCCGTGCTTACCGGCATGCTGTCGCCGGAGGTCAAGGAATCGATCGTCGGACTGGCCGAAGTGCGCAGCGTTTTCCGCTCCAGCAAATTCGGTACGGTTGCGGGGTGCATGGTGATCGACGGCTACGTGCGCCGCAATTTTCCAATCCGCGTGCTGCGCAACAACGTGGTGATCTTCGAGGGCGCGCTGGAATCCTTGAAGCGCTTCAAGGACGATGTCAGCGAAGTACGCGCCGGCACCGAGTGTGGCATCGGCGTGAAGAATTACAGCGACGTCCAGGAAGGCGATCAAATCGAGTGTTATTCACGGGTGGAAGTTGCGCGTACGCTGTCCGAGTCGCGCGGTGAGACCCCTTAAAAATATGGCCAAAGACAACCCGCGGGCGCGGCGCTTGGGCGAGCAGATCCAGCGCGAGCTTACCGATCTCTTGCGGCGCGACGTCAAGGATGAGCGCATCGGCAACGTGACGATAACCGCGGTCAACGTCACCGGTGATCTGCGCACGGCGCGCGTTTACTACCTGGTGTTCGGCAAGGAAGGGCCGGACCCGAAGGTGCAGCGCGGTTTGGAAAGCGCCGCCGGCTTCCTGCGCAATGCCTTATCGCGTTCCTTGATGATTCGCCACACGCCTACCTTGAGCTTCGAACTCGATACCTCGATCGAGCATGGCGTGCGCCTGACCCAGTTGATCGACTCGCTGAAAAAGCCCGCCGCCAGCGGCTCGGCCGCGCCCGCCAGCAGCGTGCCGGACGATCACGACCATGTGATCGACGAGGGATAGTCCGGTGTTCGACATCGATGGGATTCTATTGCTCGATAAGCCCCTGAAATTGAGCTCTGCCGGCGCCGTGGCGCGCGTCAAGCAGCTATTCAACGCCCGCAAGGCGGGGCATACCGGGTCGTTGGATCCGCTCGCGTCGGGATTGCTGCCCATCTGTTTTGGCGAAGCCACCAAGTTCGGCGCACAGCTGCTGGAGGCCGATAAAACCTACCGCGTGACGGTGCGCCTCGGTGAACGTACCGCGAGTGCGGACCGCGAGTCCGCCGTCATTGAAACGCGCGCGCTGCCGCAGTTTAGCTGCGACCATCTGCAGCAGGCGCTGGCCAGTTTTCCGCGCAATTACCAGCAAGTGCCACCCATGCACTCGGCGCTCAAACAGGACGGCAAACCCCTCTATGAGTATGCGCGCGCCGGCATCACGCGCGAACGCGCCGCGCGCTCGATCGTGATCCGCGAACTGCGCCTGCTCGACTGGCAGCCGCCGGATCTGTCATTCGAAGTACGCTGCACGAAAGGCGCATACATCCGCGTTCTGGCCGAGGATCTGGCCGCGCAGCTCGGAACCATTGCGCATCTCGCGGCCTTGCGGCGCATTGGCGTGACGCCGTTCGCTGAACCGCTGTTCTCATTCGAGACATTGGAAGCGATGAGCCAAGCGCAGCGGCTCGCAGTGCTGCTTCCCGTGGATGCGGCGCTTTGCGCCTGCCGGCGGTTTGATTTGCCCGCGGGCGGCGTCGGTGCAGTTCGGCAGGGGCAGACCGTTCCTGTGGCGCTGGAACTCCCCGGAATGGTGCGTATCTATGCGCAGGGCTTAGGATTTCTGGGTTTGGGCGAAATTCAGGCGGCGGGCTGCCTGGTCCCGCTGCGACTTATTTCGTCGGCCACGAATCGTGCTTGAGGGCGAGTGCCGCGACGCGTACAATGCGCGCCTTCTTAAAAGGTCTAAGTTATTGATTGAGGTTTGATTTCATGCCACTTACTCGCGAAGAAAAGTCGGGCGTTGTCGGTAAATTCCAGCGCAGTACGCAGGACACCGGTTCCCCCGAGGTTCAAATTGCCTTGTTGTCCGAGCGCATTAACGGCTTGAGCCAGCATTTCACCACGCACAAAGCCGACCATGCATCGCGTCGCGGACTGCTCAAGATGGTCAATCAGCGCCGCAAGCTGCTCGATTACCTGAAGAGCAGAGTTCCGGACAAGTACACGCAATTGGTCGAACGCTTAGGGTTACGCCGATAAAAGGCGCCGCTGCAGGCGCGCATTTAGCGCCTGTCCATCATATTCGATTTACGCAAGGGGGCTCTAAGTGAGCGCTACCAAAAAAAGTTTTCAATTTGGAGATCACACGGTAACCATCGAGACGGGCGAGCTGGCCCGGCAGGCCGACGGCGCCGTGCTGGTATCCATGAGCGAGACCGTGGTGCTGGTGACCGCCGTGGGTCTCAAGAAGGCGGCGCCGGGCCGCGACTTCTTCCCTCTCACCGTAAATTACCAGGAAAAGACCTATGCCGCGGGCCGCATCCCCGGCGGATTTTTCAAGCGCGAAGGGCGTCCCACGGAGAAGGAAACTCTGACCTCGCGCCTGATCGATAGGCCGATACGGCCGCTGTTTCCGGATGGATTCACCAATGATGTTCAAGTGGTCGCCTCCGTAATATCGGTCAACTCAGAGGTGGATCCGGATATTGCTTCGTTGCTCGGCGCCTCGGCGGCGCTGGCGATCTCCGGAATGCCGTTCATGGGTCCGATCGGCGCTGCGCGCGTCGGGTTTATGGACGGTAAGTACATCCTAAATCCGACAACCTCGCAGCTCGCGCAGTCGAAGCTCGACCTGGTGGTTGCCGGCACCGAAGAAGGCGTCCTGATGGTGGAATCCGAGGCGAGCGGCCTGGACGAGGAAGTCATGCTCGGCGCGGTGATGTTCGGCCACGAGCAGATGCAGGTCGCGATCAAAGCCATCAAGGAATTGGCGGCGGAAGCCGGCAAGTCGAAATGGGTATGGGCCATGCCCCTGGAAATCGGAGATCTGAAGAAAGCCGTCAGCTCTTTTGCCGAGAAGGATCTGGCCGCGGCCTATGCGGTAACCGAGAAACAGAAGCGTCACACCCGCATCGGCGAGATCAAGAACGCGCTGCTCGAGGCGTTGGCGTCCGGCGAACATCCTAAATTCACCAAGGAAGAAGTCGGGACCGAGTTTTTCAATCTGGAACATCGGCTGGTGCGCGAGCGGATCCTGGAAGGACATCCGCGCATCGACGGGCGCGACACCAAGACCGTCCGTCCAATCAATATTCGTACCGGCGTGCTGGCGCGAACCCACGGTTCGGCATTGTTCACGCGCGGCGAGACCCAGGCGCTGGTGGTCACCACCTTAGGGACCGGGCGCGATGCGCAGATCATCGACGGGCTGATGGGCGAGCGTAAAGAGCCGTTCATGCTGCACTACAATTTCCCTCCCTTCAGCGTCGGCGAGACCGGCATGATGGGCTCGCCGAAGCGGCGCGAAATCGGCCACGGCAACCTGGCCAAGCGCGGCGTCAAGGCGGTCATGCCGGGATCCGAGAAGTTCCCCTATGTGATCCGCGTCGTGTCCGAAATTCTCGAATCGAATGGTTCGAGCTCCATGGCTTCCGTCTGCGGCACCAGCCTTGCGCTGATGGACGCCGGCGTGCCGATCAAGGCGCCGGTGGCCGGAGTGGCGATGGGCCTGGTCAAAGAAGGCGCGCGCTTCAAGGTGTTGACCGACATATTGGGCGACGAGGATCACCTCGGCGACATGGATTTCAAGGTGGCCGGCACCAAAGACGGCATCACCGCGCTGCAGATGGACATCAAGATCACGAGCATCACGCGCGAGATCATGAAGGTGGCACTGGATCAGGCGCGCGACGGCCGATTGCACATCCTGGGCGAGATGAACAAGGTGCTCTCCAAACCTCGCGAGAACATGTCCGAGTGGGCGCCCACCATCATCACCTTGAAGATCGATCCGGAGAAAATCCGCGACGTGATCGGCAAGGGCGGCGCGGTCATCCGGCAGATCACCGAAGAGACCGGCACGTCGATCGACATCGAGAACGACGGTACCGTGAAGATTGCCTCGGTGCAGGGTGCCGCCGGACGCGAAGCACAGCGGCGCATCGAGTTGATCACCGCGGATGTCGAAGTGGGGCGGATCTACGAGGGCAAGGTTGCACGATTGATGGATTTCGGCGCCTTCGTGACCATTCTTCCCGGACGCGATGGCCTGGTGCACATTTCGCAGATCTCCGAAGAGCGCGTCGAGCGCGTGGGCGACAAGCTCAAGGAAGGCGACTTGGTGCGCGTCAAAGTGCTCGAAGTGGATCGGCAGGGGCGGGTGCGTCTATCCATGCGCAACGTGGACGCCGCCTAAGGACTGGCGCGGCCTACCCACTGGCGCGCGCGGCCGCGCCATGAAGTACTGCATCGCGCCGTCGGCGTTCGAGCCCGCGGCTAGCCGTCGCGTACCAAATCAGACGTGACGCGCGGCCGGGGCGGTTCGCCGCCGGCCACCGTCTTGGTGCGCTCGCGAAGCTGCGGCGCCGCCTGCTGCTGGCTCATGAGCTGTTTGAGGCTCTGCTCCAAGTGCGGGCTCACCTGGCCTTGTAGATTGGTGCCGTAGGAGCGAATCACGCTTACCATGAACTCCTGGCTCAGGATGGGCTCAGCCAGATGTTCCTGTTCAGCAATGACCTGCAGTAAAATACTGCGCGAAATGTCGGCATTGTTTTTCTTGTCGACTACGACGAAATCAATCTTCTCGACCACCAGGCGCCTGACATCAGCCAAGGTGATGTAACGGCTCTCAACGGTGTCATACAAACGACGATTCGGATATTTCTTGATCACTCGCGGTTCGCTCATGGGGCTCCTCGCTCGTGTTGGCCGACGCGCCGCCGGAAGATGCCGGTTCGTGCCAGACCACGCTTGAACCTTCCCTTGAAGGTAGGGTACCAGAGCAAAGAATAGCGCAATGCAGCGCCAAGGCAAATCGGCATTTTTATTTATAGTTATTAGACGCTTACGCGCAAATTGAGACGTTTCGGGATGTACCTCAAGTCCCATTGACCGATCGCCCAGCGCCATATTTCAGCAATGTAGGCTGTGCTAAGCGAATCGGGCGGCGCCAATCCGAGCAGCGAAAAGATCGACAGCAGCTGCGGTAGCGGCGAGTCTGCGCGGAGCTGTACGCTGCGGCGCGACTTCGCAAGTTTGCTGTCATCCGGTTCCGTGAGCACCGGAACATGCGCGTAGCTGGGTTGCGGCAGGCCGAGCAGGCGCTGCAAAACGATTTGACGGGGCGTGTTGTCCAGCAGGTCGGCGCCGCGCACGATGTGCGTGACTCCCTGCGCCGCATCGTCGACGACCACGGCGAGCACATAGGCAAATATTTGATCGCGTCGCTTGAGAATGAAGTCGCCGACCGCGGCGGATACCTCCTGGCGGTACACGCCTTGGATGCGATCCTCGAAACTGACATAGCCCGGTTCGATTCGCAGTCGTGTCGCGGCGGGTGTTCCGGCAAGGATAGTGCGACTGCGGCAGGTGCCGGGATAGCGTTGCTCATCTTCCAATTGCAGGCGGCTGCAGGAACACGCGAATGTCAAATTGCGCTCGCGCAGGCTTCGCAGCCCCTCATCGTAATGCTCGCTGCGGTCACGCTGATGAACCACAGGCCCGTCCCATTCGAAGCCGAACATCTCCAGTGCGCGCAGGATTCTTCCGGCCGCGCCTGCGACCTCTCTCGGCCGGTCGAGATCCTCGATGCGCAATAGCCAGCGGCCGCCATGGGCACGGGCGTCGAGATAACTGGCTGCCGCCGTATATAAAGAGCCCAAGTGCAGGTCGCCCGACGGCGTGGGCGCGAACCGGCCTACGTAAGGCGCTGTACTATCGGTACCGGTCGTCGCGGTCGCCGTACTGCTTTTCCCGGCGCTCGCGCCGCTCCTGGGCTTCGACGGACAACGTAGCGACCGGTCGGGCCTCCAAGCGTTTGATGCCTATTTCTTCGCCGGTTTCCAAACAGTAGCCGTAGGAGCCGTCCTCGATGCGTTTCAACGCCTCGTCGATTTTACGGATCAGCTTGCGCTCTCGATCACGCGTGCGCAGTTCGAGGCTGAACTCCTCCTCCTGCGTCGCCCGGTCGTTCGGATCGGGGAAGTTGGCCGCCTCGTCCTTCATATGCAGCACGGTGCGGTCCACTTCCACCATCAGATCGCGCTTCCAGTTTTGCAGTATGCGAGCGAAGTGCTCCAACTGCTCCTTGTTCATGTACTGCTCGCCGCGGCGAGCGATATACGGCTTCACGTTGCGCGGCCCCGCCAGCAAGCTGGCGGAGACGCTGGATTCCTCGCCATCCTCGTCGTTCTGCGGGAGGCGGGGCATCACGAGCGGGCGTGTATCGAACTTGATCGGCGCAGTCTTTTCGGCGGCGGACTTCGGGACTGGATGTGCCGCGGCGGGCGCGGGCTTGTTGATCACAGGCTTTGCGGGCACGGGCTTGAGTTGACTCTTGGCTGCGGGTTTTGCAACGGGTTTCGGTTTCGGTATGGATTTGCTCGGTTTCACTGTTACCTTCGATGTGGCGATGGGCTTTGCTTTCGCTGGCGGCCGTGCCACCTTCTTCGCAGCGGCTGCTTTGGAAGTCGCTTTTTTGGGTGTCGCCTTACCTGGCCGCTTAGCCGCTTTATTCGGTTTCTTCGAGGGCATTTGGGTTTTCCGCCTCCTAACGAAAGAGCGCGCGATTATACCGACGCATTGACGCGTGTACAGAGCGCGCACACAACATATTTTCGTAACTTAAGCCTATGATTGGGAAGCAAAACCCCGGTACCGAGGGGCGGGGCGCACGCGGCCCTTTGGATTGCAGGACCTTACGGCAGGGAAATGGGGCCGGGCTGGGTCCAGCCGGCGGCCCGGTGCTCCGCCACCACGCCGGTGTATATCCCTCCCCGCACGTTGAATTTGGCCGAAAGTCGCATGAATCGCGGTGCCGTCGCGGCGACCAGATCGTGCAGTATTTCGTTGGTTACCGCCTCATGAAACGCGCCGCGACTGCGAAACGACCAGATGTAGAGTTTCAAGGATTTCAGCTCGACGCAGCGCTCGTTGGGCACGTACTCGAGTTTCAGGGTGGCAAAGTCCGGCTGCCCGGTCTTCGGGCAAAGGCAGGTAAATTCGGGAATCACCATGCGAATCGTGTAGTCCCGCTCGGGTGCTGGGTTTGCGAAGGTCTCGAGCGTGGCACTGGGCTGGGTCATGAAGGAATCGGCGGTCGTTCTTCGGGGGTTTACGAATGTGACGATTACTTTACACTACGCGCCAAGCCATGGAAGCCTCGCGCGAAACTCGAAGCTACGCTACACGGCCGGCGGAATTTCAAGGTCACTGAACAATGCGCTTAACGAAACTCAAGATTGCCGGCTTCAAGTCATTTGTCGATCCGACGACCGTGACCTTTCCCAGCAGCTTAACCGGTGTCGTCGGCCCCAATGGCTGCGGCAAGTCCAATATCATCGACGCGGTCCGTTGGGTCATGGGCGAAATCTCCGCCAAGCATCTGCGCGGCGAATCGATGGCGGATGTGATATTCAACGGCTCGTCATCGCGCAAACCCTTGGGTGCCGCCTCGGTCGAATTGGTATTTGACAATTCCGACGGCAAGATCGGCGGGCCCTACGCAAACTACAATGAAGTCGCATTGCGGCGCGCCGTGAGCCGCGACGGCAATTCCGATTATTTCATCAATGGCCTCAAGGTAAGGCGCAAGGATATTACCCAGCTGTTTCTCGGCACGGGCCTGGGGACTCGCAGCTACGCCATCATCGAACAGGGAATGATTTCACGCGTCATCGAGGCGCGCCCGGACGATCTGCGAGCGTTCCTGGAAGAGGCTGCCGGCATCTCGCGCTACAAGGAACGGCGCCGCGAAACCGAGAGCCGTATCGGACATACGCGCGAGAATCTGGACCGGCTCAACGATTTGCGCGAAGAAGTGGAAAAGCAGATTCGCCACCTGCAGCGCCAGGCGGCCACGGCGCGGCGCTATCAAACGCTCAAGGAAGAAGAGCGCAGGCTGCTCGCCGAGGCGCTGGCTCTGCGCTTGCAGAGTCTCGATGTCGAGGCGGGCGTGCGCGATGCTGCCGTCTCGGCCAGCGAAACCGCGATGCAGGGCGTGCTCGCCGATCTGCGCGCCGCCGAGTCGCAGATCGAAAGCGTTCGCGCCGATCAAACTGCAAAAGCCGACCAGCTCAGTGCCATACAGGCCCGCTACTACGAGGCCGGCGCCGAGGTCACGCGGATTGAACAAAGCATCGAGTACGCGCGCGAATTGCGGCAGCGGCAGCGCTCGGATCTGGAACAGGTCGATTC
>Ga0209773_10000316_pt1 | contig 15090 bp, 15 predicted proteins | sample BogFormECP14_OM1_FD_188244 | JGI IMG/M metagenome (GOLD analysis project Ga0209773, IMG submission 188244) | Bog forest soil microbial communities from Calvert Island, British Columbia, Canada - ECP14_OM1 (SPAdes) (version 2) | ecosystem: Environmental > Aquatic > Freshwater > Wetlands > Bog ... | reverse complement strand
CCATCGTCATACTGTCGCGGAATCGACGTTAGGCGCCGGCTCGATGTTACGGGCTTCGGCCGCTCCGATGTAGCGCAGGCCACATTCCGGCGCGCGACAGCGGGAACCGATCGCAATCCCTGACAAGAAACCCTCGGCTCCGCGAGCCGGCTCCTGACTAGAACACGGAACCTTGCCGGGCATCGGTCATGCCAGCCGATCGAGCGCTTACGCGGGCAGTCGGCCGTCAGTTCCTCGAGGAAATCCGTCAGGCGCATATAGCCGCGCTCGCGCCACGGCCGGGCGACGGAATAAGAGCCGTGGCGGTCGCACTTTTCGCATACGACCTCAAGGCGCGGGGAGGCGAGGTCGGACAGGGTCACGGAACCGGATCGGGGCATGGAAGCAGCATAACGCCGCCGGGAACGCATAAAAAAGCCCCGCGACTTACGCCAGCGGGGCTAAGGTGGGCGCGAGATGCTTCGGACCTGCGCGCGGTCAGATAAAGGGCGCCCACGGGCCGTACCACGGGAGCCCCGGGCGGTGCCAACCGGAACCGGCACCGTAACCGTAACCGTAACCGTAACCGTAGCCCCTCGGGCGGTGCCAGCCCAAGCCGCCCGAGCGGCGAACCCGAACCTGCTCAATATTCGAAGCCGCGGTGGGCTTGTCGAGCGAGGGCGCGGAAAGCGTGAACGCAGGAGAGGAAGTCGCAGTCAATGCCATAAGCGCGGCTGCGGCGACCGTTGGCAGTGCAGCCTTATTAACTAAACCTTGGAACATGTGATATCCTCCTTGATTCCATTAGACAATGCACAGTAAAACCGCGCTCGGCTGAACTCGACATGAACAGAAAGAGGCGCCGGGAACCTCGCTCGACAAGGGCGTGTAACTCGACGCACTGGCCCGCACGGAGCCGGAAGAGCAAGCGGCGCAGTTGCCCGCGGCTGGGAATTTCGCGGACGTCCGTAATCGAGTTCGGCGGCGAGCCAGTCAGGAGCGTCCGCAAGGCGTTCTCGAATTTACTGACGTGACGCCCCATATCTTGCGGCACACGGCCGTTACCTGGGCGATGCAGAGCGGGGCGGACCAGTATGAGGCTTCCGACTTCTTCGGAATGACAGTCGAAGTGTTGGAACGTGTCTATGGGCATCATCGCCCGAACCAACACAAGGGGGTCGGTGACGCGCTGACGGGGCGAAACCGAACACGGCCTCCAGGTAAGCCGACCCGCTGAAACTGTGCGGAACGGTTGCTGACGTTTCGCTAAGTAGCTGATTTTATTGGTCGGAGTGAGAGGATTCGAACCTCCGACCCCCTCGTCCCGAACGAGGTGCGCTACCAGACTGCGCTACACTCCGACATTGCGAACGCATGCGTTTCGCATCGGCCTTATAGGGGCGCGCTCCTCGAGGCGCAAGCGTTTGCATCGGCTCGCCTCGTTTTGTCGGCTTGCGCCGGCGCGCCCGGGATGGTTACGTCTCCGACGGGACTTGGTCCGGCGCCGGAAGCCGCGAGAACACAATTGCTTCAGGGGGAAACATGAAAAGGTTCTTCACGGCCTTCGCGATTTTGGCGGCTGTGCTGGCTGGCGCCGCCGGCGCGCGAGCGGACGATCTCAAGATCGCCCTCGTCTACGGCCGAACCGGTCCGCTCGAGGCCTACGCCAAACAGACCGAAACCGGGCTCAGGCTCGGCTTCGAATATGCGACCAAGGGGACGATGGAAATCGACGGCCGCAAGATCGTCATCATAACCAAGGACGATCAGAGCAAGCCCGATCTCGCCAAGACCGCCCTCGCCGAAGCCTACGAGGACGACGGCGCCAACATTGCGATCGGAACCTCCTCGTCGGCCGCAGCGATCGCGATGCTGCCGGTCGCGGAGGAGCACAAGAAAATCCTGATCGTCGAGCCCGCCGTGGCCGATCGGATCACCGGCGACAAATGGAATCGTTATATCTTCCGGACGGCGCGAAATTCCTCGCAGGACGCGATCTCCAACGCGGTCGCGATCGGCGCGCCGGGCGAGCATGTCGCAACGCTGGCGCAGGACTACGCGTTCGGCCGCGACGGCGTCGCCGCCTTCAAACAGGCGCTCGCCAAGACCGGCGCGACCCTCGATGACGAGGAATATGTGCCGACGACCACGTCCGACTTCACGGCGGTCGCGCAGCGCCTGTTCGACGCGCTGAAGGATAAACAGGGGCGCAAGATCATCTGGATCATCTGGGCCGGCGGCGGCGATCCGTTCAAGATCGGCGACCTCGATCCCGGCCGCTACGGTATAGAAATTTCCACCGGCGGCAACATCCTGCCCGCGCTCGCGGCTTACAAGCGCTTTCCCGGATTGCAGGGCGCCACCTACTATTATTACGGGATTCCGAAGAACCCGGTCAACGACTGGCTCGTCGCCGAGCACCAGAAGCGCTTCAACGCGCCGCCGGATTTTTTCACCTGCGGCGGCTTCTCCGCCGCGATGGCCGTCGTCGCCGCGGTCGAAAAGGCCAAGTCGACCGATTCGGAGAAGCTGATCGCCGCGATGGAGGGGATGTCGTTCCAGACGCCCAAGGGCGAAATGATTTTTCGCAAGGAAGACCACCAGGCGCTGCAGTCGATGTACGCCTTCAAGATCAAGGTCGATCCGAACGTCGCCTGGGCGATTCCAGAACTGACGCGCGAACTGAAGATCGGCGACATGGACATTCCGATCCGCAACACTCGATGAAAGTCGGAGGCGTCGTTGATTATTTTATTATCCTATACGAGGGGGCTCTTTGACGCCATCAGACGCGGATTTGCTTGCCGCCGCAATTCCCTGCTCAGTCCCTGCTCGCGCAAATAATTCCCTGCTCGAGCAAAATAATTCCCTGCTCGCTCGCGTAGGGAATTCTCTCGCAAAAGGCTGAATCCACAGATGTTTTCGATACGGATTTCGCGAAAAGGCGCCGATTCCGCGAAATTCCCTGCTTTTTTCCCTGCGACCAGGGAATTCGGCACGCCAGGGGTCGTGAATTAGTCGGCGGCGGTAAGCCGCCCAGGGGCCGATCGTCGAGGAACGGGCACGCTCAAAAAATCACGCATAAGACTCGCGACCGCGATGCGCGTCTCGGGGACCAGCACGACGTTCCCGAAGTCAAACGGCATCGTAGACGTCGTCCTCGGGATTGTCCCAGACGGCTTGAAAGGCGGGGACGCTCGCCTCGGCCCCCTGACGCGTCAACGCGCGTTCGCGCTCGCGGGCCGCGACAAAGTCGACGAAGTCTTCGACTTCCTCGATCCGTGACACAGGCAACGCCTGTATCTTCTTCCACAGCGACTGTGCGTCTTGCATGATGTCTCGACCCCAATCGTCGCGAGGCTCGGTCGCAAACGGCATTCCAGCCTCGGTTGACTCCGCAACGCTACAGGATGCATGGCTTCCCTCACAAGCCACCCATCGAGGAAGGGGCGCTGCGTCGCGGGGGGGGCGATGGTCCTATGACGGAAGTCGGCTGGTCCCAAAAGCCAATGAGCGCAGCGTCGACCCCCTCGCTCGAAACCCGGGACCTGACGATCCGTTTCGGCGGCCACGTCGCGGTCGATTCGGTTTCCTGCGCGTTCCACCCTGGCGAGTTGACCGCCATCGTCGGCCCGAACGGCGCGGGTAAGACCACCTACTTCAATCTGATGTCGGGGCAATTGCGCGCGACCAGCGGCGCCGTTCTCGTGCGCGGCGCCGACGTCACGCGCCTCGGCGCGCCGCAACGCGCGCGGCTCGGGCTCGGCCGTGCGTTCCAACTGACCAACCTGTTTCCCGGCCTCAGCGTGATCGAGAACGTCAGGCTTGCGACGCAGGCGCGCGCCGGCGTTCACTACGAGATGACGCGGCCGTGGATGGCGCGCCGCGATCTCATCGAGCGCGCCGAGGGCGTGCTCGTCGAAGTCGGCCTCGGCGCGCGGTCGATGCAGCGCGTCGCCTCGCTCTCGCACGGCGACCAGCGCAAACTCGAGGTCGCGATGATGATGGCGCTCGAGCCGGAAATCCTGATGTTCGACGAGCCGACCGCCGGCATGAGCGTCGACGAGGTTCCCGTCCTGCTCGACCTGATCGCGCGCCTCAAGCAGGACCCCTCGAAGACAATCCTGCTGGTCGAACACAAGATGGACGTCGTGCGCTCGCTCGCCGATCGCATCATCGTGTTGCACAATGGACGCCTCGCGGCGGACGGCGATCCCGCCGAAGTGATTGCCTCGCCGATCGTGCAAGAGGCGTATCTCGGAATTTCCAAGGGAGCGGCGGCGTGAGCGAGCGGCTCGTCCTGCAGGGCGTCCACACCCATATCGGGCGCTACCACATTTTGCAGGGGGTCGATTTCGACGCGCCGGCGGGCCGGACGACGATGCTGCTGGGCCGCAACGGCGCCGGCAAGACGACCTGCCTGCGCACGATCATGGGCCTCTGGCGCGCCTCGGGGGGCGCCATCAATCTCGGCGATGCCGCGATAACGGCGCTGCCCGCCAGTGCGGTGGCGCGAGCCGGGGTCGCCTATGTCCCGGAGACGATGGCGGTGTTCTCAGATCTCAGCGTCAAGGAAAATCTGCTGTTGGCAGCGCGCGAGGGCCCGCTCGACGACAGCCGCCTGCAATGGATCTTCGGGTTTTTCCCCGCATTAAAGAAATTCTGGCTTTCGCGCGCGGGCTCGCTGTCGGGCGGACAGAAACAGATGGTCTCGATCGCGCGCGCCCTCGTCGAACCGCGCCGGCTGCTCTTGATCGACGAGCCGACGAAAGGCCTCGCGCCGGCGATCATCGGCGGGCTGATCGAATGCTTGAGGGAAATCAAGCGGAGCGGCGTTACCATATTGCTCGTCGAACAGAATTTCCGTGTGGCGCGCGAGCTCGGCGACCTCGTGCGCGTGATGGACAACGGCCGCATCGTTCACGCCGGCGCGATGGCCGACCTCGCGGCCGACGAAGGTTTGCAGGGCCGGCTACTCGGCCTCTCCCTGGATTCGCACCAATGAGCGCGACCGACGTCGGCGCGGCCCTACCGAGGGCGAGAGCTGAATTGCTGCCGGCGTTGACGCCGCTGATCGTCGCTGCGATCGCCGCGCCCCTCATCGGCTCCTGGTCGACGTTCGCGACGCTGACGCTCGCCGGCCTCGCAATGGGCATGATGATCTTCACGATGGCCTCCGGCCTGACGCTCGCCTTCGGCATGATGGACGTGCTCAATTTCGGCCACGGCGCCTTCATTTCGCTGGGCGCATACGTCGCGACGCTCGCATTTCTGCCGCTCGCGGCGTGGTCGCAGGCCAATTCGCTGGCGCTGAATCTCGGCGTCTTCGGGCTCGCGCTGGTAGCGGCGGTCGTCGTCTGCGGCGCATTCGGTTATGTCTTCGAGCGTGTGCTGATCGTTCCCGTCTACGGCCAGCACCTCAAACAGATCCTGGTGACGATCGGCGGCTCGATCGTCGCGGAGCAATTGCTGTATGCGCTGTTCGGGCCGGAACAGATTCCGATCTCCCCGCCTGCGACCTTCCGCGGTTCGTTCGTGCTCGGCGACGCCGCGATCGAGAAATACCGCGTCGTCGCGTTCGTCGTCGGTCTGGGCGTCTTTCTCGCGCAGATGGTCGTGCTCAACCGCACCAGGATCGGGCTCCTGATCCGCGCGGGCGTCGAGAACCGCGAAATGGTCGAGGCGCTGGGCTATCGCATCGACCGGCTGTTCGTCGGCGTGTTCATGGCGGGCTCGGCGTTGGCGGGGCTCGGGGGCGTGCTGTGGGCGCTGTATCGAGGCCAGGTTCAGGCCTCGATGGGCGGCGAACTGCTGGTGCTCTGCTTCATCGTCATCATCATCGGCGGCCTCGGCTCGGTCGGCGGCTGTTTCACCGGCGCGATCCTGGTCGCGCTGATCGCCAATTACGCCGGATTCCTCGCGCCCAAGCTCGCGCTCGTCTCCAACATTCTGCTCATGGTCGTCGTGCTGCTCTGGCGCCCGCGCGGCCTCTACCCCGTGACCGGGCGATGATGATCCTGTCGGGCGACGCGCCGCGCGGCTGGGCGCTTCGCGCCCTGCTGATCCTGGTCGTCGCGGCTCTCGCGATGGCGCCCTTTCTGTTTCCGGGAGCGAAGGCGCTCAACGTCGCCGAAAAAATCTGCGTCATGGCGCTGCTCGCCGCGTCCTACGATCTCTTGCTCGGCTATGCCGGGATCGTTTCCTTCGCGCATGTGATGTTCTTCGGCATCGGCTCCTATGGCGTCGCGCTGACGCTCTATGGAATTGGCCCCGGTTGGGGCGCGCTCGCGCTCGGCGCCGCGGGCGGGCTCGTCTTCGCGATGGCGCTCGCGCTGGCGATCGGGCTGTTCTCATTGCGCGTGCAGTCGATATTCTTCGCGATGGTCACGCTCGCCGTCGCTTACGCCTTCAACGTTCTGGCGTCGCAGCTCTCGGACGTGACGGGGGGCGAAGACGGGCGATCGTTCCAGGTTCCGCCCATACTGCGGCCCGGCTTCAGGCTGGGCGAACTCGCGGGCGTCGCGATCAACGGCCGCATGCTGTGCTACTATCTCGTCTTCGCGCTCTGCGTGCTTGTGTTTCTGGCGTTGCTGCGCGTGGTCAATTCGCCGTTCGGGCGCGTCTTGCAGGCGATCCGCGAGAACCCGTTTCGCGCCGAGGCGTTGGGCTACCGCATCGTTTTCCATCGCACGCTCGCGACCTGCCTTTCGGCGGCGGGCGCGGCGGCGGCGGGGGCGCTCAATGCGCTCTGGCTGCGCTACGTCGGGCCCGACACGGCGCTGAGCTTCTCGATCCAGATCGACGTGCTCGTCATCGTCGTGATCGGCGGGATGGGCTCGCTATACGGGTCGATTCTCGGGGCCGCGCTGTTCGTGATCGCGGAAAACTATCTGCAGGCGCTGATCGGTCGCCTCTCGACCGGCGCGGCGGACTTGCATCTGCCGCTGCTGCCGAGCCTGCTTCACCCCGACCGCTGGCTGCTCTGGCTCGGCGTCATGTTCATCCTGGCGGTCTATTTCGCGCCGACCGGGATCGTGGGGAAATTGCGCGGACGGGCCGAGCAGACGTGAGAGGGCTCGCCGCCGCGGCATGGCCTGCAAGCTACTGAGGCGCAAGCGCCTCAGCCGCCGAGTTCGCCCAGCGCCTCGTCGAGGAGGGCCAGCGCCGCGTCGAATTCGTCGAGTGGGATCGTCAGCGGCGGACACAGCGTGACGACCCTGCCGCCGCCGAGCTTGAAGCTGAGGCCCTTGGCGAGGCAGCGATAGAGCAGGCGATCGGCGAAGCCGCTCGGATCGTGGCCGCCGATCTCGACGCCGAAATAGCAGCCGAGGCCTCGCACGTCGTGAATGGTGGGATGGCGCGCCTTCATTTGGCACAACCGTTCGAGGCCGCGCGCTCCCAGCTCCCGCGCACGGGCGATGAGCCCCTGTTCCTCGATGACGTCGAGCGTCGCCAGCGCGGCGGCGCAGGCAACAGGGCTCTTTTCGTGCGTATAATGGCCGAGCGCGGCTTCCGGCGCGCAGTCGAGCCTTCGCGCGGCAAGGATCGCGGCGAGCGGCATGATCCCGCCGCCGAGGCCCTTGCCGATCACCAGAATGTCGGGCGTGGCGCCCAGTTGCTCGCAGGCGTAGAGCGTGCCGGTGCGGCCGAGGCAACTCGGTATTTCGTCGAAAATCAGCAGCGCCCCATGGTGGGAGCAAGAGGCGCGCACTTGCGGCCAGAAGTCGGGCGGCGGTGATTGGACCGTGGTCCAGCGCATCGGTTCGGCGATCAACGCGCCGACGTCGCCCTGCACGCCGAGCACGTAGTCGATGTAGTCGGCGAAGCGTTCGAACGGACGATCTTCGCCGAAGAAACGGCGCGCGAGCTCCAGCGGCGGCAAGTGTTCAGCGCCCGGCGCCATCGGGCCGAGCCCGCGCCGGAACAGAGCCTCGCCGCCAACGCCGATCGTGTCGAGGTTGGCGCCGTGGAACGAGTCCCACAGTGACAGCGTCTTGTGGCGCCCAGTCGCGTAGCGCGCCAGTTTGAGCGCCATGCCGATCGCCGCGGCGCCGCTCGGCGCGAACAGAACCTTGTCGAGCCCGGCGGGCGCGGTTTCGACGAGACGGCGCGCTAGTGCGGTCGCGGTCGCGTTGGCGTAGCGGCGCGGGCAGAACGGCAGGGTCTCCATTTCGCGCCGGATCGCGGCGACGACTTTCGGATGGCCGTGGCCGAGCTGATGCACGCTGTTGCCGTGGAAATCGAAGATGCGCCGCCCGTCGATGTCGATCAGAGCTGCGCCCTCGGCCCGCACGATCTGCGTCAGGCACGGCGTCGACAGCGACTGACGCAAGAAATAGCGCTCATCCTCATCGAGAGCGTCGCGCGCCCGCTCGCTCGAGGACTCCCGCCAAGCGGCGCGCGATGGCGAGACGTTGACGTCGCCTTCGCTGAGCGGCACGGCGGGATTTTTCATGTCACTCGGGTCCGCGCTGAAAATGGGGGCCGCGGTCATCGACGGCGACCCTTGCCTTGCCGCTGCACGGAGTTCATCGCGTGTCTCCTCGGGCGGCTGTCGCGGGCGAGCCGCAACAGAAGGGTTTTGGTTCACGTACCGCCAGCATCGGGATGGCACGTTACGGGCAGGATCGAACGCAATCAAGAAAGGCGCGCAAGCGCCGGGCGGGGACTGTGCCGCGGTCAGCCCCGAAGGTGCGTGTTCAGTCGCCATTCGAGGCGTCGGCTATAAGCCGACATCAAGAAGCAGCAGACAAAGAACACCACCGCGGCGAAAACGTAACCTTCGTTCGCCAAGCCCAGCCAGGCAGGATCCTTTAAGGCCTGGTGCACTACGCCGAGAAGATCGGACAGCCCGATAATGGTGACGAGGGTTACGTCCTTGAACAGATCGACGACCGTATTGACGATGCCCGGCAGCGCAATCCGGAAAGCTTGCGGCAGGACCACTAACGCTTGCAGCTGCCACCAGCGCATGCCGAGCGAGGCGGCGGCCTCTTCCTGACCCGATGGCACGCCCTGCAGCCCACCGCGGATCACCTCGGCCATATAGGCTGAGTTGAACAGGATCAGGGCTATCATCGCCCGCAGGAGGCGGTCGGCGCTGACGCCATTCGGCAGGAGCAGGGGAACGATCACGGCGGACATGAAAAGAACCGTGAGAAGCGGCACACCGCGCCACAATTCGATGAAGCCGATGGACAGCCCGCGCATCACCGCAAGGCCGGAGCGCCGGCCGAGCGCGAGCGCGATGCCCAGCGGGATAGCGCCGGCCACCGTCACGAAGGAGATCAGCACGTCGAGCATGAGCCCGCCCCAGCGGCTCGTGTCCACATACTCGAGCCCGAATACGCCGCCGAGCAGCAGGCTGCCGACGATCACGGGGCAGGCCGTCAGCAGCAGAGCGAGCCAGAGGCCGCGGTGGCGGACCGGACGTTCACGCAGGACCGGCCAGGCAAATCCGATCAGGACGCCGAGCGCCACGCCGACGCGCCAACGCTGATCGGATGGATAGCTGCCGACAAAGAAGAGCGGCAGGCGTGTCTTGATGAACGTCCAGCAGGCGCCGTCCGAGACGCATGCCGCGCGGCTCGTGCCGGAGACAGTCGCATCAAGAACCGCCCACCGAAAAAGCCCCGTCCCGACATAGGCGATCAGAGCGACCACGGTGATCGTCAATGCGGTGTTGAACGGCGAGCTGAAGAGATTCTTGCGAGCCCACCCGGCGGCACGGCGGATACGCCGAGCGTGTTGGCGCGGAGGGAGCCCGGACATCGGCGAAACTCGGCGATCGGCGGTCATGCCGAGCTCGCGCCCCACCGCACTCATCGCAACACCAGGGCGACGCGCCGGTTGTACCAATTCATGAAGGCCGACGTGCTCAGGCTGATGAGGAGAAAGATCGCCATCAGGATCGAGATCGTCTCGAGTTCCCGTCCCGTCTGGTTCAGCACGGTTCCGGCAAAGATCGAGAACAGCTCGGGATAAGCGATGGCCGCCCCGAGCGAGCTGCTCTTGATGAGGTTGAGATACTGGCTGGTCATCGGCGGAACCATGACCCGAAGCGCCTGCGGCAGGACGACCAGGCGCAGGATCTGTCCCGGCTCGAGGCCCAGGCTCAACGCCGCCTCCCGCTGGCCTTTGTGCACCGACACGATGGCGGCGCGGACGATCTCGGCGATGAACGCCGAGCTGTAGATGCTCAAGCCGGCCCACAGCGCCACGAGCTCCGGCGGGATCTGGACGCCGCCGGCGATATTGAAGCCCCGCAGTGTCGGGTAGTCGACCTTGTCGATGCTGGCGACGAACGCGATCAGAAACAGGAGCGGAACGACCAGCGACCTGCTTTGAAGCCGCCTGTTCCGCCAGGTCACCCGCCACAGGAGGGGCGACACTGCCAGGGATGCCAGGCCCAACACCCCTAACGTTGCCGTAAAGCTATCGAAAACGACGCTCGGCAGAAACAGGCCACGGATGTTGAGAAGCGCCCCTCCCGGCAGCGCGATGCTTTGCCGCAGCGGCGGCATCGCCTGTAGAACACCGATGTACCAGAAGGCGATCTGGACCAGCTGCGGGATGTTGCGAACCAGCTCGATGAAGGCGAGCGCGACGTTGCGCACCAGCCAATTGTCCGAGAGCCGCATAACTCCGACCAGCAAGCCGAGAAGTGTGGCGGCGACGATCCCGGCGGCGGAGACGAGAAGCGTGTTGAGCGCACAGACGAGTAGGGCCCGGGTGTAGGTGTCACCAACGCGCCAGTCGATGAGATGGAACGGGATATCGAAATTGGCGGCGCCGGTCAGGAAGGCGAAGCTGAAGTTCATGTGGCGAAGTGCGAGGTTGCCCGCCACATTGACCCAAAGCTGCCAGCCGACCGCCGCCAGCGCGAGCAACAGCAGCCATTGTGCTATGCGCGCGCGTGACGACGGCCGCCTGACCATATCCGGGCGATCAGTGCCACGTCGCCAGGGTCTGCAGCCCGCCCTTGTCGGACAGATTGTTCATGCCGCGCGGCAGGCCCAGTCCTTTGGAACCGAAAGTGGCGTCATAAACTTCGGCATAGCTGCCGATATCCTCGAGGATGCGCTTGGACCATTCGTTGTCGACGCCAAGCAGCTTGCCGAAGTCGCCTTCGAGGCCGAAGAAGCGGCGCACATCCGGGTCGGTGGGGTTCTTGCTCATCTCGGCGGCATTGGCCTTGGTCAGGCCCAGCACTTCCGCCTCCAGCATCGAGTAGTGCACCCATTTCACCAGACGGGTCCAGGCTTCGTCGCCCTGGCGGGTGAGCGGTCCGATCGGCTGCAGGCCGCCGATTGTTTCCGGCATGAACATCCAATCGTCTGGCTTCTTCATCGAGGAGCGCGCGGCCGCGACCGAGCCGCCATCGTCGGTATAGCCGTCGCAGCGCCCGGCGTCGGCGGCTGCGAAGGCCTCTTCCGGCTTGTCGAACAGCAGCGTCTTGATCTGGAGCTTGTTGGCGCGGTTATAGTCGGCGATGTTCGTTTCGAGCGTCGTGCCAGTGAGCACGCAGATCGTGGCGCCGGTCAACTCCTTGAGGTGGGCCACGCCGAGGGCCTTCCGCACCATGAATGTCTGGCCGGTGTAGAAATTCACGGCGGGTTCGTCGAGGCCGAGCGACGTGTTGCGGGTAAAACTTTGTTCGGAATCGCGGATGAGCACGTCGATCTCGCCCGACTTGAGGACCGAGAAGCGCTCCTTCGACGTGAGGCCGATGAACTTGACCTTGGTCGGAGACCCGACGACCGCATCGGCGATGGCCCGGCACAGGGAAACGTCGAGACCCTGCCACTCGCCGGAACTGTCCTGGAAGGCATAGCCGGGAATGCCGGTATCGATGCCGCAGATGAGCTGGCCGCGCTTCTTCACGGCATCGAGCGTTGGGCTGTTCACCTGAGCCTGTGCCGCGTTGAATCCTATAGCGGCGGGCGCGATGGCCAAGAAGGCCGCAAGCGCGATCCTGTTGATGAGTTTCATTGACTCCTCCCTCCATTGTTGACTTACGCAGACCGTTTTCGGCTAACCGAGACCGCGGACGTTGGCTCGGCAGGCCAGCTATCACGCCACGTTCGCGACAAGCATGTCGTAATCGACAGGAGTCGCATGCCATCCGTTTGCGCGCTTGGCCCAGAATGTCTCGCGGAGCTTCGCCGAGATCGGCCCGGGGCGATCGTTGCCCAGGATGCGGCCATCGATGCGCGAGCCGGGCATGATGCCGCCCGCCGTCGTCGCCGCGAAGATCTCGTCAGCACCGCGGGCTTCGGCGGCCGACACTCGACGAACCTCGTGAGGGTAGCCGAGCTCCTGGCAGAGTTCGATGACCGATTTCCGCGTGATGCCCTCGAGCACGCCGGCATCCGGCGTCACGACCATCCCGTCGATCACGATGAAGATATTAAAGCCGGGCCCCTCGGTAACGTTGCCATCGCTGTCGAGCAGGATGGCAAAGTCGGCGCCGCGGTCGTGGGCCTCGAACTGCCCCCTTGTCAAATCGGCCCAATGGAAGTTCTTCGCGGTCGGGTCGACCGAGCTCGGCGGGATACGGAGTGTCTCGGCGATGATAAACTGAGCGCCGCGGGCCTGCACCTCCGGACTCATCACCCAGATCCAGGGAATGGCAAAAGCCGCGATGTAGTTGCGGGCGTTGATAGGGTGATAGGCGACGCCGGGGGCCGGACGTCCACGCAGGCAGTCCATCGCGACATAGGCGTTGCGCAGGCCGCTCAGGGCCACGCAGCGGTGGAGAACAGCCTTGATGTCGTCGTCGCTTTCCTTCGGGTTGAAGCGGAATTTCTGCATCGACGCACGGAAACGCCGGATATGGTCGTCGAGACGAAAGAAGTTTCCGTCCCATACGCCGACGACGTCGTAGGTGACATCGGAGCGGCGGTATCCCCAATCGGTGATCGGGATCGCCGCCTCGCCGATCGGCATGTAACGGCCGTCAATGTAGGCTGTCCCCGCCGCAAAAGCTGACCGCGTCACGCCACACCTCGAGCTGCTGAGGCACATCCTGCATCATGATCTCGCGCCATGCAAGTTTGGCGCCTCGTTCGTTTGCGGGCACTTGGCGGCTATTTCGCGCCGGCGGGGATTGCCGGGGGCCGCCGGGGCAATGTCGCGGGGGACCGCCGTCGGCGTCATCGTGAGCGGCGCGCAGTCGGACCCTCATTGGAGCGCCGCTGAGGAACCGGCGCAGCTTTGAACTCGCCCGAGGCGGGCATGGGCCGCCAAATTCTGGTAGCGTGGCGACCATGTGACAACCCTCAGGATACATGGCGTCGAGAGCGCTCGTGGCGTTCGGGGCTTCCTGGACGCCGCGTGACCTCCGGCGGGAAGGGGCTCTCGCGCCTCACCCGAAGCTACGCCTCGGCATGGGCGGCGGAGGATAGCGCCCGAGCTTGGAATTCCAGTAGGCCCAGGAGCGTGGATCGATGATTCCCGGCGGCGCCCGGTCGAGCGCCTCGCGCAGATCATCGTCGCTCAGATAGGCGCGTAATATTTTCATGTCCTCATGGGTCGCGCGTGCGAACGCGTAGGCGGCGAAGCGGGACACGTCGGACAACGCCTCGTCCGGCTCTTCGAACCACACCAGGCGGCGCGCCAGGGCTTCCGTCTCCGGCGTCAGCGGGATCGGCTTCATTCGGAGTCACCGGAATGGCGCGCCGCAGTGCCTGTTGCGCTCGGGATCGCCGGCAGTCGATCGAGATCGACGGCCCGGGAAGCTTTGGCGAGCCGATCCCTGACGGATTTGGGCAGGCGGCGAAGGTTGCCGTCGCCAAAGTATGACAAGGCCTTCAACGTGCTCTGCGGATTGAATTGTTCGCCACGGATGGCCTTTGCGGCGGCAAGCGCTGTAGCCAAGTCGATTCTCCGATCCTTCAACAGGGCATCGATGTCGAGATAATCCTTCGCCTCCGCGCGCACTTGCACCACCGCGGCCTTCGTGCCCGCAATGTCGAGCAGGGATGCGACCCGCAGATTGTTGTCCCGCGCGATCAGCGGCGGCAGCAGACGCGGCATCCGAGGCACGCCGAAAAAGGAAAGCTTGACGGCTCCGCCGCGATCGACCGAGCAACTCAATGTATTGGGCTCGACTTGCGTGATCACGGCGTCGGCGAGGAATTCTACGGCCGAAACGAGCTCCATCGGATCGAATGGCCTTTCGCCGAAGAAGTCGAAGTCCAGTGATTGCCTATGTCCCAGCTGAAGCGCCAGCGCCGTGCCGCCATACAAGACGAATGCGCTGGGAATGGCGACGAGTTCGCCCCAGAGCCGTCGCTGCGGGGTGGGCAGAACGTCGAGGCGCGGGACGAAATGGGAGGGCAATGCCGACTCGTGATTCCAACTCGTCGCCTATCACGCCTCTCGCAGATCCGAAATTCGAATTCCAAACTCGCGGGCGCGGCCACGTGCGTGCCTCCGGGCCTCCTGTCGTTCGAAATCGACGCGCGATCTTTCGACACACATTTATCCGTTGATTTTTCGCGATATCGCTTTCTGGAAAAACGAACGCATGGTACGGTCTTCGGATAGGCCCGCTTTCTATCCGCTGGTCGCCGGAGCCGATACATGAGCACAAAGGACGAAGGTGAAATTGCACAGTCAGACCGCGGGCAGCTGCGCGCCCTCGCTCAGAAGCGGCGAGCTGCGAAAGCGGAACGGCGCGAGGTCATGTTCGAACTCGTCGTTGCCGGCTATGAACGCGAGCTGATCGCACAGAAACTGGGCGTGAGCCTCGCGGCCGCGCGCTGGGAAGTCGACAATGCGGTCGACCATTGCCGGCTCGACGCGCCCGATCGCTACGTGCGGCTGCAAGTGACAAGGCTGACGAAGGCGTTGCGCGTGGTCGATGGCGCCCTCGCGCTGTGCGATCTCAAAGCGGCCAGCCCCTGGTGAAGGCCCTCGGCATGCTCGATCGCTACCACGGGCTGGCGGCTGCCGGCGCGACGAACGGCCGGGCGGTCGAACCGCGCCGCCTTTCCCGCGCCGTCGCGCCGCTGGCGCTGACCCATGCGGCGCCGGGTTTGAGCTGTCTCGAGTCGAGGTTCAGAAAGTCGCTGAGGGGAAATTTTCGTGGCTGCAACCCATTGAACT
>Ga0209773_10000314_pt1 | contig 15116 bp, 13 predicted proteins | sample BogFormECP14_OM1_FD_188244 | JGI IMG/M metagenome (GOLD analysis project Ga0209773, IMG submission 188244) | Bog forest soil microbial communities from Calvert Island, British Columbia, Canada - ECP14_OM1 (SPAdes) (version 2) | ecosystem: Environmental > Aquatic > Freshwater > Wetlands > Bog ... | reverse complement strand
CATGAAATCGCTTTCGTCCAACTAAAAAGCAAAGGCCCCCGAAACCTCGGGGGGCCTTTGTCGTTAAGCGTGAAAACTAACTTTAGGGTTTCGTCGGATCAGGTGCGTCGCCCGGCTTCACATCCTGAGGAACCGCCGTACTCGCCGCAACCCCCGCGCCGTAGCGCGTCAGGTAAGGCATAAACGGCGTGACCTCGAAGGGCATCTTCTCGCGTTCCGCCACCGTGCCCACCGGCTTGCTCTTGATCAATTCGAGCTTGTCGTTCCATGGATCGATCTTCACGCGTCCGCCCAGGGGCAGCGCCGCGATCTTCTGCGGATTCTGTTTCGGGTCAACCGCAATGGTTGACTTCAGATCGTTAATCTGCGGTACACGGTTGCCCAAGTGGCCGCTAATCAGGTTGGGAATTTCCTTCTGGCGGGTGTCCAGCGCTTGCAGGAACAGCCCAGCGTTGCCCAGCTGATTTTTGTACGGCGAATTGTTCAGGATCTGGATGGCCTTCGCGTTTGCGGCGGCTTCCTCTTCTGGTGTACGCGCAAATCCAAAGTGGCGGAAGGTGTCCTTGTCGTCGACCAGCAACTGGTCGAAGAAGGCGTATTGCGAGTCGAGTCTGTGACCGAGCACAACGTGGCTCAGCTCATGCGCCAACATCGTGGCCAGGCTGGCCTCATCCGGCAGTACGTCGATCAAACCACGACTCAAGACGATCGTGTGGCCGAGTGTGAACGATTCGAGCGTAGAAACCATCAGCACCCGGCAGCGAACCTCGGGATCGAGGTCGATGTTGTTGGTGACTTCCAGGTTGTTCACGACGGTATCCAAAACCTTGTCCACTTCGCCCTTCGGTGCCATCAGGCCAATGCGTTCCAGACGATCGGAGATGTTGTCTTCGGCCTGGCGATCCCAGGAGCGCTGCGCCTGAATCGGGGAAAGGTCATTGGAGCTCTTGGTATCGTCGCTGACAGGGGTTTCCACCAGGATCTTGCTCAATTCCTCTTCCTTCGAGGAGTTGCTCAGGTTGTATCCCCAAAGCCGCGTCTGCGCCTTGAAGTCCAGCTTCTTGCTCAGCGCGTAGTGCAGGTCTTTCTCTTCGCTGTAGACGAAAGTCGGCAGCCACAGGCCGGGCTGCACGTTCGTGCGCCAGCTATCAAAGTGGAAGTACCAACTGGAGTGTCCGTTGCCGCTGTAGGCTCCGTTGAAGCGCACGATGTGGAAATCCTGATCCTCCACCCAGATGCGGCCTAGGAAGCGTCCGCGGTTGTTCTTTTCCGCCGGCGTCACGTCGAACACCAGGCAGCGCACTTCGCCAAGGAATTCGCGGCGAACGTAGTCGAACTTATAGTGCTGCTTGTCGAATCCAGTCGTGTCGATGAAAATCATCTGCAGGAAACCGTCGGGCAGGTACTGCATCGCAAAACTGAAGAAGTTTCCGATCGAGCCGACAACCTTTTTACCTTTGCTCGAAACATCGTTCAAAGGCACTAAGCTGACGCCCTTCTGGAAATTGGCACGGCCCAGAAAATACTTGTCGCCGGCCGGGACTTCGCCGAGATCCTTGTCACCTTTGAGATTCTGGATGTACGTCTCCACCAGAGGCTGGTAGTTGCGCATCTGGCCGTACAGATGTTGCTCGTTGCTTATGATGCGGTCCACCGCCTGATCCATCGTCCGCGGCTGATCGGCCGGCGGTGCGGAAGGCGTGTCCCCGGCCATCAGCGGCATGCTCGCGCACGCCCCCAGCAGCAGCACCAGGATATTCTTCGACAACGTTCGCATAATCATTCTCCCTCAGTAAGCCAGCCGGAATTGGATTCGCACGCGGGCTGGAAAATCCACCGGTTCGTTGTGGAGTTTTGCCGGCTTGAACTTGATTTGTTCTGCGGCGTGCACTGCCGATTCATCCAGGCCGTGCCCAAGGCCGCTCACTATCTTGTTGATCTGAATGGTACCGTTTGCCTTAAAAACCAAGTCGATCACCACATCGCCCTCGATCTTGAGGGTACGCCCTTCCGCCGTGTACTCCGGCTTGGGCTTGTCCAAAATCTCCGGGTTTGTGTCGGCCGGCCCGGATGGGCCGGTCTTTTTCTTTGGCGTATCTGTGGAAGTATCGAGGGCGCCAAATCCGCCTGTGGCAACCGTCCCTTGCGGCTTTCCACTGCCGGACGGAGGAACCGCCGTGCCGTTGCCAAAGCCCGTGCTGCCCGTCGTGCCGCGGATTCCATTCTTGCCGCCCGTTCCGTTGCCGTAACCCTCTCCGCCAGGCAGTGCGGGTGAGCCCAGGCGATTTACGTTCGTTGGACGGTTCGGATCGCCTTTGCCAGCTAGTCCATTCGGATCGCCAAAGCCGCCCGTCTGTACTTTCTCAGGCGGAGCGTTTACCGTGGCTGGCGCCGCACTCCCCGTCATATTGTTCATTTTCACGTCTTCTTTCGGACGCTTCGGGCCGTTTTCTTTTATGTCCACCTTGGTGTCTTCAAACACCGGTTTCACGTCGAGGGGCTTCACTTCCGGCTTTTCGATCTTTGGCACGACAACTTTCGGGGTAGCCAGATTTGCGAAAATGTGCGGCTGCTGCGGATTGAGCTTCGGAGGCTCGATCGGCTCTGGGGGCTTCACTTCTGCCTTCGGTGCCGGAGTCTTTACCTTGGGCGGCGGAGGTGGCGTCGGTGCCACGGGAATCTCCGTGGGCGGCGCGGCCAGAGGTGTGCTCGTATAAAAGTGCAACGCCGTCTTCATTCCTTCCGGATAAAGCAACGGTACCAGGATGAAAAATACAAGGATCGAAACCTGCAGAGCTGCGCTGGCCCCTACCTTCATCCAATTCGTTTTCTGTTCCGGCAGCAGCGCAAGACGGGCGGGTATGGGTTTGCTACCGATCTGTCGCTTCCAGGCGGCTTCCGTGCCCGTACTGCGTCCCCGTTGTGCGTCGAATCCGACGCCGAGTGATGTTTTACGTGGTGGATCTGCGATCATTGTGGTCATCCGCGTTGCCGCCTCATGCGAGAGTCCGTCCCGGAAACCTGATTCCGGGGAATCACGTTCCTCCAAATTCGAAAGGTCTTAGGTGCCAGTACGAGCGTACTGACTTGAAACAGACCTCCGAATAGGACTTTCGTACTAAAGACGCGTACTCGCTAATGACATTGCGAGTGCACACTTTGAGGACGAATCGGTTACCGGAGTAAACCCGCCGAGGCGAATTTCGTTGCGGGACGGGGGCGCAACACTTCATAGGATACCGCATCTCTGGATGGAGAGGCTCGCGGATTTATGCACCGGTTTCCTCCAGGGGGGTACGTGCTTAGATGCAGGCAGCGCTGAAGACGTTGGTTGCGCGCTAGACCCCGCAAGAGATAGAAATAGGAGAGTTAAGGGTTCTACGCTAAGGAAATTGCGTGCCGAACAACTCCACCCACAACCCTGCCGTGGCTGCGCTCGTTCTTCTACGGCAACTGGAGTTACGCCTGGATTCGTTGTTTTCGGGGTCCAAGGCCTCCCTGTGGAAATTGACCCGCTCCCAATTCGGGGCTTCTGTTGAAAGGAGTGTCGCCCGACGCTTCTCCGAGGGTCCTGTAAGCCAGGCAAATGTCCAGGAATACGTGGAAACCCTACACGTGGACGATCTGGTGCTCGCCGCCGCTTGCATCGAGGGCTCGGAAGCCGCCTGGGAGCACTTCGTGGCCACTTATCGAGGCCATCTCCGTGCCGCCGCAGGCTCCCTCACCAAGGGCGGTAGGTCTGGCACGGACGCTCAGGAGCTTGCCGATTCAATTTTTGCGGAACTCTATGGCCTGGTAGGCGGCAAGCGCGGCGAGGCTTCTCTGTTCCGTTATTTCCACGGCCGCAGTTCGCTGAAAACCTGGTTGCGCACCGTTCTTGCGCAACGCCACATTGACCACATCCGGCAAAGCCGCCGTTGGGAATCCATTGAACCGGAAAACGATGGAGAACAGAAATTATTCCCGGAACAGATCGTCTCGACTCCTCCTCTCGATCCACATCGAAACAAATATCTGCAGCGCTTTCTCCTGGCCCTGCAGGATTGTCTTGGTGAACTGAGTTCCGGCGATCGCAAGCGTCTTGAACTTTATTACGCCCGCGAAAAGACCCTTGCCGAAATCGGACGCATCCTTGGCGAGCATGAATCGAGTGTCTCCCGCCACCTCGATCGCGCGCGCCGGGATCTCCGGGGGAAAGTCGAACAATGCTTGCGCACCGGATGCCATTCGAGCGATGCGCGCCGACTAACTCCGATGAGCGAAGCGGAAATCGATCTCTGTTTTCAATATGCCGGCGAAGATACTCCCATCGATTTCCGGCAAATTTTTCCGGAAGAGACACCCGACAAATCCGCCCGGGCGGGGCGAAAGGAATCGCTGTGAGTCCCTGCAAGATCCGATTCCCGGAACGTTCTAGGAAAGGAGAGCGCAATGGCAACTGAAGACCGCGAAAAACAGTTCGAGCGTGCCCTGGCGCGGCATTGGTCGAATGCTTCTCCTGGCTCGGCCTGCCCCGAGACAGAAATTCTGGCCGCTTATCATGAACGGACACTCTCGAGCGAAGAAATGACGCAGTGGAAAGACCACATCGCCGCGTGCGCGCGTTGTCAGGAGAGCCTTGCACTGGTCGAACAAACGGATCACTTACCCGTCGAAGAATGGGAACTCAAGAAGAAACAGGAATTGGTTTTTGCGGAAGACCTGGCACTTCGCCAAGGGACTTTTGCTGTGACTTCTGTCGCCAAGCAGGACCCGACGGTGCGATCCTCCGCGCCCGTTGTGTCAGCGGCTCCTCAGGAAATCCGAGAAACGCGCAAGCACCCGCCTGTACGTTGGATCATCCCGCTGGGTGCGATTGCTGCCGCGGTAATTGTCTGGATTGGGGTCGGAGAGCTGCGCACGCAGCACTTCAAGCAAATGGAAAACGCGCAAATGGCAGACAACCGCACGTCGCCGCCATTGCCTTCACCCAATTCCATACCGCCGCCTGCACCACGAGAAATGTCGCGCGATTCCGAGCTCGAACCAGTTGTCTCGCCGCCCGCGAAAACGGCGCCTGCTCCTGCGAACCATATTGCGTCAAAGGAAGCCGCCCCGTCTGCGGCCATCGGCGGCGCGTTATCGGGGTACGCTGCCAAAACGGCACCGGATCAGGGAAAGAGCGCGCTTCCCGCGGGCGCAACCGGACGAGTCTTGCCTTCCCCTCCGCCCTCGCCCCGCCCCGCCCTCATCGGGGGGCTCGCCTCCAATGCCCCGGCGTCTGCAAACGGCTCCGCCCCTGCGGCCGTCGCCGCCCCGCCCAAACCGAATCCTTCCCTTGCGCTCCAGGAGGAAGCCAAGAAAACACAGACGGCACAGCAGGTGCAGGTTCTCAGTGAAACCGCCGCCGTCGATAGCTCAACTGCGAATTACAAGGACGCTTCCTCTGAGCTTCAGACAGTAGAAGTGCGGAAGGCATTCAACCTGATACAAATGGCTCAAACCAGCCGACTCTACGTCGTTGCTCCGGGCGAAAAGCAAGCCTGGCGCCTTGGCGATGACGGCAAAATTGAACACAGCACGGATCGCGGCAAAACGTGGAAACCGCAGAACAGCGGCGTGGCCGCGGATTTAACCACGGGCTCAGCCACCTCCGAAAAAATCTGCTGGGTGGTCGGCAAAGCGGGCACTCTGCTGTTCACCACCGACAGCGGCAAACACTGGAAACAGATCGCGTCTCCAATCACCGGCGATTTGGGCGGCGTGCACGCCACGGATGCCACCCACGCCTCCATCTGGGACGTCCCGAATCGCCAAAGCTACGAAACCAATGACGGTGGCGTCACTTGGACACGCATTGCGAACGAGTAGCCTGCCGCTGCAAGAGTTCTGTCTGGTTTCGTTCTCAGTTGGAAAGCAATAGCAGAAGGTCAGCACAAGGAGAGTTCATGCAAACTTCCGAGACCACCAACGGTTCCACGCGCCGCTGGACCATGGCCACCGCAGCCATCGTCCTCGCCGGAGCCGCGACGTTCGTGCCCTCGTTCCACGCAGGCAACACGCCGGCTGGGCAGGAAAAAAATGCGCCCGCTTCCGCGGATCAATCCACTTCGCTCAGCGACCAGACCGAGCTGGCGCTCACCGTTTACAACTCGAATATCGCATTGATCCGCGACGTCCGCCAGTTGCAGCTTCCCGGAGGAGCCTTTCGCCTGAAATTCATGGATATTGCCGCCACCGTAAATCCCGCAACGGTTCATTTTCGTTCGCTCACCGAACCTGAAAAAGTCGGCGTCATCGAGCAGAATTACGAATACGACCTGCTCGAACCCAACAAACTCCTCAACAAGTACATCGGCAAGGAAGTCACTCTCGTTCGGACCTACATGGACAATGGCACCACGAAGCACGAAGAAATCAGGGCCACACTCCTCGCCAACAATAACGGTCCTGTCTGGAAAATCGGCAACGACGTCGTCACCGGTGTTTATGGCGAAACGTATCGCTTTCCGGAAGTTCCGGCGAACCTCTATGACCGCCCTACGCTACTGATGTCCCTCGAAAATTCCGGTTCGCGCAAGCAAACTATCGAAACCTCTTACCTGGCCAACAATCTTTCCTGGAACGCCGATTATGTCCTGACTGTGGCGCGCGATGACAAAGCCGCTGACCTCGACGGTTGGGTCACGCTCGTCAACAACTCCGGCACCGCCTTTCACAATGCGAAATTGCAGCTCGTTGCGGGCGATCTGAATCGTGTTCCCCAAGGTGGCGTCATCGGAGGACTCGCAAATCGTGAAATGGCCGTGGCCGCCAAGGCCGCACCTCAATTTCAACAGGAAAGTTTCAGCGAGTACCACCTGTATTCTTTGGGCCGCCGCACCTCGGTCGAAGACAAAGAAACCAAGCAGATCAGCCTTCTCGAAGGCAGCGGCGTACCTGTTCAGAAGCTCTTCGTCGTAAATGGACAGAATTTCTACTATCGCAGCGCGCAAACTCCGGGCGCCCCGCTGAAAGACCCGGTGATGGTCCTCTACAAATTCAAGAACGAAGAAAAAGGCGGCCTCGGAATGCCTCTTCCTGCCGGCAACGTCCGCGTCTATCAAAAAGACTCGAAGGGCGGCCTGCTGTTCATCGGCGAAGACCGTGTCGATCACACACCCAAGGACGAATTCGTGACGGTGAAAATCGGGAACGCATTCGATGTCGTCGCCGAACGCAAACAGACCGACTTCAAGAAAATCGCCGATCGCGTCTATGAAATGGAATATTCCATTACCCTGCGCAACCACAAGGACACGGCGATCAACGTTGAGGTGAATGAACCCATCGGCGGTGACTGGGAAATGCTTTCCTCAACCTATGACGCGACAAAAACCGCCGCCTTCGCCGCGCAATTCAACGTCCCAGTAAAGCCCAACGGGGAATCCGTTCTCAAGTACCGCGTCCGCGTCCACTGGTAGCTCTTTGTTCCCAGGGGCGCAGCACGCTGCGCCCCTGGGTCCGCACCCACGCTACAAAACCGCCGCCACAAAAATCATCTCCGGCGAATCATCCCTCAGTGGCGTTCCGTCAAAATTCCCGTACAACGCCTGCACAGAAAACCCGCACCTCTCCAGCAAATGCTCCACCTCATACCGGAAGAAATAGCGCAGAGTCCAGGCCATCACCAGGCGTTCTTCGTTTCCACGGGGATGGGTCACTTGAAAAATCATTTCCACATCGTTCTTCTGCATGCCGCGATGAAACGCCACCACGCGCTCGGAAAGAGCCACGTGGCGTCCATCCGGCAGATCATACTCGGCCAGGGCGGACTCCTCGAGAAACATTGGATCGTGCATCCTCTCCGCATCCGTCTGAAAAAAATCCACAATCAGCCGCCCGCCCGCCAAAAGATGCTTGCGCGCGCACTGTAAACAATCCAGTTGTTGTTTGGTCTCCAGCAAATGTTGAAACGGCCGAAAGGGAATGATGATCGTGCGGAATTTTTCCCTCAACTCAAACCGAGTCATGTCCCCTTGCACGAGTTGTACCTGCTCGCGTGCCTCACGCCTTAGAGCAGCGCGCTTTTCCTCCGCGCGCTCCAGCATTTTTTCCGATATATCCAGCCCGACCACCCGATAGCCTGCTTCGGCAATCGCCATCGTCACGCGTCCTGTGCCGCAACCCAGCTCCAGAACCGGATCTCCGTACTTCTTCGCAGCGCTGCAGTAAAACCCGACATCTTTCGTCCGCTGTAACAGGATCGGCGAACTGTCGTAGTAATCCGCGATAAAACAGTCATAAAGCACGCTCTTCTCGCTCATTCGTTCACCACGGCCTCGGCTTCGATCTCTACCAACATCTCCGGCGAAATTAGTTTGCTGATCTGAATCATGGAAGTGACCGGCCGGATGTCCTTGAAAAATTCCCCGTGTGCCCTACCGATCTTTTCCCATTCCGCAATATTGGTCACAAAAATCCGCGTGCGCACCACATCCTGCAGGCTGGCCCCCGCTTTCTCCAATGCAGACTCAATATTCCGAATCACCTGCACCGTCTGTGCGTACACGTCTCCGACGCCAACAATGTTTCCGTCTGGTCCCGTAGCCGTCGTTCCGGAAACGCTAACGTGATTGCCGACGCGCACAGCGCGTGAATACCCCACAATGGGCTCCCAGGGCGTTCCGCTCGAGATATTCTTCCGTGGCATATTAGCTCCTCACTGTGGCTCGCGCTTCGGTGCGTCTGTGGCCTGCATGCTAAACTTAGGTGCAGTATCGCACAGGGCAAATGCACTGTCTGGCCCGGCAAAGAGACCTCAGAATGCGTTGTGAAAACATCATCGAAGCGGTGGGACGCACTCCGCTGATCCGCCTACACCGCATCGCCAGCGGGCTGAAGCCGCAGATCTGGGTCAAGGCGGAAATGCTGAATCCAGGTGGCTCGGTGAAAGACCGCATCGGCATCACCATGATCGACGACGCCGAGAAAAAAGGGCTCCTCAAGGCCGGCGGCACCATCATCGAAGGTACCAGCGGTAACACTGGAATGGGTCTCGCTCTGGTGGCGGCCGTGCGTGGCTACAAATGCGTCTTCACGACCACCGACAAGCAATCCAAGGAAAAAGTGGATTTGCTTAAAGCGCTCGGCGCCGAGGTCATCGTTTGCCCTACGGCCGTCGAACCCGAAGATCCCCGCAGTTATTACAGCGTGGCAAAAAAGCTGGCGCGCGAAATCCCCAATTCCTACTACCCGAATCAGTACGACAATCCCACGAATCCGGAAGCACATTACAAAACCACCGGCCCGGAAATCTGGGAAGACTCCGAAGGCAAAGTCACGCATTTCGTCTGCGGCATGGGCACCGGCGGCACCATCAGCGGCGTAGGAAAATATCTGAAGGAAAAGAATCCTAAAGTGCAGATCGTCGGCGTCGATCCCGAAGGTTCCCTGTACTACGATTTTCACAAATCGGGGAAAATCGCCAAGGCGCGCACGTATGTCGTCGAGGGCATCGGCGAGGATTTCTTTCCCACCACGATGCACATGAACATCCTCGATGACGTCCTGCAGGTGAACGACGAAGAATGTTTTGTCGCCGCACGCCGTCTTGCCAAGCAAGAAGGCATTTTCACCGGTGGTTCCGGCGGCGGCTGCCTGTCCGGCACACTGCGCCTTGCCCAAACCCTTGGCCCGGAGGCCTTCCTTGTTGCGTTATTGCCAGACACCGGCATGCGCTACCTGAGTAAGGTCTACAACGATGAATGGATGCGGGAACGCGGCTACGTGGAATCCAGCGTACCCATCACTGCCGCGGAGGTGGTCAGCGCAAAAAAGGGTTCAGGCAAGGCTCGTGACTTAGTCATCGCTCGGCCATACCAAACCGTCTTCCACGCTCTGAAAACCATGCAGGAGCAGGACATCTCGCAAATCCCCGTGTTCGAGGAGAACATTCCTATCGGCACTGTGTACGAAGATCAGATCCTCACGCTCGCCCTGCAAGGCAAGGACTTGCGCAAGCTGGTCGTGCGCGAAGTCATGTCCAAGCCGCTGCCGAAGATTCCCAAGAATGCGCCCGTCGAGCGCATCACCTACATCCTCAGTCATGAAAATCCCGCGGTCTTTGTGGAGATGGACGAAGCCAAGTTCGAAATTCTCACCAAATACGATTTGATGAGTACCGTCGCCGGTCTTATGGAACAAAAGCGCTAACGAATCAGACCCGCGGAGAATCGAAACACAGGACCCATAAAGTGAAAATAGAGGACTTCAACGAGCGCCTGAAGGATTCCATCCTCATCGCCGATGGCGCGATGGGCTCAATGCTGCACGAAGCCGTGGGTGCGGTCCGCTGCTTCGACGAACTGAACACCACGGAACCCGAAGCTGTTTTTCGCGTTCACCAGGCTTACATCGAAGCCGGGGCCCAGATCATAGAGACCAACACGTTCGGCGCCAACCGTTTCAAGCTTGCCCCGCTCGGCCTCGGCGACGACGTGCAACGCCTGAACAGCCGCGGCGTAAAAATCGCCCGCGAAGCCCGCGAATCCGCCGCTCGCGAAGTCCTGATCGCCGGCTCCATCGGCCCTCTGGGCATTGGCGTGCAGGCTCGCCATCCGGAGCCCGACCAGATTCTCGCCGTGTTCCGAGAGCAAGCCCTCGCGCTCGAGGAGCGCGGCGTCGACCTCTTCATTCTCGAAACCTTTTCTTACATCGAAGAGCTGCTGTTGGCCATCGACGCCATTCGCTCTTTTTCTTCACTACCCGTCGTGGCCCAGCTCACCTATTCCGAAGAGGGCACAATCTACGGAGACATTCGCCCGTTCGTCGCGGCGGCAGCCCTGAAGGGAAAAAATATCCAGGTGCTCGGCGCAAACTGCACGCTTGGTCCGCAATCGCTCCTACCGATCCTGCAAGAACTCGTCAACGCGGGAAACGGCAGCGTCAGCGGCATGCCCAATGCCGGATTTCCCAAGCGCGAAGGCGATCGTATCGTCTACCCGAAATCTTCACCTGACTATTTCGCGCAGTTTGCCCGGGAAGCCGGGGGCCTGGGCGTGCGCTTGCTCGGTGGTTGTTGCGGCACCACGCCTGCCCACATCCGCGCCATGGCGGAAGCCGTGAAGTCCCTGCGCCCTGCCCCCGCGCATGCCCAAGCTACGGTGGTAGCCAAGGCGCAACCGGCAGCTCCCATTCAGGAGCGCGAACCCGAAAGCAAGCTCTGGAAAAAACTGCAGAAAAAAGAATTCGTAGTCTGCGTGGAAATCGACCCGCCCAAAGGCATTTCTCTCGAACGCATCTTTGAACAGGTCGATAAAGTCATGGCTTCGCAAAAGGTGGATGCCATAGATATCAACAGCGGCGCCATGGCTCGCGTGGGAATGGACGCACTCATCGTCGCCGGAGCACTGGAAGCGCGCGGCGTGGAAACCGTTCCGCACCTCACCACGCGCGATCAGAACATCATCGGCTTGCAGGCCATGCTCCTCGGAGCTTGGGCCGTTGGCGGCGTACGCAACGTTCTCGGCATCACCGGCGATCCACCTTCCGTCGGCGACTATCCAGAAGCCAGCGGAGTTTACGAAGTCGATTCCGTCGGCCTTACCAAAATTTTGCATCGCCTGAATCAGGGCACGGACTGGGCCGGCAAAACGCTCGGCGGACAAACTAATTTCACCATCGGCGTCGCGCTGAATCCCATGGCCGACGACCTCGACGGCGAAATCGAGCGCTTCCACGCCAAGATCGAAGCCGGCGCGCATTTCGCCATGACCCAGCCGCTGTTCGACCCCGAACACTGGCACGCTTTCGTGAAAAAACTCGGTGGCAAGCCGTCAATCCCTGTTCTGATCGGCGTCTGGCCTCTGAATAGTTACAAACAAGCGCTGCGCCTCAATAATGAAGTTCCCGGAATCTTAATTCCAGAGCCACTCCTGAAATCCATGGAGGCAGCTGGCGCTTCAGCTCGTGATCGCGGCTTCGAAGTCGCGCGGGACATGCTCAAATGGGCCCGCACCGAAATGGCTGGCGCCTACCTGATCCCCCCATTTAAACGCTACGAAGAAATCGTAGAAATTCTGTAATTTGGAGTGCAGGAGCCCGGCTGCCGAACGATGTAGCCCATCCGCACCGCGCCTTGAGTTTCCACCAGCAAAGGCAACACCTCCGGCTACGCCGCGTCCGTGTTCCGCAGCCAATCCGCACTCGTCTTTTCCTCGTGCACCCGTTCACCCGCCAATGCTCCTCCCCGTGTAAGTCCCTTGTCGAAAGCGCGCCTCAAAAAATCACTACATCCTTTTCGCGTCCGCGCTCGTGTGATCGTGGATTATCTTCCACCCATCCGGAAATTTCCGGAACACAAGCGTAAAGGTTCCGCCAAGCTCATCCGCGTCGCGTTTCAAATGCCAGCGCCCCAGCACGAGCGCCGCGTCAGTTCCCAGTTGGCGCACCTCGAGCTCTGAAAAATCCAGATGTCCCATCGCTTTCTGATCCGGATAGTTCTTCCGGTAACGCTCGAACACCGGCTGATAGCCGCGCGTTAGTCCGCTGCTTCCCGAAAACGTTAGCTCCGGCGAATCCCAATAGCCTTTCATGAAGCTCGCCACATCCCCGCGATTCCAAGCCGCTTGCTGCGCCGTCATCACAGCCGTGATGGCCGCTTGAGGCTCGTCCTGTCCCCGAGCGACAGAGTCAGGCAGAGTTCCGCAAGCAGCCAGAATCCCCATAAAGCCAGATAACAGTCGTCGTTTCATTAACTTACCCTTCTTGCTGTGTGCCGCAGCATAGCCGACTCTCCCCGCTCTCGCAACCTCACCCGCCGCAAATGCCCATCTCTCGATCCGTGATGCTGCTCAGGCTACTCCGCTGGTACTCCCGCACTATTGGGCCCGGCAAACAAAAAGCGCATCCTCCCTGTGGAGGCTGAGGGATGTTCTCCGCGATGCTTTTCACCATCTCGATTGTCGCCCTGGCGCAGTTTGCGCTCTACTATTGGCGCGCGATTCTCACCGGTGTTGCGGCGCAACCCATCCCCCGCGAAATCCTCGAAGCCGTTCAAGTTGAAGAATCTGGTCTTTGTGGATCGGACTTCGAGAAACTGGCCAGCTTGCTCACTTGCACCCCGGAATTAAAAGGCAATCACGGTGGCCTCGGCTTCGTGCCCACCTACTTCAAAGTGGTGGGCAAGATTTCGTCGCTCTTTGGCCAGCTTTCACCCGCGCTGGCAAGCTGGGGCGAACAGGAACGCGCTCTCTGCGCGCGCTATGCTGCCGTTCTAGTGGGCCACCGCCTGGAAGCCAACCTCGTGCAGGCCGCTTCCATCCGCTCCTGCTAACGATCCGCCCGGCCTCTCCCCAACTAAAGATTGTCCCATTCTCGTACCTTCACGGTGCTATGCTTATGGCCCGCCCGATACGACAACCCTTCTAGAGAGGAAGACCTCCATGGCAGACCTTGACCAACTCAAGCTGAAATATGGATCTGTTTTGAATACCATCAACCAGTCCGGCGTGCGCCTCGCCCACGTGCACATTCAGGATAACAAGCTTTACATTGAGGGAGCCTGCGGCAGTGAGGCGATCAAGAACAAGATCTGGGATCAGGCAAAACTTGTCGATCCCACCTGCAGCGACTTGACTCTCAACCTGTCCGTCGATCCCTCCTTGGCGCCTGCGGCTCCTGCTCCGAAGACCTACACGGTCGCGGCCGGCGATTCGCTTTCCAAAATTGCCAAGCAGTTTTACGGCAATGCCAACGACTACATGAAAATCTTCGAGGCCAACAAGGACAAGCTTGCCGATCCCAACACCGTCAAGGTCGGCCAACAACTTGTCATTCCCAACTAACTTTTTTTGTAGCGATGTTTGAATCCGGGCGGAGGCGGTCGCTTTCGCCCAATCGCTTTTAAGGGGAACTCAGTACGCCCAGCGCAGCAAGGTTGCCCCGGACGTAAATCCCGCGCCAACCGCCGCAAGCAATACCAGATCGCCCTTCTTCAGCTTCTTCTCTTCCAGAGCCGTCTGCATCGCCAGCGGTATGGTTCCCGCCGTGGTGTTTCCGTACATCTCGATATTAATGATCACTTTCTCGAGAGGCATGCCCAGGCGCTCAGCCGTGGCCGTGATGATGCGGCGATTCGCCTGGTGCGCGATAAAGCAATCCACGTCTTTTCCCGTCAGACCGTTCTTTTCCAGGATGCGTTCCGTCATTTCCGCCATTTTCTTTACGGCGTACTTGAAAACGTTCTTTCCATCCTGATGGATGTAGTGCATCTTCTGGTCTATGGTCTGGTGCGAGGCTGGATTCAAACTTCCCCCGCCCGGCATGTACAAAAACTGTCCCCCAGCGCCTTCCACCTGCGCCACATGATCGATTACGCTTGCTTCCCCATCCTTTGCGGGTTCCACGAGGACCGCTCCCGCTCCGTCGCCAAAAATGATGCACACCGCGCGGTCCGTATAATCGGTCATCGAAGAGTTCACGTCCGATCCGATCACCAGAACTTTTTTGTATTGCCCGGACTCCACAAACTTCACGCCAGTATTCAGGGCGTAAAGAAACCCGGAGCAGCCCGCGGACACATCGAATCCCCATGTATTTGCAATCCCCAGTTTGTTCTGCACCAGGCACGCCGTTGAGGGATACATCATGTCCGGTGTTACCGTGCCCACCACAATCAGGTCCACTTCCTGCAAATCGAACGGGTGCGCCGCCTGCAGCTTCTTCACCGCTTCCACCGCCAGATCACTTGCACCCACTCCCTTTTCCGCCAGGTGCCGCTCCCGAATGCCAACGCGTTCCATAATCCAGTCGTTCGTGGTATCTACCATTCTTTCCAAATCGGCGTTGGTCAAAACCCGCGGTGGGACATAACCGGCTACACCCGTAATTTTTGCGGCGTTGCGGCGAGACATGATGCTCCTTGGGAAGTACGGACCCAGACACTAAACTTCGATTCTATGCGAAGCGCTTCAAGAGTGACAAGCGCGGCACACTATTTAGGAGAATACGGGATTTCGTGGCGCCACGTGATTTTTGCCGTTTTCTTCAACATCGCCGCCACCGAACAGTATTTTTCCTTCGTCAGTTCGATGGCGTGCTTCACCGCACCCTCATCCACCTGGCCGTGCACTCGGAACAGCACATCGAGCTTAACC
>Ga0209773_10000313_pt1 | contig 15136 bp, 12 predicted proteins | sample BogFormECP14_OM1_FD_188244 | JGI IMG/M metagenome (GOLD analysis project Ga0209773, IMG submission 188244) | Bog forest soil microbial communities from Calvert Island, British Columbia, Canada - ECP14_OM1 (SPAdes) (version 2) | ecosystem: Environmental > Aquatic > Freshwater > Wetlands > Bog ... | reverse complement strand
GGAGCTCGACAAAATCCAACAAAGCCTTAGTAATCCGGTTCTTTGCAGATTCATAATCGGCGCTGCGCCTACGCCAGGGCTCATTGCGATGTGCTTCCAACGAGCCATAGGAGAGCGGGGCAATAATCTCCGCGGTGTGCCGTTTGGCGTGACGACCTTTCAAAGACGGGAACGGATGAAACGGTTGGCCCACCGGGTAGCGAACTTCAGGTCGCGGAAATACTGTTCGATATTCGAGCGTTCGTTTGGAAAGGCGGCGGCCAAAGAGCTTCGGAAACTCGCTTCGCCTTTGCACGCCTGCACTTCCAGATTTGGGTAAACAAAGACGTCGTAAACGTCAGGCAGCGGGTTCCACTTCACTCGGCCTTCGCTGATGAAATCAAACAGCCGGCGGCCCATCATGCCTTCACCCATCTCACCTACGTAATGAAGCCCTACGTCCCAGGACCAGCCAGCTGGCCGCGTGAATGTGTGCGTGAAACCGCCGATCTTGAAGTGGCGCTCCAGCACAAGGACACGCCACTTGCGCAGTTTGGCCATGATGCTCGCAAATGCGAGTCCGCCCACGCCGGAACCGATAACAATCGCGTCGTATTCGGGCAGCGACGACATGCGGTTTGCCTCAGTTCTTTACCAAAGTGCACGATCGTACGACAATCTCGGCCGTTTTGCGTGAGTGTACCGCCATGAAAACAGCCTTTCGGTTTCCACGATCCCGAATAAGACAAGATCAACACGCTCAACGCGGAAGTGCCGTTTGCGCCTGGCATATTCTGCACGGATTGACGCCAACTTGGAGACTTTCCGTTAACGCGATCTGCGGGATGCGGCAACAAAATCTGGAACTGGCCAAAATCAAATACACGGATGTCTCCTTGATTTTTGAGTGTGTGCGATGTTGAACAGTCCCAACATTGGGTATCGCTCTACGATTATCTTCTTATCGAGGAAATATCAATAACAACCGCTGAACTCCAACTGGCGAGCTCCGCTGCCATCACCCTACGCATCCGCACCCACATTCTCATCTACAAACTACCACGAAGGCGCTCGACTATCAGTGCGAGTGTTTCGAATTGAAGGTCCTGGTGAAACAATGCCCGTAACTTGCAACTCCGCTCTCCTAGCGAAGACAACACAGAGTGGTGATGAAGAAAACGTGTCGAGGGGTCTCACGAGCGATGAAGCTCGAGCGCGGCTTGCCAAGTACGGCCCAAATGCAATGCCGGACACCGCGATGCGACCTTGGCGTATGGCCCTGGCCAAATTCTGGGCACCGGTCCCGTGGATGCTTGAAGCTGCGATCATCCTCCAAACAGTGCTCCACGAATATGTCGAAGCTGCGGTGATTGCTGGGCTCCTAGTTTTCAACGCCGCTCTCGGGTTCTTACAGGAGGGACGAGCACAGGCTACACTTGCCGCGTTGAAATCGCGGCTCGCGCTTACGGCTTCGGTGCGGCGCGACGGCGATTGGAAGAGCGTACCAGCCACTGAACTTGTGCTAGGTGACGCAGTGAAGCTCTCGCTCGGCGGAGTGGTTGCAACCGACGTAAAGCTGGTCGATGGATCGGTCTTGCTCGATCAGTCTATGCTCACCGGAGAGTCCGTCCCAATCGAAGCAGGACCGGGGTTGCAAACCTATGCAGGGGCTTTGGTGCGGCGTGGAGAGGCCACGGCCATCGTCACCGCAACTGGAGCACACACGAAGTTTGGACATACTGCGGAACTCGTTCGCACCGCGCACGTCGAGAGTACCCAGCAAAAAACCGTGGTGCGAGTGGTGCGAAACCTTGCCCTGTTTAACGGCGCAATTATCGTTTTGCTTGTGACCTACGCGCACGCCCGTAAAATGCCTATTGGCGAAATTATTCCCCTCGTTCTGACAGCCGTTCTGGCGTCTATCCCTGTGGCGCTGCCCGCTACATTTACGCTTGCGGCCGCGGTGGGGGCAAAGGCATTGGCGCGTTTGGGAGTGCTTCCAACGCGATTGTCCGCCGTGGACGAGGCCGCAACGCTGGACGTTCTTTGCTCGGACAAAACTGGGACCTTAACGCTCAATGAGCTGGCGGTAACTGCCATCCGTCCCGAACCTGGGTTCGATGAACCACGCGTGCTTGGCATGGCGAGTCTAGCCAGTTCCGATGGCGGTCAGGATCCCGTAGACATAGCCATCCGCTCCGCCGCCGCGAAAACAAGCACCGCGAGTCTGCCCAAACTCACCAAGCTCGTTCCGTTTGATCCAGCAACAAAAATGTCCGAGGCGACGGCGGTCGATGCAAATGGTGGGGCGCTGCGTGTCGTAAAGGGGGCTTTTGCAGCAGTCATCATGCTGACCGAACCAGTGCCGACAGCAGCAGCCACAGCGCACGAGCTCGAAGGGAAGGGCTTCCGGGTTCTGGCAGTTGCGGTGGGTGCACCAACAGCGATGCGGCTTGTAGGAATAATCGCGTTAAGCGATCAGCCTCGCGCCGATGCGGCCGAGCTTATCAAGGAGCTGGACACGTTGGGCGTGCGCACCGTGATGGTAACTGGCGATGCGTCGGCGACGGCGGCGATCATTGCGCGAACCGTAGGACTCGATGGAGCTATCTGTCCGCCCGGACCCATCCCGGAAAGTGTACGCCCGGAAGAGTTCGCGGTCTTCGCTGGAGTTCTTCCGGAGGATAAATATCGCCTCGTTCAGGCGTTCCAGAAGACGGGCCACACCGTGGGCATGTGCGGCGATGGCGCCAATGACGCGCCCGCGCTGCGCCAGGCGCAGATGGGAATTGCGGTTTCGACTGCGACAGACGTCGCCAAGTCGGCGGCGGGAATCGTGCTGACCAAGCCGGGACTCGAAGGTGTAGTGGCGGCAGTAAAAGAAGGCCGGGTAACGTTCCAACGCATCCTGACTTACACCTTGAATTCAGTCACAAAGAAGATTGTGCAAGTACTTTTCCTGGCGGCGGGTCTGATCTTAACAGGACACGCGATCCTGACCCCCATGTTGATGGTCATTATTATGATCACTGGCGACTTCCTCGGCATGTCGTTGACGACGGACAATGTGCGACCCTCCCCGATGCCAAACGAGTGGCGAGTGGGCAATTTGACGATCGCGGGCGTTTTTATGGGTGTCTCCGAATTGGTGTTTTGCATCGCTTTGCTGACCTTCGGCAAATTCAGGTTGGGTCTAGGAATTGAGACACTGAGAACTCTCGCCTTCCTGGCGATCGTGTTTGGCAATCAGGCAACGATGTATACGAATCGAAGTCGTCAGCACCTGTGGTCGATTCGTCCAAGTTGGTGGGTGGTGCTTTCCTCAGTGGTCGATCTGTTGATCGCGTCAACGATGGCAAATCGCGGGATCGCCATGGCGCCTCTGCCAATACTCGTGATGGGGGGAACGCTTCTGGGCGCAATTGTCTTTGCGTTCCTGGTGGACATTGTCAAATTGCCCGTATTCAAGCAGCTGAGGATCGCTTGAAATATAGAATTTAGTGGCCCGATCTCATTAAGAGTCCGAAAATAGCTGGGCGCGAGGTTGTCCCTTCGCGAGAGGCGGGGGAGTAGCGGGCTCGCTGAAATCCTTTGTCCAGCTCCAATTTCGAATTTCAGGCATGTCTTCGAAATGCTGACGGATATATGCATGGTGCTCATACAGCTTGCGGTTGAACATGTCGATGGCATCTGAGGCCTGCGAACGTAATCGGGGCACATGCTTGAGCGCATCGATGGCCAGGTGATAGCGGCTCATCTTGTTGAGCACAACCATATCGAATGGGGTCGTGGTTGTGCCAACGTCATTAAATCCGCGCACGTGAAAACGGGATTCGTTCGATCGGCCATGTACCATGCTGTGGATGAGCCAACGATAGCCGTGAAATGCGAAGATCACATCGACATCCCGTGTAAACAGCGCGTCGAATGAAATGTTGTCCATGCCGTGGGGATGATCGTCGGGGCTCATCAGAGCATTAAGATCGACGACATTCACGACGCGAACTTTTATGCCCGGGACGTACTTTTGGAGAAGCCAGGATGTGGCGCAAGCCTCGATGGTCGGGACGTCGCCGGCGCAAGCTAGAACGATATCGGGCTCCGTTCCGCCATCGTTCGTCGCAAATTTCCAGATCGATGCGCCCTGCGAGCAATGAGCCAGCGCTTCGTCAAATGTGAGCCATTGCAGTTCCGGTTGTTTTCCGCAGGTCACGACATTTATGTAGTTGCGGCTACGCAAGCAGTGATCGAAGACATTTAGCAAACAATTTGAATCCGGTGGGTAATAGACGCGAACCACCTCGCTGCGCCGCTGCAGCACGTTGTCGACGAAGCCTGGAGCCTGGTGGCTAAAACCATTGTGATCATTTCTCCAAGCATGGCTGGTGAGCAGGACGTTTAGAGAGGCGAGTGGCCTGCGCCACGGATATTCGAGACACTGCTCCATCCACTTGGCGTGCTGCGTTACCATGGAATCAACCACCTGAGCGAATGCCTCGTAAGAAGACCACATGCCATGTCTGCCGGTCAGCAGATAGCCTTCGAGCCAACCTTCGCAAAGATGTTCACTGAGCACTTCCATCACGCGGCCATCGGGAGCTAAATGGTCATCGATGGATACGATCGGCTCCATCGTGCAGCGGTTGGTTGCTTCAAACGCCGCGTTTAGTCGATTCGAGTTCGTCTCGTCTGGACAGAACAGCCGAAAATTGGTCGGATTGAGTTTGATAACATCGCGCAGATATTCTCCCAGTTTGCGCGGGGCTTCTGCCACCACCTCGCCTGGACCGGGTATGGACAATGCGTATTGGGCAAAGTCCGGCAGATCGAGAGCTTTCAACAATCGTCCGCCGTTGACATGGGGATTTGCGCCCATGCGGCGATTTCCATCCGGAGCCAACGCTGCAAGTTCAGCGATTAGCCGTCCTTGCTTATCGAATAACTCATCAGGCCGATACTTACGCATCCAGGCTTCGAGCATCTTTAAATGTTCTGGATTTTCACAGACGTTGGAGAGGGGAACCTGGTGCGCACGGAACGTACCCTCGATTGGCACACCATCGACATCTTTCGGGCATGTCCAGCCCTTAGGAGTGCGAAGGATGATCATCGGCCAGGATTGGCGGGGTTGTTCCTTATGCGTTCGCGCATCTGTTGTGCGCGAATTCTTCTGAATTTCTCGTATGCCTGCGTAGCAGCGATCGAGAGCATCCGCGAAAAGCTGGTGCACGATCTCGGGATTGTCCCCTTCAACGAAGCACGGGGTGTAGCCGTATCCTTTATATAGCGAGACTAGCTCTTCGTCACTCGTCCGCGCCGAGACCGTGGGGCCGGAGATTTTGTAACCATTTAGGTGCAGAATCGGCAGCACCGCTCCGTCTCTCAATGGATTCAGAAACTTAACGCCCTTCCAGCTTCCTTCGAGTGGGCAAGTCTCGGCCTCGCCATCGCCGACGACGCAAGCCACGATCAAGTCGGGATTGTCGAAAGCCGCTCCAAAGGCGTGGACCAGCGAATAGCCCAGTTCCCCTCCCTCGTGCATCGAGTTCGGTGTGTGTGGTCCGCAGTGACTGGGGACGCCGCCCGGAGTAGAAAAGGAACGAAAGAAAAGACGCATGCCGGAGATGTCCTGCGTAATCTCAGGGTGAACATCGGTGTAGGTTCCTTCGAGGTACGCGCAAGCGTTAAGTGTCGGCCCTCCGTGGCCGGGGCCTGAGATGTAAATGATATTTGCATCCGTTTGCCGGATCAGCCGGTTCAAATGCACGTAGATGAAATTCTGCCCGGCGGATGTGCCCCAATGGCCGAGCAAGCGCGGCTTGATATTCTCTTTTGTGAGCGGCTCACGAAGCAGGGGATTATCGAGGAGATAGATTTGGCCGACGCAGAGATAGTTAGCGGCGCACCAATAGTGATGCATCTTGCCCAGCAGTTCCGTCGAAAGCGGCCCGTTCGGCTTCACGCCGATAGGTGAGTTTTCAAATTCTTGCGATTTTTGGTTGATTTCGACGACGGTCGATAAGGCGGCATTGAATTCAAGCATAATTGCTCCTGGGTCGGCAAGGCAAGACTCGAGCAATACTAGTCCGGCGCGATTATATAAGTTTGGACTTTCAGATCTCTGACGAATGTGAAGCTACCGTTAGAATTCGCTGAAAACTTGCACCAATGGGCAAGGAACATTGAGACAGCATTGCCCACATTATTCGCGGCGAGGCTAAACGGCTGCCGCTGTCGCCGCTTCCGCTGAGTGCGCCGAGTATTGGGCGGGATGCGTAGTCTCGATAATGTCCTTCGCTTTCGAGACCTCTGCGGCAGTTCCATGTACGATCAGCAGGAACTGATCTGTCTTGAGTGCTGCTTCGTACTTTACAATGCTGTCCTTAGGAATTCCCATGCTGTAGAGACCTGCGCCTAACGCACTAATCCCTCCCACCACCACCGCACTCTCCAGCGCTCCCACAATCCATCCAACTACCGGTCCGGCCGCTAGGATTGGGCCGAGACCCGGAATCATGAAAAAGGCAGAACCGAACAAGAGCCCCCAGAAGCCTCCCCAGAACGCGCCAGCCTTGCCCCAATACTTCATGCGATCGCCAGCATTGTAGTAGCCCACGGCATGCTCATCCGTATGGTACCCCTTCCCAATAATCGACATTTTCCGCAGGTCGACGCCGCCGCGTTGAAGCTCTTTTACTGCTTGGTCCGCTTCGGTATGCGTGGGATACACCGCTACAACTGAATTGTTTGTGGACATTTCACAACCTCCTTGGGTGTCGCTATCCTTAACTCAGGCCATCAAACTAAGTCCCCACCGGAACTATGACAGCGCGCAGACTAGTAAACTGTGCGCTATGGGACAGACTGGGCGGCCTGAAGGCCGACCCTGCTCGAGCGGTTTGCAATTGCTTCAGTCAGTGTCAATGGCGAACAGGCAAAGAAACCGCCACCTTGGGATAGTTATGCACTCGTCCATCCGAGAGCGGAGAGGACATGTCGGACGATCATTAGATCTTCGTTGGTCTTTACGATGCGCACCTTGACGCGGCTTTCGGGGGGCGATATCAATGCTGCGTTAGCTTCATTGCATGAGGCATCCAAACGAATTCCCAGGAACTCCAGGCCATCGCACATTTGTTTGCGAACTGCGGGCGCGTGCTCTCCAATTCCTCCCGCAAAGACGAGCAAGTCCAGGCCCCCAAGAACAGCGGCATAGGAGCCAATGTATTTCTTCGCTCGGTAACAAAACAGATCCAACGCCTCTCCAGCCCGAGCATCCTGGTGCATTTTGTCCAACAAGACCCTCATGTCTCGGGAGGTCCCCGAAACTCCCAGCAGTCCAGATTCCTTATTCAGGAGCCTATTCATCTCTTTCGCGGACATCTTTTTCTGCTCGAGGAGATAAAGAAGCACGCCCGGATCGACATCACCAGAACGCGTCGCCATCACAAGTCCTTCGAGAGGGGTGAAGCCCATGGAGGTGTCGATACTTTTCCCCTCTTTGACGGCGACCATGCTCGCGCCGCTCCCGAGATGCGCAATGATCACGCGGCCGCTCGCGAGCTTTCCTTCTAGCGCCTGTAGTTCGCCCATTACGTACTCGTAGGAAAGGCCGTGAAACCCACACCGAAGGATGCCCCCGTCGTATAGGTGTCGAGGCAGCGCATACATGCGCGCAAATTTGGGAAGCGAGCTATGAAACGCTGCGTCGAAACACGCCACTTGGGGAAGGTCCGGAAATTTCCCAGCGATGATTTGAATTCCCCGGATCGCCGCTGGCATGTGATCAGGGTCGAGTGGCACAAGCTTATCGAGTTCCGAAAACAATTCCGGCGTAATCCGTTGTGGATCCACGTGTCGAGGCCCTCCCTGGACGAGGCGATGACCAGCTGCCGCCAGTCGGGAGAGAAAGCCGTGTTCGCCCAGCCACGCAAACATTAGTTCAAGCGCAGCTTGGGAATCGGCACAATCTACCGGAGAATCCAAAAGGGTAGCCCCTTTCGGATCTGCAATCCTCAGACGCCCACCTGAGTCACGATCTTCATCAACCGTTATCGAAAGAAGGAGTTCCTCGTGATTGCCGGCCTCATAGAGGGCTGATTTCAAAGTCGCAGACCCTCTGTTCATCGTTAAGATGCGTCTTTGAATTGGATTAGTCATAGGGTCATCCTAAAGAAATATCTTCCTATTGTGATAGCGCGGGAAGACCTGCCTCGAAGTGGGCTTCCCTGAACTGCGCCATATTCTTATGACAACGGACATTCTTTGATAATAGAGTCGCATGATGACGCCGCGCGGCAACGAGAAATCCGTAAGCCTTGCCAGTTCATGGCGTCCGCTGCGCATCACGATTTTTCGCAATCTCCTCGTGGCCGATTTAGTTTCAGATATAGGTGCGTTCATGCAGAGCGTTAGCGCGGCGTGGCTCATGACTTCGCTCACCACCAGTGTTTCGTACGTCGCACTGATTCAGACTGCGGCGGCGTTGCCTTTCTTCCTACTTGCATTGCCAGCGGGTTCTATCGGTGACATCTTTGACCGCCGAAAACTCATACTTGGCACTGAAATTTGGATGGCGATAATCGCGATCCTGTTGGCTGTCGCGACTTTCGCGCATGCTATGACGCCGTGGCTCCTATTACTGCTCACTCTAGCGTTGTCCCTCGGAGATGCCATCGAGTCCCCCGCCTGGAGAGCAATATTTCCTGACTTGGTCCCGAAGGATGATTTGCCCCCTGCCTTAGCCCTTAACGGTATTGAATTCAATCTTGCGCGTGCAGTTGGTCCCGGTTTGGCCGGTTTGATCATTGCCGCAGTGGGCGTTGGAGCCGCGTTCGTGCTGAACGCAGTTTCCTTCCTTGGTGTAATTTTTGTCATCGCTCGCTGGAAGTACCCCGCCCGTAAAAGGAGGCTACCCGCGGAAACAATCAGCGGAGCTACTTTTGCTGCCATCAGGTACGTTCGCTATTCCCCAAGTATCCGCACTCTACTGGTGCGAGCTGGCTGCGTCATCTTCTGCACCAGTGCATTTTGGGCGCTCCTCCCAACCGCTGCGAAAAACCTCAACAAAAGTTCCATTGGTTATGGTTTGTTGCTCGCTTTTTTGGGAGTTGGGGCCGTCCTTGGAGCAGTTGCCCTTCAGCGCGCCCGATCGACACTGTCGATGGAGACTTTGCTCACCTCGGCAACGGCCATTTTTGGCGCCGTTGTTCTGGCAACCGGCACGATGAGGAGTTTAGGCCTGTTGTGTGTTTTGATGTCGCTCGGAGGTGCATCCTGGATCGTATTCATGTCACTCTTCAATACGTTGATCCAAAATCTTGCGCCTGATTGGGTCCGAGCAAGAGTACTTGCTGTATATCTTTTGGTCTTTCAAGGCAGCGTGGCCGCTGGCAGTGCCATCTGGGGATACACGGCAGACCATACGAGTGCCCACCTTGCTCTCTCGTTCTCTAGTATTGGAATCGCCGCATGTATGCTTCTGCGGTTTCCCCTCCCTCTCCCGATGGCGACTTTTGATTTGACCAGTTGGAATCACTGGGGAAAACTGGCCTTATTTGCGGAACCTGAACCGGATCAAGGTCCAATTCTGGTGACAGTCGAATACTCAATCGATCCGAAAACTGCACCCCAGTTTCTAGACGTGATTTACAAGTATCAACGGATTCGCCGTCGCGACGGCGCGACTCGATGGGGCGTGTTCTACGATTCGGAAATTCCCAATCGCTACTTGGAGAGTTTCCTCGTCGATTCCTGGGCCGAACACCAACGACAACATAACCGTTTCACAATAGCTGACCGGCAATTCGAAGATCAACTAAAGCAATTCTTGCTAGAACCAGCAAAAGTCAAACACTACATTCATGCGGCAAAGAGAGAACGCAACTAAGTGCCGATCCAAGAACTTCTGGTGCGGAGTTAGGGTGGAAGGGCTAGTTGTTTTTGATCCGGACAGTTCACTGGACGAAAGCAATCGCCCGAAGGGCTGTCCTAATCCGCTGAAGTTCGATGTCCCGAAATCTTCTCGATATGAACGCAATAGAGAATCGGATCCGGCCGAATATGCTCGTCGCGCGTTTGCGAAGTCGCGATCGCTATTCGCCACCACAGATTTCTTTTTTCGAGCAATGAATGAGCATGAAGTCGCAGCACTTCGTACTGCGGATTGTCAGGCAGTTCTTCATAGCGGCCCGTAACCAAGACGCTGGTCCAGTTCTCCTCGCTCACGATCTCGTCTGCCTCCAAGCAAACCAGTGGATTGGTCCGCATCCATTCGATTTTCTGGCCCGCCGTTGAGAATGCGAAGAGATGGTCAGGTTCGTACGCGAAGTAAATCGGCACAACGTAGGGCTGGTTCTTGCTAGCACATCCTAGCCTGCCGAATCCCAGCCGCTCTAGAAGTTCACAACATTCTTGTTTGCTTAGATCTTTTATCAACATGAATTGGGCATTCGATCCTTGCCTCCCGTCCGGGATTCTTGCGACTGCCGCCAGATACAATCGGAACCTTTACTACACCGCGAAGCACCGCATGTTTCCATCGGGTTCAGTTGAGTAGCCGCACTCACTTCTTCACCCGGTGCTCTGGTTTCGGACTTCTTCCGTTTTGCACCATTGACGGAATACCAAGCTCGGGGTGGTCTTCAAGAAGATAATCCGGCTGGTGCAGCGGTTCATTCTCCGCAGGACCACTTCTAGGCCCAATCCATCGGGTACGCTTGTGTGTATGCGAAGGCTTGGCGCTCTTTGTTCCTATCCGCTTCTTTTTCGTCATATTTGTTTCTCACCGGCTTTGCGAAACTAGCTGGTCACTTGTACTTAGTTCATCCTTCCTATTTTAGCCGTAGCGACTTGATGCAGTTTGTCAGGCTGGCAATCCGCAATTTGACTTGAGTCACACGCGATCTGTCCATCTCTCTAAAATCCGCTCCCCATGTGGGCATTCTTGGCTATTCTGGAATGACAACAGTCCTCCAGGGTGGTCTTGCCGCGGCACAACTAAGCACCTGCCCGTCCTCTCTATTTCACCTGAATGGATTCTAGGAACTTCAAAATGTTCTGCAACCTCACAGCGCCAAAGTCCTGATCCGACTCAATCTGGTGAAATATTGGCCCCCAGATCGGCATCTCCCCTGAACCATGGGACATCACAACGTCATCGCCCATGATGCTATTGCGAACGCGCGCGGAGGGAAACTGCCCTCCATTCTTCTTCGCCAGCATGGTCAGGTCAGGCACTCTCGTTTTCAGGGCCGGCGCCATCGGGCCGCCACCCTTAGCATCTGACCCATGGCAGGCAGCACAATGGGCACGAAACAACTCCGGTCCTTTTACCGAGTAAATTAGTTGTTCTAAATCCGCTTTGGTCTTCTCTAGCGGCTTGGGCGCTGTCTGAGGAATAGCATTCGTGCTTGCAAGCAGGAGACAACTGAATGCAAAAACCGAAAGCATCTTTGATCCTATATTCGATTTCTCTATCGGCCATTTCATAATGAGCACCTCACTCTTCTTGGTCCCAAGATCCGGGTTTTCCCGTGCTTTGCCCGGTGCTTGATGCTTTCGACAGGTGGATGTTTCCGTTCTTCGCCATTCTTCCCTTGTTCCCATGCGTAGACGGCTGCTAATCGCCCATATCGAGGCTGACCCAACTCGGCGAGAAACCGCACTTTCATGGAGCGCACTGCGGCCGCCTCGCCGCTAACTGTCGTGGACTTTCTGCGCGAGTTCGCGAAACTCCTTGGCTTGTTTGTGACTCGCCTTTACTTGCAGTTGCGCGAGCTCTCGAGATTTCTCGCTTGGCAGCAGCGAAACCAAAGCCTCAAGCTCAATTGCCGCTTCGCGTGCGTGGTCGGCCTGTTTCAAAATCAAATGTTCGAATTTCCGTACTGACTCATTGTGATCCATAAGTTCCTCTTGCCGAAGATACACCCTTGACGCTTGCCGCGAGTGTGTTCTATTGGACAGAAAAACGAGAAGTCCGTTGTTAAGCTCGAACCTCCTACTAGGGACAAAAAAAGTCCAAGGGAGAAATCCATGCCCGTCAAGATGTACGCCGCGGTTGTCGAGCAATTCGGAAAGCCGCTGGAACTCGTGGAATGGGAGATTCCCTCTCCGGGAACAAACCAAATACTTGTAAAAACCGAGGCCTGCGGAGTATGTCACACCGATCTCCACGCGGCCCACGGTGACTGGCCGGTGAAGCCCACTCTCCCATTTATTCCTGGCCATGAGGCCATTGGCCTGGTGGCAGCCGTTGGATCGGGAGTGACCGATGTAAAAGAGGGCGACCGGGTCGGAGTGCCCTGGCTCTATTCAGCGTGTGGGCACTGTGAGTTCTGCTTGACTGGCTGGGAGACGGTGTGTGCTAAGGCACAGTTCGGCGGCTATACCAAGAACGGCGGTTTTGCTGAATTTGTACTCGCCGATCCGAATTATGTTGCCCACATTCCTGCCGGTATTGCGGCGGCGGATGCCGCGCCGTTGATCTGCGCTGGAATCACGACCTACAAGGGGATCAAGGAGACTGCGGCGAAGCCGGGAGAATGGATCGCTATCTCTGGAGTTGGCGGACTCGGTCACTTGGCCGTGCAATATGCAAAGGCCATGGGGCTGCTCGTCTGCGCGATCGACGTCGATGACGGCAAACTGTCCCATGCCACGCGTCTAGGTGCCGATTTCGTGATCAATGCCAAGGCGGAAGACCCGGCAGCTGCCGTAAAGAAAGCGACCAGCGGTGGAGCTCATGGGGTTCTCATCACCGCGCCGTCGCTCATCGCATTCAAGCAAGGCGTTGGCATGACCAGGAAGCGTGGTACGTGCGTCCTGGTTGGGCTGCCGCCCGGCGAATTCCCGGTTCCGCTCTTCGATGTTGTTGCAAACTGCATAACGATCCGCGGTTCGTTCGTTGGCACGCGCCAGGATATGGCAGAAGCTCTCGTCTTTGCCGTCAAAGGCAAAGTCAAAGCGGATATCGAGTTGCAACCCCTATCTTCGATCAACCAGATCTTCGACCGTCTTGAGCATGGCGACGTGCCGTCGCGCGTGGTCCTCGATTTCGCGCCAGCTAAAACAAAGATTCCACACTCAGAACATGATTCGCATTTCGCCACTGCAGGCGTCGGCTCCGGAAGAGTATAAATATTGCGAGAACGACGGAATCGTAGAGCCATTCTTCTGCGATCGATTCCTATCGTTTACAGAACGTATTAGATAGAGATTCCTAGCAGGATCCAATCAACCATTTCGAGGAGCTCCAAATGACTCAATCCCACCTACCAGGCGGGAATTGACTTCAGCACAAACGGTGGCTCTACTACTTTCCGTAATGCGCCCGATCTCGCGCTGGTTGCGAGCGGCGTCTTGGTGATTTCGAACCAAGGTCAACAGACCACCGACTCCGGGACCAGCATTGCGGCGCCCTTGTGGGCCGGATTTGTGGCCCTGGCCAACCAACAGGCTCAGGCCGCCGGAATAGGCAACGTCAGCTTCGCCAATCCACTTCTGGCCACCATCGGGGAATCAGCGTCACAGTATTCCACCGACTTCAATGACATCACCACGGGCAACAACGTCTCCACCACGCCGGGTCAGTTCAACGCCGTCACCGGCTTCGACCTCGCCACCGGCTGGGGATCACCCAAGCCGGGCCTCATCAATGGCCTCAGCGGCGTTCCCCCGCCGCCGAGCACCTCCTCCGTGACAATCAATTACCACCAGGTTGGGGCCTGCAACGGTTACGTCAATAGTTTTGGTGGCGTCTTTTCGGGTACCAACTTTGCTTATGTCATCTTTGCTATCGAAAGCATCGACGCCTCACTCTCCTCTTCCAATTTCGCTTTCGACCCCACTCTCCTCTTTGTCCACCAGGCGACCGACGATTTCTTCGATCCGTCACTTCAACTCTACACGGACATCCTTGGACCATTCGCGGCAATCTCCACCACTGTCACCAAGGGCACCGATCTCAAGTTCTCTACCAACGGCTACGGCGCCACCGTCGTCGCCACCGTAAATCCCAACGGTGCTGTCGAGGCCAACAACACAGCCTATTTCCTGCGTTATAAAGCTGCCGCCTCCGACCCCACGATTGTAATCGTCAAGACCGATAGCAGCCGCACCTCCTGGCCGCTTACGCTGGACTGCACAACCATTGTGCTCAAGTAGAGTCGAATCGCTGGGTTGCTTCAGCTTGCGAACACGTCGGCTTCGGTCGCCGTAGTAATCCAATTGATGGCAGCGGCTTAACCGCCGATTGTGGGTGGATGACGGGCAACCCGGAGTGCGCCGGGTTAAACCGGCATGTTGTAGGGGATGCAAGAGCCCTACAGGAAAGGAAGTAGCGAATCCATCCTGACCTCGAGTCTTGCTGGGGACACCGCGAGGTGTTTCTTGAAGCGTAGACAGAGGCACCGGTGGGCGGGGCAATTGAGCTGCGAAAAGCCCGTAGATCAGGACGCCGACTTCATTCCGAGTAGGAGGAAGGCAACACGGCAGCCACGCTAAACGCGAGTGGACTGTCGGTCCTGCGTAGTCTGAGAACCCACGCACGCTGAGAAACAACATGCACGAGAACCGGGAGATCTCCAGCACGCCTTGGTCTGACGATCAAGGCCGGTCCGCGAAGGCCATAAACCAAACGGCGGACACGCACGTGCCGGAGAAGTCGGACTGTGCCGTAATACCTGTGAACCAACCGAACAAGGGAGGGAAATCTTCCGCGGAGGTTGGGGAGGGAAGGGCACAGACGAAGGAGAACATCGTTCAATCGCACATGCACCCGACACAGAGTGGGAAACGCATGTTCCAGGGGTTGGACGGTGTGCGGAAGGTAGCAAAGGAAAGAAAGCAGGAACGGTTCACCGCGTTGCTCCACCATCTCAACGTTGATCTACTCCGAGACAGCTTCTACGCGCTTCAGCGTAAGGCTTCGCCCGGAGTAGACGGTGTAACGTGGCAGGAGTATGAAACCGGGCTCGAGGATCGACTCATCGATCTGCACAGCCGGGTGCACCGTGGAGCGTATCGGGCAAAACCTTCGAGGCGAGTCTTTATTCCGAAAGCTGACGGGCGGCAACGTCCGTTGGGCATCGCAGCGCTGGAGGACAAAATTGTTCAACAGGCTGTGGTGACGATCCTCAACCAGATATATGAGGTCGAC
>Ga0209773_10000310_pt1 | contig 15187 bp, 12 predicted proteins | sample BogFormECP14_OM1_FD_188244 | JGI IMG/M metagenome (GOLD analysis project Ga0209773, IMG submission 188244) | Bog forest soil microbial communities from Calvert Island, British Columbia, Canada - ECP14_OM1 (SPAdes) (version 2) | ecosystem: Environmental > Aquatic > Freshwater > Wetlands > Bog ... | reverse complement strand
CGCGCTCGAGCTCGAACGCAACGGTTACCGCGACTACGCGGAGGAGGCTGCCTGAGCCGCCGATGAACGCCCATGTCGTCAACCGATCGGCCGCCGAGAAGACCCTCTTCAGGCAATTCGCCGAGCAGCAGGCGCGCGAGCCGTCGCCTGTACGCGCCGCGGCCTTCGCGCGTTTCGCCGAGGCCGGCCTGCCGACCCGACGGGTAGAGGCCTGGCACTATACGGACTTGCGCGCCGCAATGGCGGACGCGGCGCCGGTTCTTGCCGCGCCGACGCCGGCTGACATCGAGGCCGCGCGGCTCCGGCTCGCCCGCCGTGAGCACTTCGCGCCCGGCGCGCAGCTCGTCCTGCTTGGCGGACGCTATATCGGCGAGCTTTCGGACCGCCTTCCTGACGGGGTCACCGTCACGGAGGGAGTCGTCGTCGCCGTGCCGGTCGCCGATGCGCTGGCGGCCCTCAACGAGGCGCTGAGCCCCTCGGGGTGCACGATTTCCGTGGCGCGCGGGGCCGAGATCGCCGAGCCTATCACGATCCTTCATCTGGCGAATGGGATGTCCGACTATTCGGTCTACTCGCGCTCCGCCATTGCCCTCAACGCCGGAGCGCGCGCCTCATTCATCGAGGTGTTCGAAGGCGCTCAAGCCCGCGTCCAGCGCCACTCGGCGACGATCATGACGCTCGCCAAGGGCGCCAAAGCAACGCACGTCGCCGTGGTCGGGGACGAGCCGGGGCTCCATATCGAGACCCATGTCTGCGACTTGGCGGACAACGCCGAGCTTGAGGCCTTCGGCCTCATCTCCGGCGGCGACCTCACGCGCCGGCAGATTTTTGTCAGGATGACTGGGGACGATGCCAAGGTTTCGCTCGGCGGACTGGCGCTTATCGACGGCGACCGCCGCGCCGACACGACGCTGCAGGTCGTTCACGCGGCGCCGCGCGGGACGAGCCGCGAATTCTATCGCGCGATCGTCGACGACGAGGCGATTGGCGTCTTTCAGGGCAAGATCGTCGTCGAGCGGGCGGCGCAAAAGACCGATGGGGCGATGAAGTCGCAAGCTATCCTGTTGTCTCCGCGGGCGCAGATGAACGAGAAGCCGGAACTCGAGATCTTCGCTGACGATGTCGTCTGCGGGCACGGCGCGACGGTCGCTTCGCTCGATCCCGAACAGGTGTTTTATTTGCGATCGCGCGGCATCTCAGAGAGCGACGCCAAGGCGATGCTACTCGAGGCGTTCGGCGGAGAGTCCATCGACCGCATCGAGGACGAACTGCTGATCGAGGCCTTACGCGCCCGGCTGCGCGCCTGGCTCGGGTCGCGAATGTGAGGCTCTGATGCGGGTCGCGCTGATCAGCGAATGGACTAGGGACCGCGCCTCGCGCGGGCCGCGCCGCACGGCGGAGGCGAAGGCGTGAACAATATTGTCCAGACCGCTTTCGGCGCCTATGACGTAGAGGCGATACGCGCGGATTTCCCGATCCTTGCAGAGCGCCCCTACGGGAAGCCGCTTGTCTACCTGGACAACGCGGCCTCAGCTCAGAAGCCGAAGAAGGTCATTGACCGGGTCTCCTACGCCTACGAGCACGAATACGCGAATGTGCATCGCGGATTGCATTATCTCGCCAACGCGGCGACCGAGGCTTATGAGGCGGCCCGGGAAACGGTGCGGCGGTTCGTCAACGCCGCTTCGCACGACGAGATCATTTTCACCCGCTCGGCGACCGAGGCGATCAATCTCGTCGCCTCCAGCTTTGGTCTCGGACGCATCGGCGCGGGCGATGAGATCGTGCTGAGCGTGATGGAGCATCACTCCAACATCGTGCCTTGGCACTTCCATCGCGAGCGCAAGGGCGCGGTCCTGCGTTGGGTCGACGTCGCCGATGACGGCTCCTTTTCGCTCGAGGCGTTCGAACGCGCGCTGAGCGATCGCACGAAGATCGTCGCGATAACGCAGATGTCCAATGTCCTCGGGACAGCGTCGCCGATCAAGGATGTGGTCAGGCTCGCTCATCAGCGCGGCATTCCCGTGGTCGTTGACGGTTCGCAAGGCGCGGTCCATCTCGATGTCGACGTGCGCGAACTCGACGCCGACTTCTACGTTTTCACCGGGCACAAGGTCTACGGGCCAACAGGAATCGGCGTGCTCTACGGCAAGCGCGAACTTCTCGAAACGTTGCCGCCATACCAGGGCGGCGGCGAGATGATCGAGGAAGTGACCCGGGAGACCGTCACCTACAACTCTCCGCCGCATCGCTTCGAAGCCGGCACCCCGCCGATCGTGCAGGCGATCGGGCTCGGGGCGGCGCTCGATTACATGGAGGGGATCGGGCGAGCGCGCATCCGCGCGCATGAGGCGGCGCTTTGCGCTTACGCGCACGAACTCTTGTCCTCGATCAACTCGGTGCGCATCATCGGTGCCGCGCAGGGAAAGGGTCCCATCGTCTCGTTCACGATGGAAGGCGCGCACGCTCATGACATCGCGACCCTGATCGATCGGTCGGGCGTCGCGGTCAGGGCCGGAACGCATTGCGCGATGCCGCTGCTCCAACGGTTCGGAGTGACCTCCACCTGCCGAGCCTCGTTCGCGCTTTACAATACCTTCGCCGAGGTCGAAGCGCTCGCGGAAGCATTGATCCGCGCCGGAAAGCTATTCCAGTAGGGAGATGGGCATGGACGACGCCCAAAGCCACGCGAATGACGCCGAAACTCCCGCGGCTCCCGTCACTCGAAATGCGGTCATCAGGCCGCCGTCGGAGATGGCGCCTGAAGAGCTGGGCCGGTTAACCGACGCCATCATAGCGGCGCTGAAAACCGTCTTTGATCCTGAGATTCCGGCGGATATCTATGAACTCGGGCTTATTTACAACGTAGACATAGACGATGGCCGGTTCGTCACCATCGAGATGACATTGACCGCGCCTGCTTGTCCGGTCGCCGGCGAAATGCCGACGTGGGTCGAGAATGCGGTCAGCGCTGTTCCCGGCGTCGCCGGCGCGAAGGTGAACATGGTGTTCGATCCGCCTTGGGATCAGAGCCGAATGTCCGACGAGGCGCGCGTCGCCCTCGACATGTGGTGAGCGGCGGGACCGGACTTGCGCCGACCGACAGCGCCATCCATCATCGGCCCGTTGATCGTCCTCAGCAGAGGCATTGAGGACCCAAGGACCTGAGGGATGGACCCGGCGAGGGGCGCCAAGCTATCGACTTGGCTCAACGACCAGCGGGTGCGCGGGCGAATCTACCAGACCTTGCTGCTCGCGTGCGTAGCAGCGTTGGCATGCGGCGCAATCTATAACGCGGTGACCAATATGCAGGCCCGCGGCATGCCGATGGGCTTCGGATTTTGGAACGAAGTCGCCGGCTTCGACATCAACCTCCATCTGATCAGCTACACCAATCTGTCCACGTATGGCCGGGCATTCTGGGTCGGGCTCCTCAATACCCTTCTCATCGCCGTCATCTGTATTCCGCTGGCGACGCTCCTGGGTTTTGCGATCGGCGTCGCCCGGCTTTCGCCCAACTGGCTGCTGTCGCGACTGGCGCTCGTCTACACCAGCATCCTGCGCAACATCCCGCTGCTTCTCCTGTTGCTCTTCTGGTACAACGCGGTCCTGAAATCCCTGCCGGATCCTCGACAGTCGATCAGCATGGGCGATGTCGTATTTCTCGATAACCGGGGCCTCTATCTGCCGATGCCTGTCCCGCGGGAACAGACCGTCTGGTTCATAAGCGCAATTGCTGCGGCCTTGATCCTCGCGGCTGGATTTCGCGAGTGGGCGCGCCGCCGCCAGGAGCGCACTGGCGAGCAAGCACCTAGCACCTTGGTCGCTGTCGGGCTGATCCTTGGCTTGCCCGCGATCGCATCGGTGGCCGGCGGGGCGCCGTTCGGGTTCGATATCGCGAAACTCTCCGGCTTTAATCTAAAGGGCGGGCTCCAGGTCATTCCCGAAATGGCTGCGCTCGTTTTCGGTCTCGTCACTTTCACCGCGGCGTTCATCGCGGAGATCGTTCGCGCGGGCCTCCTCGCGGTGCCGGTCGGCCAGAGCGAGGCGGCTGCCGCTCTCGGCTTGCACCGCGGCTTGACAATGAAGCTGGTGGTTATTCCGCAGGCGATGCGACTGATTACGCCGCCTCTAACGTCGCAATACCTGAACATCGTCAAGAATTCGTCGCTTGCCGTCTTCATCGGCTATCCGGACCTTGTCCAGATTTTTGCCGGCACGGTTCTCAACCAGACGCAAGCGGCGGTGCAGGTGATGGCGATCACCATGGCGGTCTATCTGTTCATTTCGCTCGCCGTCGCCCTGGCGCTTAACCTTTTCAATGTGCGCTACGCGCTGAAGGAGCGTTGAGATTGCAGCCTGTGGCTTATGTCCGCGAGGCGCCGGAGCCGGAAGATCCGCCGCCGACCCTGACAAGCGGCGCGCTCGCCTGGGCGCGGGCCAACCTCTTCTCGTCGTTCGGCTCCAGTCTCACCACTATCGGGTTTCTCGCGCTTATCGGCTATTTGCTGACACAACTGGTCGCATGGGCGACGACGCGCGCGGTCTGGAGCGCAATGGACGGGGCTGCCTGCCGTCAACATCAGGATGGCGCCTGCTGGGCGTTCGTCATCGCCAAGTGGGACTACCTGCGCTTCGGGTCTTATCCGGTCGCGGAGCGCTGGCGGGTCGACGTCGTTGAGGCGATCGGCGCCGTTCTGATTGTCTGGCTGTTGTGGACGAACGCGCCGCGTCGGGCCTGGGCCGCTCTCCTGTTTTTTGTCGTCTATCCGATCCTCGCGCTCGTTCTTCTGCGCGGCTCATCCGTGCTTGGTCTGCCGTTCGTCGATACGCTGCTTTGGGGAGGCATTTTCGTTTCGCTGGTCACGGCTGTGGTCGGGATCGTCTTCTCTTTGCCGCTCGGCGTGCTGCTTGCGCTTGGCCGCCGGTCGCCGCTTCCCGTCGTCAGAGTGGCGAGCGTCGTATTCATCGAGTTCGTGCGCGGCGTGCCGTTCATCACGATCCTGTTCATGGCCAACAATCTGCTGCCGCTGTTCCTGCCCGAAACATGGGCGCCAGATCGCTTCCTGCGCCCATTGGCGGGCATCGTCATGTTTTCGGCCGCCTATATGGCGGAAGAAGTGCGAGGCGGTCTTCAGTCGTTGGGCAAGGGACAATACGAAGCCGCGCTGGCGCTGGGACTGAACTATCCGCGCATGATGGGTCTCGTCATACTGCCCCAGGCCCTGACGTTTGTGATACCCGGCATCGTCAACAATTTCATCGGCTTGTTCATGGACACGACACTCATTTCGGTCGTCGGCATGACCGACTTCCTCGAAGCGATGAACAATGCGATCAAGGATCCGGTCTGGGCCGGTCCGACGATCATGGTTACGGGTTACGTCTTCGCCGCGATTTTCTATTTCAGCTTCTGCTACGGGATGGCCCGCTATTCCGCTCATGTCGAGCGAATCCTCGCCAAGGGGCGCAAGTGATGTCGAGCATCGGCGCTTCGGCCGGCGCCGAGCAACACGGCGACGCCGCGATCCGATTTGCGGCAGTCCACAAATGGTACGGAAGTTTTCACGTGTTGCGGAACATCAACCTGACCGTCGGCCGCGGAGAGCGCATTGTGGTCTGCGGTCCGTCGGGCTCCGGTAAGTCGACGCTGATCCGATGCGTGAATCGCCTTGAGGAACATCAGCGTGGATCCATTGTGGTCGACGGAGTGGAGCTGACCGACGACATCAAACGGATCGACGAGGTGCGGCGAGAGGTTGGGATGGTGTTCCAGAGCTTCAACCTCTTTCCGCATCTGACCATTCTTGAAAATTGCGCCTTGGCGCCGATCTGGGTCCGCAAAATGCCGAGACGCGATGCGGACGAACTGGCGATGAAGTTGCTGTCGCGGGTGAAAATCCTGGATCAAGCTCACAAATATCCCGGCCAACTCTCAGGCGGTCAGCAACAACGCGCGGCGATTGCCCGAGCATTGTGCATGACCCCGAAGATCATGCTGTTTGATGAGCCGACCTCCTCTCTCGATCCGGAGATGGTGAAGGAGGTGCTCGACACGATGACCGAGCTCGCGCAGGAGGGCATGACCATGATCGTCGTAACGCACGAGATGGGTTTTGCGCGGCAGGTTGCCGATCGCGTCGTCTTCATGGACAGGGGCGAGATTGTCGAGGTGAACGCGCCAGCGCCGTTTTTTGGCCATCCGCAGCATGAACGCACGAAGCTGTTCCTGAGCCAGATCCTGCATTGAGTTTGCTTTGCGGCGCCGTGACTTGGCGGCGCTCGCGGGAACGTGTCGAATAGGAAGCTCCCCGCCGCCTCCGGGTCCGGGCGATGATTTTGAAACCCTTGCGCGGGCAGTCATTTGGGGCGCAAATGGTCGTCGGGGAACTCCCTTTGGCGCAAACCGCGCAGATGCTTTTGCGAGCCAGCGTTAGGCGCCGTAAAGCCAATCGTAACGCTCGCTGAGGCGGCGCGGACCAAGCATTCTCATCGTCGTGTCGCGAGCGAACGCCAAGGGGCCCCCCAGATGATAGATGCGGCCCTGTCTGAGCGCTTCGCGTTGAACCCGAGCGGCTCTCTCCACGCGATCGCGCGAATAAAGCGCGAGGGCGGCCGGGATGTCCTGCGCTAGGGCGACCATGCGCCCCAGCGCGCCCGCATCCTCGATCGCCTGAGCCGCGCCCTGTGCGAGGTATGGGACCATCGGATGAGCCGCATCGCCGACCAGCGCTGCGCGCCCGAGCGAGAAAGAAGGAATTGGTGGACGGCAGTAGAGAGGCCACGCCCGCCATTGGACGGGCGCGCCTATCAGCGCGCGCGCTTCCTTGGACCATCCCGCGAACGCACGCTCAAGAGTTGATCGGTCGGCCGCGCCATCCCATTGCTGATCGCCGCCGCCTACCCGCGATTGGGACCTGATGGTCGCCACCAGATTGATGATCAATCCGTGCCGCAAGGGATACTGAACCAGATGCGCCTCAGGTCCCAGACGCAGAACAATTTCGCTTCTCGCCGAGCGAAGTTCAGCGTCCTCGGCATTGACAAGGGCGCGATAGGCGACGCGTCCGGTAAAGTCGGCCCGATCCGGTGGGCCGAAGCCCAATCCGCTGCGCACCTGAGAGCGCAGACCGTCTGCGCCGATCAGGAGATCAGCCTCGTCGCGCGCCGCCGTAAGGCCTCGTTGCAGACGAATTGAAATAGTGTCGCCGTTGGCCGCAAATCCGGTAACGGCCGTGCCGAGTGACAATTCGATGCCCGGTTGAGCCCTGACGGCTTCGACCAGCGCGGTCTGCAGGTCGGCGCGGTGAATGACCAGATATTCGGCGCCCCAGCGGCGCTCGGCGTCGTCAAGGGGCAGACGCATCAGCTTGGCGTTATCCGAACCGCGCAGCACCAGAACGGCGGGGGGCTTCGAGGACAACTGGCGCACTCGTTCGAGCACGCCGAGTCGGGCTAAAACCCGAGTTGCGTTCGGGGTGATTTGGAGTCCGGCCCCGAATTCCTCGAGCTTGTCCGTTCTCTCGTAAATCGCGACTTTGAAGCTCGCCCGCGACAACGCCATTGCCGCAGCAAGTCCGCCGATTCCCGCGCCAGCGATGATCGCACGCGGCGGCAAGCGTCACGCGACGTCGCTCAACTCGCATTCGGCGGGTGAGCAATATCCATTCAGTCCGCCATCGTACACGAATCTCGTTGAACAATAGGAACAGATCGCCTCGACGTCTGAACCCATGTCGATGAATATGTGAGGATGATCAAACGGCGGTTTCGCGCCCGTGCACATAAACTCTTTCACCCCAACCGTGATCGAAGGGAGGCCGAGATCATTGTGAAAGTGCGGAATGAGGCGATCCGCCATTGAAAGGTCCTCCTTAGCGACGCTGACCTTAAAGCATGTTCGAAACCTCTACGCTAGCGCTGAGCGACCGGGTCCGCGCACCCAACCCGCCGATCTTGGCCAAATGGACGTACAGACCGAGGGCTGCAGAGATGCCGCCTGTCTGGTGCGCCAATCTGTCGGACCGGTTAATATACAAGCAATCATTAGGATGTGAGAATGTGTTAGGTAAATAAAGGCAGCGGCAATGGTATAGAAACGTGTCATGCGCTCCGAGGAGTCATCAAACGAAGCGGCTAGACGGGAATGACGTCGACTTCCACTTCGAGCCGGTGTCGCCCAGACGACAGAACCATGCTTTCGATGGGGGAGACGTCGGAGTAGTCCCGACCCCTGGCGACGACAATGTGGTCGTTCTGGATCGACGTTGCGTTCGTGGGGTCGAAGTCTCTCCAACCGAGCGACGCGCCGCACCAAACCGATACCCACGCATGAGTCGCGTCGGCGCCCGCGAGACGTTCTTTGCTGGGCGGTGGGATCGTGCGAATGTAACCGCTTACATAGAGCGCCGGCAACGCAATGCCGCGCACTGCGGCGATCATGATATGTGCGAAATCCTGGCAGACGCCCCGTCGGCGATCAAAGGCTTCGACCGCTGTCGTATTGACCTCAGTCGCCTCTGGATCATAGGTGAAGTCGGACCGAATGCGCCGCGCCAACTCGCTCACCGCGTCAAATATCGGACGGTGCGGACCAAAGCTCTGTTTGGCGTAGGCTGTCGCTTCGTCGAAAAGCGCGACACGACGGGACGGGTAGAGCGCGATTGCCGGGCAGTCGGCATCAAGAGACGTCATCGCGATCGCCTCGACGCCAACGGTCTCCCAAGCTGGGCTTCGCGTCGGCGGAGGCGTTCGATTGACCCGTACGCGTGACGACGCTGTGATCGAGAGTTGCCGGTGAGGCTTCTCGATCCGCAGGCTCGTGACGCGGTTGCCGAACGGGTCGAGCCGTTCGGTCAGAGGCTGCGAAACGGGATCAGTGACGATACTAAAGCGTTGAACTTCTTGACCGTCGCCGGAACGGGGGGCAAGTCGCAACACCCCGGTTGTGAGCTCGACGATCGCGCCGTAGCTATATCGCGTGAGATGCGTGATCTCGTAGATCACTCGAATCCCGTAATTTTCTCCGCGCGACCCTGACCGGCCCCTTGGAGGAAGTACCGGCCAGCGATCGCGTTAGCCAATGCAAGCAGTTCTTGCTCGACCGTCAAAATACGTGCGTCATCGACCAATTCGGCTCGTTCGGCGGTCAGTTGGGCTCGCAGAAGTGTCGTCAGCCGTCTTGGCTCTTCGAGCATCCCGTCTCGACGCAGGATAGGAAGCGTGCTGATTCCTTCGTCAATACGATTGACCTGAAATGCAACGGATCGTGGATTGAACGGATCCAGCAACGCCATGTCGCGAACAGGCGCCAACGCCATGCCGACGAGGTACCTTGAGCGGTAAGTGATCTGTGAATCGATAAGATCGAGCATCACCCCAAGCGAGTGCTCGGTTGCGTCATGAGCGGCGAATTGCCGCAACAACCGACACGTGTTTGCTCCTCGCTCGACGCATCGCCCCATCTCATAGAAGACCCAGCCTGCGCCGCGGTTGAAATTTTCGTCGAACAATCCTGAAAGCGCCGCAATGGTGGTCAACGCCTCGTCGGCGAGATCGACAATTTCGCCGGCCGAAGGACGCCGCTCTCGCGCCGGCTTGAGCGCAACTTCGAGACGGCCAATCAAGGCCCAGGTCTGATGCGTTAGCCTCTCTCGAATAACCGAGGCCGCGTTGCGAGCTGAATGGGCGAGCGATAATGCGGAGCCGTAATTGGCCGCACTGCGCAGTCCCTGCTCGCTGGCCGCGGCCGCCCCTTTCGCGGGCGTTGTCGGATCGATCGCGCCCCAACCGACGAGAACGCCCATCAGACGATCGAGCGACTGGCGGCCGAGTTGCATCGGAGTGTCCGGGTCAACTGACCGCGCGCTGAGACAACGCACGACGCGCAGCGTGGCTTCAGCTCTTTCGAGGTAGCGGCCGAACCAGAAAAGGCTATCCGCGGCGCGACTTGGGAGGTTTCCCAAAAGACGCGTAATTCGTGCGCTTTCAGGAGAGGGAAGGAGGCTTGAGACCTCGACAGGATTTTCAGCGAGCACCCAGACATCCGCAGACTCGACGCCATCGCCCATCGCAACAGCGCGCGCGTCGGCGCGATCCGAAATTCGGCAAAATCCGCCTGGCATGACGCGCCAGCCGTCCATCGTCGCGGCGCAGTATACGCGCAAAACGAACGGCCGCGGTTCGAGTTTTCCTTGCATCCAGCGCGGCGTCGTGGACAACCGAACAATATCTTGTCCGACATAGTCGATTCCGCGCACGGCGATTGAATCACGCAGACGCTCGCGTTCATTAGCCTGCATTTCAGCTGCGATTACGCTCGATTGGCCGTTCAGTCCAGGCAGTTCGTCGCCGAAGGCCGCGGCGATCGAGATTTTGTCGAACTCATGGAGGACTCTCTCTCGCTCCCGCGATTGTCCGCACCACCAGGTCGCGATGTTGGGAATAAGCAAGTCTTGGTCGAGCAAGCGCCGCGCAAGTACAGGCAAGAATGCCAGAAGCGCGCGCGACTCGATGAGCCCTGCGCCTGGCATGTTCTCGACCGCGACGCCGCCGTTCCGTATCGCCTCGAGGAGACCCGGCACGCCGATGCGAGAGGACGCGTTCAGCTCGAGGGGATCGCACCAGTCTGCGTCAATATGACGCCAGATGACGTCGCACTGCTTAAGGCCGGCGATCGTGCGGACAAAGATGCGCCCGTCGCGCATGACGAGATCTTCGCCTTCCACCAGCAGAAAACCGAGATAACGCGCCAGATAGGCCTGTTCGAAATAGGTTAGACTCAGAGGACCGGGGGTCAGGATGCTGATGCGAGGCTCGGCTCTCTGCCCCGACGACTTCAAACCCGCGCTTAAAGATCGAAAAAATGGCGCCAGCCTTTCTACGTTGAGCTGGGCGTAAAGATCTGGAAATGCCTGTGAAACAACGAGCCGGTTTTCCAATGCGTACCCGCAACCTGACGGCGCCTGCGCTCGGTCACTCAATGCCCACCAGGAGCCGTCTGGACCGCGGCCGATGTCCACTGCGTAAAGACGAAGCCACCGCCCTCCTGGCGGTCTTACGCCGCGCATCGCCGCGATATAGTCCTTCGAGCCGGTAAGAGCGGGGAGGGGGAGCGCGCCTTCGGCTATCAGACGACCTTCCCCATAAACATCAGCGAGCACTCGCTCCATCAACTCGGCGCGCTGTGCGACGCCCGTTGCAATTCCGCGCCACTCCTCCTCCGTCAGGAGCAACGGCATTCGACTGATCGGCCAGACGCGCTCGTCCTTTTCGCCTGCGACTCGGTATGACAGCCCTCGATTTCGAATCCGCCGATCGGCTGTCGCAAAGCTCTGTTGAATTTCGTTCGGCTCATACTCTGCGAGCGCGGATAGCATCCGTCGCCAATGCGGACGGCTCAGGCCATGAGGGTCGATGAATTCGTCTGGAATGCCCGGTAGTGGCGCATAATCGCGGGTCCAAGCTTCAAACCGTTCCAACCCGGAGGTTTTGTCGGCTACCGCCGAAAAGAATCGTCCTGGCAAGCGAGCCCCATCGATCCGTGGTTCACGACTCAAGCCGCCGCCCGTCCCCGAAAGCGGCCGAGCTCAATATGCCTGCTGTCCGGGCCACAGGCCAGCAGGCATCCAAAAATCCCTGATTGCTTGATTCGGGAGACTCGAGGTCGTGACCCATTATCTTAGTCTTGCGCGCGCACTCTCTGCATGGAACGACCGGTTTGGCGCTTACGCGCCTCCGCGCATCGTGAGGCACAAAAGAATGAACCGTATCCGGGAAATCGCAGCGATATTCATTGTCATGGTTGCAATGTCTTGCTCGGCGAGCGCCGATCCTTCTGACCCTGATCTGATTTTCAGAAAATCGACCACCTTTAAATTACTGACGCCCAATGATAAACTTGCGGTTTATGGCATTGACGATCCGTTGGTTGATGGCGTTGCATGTCACTACACGAGCCCCGAAAAAGGCGGACTCTCGGGTGCTCTCGGCTTGGCGGAACAGACGTCGGACATTTCGCTGTCGTGTCGACAATATGGCCCAATCAAGTTTAAAGGAACGTTTTCCCAGGGCGATGTTGTCTTCAGTGAGCGCCGGTCGCTCATATTTAAAAAGATGCAAATCGTGAGGGGATGCGATACGAGACGTAATATTCTTGTTTACATGACCTATAGCGACAAACTAATCGAGGGCTCACCGAAGAACTCGACTTCAACTGTACCGATTCAGCCTTGGGGAGCCGGGGATAACGAAACGCAAAAATGTGCAGATTTCGTACGCTAAATCTCTTCGCGGTTAATTGCGCGAGTTAGATTGTCGCGCGCCAAGAGAGATTTGGAGAGCGTTGTTCAGACGCTTTGGAACGGCCGGCGTTGAAACGGTTAAGGTCCGCCACTGGAGCGAATTTCGAGCAAGCCCTTCGTCACACTGCCGGTGGAGGGCAGAGTTGGAATGAGACAAGCTTGCAAGGAGTGGTAGATATCCACTTTGCCAAAGAACGGCCCAGAGCTCGGCCGCAAAGCATCGTCGACCTGTGCTCGCCAACCCCCATTCTCGCGGTCGATGAACCGGGTGGCGATGAAACTCCAAATTTGACGGTACCAGCGCTCGTAAATAGGATCGCCGTCAATCGAATTAAGAAAAGCACTCGCTCCAATCCCTTCGCAACACGGCCACCAATATCGGTCTTGAACTAGGGGATTGCCGTCCCAATCGAGAGTATAAAAAAAGCCTCCTTTGTCATTATCCCACCCATCCGTCACCGCCTGGCCGAATAGCGCCTTCGAACATTGGGGAAGCCAATTTAGCTTCCGGCCGCCAAGCTCCCATAACTGGAGCAGCAGCCGTGACCATTCGAGCCAGTGGCCGGGAGTGGTTCCGTAGGGACGAAACGTTGGGTTGCCGGAGTAAGCCCGATTTATTATCCACTGATCTGTGAAATGTTCAGGAAGCCGCCAGCCGTTCGCAGCAGCATGGCGACGGACAATGAGGTCGGCAATTCGCTCCGCCATGCTTAGGTATGTGGAATCGTGTGTTGCCTCGAACGCGGCCATTAGCGACTCTGTCAGATGCATGTTCGAGTTTTGGCCGCGATAACTATCGTAGGACCGCCAATCGCGGGTAAATTCCTCCGCGACCGCCCCGAACTGCTCCTCCCAAAATCGCTCCCTTATGACGGTCGAGACGTCATCGAGAAGTCGGTCGGCGTCTGGATGGCCCGCGACCTTGGCGCTCGATGCGGCCAAAAGAGCGAATGCGTGACCATACGCCTGTTTGGTGCTGTCTGAAGGCCCGTCATACCCGATACCCCCATAGTAGCCTCCATGCTGAGGGTCGCGATGGCTGTTCCACAAAAAATCCATTCCATGATCGATGATAACGTCGGCGCCCGGCCGGCCCATCAGATGGGCGATCGCATAGGCGTGAGTGATTCTCGAGGTCGCGAAGAGGTACCGGGCCGGCTTCACTGCCGCACCGTAACCTGGCGCGGTCGGTCGCCCTTTGTCGTCGAGATCGTAGAAGCCGCCGAGAGGGTTGATAATTTTACGCTCGAAAAACGAAAATAGCGCTTCTGCCTCCCGCAAAAGCCAACTCCGGTGGCTCGCGAGTGTGATCCACTTGTGGTTCGGCGACTCAAGGGGAAGATTAACCATGGCGAGCGTTGAGCGTGAGCCTCGTCCCTGCTGGTTTGCGCGATTCGCCGGTATTCATCGCCGGATAGAAAGCGGATGCTAGCCGCGGAAAAACGCGGTTGCTCCGCCATATCGAAAGCGGGGAGTCAATACCGCGGGGTTCACTTCCCGAAAGGCAGCGCTGCCTTTTTGGCACGGCCCCTAACCGAGCGTATCAAGGCGGGAAAAGAACGAGGCGAGACCGAACGATGAACGTACTAATTCTAGGTTCCGGGGCTCGGGAGCACGCGTTGGCCTGGGCATGCGCCAAGTCGCCTCTAATTGGGAACCTTTTCGTTGCTCCTGGCAATCCGGGTTGCGCAACTGTCGCGCAGACTGTGCCGCTGAGCATAGCCGACAGCGCAAGGGTCATCGCATTTTGTCGAGCGGAATCGATTGATCTGGTGGTGGTTGGGCCCGAAGGCCCTCTGGTGTCCGGACTTGCGGACGATCTCGCAGCCGCGGGCATATCGTGCTTCGGGCCGACGAGAGAGGCGGCGAAGCTAGAAGGATCAAAGGGATATGCGAAGGACTTCTGCCGCGAGTTTGGTATCCCGACCGGGGCTTATCGACGATTCCGAGAGCCAAATGAGGCAAAGTCGCATATCCGCAGCCTTGCCGTGCCCATTGTGGTCAAAGCGGACGGACTCGCCGCGGGTAAGGGCGTTGTCGTCGCGAACACGCTGGAGGAGGCCGAGGGCGCAGTTGACACCTTTCTGTCCGCGGGAGCGCCGATCGTGGTCGAGGAGTTCCACGAGGGCGAGGAGGTCTCATTCTTCGCTCTATGCGACGGCGTTACCGCTATTCCTTTCGCTAGCGCGCAAGATCACAAGCGTGTGGGGGATGGGGATACGGGGCCGAATACCGGCGGAATGGGCGCCTATTCTCCGCCGCCTCTGGTGACTCCGGAATTGACCCAACGCGTCATGCGCGAAGTGATCGCGCCAACGTTGCGCGGAATGAACGAAAGAGGATCGCCATTTCGAGGCGTGCTATTTGCAGGCTTGATGGTCGATGTACATGGTCCAAAAGTAATCGAATTCAATGTCCGGTTTGGGGATCCGGAGGCCGAGGTTATCCTACCGCGCCTAAAGGACGACTTGCTGCCGCTTCTTGTCGCTTGCGTGAACGGGACTCTGAGCGGCGACCCTCCGAGGTTTTACTCGGATGCGGCGCTGGCCGTCGTAATGGCGGCCCGAGGATATCCCGGCGAACCGGTTCGCGGTTCGAGAATCAATGGGATCGAAGATGCGGAGGCGGCGCCCGGGGTGGTTGTCTTTCATGGCGGCACACGCGAGGTTGACGGGGCGATATTCGCCGACGGCGGCCGCGTATTAGCGATTACCGCGCTCGGCAGCAATGTTGCTGAAGCGCAAAGTCGAGCATATGGGGCGGTGGATCGCATAAAGTGGCCGGAGGGATTCTGCCGACGCGATATTGGTTGGCGGGCGATAGGTCGCGAAAGCGAATAGCAGGCGCTGTGGACGGAAGCCGCGATCACATACCAAATGTTCGTC
>Ga0209773_10000309_pt1 | contig 15191 bp, 9 predicted proteins | sample BogFormECP14_OM1_FD_188244 | JGI IMG/M metagenome (GOLD analysis project Ga0209773, IMG submission 188244) | Bog forest soil microbial communities from Calvert Island, British Columbia, Canada - ECP14_OM1 (SPAdes) (version 2) | ecosystem: Environmental > Aquatic > Freshwater > Wetlands > Bog ... | reverse complement strand
CGATATAACGAGTCACCTCGCCGCCGCCGGTCGAGTGACCCACATGGATTGCATTCTTGAGGTTAAGGTGAGTCGTCAGGGCCGCGAGGTCATCCGCGTAGTGATCCATATCATGACCGGTTGCCACCTGCGTCGAGCGACCATGGCCGCGTCGATCATGTGCGATTACTCGAAAGCCGCGAGCGAGGAAGAACGTCATCTGAGCATCCCAGTCGTCGGCAGTCAAAGGCCAGCCATGCGAAAAGACAATCGGCTGACCGGTACCCCAGTCCTTGTAGAAAATGGTGATGCCGTCTTTCGTCTTGACAGTGTCCATTGGTTGATCTCCAGTGTTTGGGTCGCTTGGGACCGAAGTGTTCGTGGTTGGCTCGCTGGCTGCGGACGCGACGCGAGGCATCGCGGCGACCGCACCGACAGCCGCGACAGCCTTCAAAAGCATACGACGCGTTGCCAAATGCCCCATTGATGAATGCAGATTGTTCATATCTTTGGTTCCTCTCCGCTCTCGCAGAACAGGTGAAAGTCGTTCTGTCGTTTCGCTCCTGCGGGAGAAATCCTTACACCGAGATTGAACAATGCCCAGTAAAGCGTGGTAAATCGCGGTAAATCGAAGGTGAGAGTCAACGCGCGCCACATCCGTGATACATCGTCAGCGGGTGTTTCACCGCAGCGAAGAAATCGGCGAAAGGGTAGAGCTGTGAGGCGGGCCCTACGGCAGAGTGCAATGCCATCGACGTCGGTGGATGCGCCTTCGTCGGCCTCGACAGGCTCCTATGACGGAACGTAGGCGGAGTTCAACTCACTCAATAGCAACTTTGCGGCCCTGATATCTGGTGTTTCGAATCCCTCCGCAAAGCGCGCGACTGCACGCGCGAGCAGTTTCTCTGCCTCTTCCTCATGATGCTGCTGCTTTTGAAATCGGGCAAGACTTGTGGCCGTGCGCAATTCCCACGACAATGCCGTTTGCTTTCGCGCCAGCGCAAGGGAATCCTTAAAATGAAGCTCAGCTGCAGCAATTCCTTTGGAGCCTGCGTCGAGCAATAGCAGTTCGCCTTTGACGCGCAGAATTTCCGGCAAGCACCACAATTCTTCGTTTCGGGCGCAATGTGCCAATGCTTCCTCGATTGTCGCCAGTGCGCGTGCGACCTCCCCGACGTCCCCCAATGCCTTCGCGTGTTCGATGACCATTGTCTTGCAATATGGGGGGATTCCGGCGCTTCGGAGTTGATCCATGGCTTCGCTCAGAAGCAGTATTCCCGAGCCTTTCCGGAGGTTGAGCATTCCGTTGAAGCAGCGTCCCATCTTCTCCCAGACAAGCAATTGGTGTCGGACCGAATGTTCCAGAAGCACCGCTATGTGGTGCTCCGCTCGGGCCAGATCGCCGTTGAACAACGCAATGGGAGATGCCGCGTGCCCCAGCGCGTAACACAATGAAAGCGAATGGCCCGATGCGTGCGCATCCGCGACGGCTCCTTCAGCCTCGCGCAGGGCTTGGTCCGGAAATCCTTGCAGCCAAAGGATTCGTGCGAGGAATGCGCGGCGCGCCACCGATAGGTCATACTGAAAGCGAAGAATTTGGGTCCGAGCGGTGCCAGAAACCGGGCGATTCATCATGATGTCGAAGCGTCGTCGTGCGCGTGGTTGCTCGCCCAGATAGTGCAGCGACGAGCCCAGCAATCGGTCCGCAGCAAACAAGGCCAAAGGATCGGTGGTTTTCGCAGCCAGGGTCGAGAATTGCCTGGCGATTGACAATCCCGTTCGATGATTGCCACTCATGAGGTTCACTATCCAAAGACCCCATAAGGCACGCAAACGATAGTCGATGTCTTCGATCTCTTCGGCGATGCCCAAAACTTTGGTCCAAACGGTCTTGGATTCCGGAAGCATCCACAGCGCAGAGCCGAGCCCGGTCAAAAGTTGCAACTCCTGGCGCCTTGTTACGGGCACTCCGGATTCGAGCGCGCGATTCACACTCCTGCGGCACTCGTCCAGCAAGGACAAATGTTGCCACAGCGAAAGAGCCGCGATCGTAAGGTTCACGCCCATGGCAGGATCGCCGCCGGAAGAGAATGACCAGTTGAGCGCCGCGCGAACATTATCGATCTGTGCGCCATAGTCAATTGGCCGATCCGCATTGCGCTGCAGTGAAGCGTCCGCGTCCGCTCGATCGAGCAGACCGGTTATGAATTCAGCGTGGCGTCGCGCGATCTGTTCGAATTCGCCGAGATTCTCGGCGAGTCTCTTGCGCGCGTAAGCAGCCGTCGTGTCGAGAAGGCGATAGCGTACGATTGGGCTGCCGACATCGGCCGAGACAAGCGACTTATCCACGAGGGTTGCCATGCCAGCAAGGACGTCCGATGAACCGACCGCGCCGCCGGTCGCCACTTCAGTCGCCGCATCCAAGGTGAAATATCCTGAGAAGATGCCAAGCCGACGCAATATTGAACGCTCTATGTCCGACAGGAGATCGTAGCTCCAGTCGAGCGTGACCATGAGCGACTGTTGGCGAGGCGGAGCTTCGCGAAAACCGCTCGTCAGAAGCCCAAAGCGATCATTGAGTTGCGATGCCACGCCTTGAACGCCGAATGCGTCGACGCGCCCCGCCGCTAACTCAATCGCGAGTGGGTTGCCGTCGAGCTTACGGCAGATATCTGCGGCGAGTGGAGCATCCGGGTCTGTGAGCTGAAACGTAGCGATGCGCTGGCAAGCGCGGTCCACGAACAACTGGATCGACGAGAAGCTGATCGCGTGGGCAGCCGTCAGCGTCTCCGATTCGTCGGGAGTCGCAAGCGGGGGAAGACGCAGGACGTTTTCGCCCGCCAACCGAAGGGGTTCACGACTGGTCGCGAGGATCCGTAAGCCAGTGGTACCTTCGAGCAACTTCGATACCATCAATGCCACCGCCGAGACGAGATGCTCGCAGCTATCGAGAACGATGAGCATCTGCTTGCCGGAGAGGAAAGCAATCAGACTCGGAATCGGATTTTCCGAACGCACCGGAACGCCCAGCATGGTGGCCATTGCACTCGGCACGAGAAGAGGGTCCGCCAATGGCGCCAAATCAATGAAGCCGCCACCGTCCCTGCTTGCCGCGATAAGTTTGGTAGCAACAGTAAGCGCCACCTTGGTCTTGCCGATCCCCCCGGGTCCCACGATTGTCACGACGCGGTCTCGGGATAATTTATTCATGACCGTCTCGACGACGTCCTCGCGGCCAAGCATACGCGTTAGAGGAGAGCGTATCGGGGACAAGTGCGGGTTGGAGTCGACCTGGGGCGTCAGAACCGCTGGTTGCTTAGGCTGCAAAACCGGTGCGACAAATTTATAGCCGCGGCCGGGAACATTCACTAAGTATCGATTGCCGTCCCGACCGTCAGACAACGCTCGACGTAGCGCGGCAATATGAACCTTGAGATTGGCTTCTTCGACTACTGTGTTCGGCCAAACGCGAGCGACCAATTCCCTTTTACTGACCATCTCCCCAGGCCGCTCGACCAGAAGGGCCAGGATTTCTAGTGCTCGACTTCCAAGGCGAACAGGCTTATCCGCTTCCAGCAACACTTGCTGTGCCGGAAATAAGTGGAACGGCCCGAAGGCTATGGCGCTGTCGACTGAATGTACCGTAGGAGACATACATTCCCCCAACTTTGCGGACTTTCGCATCTTAAGCCACGTTTGCCGAAACGTACACGCGCTATCCAGAATTATTGTATTTTCAGTCTATTCTTATCGCGACACTCTCGCACTCGGCGCGCTTGAATCGATGTGAAAAAATAGCGACAACGCGGCGTTCATCGGGCTGCGTGTCGACGTCGCCATTGTCGATTGAGCGGCCGGCGGCTATGAGGTATTCGTTTATCCATTGAACTCCTTCTGCGGGATGGCGTACATGGGCGCAAACGACAAAAAACATGGCAAAAGTGTCACGACGGCGCGGCGGGCCCCCGTTGAAATCGGCCTCGTGATTTATCCGGACTGTCAGCTGGCCGCCGTGCACGGTCTAACCGATTTGTTTCGCGTGGCGAATCGTCTAAGCGAGCAACTGCAAGGTTCATCTCGCCGGCAGATACGAATCAGTCACTGGAATTGGAAGGAAGCAGCGCTTGAACCGGTACGAGTCTTCGATACGCATGCCCTCGCGTGTGGGCCACTGACCGCGCTCATTCTGCCGCCCAGCTTAGACGTGGAACCCGGCGGCGCCGCCATCACCCGCCATCTGTCCTGGCTTATAGCGCAACATAGCGCCGGCACCATCCTATGTTCTGTCTGCGCGGGTGCATTCCTTCTCGCCGAAGCGGGACTGCTGGATGGCCGCTCCGCGACGACCCACTGGGTCCACGCTCAGCCCTTCGCGGCCCGATTTCCGGCGGTCCGGATTGATACCGAGAAACTTATCATCGATGACGGGGACATCATCACCGCGGGAGGTGTGATGGCGTGGGTTGATCTCGGACTGAATATGATCGAGCGATTCTTGTCTCCGACCGTCATGCTCGCGACGGCTAGATTTTTTCTGGTCGACGCCGCGGGTCGGGAGCAGCGCTTCTACTCGAGCTTCGCCCCTCAATTGGGGCACGGGGACAAACACATACTGAAAGTTCAACATTGGTTGCAACAACACATTGCAGAGAGTCCCTCGGTTGCCGCCATGGCAACACAGGTGAATCTTGTGAAGCGAACGTTTCTACGACGATTCTACAAGGCCACTGGCATGACCCCGACGCGATATCTGCAACACTTGCGTGTTGGCAAAGCACGCGAGTCGCTGGAATGTTCGATCCTGCCGATCAAAGAGATTGCCTGGATGGTCGGTTATGAGGATGCAGGATCCTTCAGAAAAGTGTTTCAGCGCATCATGGGATTGTCGCCTGGCGACTATCGTCGCCGATTCGGCATTGCACGATGAGGCCGACAAGCGAGCGGCATATGAGAATTGAAGACTAGGAACTGTTGTCCGGTTCGAGCGCAGGGACCGGGGCAGGGCGCGATTGCCTGTCATTTACAACCCAGCTAAGCAGCTAAGTGGCAAGTTTGATAAGCAAAAGAGCCTAGAAATAGACTTCTAGATAGAATGCAGATATGAAAATTGGAGCCTCTGCGACGAGCGACCATTCTGTCACTCGTCCCGCAAATTCGGATACCGAGATAGAAATGCTGGCGCGGGAGACCGATATGCCGGTCGAACTCGTTCAAGAAATCTATTTGAGCGAACGCGCGAAACTGGAGCGGACGGCGCGCATCAAGACGTATGTGCCCGTTTTAATTATTCGACACGTCAAAGCTTTATTGCGGGAGCAACGGGCTTCCTCGTAAATCATTCTGCGGACCGCGGCCCCGCGACAACGAAACTCATGCGCGCACCGCCACGGGAGTGCGAAGCGCATGATGCGGCCGAATGAATAGACTTCGGTCGGCGGTCCGCCACGGTTAATTCGATCCCCCGAAATCCGTCACATCTTTCACCGATACTGTATCTGGTGTTCGCCCTAACGCGCGCGCGGTCTGAAGAACGGCGTTAAGCGCCTCAGGATGAGTGGTGAGTCGTCGACGGGTAACTTCGAGCTCTTGCTCCGCAACCACCGCGAATTGACCGCTCAAGATTCGTGACTCTAGTTCCGTCTGCTTGCGAAGCAGCGCAACGATTTCAGCAACTGTGTTCATCGCTTCACCTTCTTTTTTCCTGGTCGTGATTTCTTGGATATTACTCGTTTCCTCGGCTTCGGCGCCGCTTTGGGCCGCTGTCGCGAAGAAGCCCTGCTCTGAAACTTCGGCTGTCGCACTCGATGTCTAACGACGGCGCGCGTTATCAAAGTGGCGAGTTGCAGTCGCTGCTGCTCTAACTGAGATTCTAGATCGGCGATGCGCGCGTCGCGCAACCGAAGCTCGGCGGAGCCTAAGGCGAGCTCCTTCATGAGCACATTCACGTGTTCGCGCGCGTCGGCGAGCGCGCGCTCCCGGACACGTGCCGCGATGTCCCATTCTTTTTCCCGTAGCTCTACCGAGCGGACCCGAACATCCGTCTCACGACGCAGGTGCTCGAGTTGCATGTGCGCCTGGCTGTCCTCGTACTTCGCCGTCTGCTGGGAGAGCCGCAAGGCCTGCTCCCACTGAGCCACCGCGGCGTCGGCCAGCTCGGGGGGCAATCGGGTGAGGGCGATGGGGTCGCCGGCGTTCAGCGCCGCCTGGTTTTTCCAGAACGTTTGCATGCAGGTCGCGATGTGATTCGGGGAGCCGCGGCCGAGCTTGCTACGCACCGCCTGCACCGTCGGGCGCTCGCCGTCGGCCATGAGTCCGCGCGCCGCACGCTCGATTTCGTCATACGACACGTTGGGGCCCCGATCGCGGCCCTCCCCGTAGGCGGTCATCGTCTCGCTCATGGTTTGATCATATCACCATGATAGGATAGCAAATATGTAATATAAGACATGCGATAATTACAGTTATCATGACTTGCCGGTTTTTTATTTCCTTTGAAATTCGGTGTATAAGGTGAAAATGACCCAGTGGCGCTCTGAATTCAGGCCCATGCCGATCGCCCCGCAACCGGTGCTTCACGGCTGTCGGGAACCACAGTAGATGTCCGCGGATCAAGGTTTCTGTCCCATGGGAATTAGAGGTTCGACCCAAGAGCCGCGTGGCGGCCTCACCGGACGCGTCGTAATGTTCCCAGAATGACTGCAAATAACCTCACTGAGTTAGATAAGGGTCCGGCTGCGCCGCGACAAATCGTTCAGGGGCCACTCGCGGCGTTGCTCGAATGGCAGGCGATGGCGGAGGGCGCGTACTCGCCCAATACCCTTCGGGCTCAAAAGGCGGACGGCGCGATTTTCCAGACCTATTGCGAGAGTCATGGAGTGGCATATCTGCCGGCGGATCCCATGACTATTCGGGCATTCATTGAAGATCGCCTGCAGGCGGGCAAGAAACCGGCCACCATCAAACGGTATGTCGCCACGATCGCGAGAGCGCACACGGCCGCTGGTTTACTCAATCCGTGCTCGAGTGAGGCGGTGCGATTAGGCCTAAAAAAGATGGGCCGGGAAACGTCAGCGCGACAGGATCAGGCGCATCCGCTCGGCTGGAAGGACATCAAAGAGTTTATCGGGAGCGCCGGCGAAGGACTCCGAGCCGATCGGGAACGGGCTCTTCTCTGCATGGCCTATGAAACCCTCGCACGGCGCAGCGAACTGGTAACGCTCGAAGTCCGAGACTTGGATCTGCATCCGGACGGCACCGGCCAGGCGTTGATTCGGCGCGGGAAGACGGATGCCGAAGGGGAGGGAAGGATGGCGTACCTTTCGCGCGAGACAGTGCGATGGCTGAAGGTTTGGCTGGAGCATGCCGCAATTGACCAGGGCCCGATTTTTCGGCGCTTGATCGGTCAAGCCCAGCTGGGCGGGCCCCTAAACCCAGGAAGCATCGCGCCGATTTTTAAGCGCGTGGCGCAGTGGATTGGCATGCCGGCGCGAGCGGTGAACCGAGTGAGCGGGCATTCGACGCGCGTTGGCGCGACCCAAGATTTGGCTGCGCTCGATATCGATCTCGCTGCCATTACGCAGGCCGGTGGGTGGAAATCGACTCGGATGCCGCTGCAATATGCAGAGAAAATCAACGCAGCAAGGTCCGGTATGGCCAGGGCAGCAGCGGCCGCAGGGCGTGATGCACGAAGCGATCAACCGACTGAGGATGCAGAGCGCTAACTACTTCGAGCGAGAGCCCCTTAACCGGCACATCGCGAGTGTCTGCTTTCCGGCGACCGATTATTATTGCTGATTGCATCGATTATCCCGCGTACTCCATCGGCCGGGTATCAATTGCGCCGCTAGCTCAGCGCGAAAACTACTTCCCGCAGCGTTCCCGTGAACGCGAAAGGCGCCTCGTATTGCGTTGAGACCGCTTCGCCCAGATCACGACCAATGTCCATCGACTCGGTCGCGCTGTAACGACCCGGCACCACGTGCGCGAACTTTGCTTCGGCCACCTTCGCGCCATTGATTAGCAGGCGACCGGTACCTCCGCCCCCATATTCCTTGCTCTCCTGCGTGTAATCAAAGGCGACCGTCACTTCTCCCGGGGGTAATTTCTTACCCGCCTTGAGTAGATCGCGCTCCTTGCCAAAGAAGTTGTTCTCATACATGAGTTCGCTGTCTTTCACAAAAAACGAATATCCTGCGCTGCCGCCAGCCGCCACGATTACACCTTCAACCCCACTCGCCGGCACGACAAGGTTCGCGGTAATGGAATAACTGCGGGACTTTAAGTCCGGTGCCGTGCCCTCGCTAATTCGGGTCGTGCCGCCGTAATATTTGAATTGAGTGCGACCCCGCACAACGCTCGGACGGTCGGGGATATGGGCTCTCTCGGAAAATCGGTCATCGAGCGGGAATACAAAATTGGCCTTGGCTTCTTTTCGAAAAAGCGCCTGCAGTTCTTTGAGCCTGGCAGGGTGCTTCTGCGCCAGATCGATGGCTTGACTGTAATCCTTGCGCAGATCGTACAACTCCCACACATCGTTTTCGAAGTCACCCTTGCGGCCTAATAGAATCCAGGGAATGCCATGACGCGCCGACGCGATCCAGCCATCGTGATAAATCGCCCGATTGCCTGCATTTTCAAAATATTGGGTGAGGTGGCGGGATTTTGCTTTGGGTTTCGTAAAAGTGTAAATGAAGCTCGTACCATTGAGCGGTTGCTGAGTAACGCCGTTCACGGCAGCCGGGAAGGAGATACCGGCCGCCTCGTAGATGGTGGGCGCAATATCGACGACGTGATGAAATTGCTCGCGTATCTCACCTTTTGCCGAGATTTTCGCGGGCCAGGCCACGGATACTCCCGTGCGGCTGCCGCCAAAGTGGCTCGCCACCTGCTTGGTCCATTGAAACGGCGCATCCACAGCCCAGGCCCAGCCCACCGAGAAGTGGTTCTCGTGCTTGCCCATCCCGATCTCGTCAATTGACTTGAGCATCGTGGCGACATCGTCGGGAAACCCGTTTTGCGTGGCCATGTTATTGAGTGTCCCGGTTAGGCCGCCTTCGGGACTGCATCCGTTATCGCCCAGCACGGCGACAGTCAACGTGTTCTCGGCGCCGGCCAACGCACTTACGGCATCGAGCAGCCGACCGAGATGTTCATCGAGGTGTGAAAGAAACCCAGCAAAACACTCCATCTGTCTGGCATAGAGGCGCTTTTGATCGGATGTAAGTGTCCCCCACGCCGGCAATTCCGCGGGTCGCGGGGTGAGCTTTGCCGACGCCGGAACCGAGCCCACCTTTTTCTGGTTCTCAAACAACCGGGCGCGATACTCGTCCCACCCTTTGTCGAACTTTCCGCGGAACCGCTCGATGTATTCTTGAGGGACTTGGTGCGGCGCATGCATCGCGCCCGGTGCCCAATACATGAACCAAGGCCGATCGGGGGCAATTGATTGCCGCGTATGCAGCCACTCGATGGCCTTGTCGGTCAAATCAGGCGTCAGGTGATAGCCCTCCTCGGGCCGCTTCTCCGGTTCGACTGGGGTTGTGTTGCGAAATAGTTGCGGCGTGAACTGGTTCGTCTCGCCTCCCATGAAACCGTAGAAGGTTTGAAATCCTTTGCCGGTGGGCCACCGATCGAAAGGACCGATCGGACTTGTCTCCCAATCGGGCGTGTTGTGCCACTTGCCAAAGGCCGCCGTGCTGTAACCGTTGTAAGTCAGCACCTCGGCAATCGATGCATTGTCATCGCACCACATGCTGTTATAGCCAGGAAATCCGGTCGACGCTTCGGTGATCGACCCGTTGCCAGTCCGATGATGATTACGACCGGACAGTAGCGCAGCTCGTGTCGGCGAACACAGTGCGCAATTGTGAAAGTGGGTGTAGCGCAGTCCGTTGTGCGCCACTTTATCGATATTGGGGGTGGGGATCAGACCGCCGAACATTGACGTCCCGGCGTACCCTAAGTCATCTATGAGAATGACGAGTACATTGGGTGCGCCTTTAGGAGGCGCGATGGGCTGCGGGAAATCGTCCTTCGATTGCTTATAGTTCTCTGTAATCTTCCCGCTGAATTTCGGTTCTGGGAGAGGTAGATTTTTTACCTTGGGGTACATTGCGCTCACTCCAATCCGGACGTTGTAACGAAATCAATCGCCGCGGCCTCGCTGTAAGGACATCGCCCGAGCGGCCGTGGAAACAAGTCTTATTGACGATCTGACGCGCGCTCGCAGCCCAAACGAAGAACAGGCTGGCACTCCCATGACTTACCGCGCTCCTGTGATATCACCACAGAACGGTTGGGATTCTCGTCGGACCTAGGCAGAATCGACCCAACCGGCGACCTCCGACATTAGACTTTGGTCCGATGTCGAACCGGCCTGTATGGCGCCGGCGAAAGTGCCCATGATCGGCAGCTCTTTTGGCAAGTCGCGGCACGTCCTACTCGCGGTCTAATGCAATTCGTGCACCCTTGATTTCGGCTTGGTGCTGCTCTGCGGCCACAGCCGGCTCCTGAGGCTTCAAGTCGATAGTGACGCTATCAATCCGTCCGGTGAACTTAAAAGGCACCTCGTATTTCAGACAGACGGGAGTTCCAGTGTCCTCCCCGATATCGAAAGTCTCCACGCTCATGGTGAAGCGCACGGCGACTGTGTGCTCGATTCTTCCACTCGCCACTTCCGCGCCATCGACGGAAATCGTGCCCAGGCCGCCTTTGCCAATACCGCCGCCGTCGTATTTGAAATCGAAATACACCGTGTGGGGACCCGGTGTTAGCGGCTGCCCCGCTTCGATCGAGTAGTGACCGATGTTCGCGAAGTTGTAATGAAACGCAGGTTTCCCCTTGTCTAGAAAGAGCGCCCACCCGTCAAAGAGACCGCCCAGCGTGACGATCATCCCTTCAGCTCCGTCCTTCGGAACATCCACCTTTGCCGTAATGCTCCAAGACTTATTCTTCATGTCCGGAGCGACGCCTTCCGGGATGCGCTTGCTGCCTGCGTAGTAGGTAAACGAATTGCGTCCCGGGGCAAGACTGGGACGATTCGCTGGGTTGAGACGCATCACGCGATCGTTGTCGAGCGGGAGCACGTGTCTCGATGCGGCTTCTTTATAGAACAGCTTTTGCATCTCTTTGAGTTTGTCCGGCATGCTTGTGGCGAGGTTCTTCGCTTCGCTGAAATCCTCGTCCACGTGATAGAGCTCCCAGGCGTAACCCTCGATTACATCCACATTCGGCACGCTGGTCGACCAGGGAGCCGCGACCGGCGTTGTCGCCGCGATCCAGCCATCGTCGTAGATGGCGCGGTTACCGAATAACTCGAAGTACTGAGTGCGACGCGTCGACGGCGCCTCGGGCTGGTTGAAGGTGTAGCACATGCTGACCCCCTCGATGGGACGCTGCTGAATCCCTTCGACCACGGCAGGGGCGGACACTTTAACGGCCTCGAGCACCGTCGGCAGAATATCAATGACATGATGCCATTGCGTGCGAATGCCGCCTTCCTCTTCAATATGTCCGGGCCAGGAAATGACCATCCCATTGCGGGTGCCACCGAAGTGCGAAGCGATCTGCTTGGTCCATTGGAAGGGTGTATCCATGGCGTGAGCCCAGCCTACCGGATAGTGGTTGTAGGTCTTCCACGTCCCCAGGTCATCGATGTGAGGCAGCATTTGCTCAACGGTAGGCACCACCCCGTTCATCGCGCCCTCCAGATTGATGGCCCCCGCAAGGCCGGCCTCGGCACTCGCGCCGTTATCCCCGACTATGTAGATGACGAGGGTTTGATTTTTCAGCCCCATGTCATCTATAGCTTTCTCGACGCGGCCGACGTTGTAATCGGTTTGCTCTAAATAGCCGGCGTAAATCTCCATCATCCGGCAATACAGCCTCTTCTGGTCCGCGCTTAAGCTATCCCATGCGGGGATGCTGTCCGGGCGCACGGTGAGATCCGTGTCTTTTGGAACGATGCCCAACTCTTTTTGTCGGCCCAGCGTCTGCGCGCGTAGCGCATCCCAACCCATATCGAACTTGCCCTTGTATTTGTCTGCCCACTCTTTGCGCGGGTGGTGGGGCGCGTGAGTTGCGCCCGGGGCGTAATAGACGAAAAAGGGCTTTTCGGGTGCGACCGAATGCTGCATATGAATGTACTTGATGGCCTGATCAGCCAGATCGTAATCGAGGTTATAGTTTGGATCAGTCAGGTAGGGCTCGATCGGCTGCGTCCCGTCGAACACCAGCGCGCGCCATTGATTCATGTCGCCGCCAATAAAGCCATAGAACTTCTCAAATCCCAATCCGGTCGGCCAGCGATCAAAAGGACCCGCCTGGCTGGTTTCCCAATCCGGCACATTGTGATCCTTGCCGAACCATGCGGTGTTCCATCCGTTGTCGCGAAGTATCGTGCCAATGCCCGTTGTGTCTTTACCCACCATCGAGTCATACCCGGGATACCCGGTGGCCATCTCCATAATCTGGCCGGTGTGTACGGAATGGTGATTGCGGCCCGATAACATCGCTGCGCGGGTGGGTGAGCACATGGCGGTGGTGTGAAATTGCGTGTATCTCACTCCGTGTCTAGCGAGGGCGTCGAGCGTCGGCGTGTTGATCGGCCCGCCAAAAACATTGGAAGCGCCGAATCCGACGTCATCAAGCAGCACGATCAGAACATTGGGTGCTCCTTTGGGTGGAGTTGGGGAAACTGCAAATTGGGGTTTGTCAGAATCCTTGGTCGTGAGTCCGATTTTCCCCACAAAAGGGCTCGGCTCGATCGGCAGCTTTAGCTCGCCCTGGATTGCCTTTATTGGCTTTTGTTGCTTCACGGTCATTTCCCACTCCGTTAACTTTCTTGGGAAAGTTGATTGAGATTCGGTTCCGTCGAGGTCTCTAACTGATGGCCAGCGCGCACGCTGCTCGTTACACGACGGTTCTTCAAGCCAGTAGAGCTACTTCACTCGCTCCACTGCAGGTGTTTTCCACTCGCCTCTTAGAAGTGCCGGTTTCGGCAGGTAATAGCGCATCGCCAGCATGAATGGTCCGTCAGGCGCGGGAAGCCAATTGGCGTGCTTGTCGCCGCCAGGTGCTTCAGTCTGGATATATATGGTCAAGCCTCCGGCCGGATCGAGTGTCAGGTCAGGAAGCATGGGCGAGTTGATGAGATAGCGGTTGATTGCATTCCTCACCAGCAACTGCTGCGGCACGCTATACATCGTCAACGACCAGAAGGCGTCAACCGGAGGGAATTCGCCTTTTGCAAAGCGTAAGCTGTAGTGAGCTTTAGAACCATCGAGTAGTTGGCCGCTCGAATCCTTCTCATAAATCGGATACAGCGCTTCTTCCCGAGAATTGGCACCGATCCCCATTTGAGTGCCCGTGGCCCGTGCAACCCAATCATCTTTAAGAAACGCCCGCGAGCCGAATAGGTCGTCCATCTTTCCATGCGTTGCCGCGCGACGCGCATCGATCCGCTTCTGTCCCGATGCCATTCCCGCCTGGAATGCAGTTTTGGCTTCGGGCGACAGTGCATCCGCGTCAAACACTTTCTTAGGGACAATACCGATTTGAGCGAACTTCGAGCGCAGCGCTGCCTCACTGGGCGGTGCAGGACAGAACTGAAGCACGAAGTTGAGTACGTTGAAGAATTCGAGGGAGGTTTTCATGGCGGCCGGCAACACCGGCTTAACCCATTTAGGCGCCGGCACAGCAGGCGGTGCCGGCTTGCCGATAAATTCCGAGAGCTGCTGTACTCTGTACTGCGCCTGAACGGCTTTGACGTTATCTAAATCAGCGAGATTGAAGAGCTGTGTGCGGCCAATGGCGTTCACCATCTGAGTTTCTGCCTGTAGGACTTTGGTGATGCCCTTCGGGATCTCGCCCTTCCAACCGGGCCCGACTATCAGGAAATTTCCACCGCCGTTGCCCGTGGCCCGAGTACCAATGTAGTCGAAGTTGAATGTATAGAGATCCAGCATTTGAAAGACGAAATACCGCTTCTTATCGATCGGCGGGATCGTCATCACCATCGGCTCTGCGCGCAAATCAAAACTGATAAACGTGTAAGGCGTATCCGAATTCGGCGTGACGAAGGCCGTGTCCGCGGGCGTAAAGACCCGCGCGACATTCAAGACAGCGTTAAAGGGCCCTTTATATTGGGGGTTTTTCTCGTCGACTGAGAATTCGAAGATGGTGACGTATTCGGCGACCAGCGGAAAGCCGTAGATGTAGGCCTCCTCGGCAATCGACTGGGTTTGCGTCGCCGACGGCGAATTCTGTGTGCTCATAAAAGCTCTGATAAGGGCGTTGCGGACTGAATAGGAATACCCGGCAAGTTCATCTGTGGGTTGCCGCTCAAGTTAAGGCGCATTCGTGACGGGCAACAGAGGCGGCAGCTTCCACGTGCCATCCATGGCGGCCCGACTCGGTCCGTAGATTCGACCCACCACACTGTACTTGCCCTCCGGTGCCGGCAGCCAATTCGATTCCAATGCTGGACCGGGCGATGTGTGTCCGACGTAGAGCGTCAAGCTACCGTCAGCATCCTTCCTTAACCCTTGTGTGCGATCGCCGATCGAATAACGTTTCAGGGCATTTGCATACAGGAAGCGATCCGGCAATGTGTAGAGGGTCATTGACCAGAAGAACTTGGCGGGTGGTAACTTCCCAGCGGCGAAGTGAATGCGGGACAACTTTACGCCATCACCGATATACCCACCATACCAGGCCTCGATCAGCGAATTGCCATATAACCCTTTCTCGGCCGCGATGGCCCGGGTCATGTAGTCATTCTTCAAATCCTCGCGGGTCCCGAAGAGCCCATTGGAGGAGAGTGTGGTTTTCGATTTCTCGCTGAGCGCCGCTTGAGCCTGCTTGACACCCTCGTCAATAGCCTCCAGCGTCGCCGGCGGCACGTTCGCCGCATCAAACGACGCGCCCGGTGCGACTCCGATCAATGCGAATCGCTTCATCAGCTCAACCTCACTGGCATGTGGAGGCTGCGCGAATTGCAGGAGGAAATTCAAGTACTGAATGAAATCATGCGAGCGCGCTTTCGCAGGGTCGTAGGGCGGGAAAGAAATGTTCGGCGCCTCAGCGGGGCGGCTCGTTTTGAGGAAACCGCTGAGCGGCTGCAGCGACATACCCGCTTGTACGACCTTCACATTGGCGACATCGGCTGGACCGTCGAGCGCGGTACGAGTCAGTGTCATGACGATGTCAGTCTC
>Ga0209773_10000308_pt1 | contig 15201 bp, 13 predicted proteins | sample BogFormECP14_OM1_FD_188244 | JGI IMG/M metagenome (GOLD analysis project Ga0209773, IMG submission 188244) | Bog forest soil microbial communities from Calvert Island, British Columbia, Canada - ECP14_OM1 (SPAdes) (version 2) | ecosystem: Environmental > Aquatic > Freshwater > Wetlands > Bog ... | reverse complement strand
CGCGCGGTCGCGCAAGCCGATCAGCGAATTGGTAGGGATGGAATCCAGCAGAGCGCGCGCCTCGTCGGCGGCAAGCACCGGCGTCTTGCCCTTCGTCACCACGTAGCGCGGGCCGCGCACGGCATGGGCCGGGTACGGCCGCGAGCTTCAGCCGCTGCTTGACGACGGTCGGGTTCACGAAGAACCGGGCGGCGATCTCCTCTTCGCTCAGCCCCTTCTCGCGCAGGGTCTGGAAGGCACGAAACTGGTCGAGCGGGTGCAGGGCGACGCGCTGCACATTCTCGGCCAGGGAATCCTCTTCGCCGAGGCCGCCCTCCCGCACCACGCACGGCACGGGCTGGGTCTTGGCCATCCGCTTCTGCTTCACCAGCAGTTCGAGCGCCCGGAAGCGGCGGCCACCGGCCGGCACCTCGAACATACCGGTCTCCTGGCCCTCCGCGTCCGCCACGGCCCGGACGCTCAAGCTCTGCAGGAGCGTGCGCCGGGCGATGTCCTCGGCCAGCTCCTCGATGGAGATTCCTGCCTTCACCCGGCGCACATTGGCCTGGCTGAGCACCAGCTTGTTGAAGGGGATGTCACGCGAGGCGCTGAGGGTGATCTTCTGAACGGCGGTTGCCATGTCGATATTCTCCGCGACGGTTGGCCGAAAGCCTCTCTCTCGACCTCCAACCCGTCATGGAATCGCCCGCCTTCCTCTCGCTCTAGGGCCGAGACGGGCGGGCGGCCGCGGGGCCCGCACGAACATCGCCCGGCGGGCCGCAGTTCCAGCTCCGCAGGTTTCCGGCGTTGCTAATTGCCGGAGTTGCGCCGGCAGCGGCCTCTCCCGCGCTGTTGCATCCTCGCCAGGTTGATCAGGGTGCCGGTCGCGCCCTCGTCGGCCGACACCGGAGGCCAGCGACGAAAGCGCATTACGCCATCTCCAACTCGTCGGCCGCCTGTATCGCGTCGACCGGCTCGCAAGGATCGGGCCGGAAGGCGAGCAGGTAGTCGGCCGCCTTCGAAGCGGCGCTAGCGGCGCGGACGATGGCGTGATCGTCTTCGCGCAGCACCTCGAGCCAGGAGCCGATATAGTCGGCATGGCGCACCGTCGGCACGATGCCGAGCGAGGCGCAGACGAAGGCGCTGGTCATCTCGGCGACCAACTCTTCTTTTGCATACAGCGCCGAGCCGAAGGCGCCGGTCAGATCGCGAGCGAGCCGCGAGGGATGACCGACCCAGTGGCCGTTATGCCGATATCGGCATAACGGTCATAATGCCGCGATCCGGATTATGCCGATGGCCTCCGCTGGAGGTCGGTTTGCCCGGCATCGGCCACGCGGCTGTTCGGCATAATCAGAGCCCTTCCAGGAACGCGAGGAGCTGGTCGTCGGGCCGGAAGCGGCCTGACGGCGTTGGCGCAGCGGCGACGCGAGCGAGCGCCTTCTCCTTCATCCGCATGTCGGCGTGGATGTAGATCTGGGTGGTCTCGACGTTCTCGTGGCCAAGCCAGAGCGCGATCACCGCTGGATCGACGCCGTGGTGAAGCAGGTCCATCGCCGTGCTGTGGCGAAGCGTATGTGGCGTGACCCGCTTGGCGCCGATGCTTGGGCACGCGCACTCTGCCGTCAGGCAGTGCTTGCGGACCAGATGCTCAAGAGCGTCACGGCTCAACCGCTCGCCCCGGATCGACGGGAACAGCGGACTGCTCCCGTCCTTGTCGTTGCCGATCCACGCTGCCAGCAGTTTGGCTGTCTCGCGCCGAAGCGGTGTGGCGCGTTCCTTCCGGCCCTTGCCCATGCAGCGGATGTGCGCGCCGCTCCCGAGCACAACATCGCCGCACTGGAGGCCGACCAGCTCGGATGCCCGCAGGCCGGTCTGGACCGCGAGCAGCAGCAGCGCGTGGTCACGCCGTCCTGTCCATGTTGTACGGTCCGGCGCCGCCAGCAATGCCGCGATCTCGTCGGCGTCGAGGAACGTCACCGTGCGCTTCACATAGCGCTTGTTGGGCATGGCGAGGATGCGCTGGCAGTGCAGCAGCCAGGTCGGATCGGTCATCGCGACGTAGCGGAAGAACGATCGGATCGCGGCGAGCCGGGTGTTGCGGCTGCGCGCACCGTTACCTCGCGCGGTCTCGGTGTGGGCGAGGAAGTCGGCGACCAGATCGGCGTCGATGTCCTCCATCGTCAGCTTGACCGGCGGCTTGCCGTGTCGAGCGCTCGCGTACCGCAACAGCAACCGGAACGTGTCGCGATAGCCGGCGACCGTGTGTTGGCTCGCTTCAATCTGGACGCACAGCCGGTCGGTGAAGAAGCGCTGGATCAGCGCGGGCAAGGCGGCGGCAGTCATTGGACTGCCTCTCGGCCATCGGCGGTCGCCCGTGCCATCGCCAGATCGAGCAGCTCCGGAACTGCTTCCAGATACCAGTATGTGTTGGAGGGATCGCTATGGCCCAGATAGGTCGTCAACCGGATCATCTCGCGCGCCGGGTCCTTGCCGGTGCGGTACCAGTCGAGCATCGTCTTCACTGCGAAGCTGTGGCGAAGATCGTGGATGCGCGGTCCTCGGCCATGCTTGCAGTATGTCTGATGGGTCCGGAGCCCGATCTGCTGGCACGCATGCGCGAAGTTGTATCGGGCAGCACAGTCGGTGAGGCGTGTGGCCTTGTCGGTGACGAACAGCGGCTTGGCCGGATGGACGATCAGCCGGTCGCGTTCGGCAAGATAGTCGATCAGCTGCGTGACGACGCTCGGATCGAGCGGCAGCAGCCGCTCTTTGCCGAGCTTGCCTTGTCTGACGCGCAGCACGCCATGCTCGGCGTCGAGGTCGTCACGATCGAGGGCCAGCGCCTCGCTGATCCTGAGCCCGGTGACTGCGATAAGCCCGAACAGCGTCGAGCAGGTCAGCCCACGCAGACCGTAGATGGATGGCAACTCCTTTGCCGCCACGATGATCGATCCGATCTCGGCCTCGCTGTAGATATGCGGACGCGACCGCTGGACGGAACCCGGCAGCAGGCCTCGCGGCGGCACTTCATGCGCCGGATCGAAGCTGCTCAGCCACTGCGCGAACAGGCGCACGACGCTGAGCCTCGCCGCTCTGGTCGAGCTGCGGGCCTCAGCCAGCGTGGCGTGCCAGCGAAGGAACAGCGCCGTATCGATGTGGGCGGCGCCTTCACGGTCGGCGAACCGAGTGAAGCGGCGAAGGATGCGCTCACTGGTGCCAAGGTCATAGCCGAGGTTGCGCCGGACGCTCAGATAGCGGTCGAGCTGGGAAGTGAGGCTCATAGCGCGCCTCCCGCCACCGGCCAGGGCTGCGCGATCGACCTCAGCCCGTCGATGTCGAGCCGCGCGTATATCATCGTCGATGATCTCGCGCGGTGTCGCAACACGTCGGCCACCTCGTCGAGGGAAGCGCCCGTGTTCACCAGCTGAGTCGCGAGGCTGTGACGCAGCAGGTGCGATCCCACATAGGGCGTCACCGGCTTCTGGCCGGTCGCCTTCAAGGCATCCTTGAGGATGGCGTTGACGATCTGCCCGCCCTTGAACGGTCGATGCGGCGCACGATGGCTGACGAACATCGTGCGGCAGGTCGCCGGTCCTCGTTCTTCACGAAGATAGCGGCTCAGCGCGTCGCCGACCTCCACCGTGATCGGCAGGCGGTCGTGCTGCTTGCCCTTGCCGCGCACCAGCAGCTCGCCCGCACGCCAGTCGATGTCGTCGAGCTGGATCGCGATGACCTCGGCCGCACGGAGGCCGAGCCGGGCCATGAGCAGCAGCATCGCATAGTCCCGGGCACCGTGCCGGTGATTGTCGCGGACAGACGCGAGCACGGCCTCGACGCCATCGGGCGACAGGTGGCGCGGCAGTCTCGCGCCCCAGCGCTTGGCCGTCTTCGGCACGCTCAGCGCCAGATTGGTCGCCGTAGCCCCACACCCGAACAGGTATTGAAGGAAGATGCGGACATGGGTCGCCACCGTCTTGTCGCGACGGGCGCTGGCCAGCACATGCTCCATGAAGCCGATTGCGTCAGCGGGGCGCAGGCGGCCCGGATCGGGCATTGCCTCGCCGAAGCGATGGTCGAGGAAGCGGCGAGCAAAGCCTACCGTGTGGGGGATGCTACGCGGGCTGAGGCCACGCTGTTTGACGAGATACGTCTCGAAGTCCGCCAGCAACGCCGCACGCGCGATCTCAGGCTCGGTCAGCGGCACCGGCTGCGCCACGCCGATATCGATCAGATGCTTGGTGAACCGCCGGGCGATCGTGACGAGCCGTATCCTGTTCGGCGGCCCCTTCGGGATGTCCCCCGCCAGTCGCTCAACGCATTCGAAGGTCAGGGACGAGGGCGTGATACCCGCCTCGTCCAGCAATGCGCCGAACCTCCTCGTCAGGCACCGGTAAGTTACGATCGTCCTCGCCATGTAATTCTCGGCGGCATAGGTCCGCTCGAACGAGTCAAGGTACGGCTCGACGCAGGTTTCCAAATTTTCGGACATGATCTTCGTGCTCCGTGTTGTCGGAGCGGCGAAGATTATGCCGTATGGACTGGGCGTGATCATGCCGCCAACCGCGCCTTCTCGGCGGCGCGCGGCATAATCCGGATCGCGGCATTATGACCGTTATGCCGTTATCGGCATAACGGTCATTGGACTCGTCATGAAAGCCGCCTCAATCGTGACTTAGGCCGCAAGCGTTTCGCCGATGCCGGTTATGCAATGGAAGAACTCGTTGCTTTATCTTGACAGTCTGCACCGACTCTTCTCTGGCTCGGCGGAAGGGTTGTCCAGGTAGTCCATAGGAAGGCCCCGCGGCCGACGCCGCGCGATCATCGCGCTGGCGGCGGCGGCCGTGGGAGGTGCCTGTGGACCCACCTGGTCAACCCGTTTGTTTAGCACCGGAGGGAGTCCGGAGAAGGGCTGTGACGTTGTGGATAACGATGCGAGAGCCGGAGCCAAGAACATCACGCTTCAGGAACGGCGTCCAATCGATGGTCTTGATCATCATGTTCCGATGATCCTTCTCGATGGCCGGGTCTATGACCGCGAGCTCGATCGTTTTCTCGTCGATCTGCCTCTGAACGGCGTGAGGTCCCGGCATTCCCTTCGGGCCTATGGCTACGACGTGATGGTCTGGGTTCGTTTTCTTGAGCAGGCCTGCGGCAAGGGCGTTTGGGAAGCTGAGCGTGGTGACCTCACTGCGTTTCATCGAGCGCGCCGTCGCGAGGAGGCCGCGGCTCGCATCTCCGCCGCATCATGGAATCGGTCTGTCGCCGCGCTTGAGAAGCTCTATCGATGGGCCGAAGTGGAGGGCGTCGTCGCGGCGAGCCCTTTTTCTCACCGCCAGGTCTGGCGACGTGGCCATGGCTCGCGGCGTATCCAGGTCGTCGCGCGTAACGAGTCGTACGAGCGGTCGGCCAAGCGGTCGGATGTTCGCTTCGTCTCGCTTGACGATTACCGCATGTTCCGCGACGTGGGTCTTTGCGGCTTGGCGCCGAACGGCGGCGCGCGGACCGGCGCGCGGGATCGGAACGGCACCCGCAACGCGCTGTTCGCCGAGCTGTTGGTCACGACAGGCCTGCGGCTTGAAGAGGCGTCATTCCTGCTCGCGTTCGAACTCGACGGTTTGAGCAAGACCGCCTCTTGCAGTCGACAGACCTGGTTCAAGCTCCCGTCAGCTCTGACCAAGGGTGATCGGGGCCGGAGCGTGCTGTTGCCCCGCCGACTGCTCCAGCAGATGACGGCGTACGTCGCAGTGGAACGCACGCTCGCCGTCGCGAAGTTCCGCAGCCGATCGGGCTGGCGCGAGATCGATCGGCCAATCCTCATTCATCGACCGATGCCGAGCGCGGTCGCACTCTCTCTTGTCAACGGCGGCACGGCGCTGATCGACGCTGTCTCTCCGGAGGAGCGCGGTCGGCTGGTGATCTGCGGTGGCGATGGTTCGCCCGCAGAGCCTGCCGCGCTTTGGCTGACCGAGATCGGCCAGCCCGTGCAGCCCAATTCCTGGGAGGTCGTGTTCGCGCGCGCCGGCCGGCGCTGTGCAGCCGCCGGATGTCCCCTCCACGTCAGTCCGCACCAGCTTCGGCATACCTTTGCCGTGCACATGCTCGCGATGTTGATCCAGCATCGCTTGCGCGATGCCGCGGGCGAGAAGACGGAGGCCAGCATGGAAGGCTATCGCCGGCTCCTCGGCGATCCGTTGCAGCAAGTGCAACGTCTTCTCGGCCACGCGAGCCTGATCACGACCACGATCTATCTCGACCATATTGCCTCCCGCGCCGACACGATCGATTCAGCTGTCGAAGAGCTGCTGGCGCTCGTTCCCGAGGCGCGCGTGTCGTGACCGGGCGTCCACGCAAGGGCCGTTCGATCGCCTTTCGCCGCGAGGACGGCGTCTCGTCCCGTTCTTCGTCAGATGCCGTTGTCGGCTTGCGGTTCACCATCGCGGCAGCCTATGGCGGACGTGTGCTCGTCGATCTCGTCGATCTGCAGCCGCGCCGTGTTGCCATCGCATTCGCGGGTGCTCTGCGGCGGGCGGCCGAGCTTGGCGGGTCGATAGGAGCGGCCAGCGTCGTCAAGCAGCACATTCAGGGCTATCGTCGCTTCTTCACCTACTTGCGCGCTCATGCGCCAACCGTGGATGGTCCGGAGGACCTCAGGGCCGAGCATTTGGACGGTTTCCACGCCGGTCTTGAGGCCCATGGCCTCACCCCGATCCATCGTCACACCATCCTCGCCAAAGCGATCAATGCGCTGCGTGGCATCGATGCCGACAGCCCCGGTATGCTCGATGAGGTCCTTCGGCGCCGCCTCGCATACACCAGCTCGCAGTCCGCCGGTCGCTCGCGTCCCCGCGACGCCTACAGCCCGTTCGTCGCTCGCCAGCTTCGCGACGCTGCCAGAACTGATGTCGCGCGCATCATCCGACGGCTGCAAGATGGGCCGGTGATGGAAAGTGACGCCGTTCTCCGGCGCGTCACCGCGACGGTTCACGGCATCATCGCGCAGCATGGCCGGATCGGCCACGACCACCCGGCATTCAAATCGCTCTACTTCATGCGGCTGCGGCGCAACTTGCCGGTGTCGTGCCTCATCGAGGATGTGCACGGCCGCCACTATCTGACCGCGGCAGATATCCCGCCGTTCCTCGTGCTGCTGTCGTTGGAGACCGGTCTGGAGATCGAGTGCTGCAAGGCACTCACAATCGATTGCCTGCGTAATGCGTCCGCCGGCGTCGTGGATGTCGCCTACCTCAAGCGCCGCGCCCGCGGCGCCGAGCACAAGACGATCAAGGTCCGCGACGGAGGCGTCGGCACGCCTGGCGGTTTGATCCGTCGCGTCGTCGAGGTGACGGCTGCCGCTCGCCACCATCACCCGGGCCAAGGTCTCTGGGTCCATCACCGCTGCGGAACGCTCACGGATCAGATCGGCCACTCGCCCGAGACTATCGACGCCTGGAGGCGATGTCACGGCATCGTCGATGACGAAGGCCGTCCGCTCCACCTTGTCCTCTCGCGCCTGCGCAAGACGCACAAGGCGCTCTGGTACTTGAAGACCGAGGGGCACATGGCGCGCTTCGCGGTCGGCCATACGCCCGAGGTTGCAGCGCGCCACTACGCCGATGTGCCCTCGCTCAGACCTCTGCATGAAGCCACCGTCGCGGACGCTTTCACCGAGGCCGTCGCCAGGTCCGCGCCGATCGTGCTCACGCCCGCGCGGGAGGAAGCTTGGCGCCGCGCGCCTGAGCACGCCGATGGGCCCCGTCCAGGCCGGACATGTCACCGGTCTGCTGAACGGCGAACAAGACGTCTGGCTGGCCAGCTGCGCCGGGTTCTACGATAGCCCTTTGGGCACGCCGGGGTCCCCGTGCCCGCAGCCGTTCTGGGGTTGCCTTGATTGCAGCAATGCAGTGATCACCGCTCGCAAGCTGCCCGCGATCCTCGAATTCCTCACGTTCATCGAGATGCAACGCGCGGTACTCACGGCGGCTGATTGGAGCCTCAAGTTCGGCCGCGCCCACGCCCGCATCACCACGCAGGTGCTTCCTGTCTTCTCCGAGATGGAGATCGCCCAAGCCCGTGCCCTAGTCGCCGATCATCAGCCTGCCCTGTATTTGCCGCCAGAGGCGCATGCATGAGTGTCGCCTTCGCGTTCGATCAGATCATCGACGCCAATCTTGCCGACCGGCCGGTGCTCGTTTCGGCACCGCTCAAGCCAGGCTTCGATCGCAGCCATCTCTCCCGTTTCGGCGACCAGAGCTGGGACCTTGGTCCGGCGGTCTTTCGCGAGAACGCCCGGCGCTGCCACGTCACCGTGCATTTCGGTGCAATCGGCGACGCAGCCACGGAGACGGGGCTCCGGGAGTTCCTCTATGCTCGCCTCAACGTCGCGCTCCCGGGTGGCCGGCAGCGGTTGCCGCCGGCCAGCATCCGCCAAGTGTTCAACCGGACCAAGCGCTTCTTCGATTACGTGCGCGCGACGCTCGGCACCATGGACCTCGCGCGTGTCGACCAGAACCTGATCGACGCCTATGCACGATCGCTGCGGGCAGATCGGCGGCGCTTGCCGAACGTGAATGCTCAACTGCTCGAAGTCATCGTCGATCTCTACGCTTTCCGCGACCACCTGCCGTCCAGAGGTCTCAGGTTCGTGCCATGGCAGGGCCGGTCGCCCTATGTGGTTGCCGGCTATCGGCACAAGCCGCACGAGAACCGCACGCCGCGCATCCCCGAGCCGATCATCGTGCCGCTACTCGCGTGGTCGCTCAAATATATCGGCGCATTCGCCGCAGATATTTTCGCCGCGCGTGACGAACTCACCGCGCTCCAGCTGCGTCGCGCAGCCCTTCAGGCCGATGACGCCATCCTGTCGAGCAAACACCGACGCGCGCTGCACCGCGGGCGCATTGTCGCCTTTTTCGAGGACCGCCGGCGGCACAGACGCGGCGTACCGATCTGGACGACCGCCCATAATGGAGTGGTTCGCCGGGATGCACGCACCGGCACGCTTACCCCGCCGGTCAACATGCATCTTCTCCATCTTCATGTCGGCATCGACGCCACAGCGGAACCTAAGGCGCATCTCCGACTCGCCGTCGGCGCGCCGGATTTGATCGCCGCTGCCGTCGACGAACTCGGCGTCGAGGTGGGCGGCATGGACACGCCGATCTCCATCAATGCAGAGACAGGTCGGCCGTGGCGGCACCGCTTCGACGTCAAGACCCTGCTCCACGAAGAGCGCATGCTGCAGGCTGCAGTCTATGTCGTCTGCGCCTACCTCACCGGCATGCGCGATTGCGAGGTACAGGCCATGCGCTCGGGCTGCCTGTCGCTCGCCCGCAGCGAAGACGGCCTGATCATGCGCCATCGCGTGCGCTCGGTCGCCTACAAGGGCAAGCAGAGCGTGGGCGAGCCGGCGCAATGGATTACGATCGCTCCTGTTGCGGAGGCGATCCAAGTTCTCGAACGTCTCTCGGCGCGCGCGGCCAACGCCCGCGGCGCCGACACGCTCTGGCCGGTCCTCGTCGTCAAAGGCGGCTGCAAAGATCACATCTCGGCGGAGATCGTCCGCCAGCTCAACGCCTACCGCGATCATCTCAACGCATCGTTCGGGACAAAAGATGCGCCGGTCATTCCGCCGGGCCCGGACGGTCTGCCGTGGCGGATCACCACGCGCCAGTTCCGCCGCACCATCGCCTGGCACATTGCCAACCGGCCGTTCGGTACCATCGCCGGCATGATCCAATACAAGCATGCCTCGGTCGCCGCCTTCGAGGGCTATGCGGGCTCCAGCAGGTCTGGGTTCCGTGCCGAGGTCGAGGCACAGCGCGTCCTTGGCCAGCTCGACGATATCCTTACCTATTTCGACGAGCACCGCGCCGGTACGCCGCTCTCCGGTCCAGCCGCTCCCCGGATCGCCAAGACCATGACTGCAGCCGCCGCCGAGCTCGGCCCGCTCCCAGCGATGATCGCAGACCGCGCGCGGCTGCGTGCGTGTCTCGCGAGCCTCGCCCGCACACTGCATGTCGGCATCCTGGCCGATTGCTTCTTCGATCCCGCGACCGCGCTCTGCCTCAAGCACGCGGGTACACCCGACCACGCGGCGCCGCTGGTCGCGCTGTGCGAGCCGACCCGCTGTCCCAACGCCTGCATCACCGCGCGCCATCGGCCGGTCTGGGCGCGGGCCGCTGACGATGCCAGGATATTGTTGCGCGAGAAACGCCTGTCCGAGCTGCAGCGCGTGGCGCTACGTCGTGACCTCGATCGCATCGAGGCCGTTCTCGATGGAATCACGAAGCCGGCGAGCTCCTGATCCGCTGGCTCGGTCCTCGCCGATCTGACGGAGTTCCGGATTGTTTGCCGGGTCCGCAGCGTGTGGTGAACCCGGAGGCATCGTGCATGATCGTCAGCTCCCAGCTCTTCGAGGCCTACCTCGAATGCCCTACCAAGTGCTGGCTCCGCTCACGCGCCGAACCGGCCACCGGGAACTTTTATGCGGAGTGGGCGCGCCCGCAGAACGAGACTTATTTGGAATATGGGCTCAAACGCTCGTTCGCGACCGTCCCGGAGAGCGACCGTGCGACCGCGCCGCCCATTCCTAAGAATCCCAAGGACGTGACCTGGTGCCTCGCCATCGATGTGCGCTGGAGAACGAGAGAGCTGGAGTCCCGCCTACAGGCTGTTGAGAGGATACCCTCCGAGGGCCGCGGCAGGCCTGCCCAGTTCATCCCCTATCGTTTCGAATTCGCCAACAAACTTGCAAAGGAACACAAGCTGCTGCTCGCGTTCAATGCGCTCCTGCTGTCCGAAGTGCTCGGATGCGAGGTAAACCTGGGCAAGATCGTGCATGGCGACAGCCATATCACGCTGAAGATGAAGATACCCGCCTTCGCCAGTGAGGTACGAAAGCGGATCAAAGAGATCACTGCATTCCTGGCCGGCAATTCGCCGCCGGACCTTGTGCTGAACCGACATTGCGGCCAGTGCGAGTTCAAATCTCGGTGCAGCACGCAGGCGAGGGAAAAGGACGAGCTCAGTCTGCTGTCCGGCATATCGGAGAAAGATCGCCAGAGGCTCCATAGCAAGGGCATCTTCACGGTCACCCAGCTGTCCTACACATTTCGTCCGCGCCGTCGCCGCAGGGAGTCGAGAGGCAAACAAGAGAAACATCATCATTCCTTGCGGGCGCTTGCGATCCGCGAGAACAAAATCCACGCCGTCGGCATTCCGGACCTAAAACTCAAAGGCACTCCTGTCTTTCTGGATGTCGAAGGGCTCCCGGACCGCGATTTCTACTACTTGATCGGTATTCGCATCCGAGCCGCCGAAGGAAGCGTTCAACACAGTTTCTGGGCCGACGATGCAAAAGAGGAGAAGCTGATATGGAACGATTTCCTCGGCGTCTTTTCGGAGATCACGAATCCGCACCTGATCCACTACGGCAGCTATGAGACGATTTTTCTGAAGCGGATGTGCCAACGTTACGGTGGGCCTCCTGAAGGTTCTCACGCAGCCACCGCAGTCGATCGTGCGACAAACCTTCTTTCTTTCATCTACGCCCAGATCTATTTCCCGACGTACTCCAATGGATTGAAGGAGATCGCCGGGTACCTCGGATTCCGATGGTCGGGCTCGCTAACGTCGGGGCTCGAAACGATCGTTTGGCGGCATCGATGGGAGGCATCCAGGGACCCTCCGGTAAAGCAGACGCTACTCGATTACAACCGGCAGGACTGCGAAGCCCTTGAGCTCGTGACGAACAGACTGGTCGACCTGCATCGCGCGGCGCCCGCCGACGGCAAGTCGTCGCAGAGAGAAGTGGTTCTTACATCCGACATGAAGCGGGAAAGCCCCTACCGCTTCGGCCGCATTGCGTTCGCACTGCCGGAAATGGAGACCATCAACAAGGCTGCCTATTGGGATTATCAGCGAGAGCGTGTCTATGTGAAGTCGAGCAAAAAAGTCCCACGCTGCAGTGTGCCAGCTACTACGCGCCATGCCAAACCAAAGCCAAACGCCACGATCGGTTACGAGGCTGCTTCGCTTTGTCCAACCTGCAAATCAGAGAAGATTTACAGCCATGGGACGAGGAGCAAGACCGTCATCGACCTTCGATTTATGAAGTACGGAATCAAACGCTGGGTGGTGCGCTACATGATCCATCGGCAACGATGCCAATCATGTGGAACAATCTTCAAATCGTCGGATATTCGCTGGACCCCGGCCAAATACGGTTGGGATCTCATCGCGTACGCAATGTACCAAAACATTGAACTTCACCTCCCCCAAATGTCTATCGATTCCAGCATGAGTAAGCTTTTCGGCTTGCCTCTACCGCGTGGCTGGACGAACAAAATGAAGATCGCAGCCGCGCAGTTGTACGCAATCACTCATGACAGGCTCGTGAAAAAACTCTGTAGCGGTCACCTGTTGCATATTGACGAGACCAGCATCACCGTCAGAGGTTTGAATGGCTACGTGTGGGCCCTAACCAGCATGGAGGAGGTTGCGTATTTCTTCACGCCAACCCGGGAAGGCAACACAATCCAGGAATTGCTCAAGAATTTCTCGGGTGTCTTGGTCTCAGATTTCTACGCGGCGTACGATGCGATAGATTGTCCGCAGCAAAAATGTCTAATTCATTTCATCAGGGATTTGAACAACGCAATACTCGAACACCCTTTTGACGAAGGGCTAAAGCAGCTTGCTGGGAATTTCGCCAGCGTGGTGAAACCGATAATTGAAACGGTGGACCGACGCGGCCTCAAGAAACGCTTCCTTGGTAAGTTTCGGAATTCTATTGATCGATTCTATAAAGGTCTCGTCGGCGATGATGCCGGTGAAGCTGCAGGCAAGCTCGTCGATCGCTTGCAAAAAAATCGTAATAAGATGTTTACTTTTCTGGATTTCGACGGTGTCCCATGGAACAACAATAATGCGGAGCACGCCGTGAAGGCATTCGCATTGCTTCGCCGCGTGATAGACGGGCTTACCACGGAGAAAGGTCTTCGCGACACCCTTGTCTTGCTGAGTGTCTGCGAGACGTGTAAATGCAAGAACGTTGACTTCCTCGAGTTTCTGCGATCCGGTTCTAAAGACGTTGATGACTTCGTGATCCGGGGAAGCAAGCAGCGCTTACGGAGAACGAATTAGAAAATGGATCGCCAAATCGCCGCGGTGCCGATGGCAGCATGCGCGCTAAATTATTCATCGCGATCAACGAGCGGCGCAGTGATCGAAGCTTGTTGAGAGCTAATGACACCAGGCGGATAACTCGAATTTCGCTTGACTGTCAGGATAAGTGGCCGAAATAGGCGCGGGTTTCCTCTGTGCCGATCTTGGGATTACGCCCGAAACCCGCGACGACCACGCTGCATATATTCAAAGCTGGCTCACCGTGTTGAAGGGCGACAAGCGGGCGATTTTCACCGCCGCCAGCCATTCGCAGAAGGCCGCCGATTATCTGCACGGGCTGCAACCACAGGCTTGACCACGACCGGGGACCGTGTGCGAGCGCGGCCCCCTCTTTCCGCCGACGAGCCGGGCCAGCTTCGCACGGGAAGCGGAAACCGCGCCGACATGGGCGCGGTTGCTTGTTTGTCCCGGCCCGCTTTGGCGGGCGCGATTTTCCATATCCGAGAATTATGCGGCGTTTTTGACAGCGCGCCCGGCCAGTGGCAAACCCGTTGCCATGACCCTACGCCGACTCTCACGCTCGATCATCGAGGCCGACCGGCTGCAAATCACCATGATCAACGACGACCCGGACGGCTTGCCGAGCTACGACAGGGCGTTTCTCGTACACATGAAACCGCCCGCCGACCCCGACAACCCACGCGATCACTATCAGCGCGTGACCGTGCAGGAGGCGCGCGAAATCGCCCGGTTTCTCACCCGCAATGTACGGAGAGCCAAGCGCACAAGGCTCTATGGAAATGTCAGGCGGTTTGTCGGATTGGGAAGCCGCCCCCGCGACGTGTCATGAATTACGCCGCCGCCGCTGACCAGTTGCGCCGACAGGAAATCGCCCGCCTCAGTGATGCACTGACGCCGCGCATCGAGGCGCTACGCGCAATGACGGCCCCGGCTTTCCGCTCGACCGTCGCGGCGATGCTGGAAAGGTTCGGCCATGCGATCATCACCGACCCGAGCGCGCCCGAGCTTGTGACGACGAAGGCCGGGCGCAAATTCATCACCGCTTGCGCCACACCCGCCGAGCTTATGCCGACCGGCACACGCGACCTCGCCCGGCTGCACGACGCGGTTATTGCGGCCAATGCGGAGCGCGGATTTTTCATCACCGCGCGCAGCTTCACCGACGCCGCCGAGCAGTATGCCGAGAGCGCGCCGCTCGACCTCATCGACGGCAAGCGGCTGGTGAAGGCCCTCAATCAAAGCCGCAAGCACGTCCTCTTGCCGCAGATCTACAAGGCCATGTGCCAGCAATGCGGCGGCATCGTGCAACACCGGCTCGACCGCGAGCAGGACGAGGCCCGCCCCTGTGGCAACGGTCATGCAGTTGCGCCGACGATTGCCCGCGCGATGCTGATTCCACCAAGGCCCGCAGCACATGGCAAAGACAACACCGCACCGGAGCCAGCGCCGCGACCCCACAGCCGCCGAGAAATCCGCGCGCACAATTACAAGTACGAGGCGCGCATGATGAAAAAACCGCGCGGCGGCTGAATCGCTTATCCCGAGATACCGAATTTCCGGCAGCGTGACGACCGGCACCGCGCCGCGACTCCACCATCCCTAGCGCGACGACACTTGAACACTACAACGTTTTGACGGAGACTCCCGCAGCCTGCGAATGATTCGCGCGGGCGTCCTGTCAACCGTTCTGGAAGGAAACCACACCCCAGAAACAACACAAGCCAGCCTTTGGGGGCTGGCCTGCGGGAAACTCGGAAGTCTGGCAACTCCGAGCTTCCCAAAAATCAGAGCGTTCGTCAAGGCGGAAAATATCCTTTTCCGTCAACGAGCTGGTTTGCGCCGGTTTCAAGCCCCTTCGGGCGGGTTGTGCAGCAACCCGAAGGGAGCCTTTATGCGTTCACTCGCCCATGCCCTGCCCTCATTTCCCGGATTCGATTCGGGTAAAACCTATGCCGCCTGGCCGGTATGGAGCGGCAGCACGACCGCCGAAATCAAATGGCCGAAGGTCGCGAAACAAGCCGTCTTAGCTTGGTATCACAAGGCCCGAAGCTGGAACGCCGCGAAGGAGGCAGC
>Ga0209773_10000306_pt1 | contig 15211 bp, 12 predicted proteins | sample BogFormECP14_OM1_FD_188244 | JGI IMG/M metagenome (GOLD analysis project Ga0209773, IMG submission 188244) | Bog forest soil microbial communities from Calvert Island, British Columbia, Canada - ECP14_OM1 (SPAdes) (version 2) | ecosystem: Environmental > Aquatic > Freshwater > Wetlands > Bog ... | reverse complement strand
CTCTCTCGCGGCTTTACACATGCCCGGTGACCGGCTTCGGCCTGTACGGCTCTTCGAGTTTCGCGATCGTCGAGCTGTCGAGTTTCAGCTCCAACGCGGCCATCGCGTCGTCGAGATGGTTCGGCTTCGAGGCGCCGATGATCGGCGCGGTCACGAACGGCTTCGACAGCACCCAGGCGAGCGCGACGATCGCCGGCTTGGTCCCGAGATCGCGCGCCGTGGCGACCACGCGCTCCCGGATCGCCTCGTCCTGCGGCGAGCCCAGGCCGAGCGTCACGCTGAACGGATCGGTCCGGCCGCGCACTGTCGCGGCGTTCGGCCCGACGCCGGAGCCGGCGAGATAGCCGCGCGCCATCGGCGACCACGGAATCACCGCGATTCCCTCCGCGGCGCAGAACTTCATCACCTCGCGCTCTTCCTCGCGATAGACGAGGTTGTAATAATTCTGCATCGAGGCGAACTGCGCCCAGCCCTTCTCGTGCGAGATCGAGATCATCTTGACGAACTGCCACGCATACATCGAGGACGCGCCGATATAGAGCGCCTTGCCAGCACGGACGACATCGTTCAGCGCCTCCAGCGTCTCCTCCATCGGGGTGTTCGGATCGAAGCGATGGATCTGATAGAGGTCGACGTAATCCGTGCCGAGCCGCTTCAGCGAAAGGTCGATCGCCTCCATGACGTGCTTGCGTGAAAGCCCGCGGTCGTTGGCGCCCTTGCCCATCTCGCCGTGAACCTTGGTCGCGATCACGACCTCATGCCGCAGCGCGAAGTCCTTCAGCGCGCGGCCGACGATTTCCTCACTGACGCCCTGGGAATAGACGTCCGCGGTGTCGAAGAAATTGATCCCGCGCTCCAGCGCGCCTTTGATGAACGGCCGCGCGGCCTCCTCCTCGAGCACCCATTCGCGCCATTTGGTGGAACCATAGGTCATGCAGCCGAGGCACAGTTTTGAAACCTTCATGCCCGCCTTGCCGAAACGCGTGATTTCCATGTCGTACCTCCGTTTGCGCGCCGCGCGCGGTCGTATACTGTCGATGAGCCGCGCCCTCCCGTCATGGCCGGGCTTGTCGTCAGGAAAGAGCCGCGAAGCGCGACTTCTCACCGACACCGGGGTGAGGCTTTACCACGTGGATGGCCGAGCCCGGCCATGACGGAAAGGGACTGGCGATACCATAGACTACGGCAGAACGTGCGCCAAACGCCGGCGTCGGGGAGGAGTTCAAATGGCCGTGACGGCGAAGTCATTCGAGACCCCGCGCACGGCGCGAGCCGCGATGAGGGCCGGCGCGTTCACCGGCACCACGGCCGGCCTCGCCCACGGCTGGGTCCAGGGCAATGTCGCGATCGTGCCGTCCAACGCAGCGGACGATTTTGCCCGCTATTGCGCCGCGAATTCTCGTGCGTGCCCTGTGCTCGCGATCGGGCGCGCCGGCGATCCCGCCCTTCCGGCCCTGGGCGAGGACATCGACATCCGCACGGACCTGCCGCGCTACTTCATCTACCGCGATGGCGAGCTCGCCGGGGAGACGCGACAGATTGCAACGCTCTGGCGGCAGGACTTCGTGACCTTCGTCATCGGCTGCTCCTTCACGTTCGAGAACGCGCTGCGCGACGCCGGCGTGCCGCTGCGCCACGTCGAGCAGAAGCGCAACGTCGCGATGTATCGCACCAACCGCGCGACCGAAGCGGTCGGGCCCTTCGGCGGCGCTCTGGTCGTCTCGATGCGGCCTTTCTCGCCCGCCGACGCCGATCGGGCGACTGACATCAGCGCCCGTTTTCCGACGATGCACGGCGCGCCGATCCATCGCGGCGATCCCGGCGCGCTCGGCATCGCCGATCTCTCGCGGCCGGACTACGGCGAAGCCGTGCCGATCCGCCCCGACGACGTGCCGCTGTTCTGGGCCTGCGGCGTCACCAGCCAGGTCGCGCTGCAATCCGCCCGTCTCCCGCTGTTCATCGCGCACGCCCCCGGCTGCATGCTGATCACGGATTTGACGCACGAAAGCGTGGGCGGATAGGCGACGCAACCTGTCCGGCGGCGCCAACCCTTTGGACTCTGGGGCCGTCGCCTAGACCCTTGCCTCGCGGGGCGCGGGATATCGAAACTCTACTCCTCCCCATGTGGGCCCATGTGGAAGAAGGGAACGCAGACCTCCCAAATTTTAGGAAACCTCCGCCGCCTGTTCCCTATTTTCACCCCCGCCGACGACCCAACCCCTCCGCGAGCATTGTCGTCGCCAAGGTGTTGAGCGAAACGCCTTCGCGTTCTGCGCGGCGCGCAAGGGCGGCGTGAAGGGACTTGGGCACGCGTTGGCGCCATTGTCCGCCGTACACTTCTCCCGTCGCGGGAACCGAACGGCCGAGTTCGTCGAGCGTTCGACAATACGACGTCAATGCGTCTATGCCCTCGCGCAGGGCCTCTTCCGGCGTGGCGCCATCGGCTACGCAACCGGGATAATCCGGAAATTCGACGAGGTAGCCTCCCCCCTCGACCTCCGTCAGCGGTCGAATCTCGAAACGGGGTATAGTCTTTGCTTCAGTCGCCATGGGCGTCTCCAAGGCTATCTATCAAACTCACGAAACGGACCACGTAGAGCGGTTTGATCGGTTTGTGGGAGGGAACGGTCAGCGGCGTCCGGCCAGCCGCGCTGAAAGTCACGTGACTCGTTCCAGGTTGCCGCCAATCCAATCCGTAGCGCCTCGCGAGGGTCTTCAGGTCGTCGATCGTCCAATCGCGCGGATTATTCCGCATGCTTGCGAGAAGCTTGTCGATCTTGGACACGAACAGATGGTATCATATCTGACACCACGAGCAAGGACTTGCAAACTCGAAGCGCCTGACCGTCTGGCCCGGCCGCCCTGGGATGGCGCCGCTCGCGACGATGGATAAAGTGGCGCCGCCACGAAGAGGGATATTATGACACGCACGAGCTGGGACTTCTGGGTCGACCGCGGCGGGACGTTCACCGATGTGATCGGCCGCGACCCGCAAGGCGCCCTGCGTGTGCGCAAGCTGCTCTCGGAAAGTCCCGCCTACGCCGACGCGGCGGTGCAGGCGATCCGCGACCTCTTGGATCTGCCCCCAGGCGGCGCGATCCCGGCCGATGCGATCGGCTTCGTCAAGATGGGGACCACTGTCGCCACCAACGCGCTGCTGGAGCGGCGCGGCGAGCGCACGCTGCTGGTGACGACGCGCGGCTTTCGCGACGCGCTGGAGATCGGCTACCAGGCGCGGCCAAAAATCTTCGCGCGCAACATCATCAAGCCGGAGCAACTCTATGCCGGCGTTATCGAGGTCGCCGAGCGCGTGCTCGCCGACGGAACGGTTGAAGCCGCGCCAGACCTCGACGCCGTCCGCGCCGACCTGACGCGCGCCAAGAGCCAAGGCTACGACGCCGTCGCGATCGTCTTCATGCACGCCTATCGCTATCCCGAGCACGAGCGCCAAGTCGGCGAACTCGCGCGCGGAATCGGATTCGCGCAAGTCTCGGTCAGCCACGAATGCTCGGCGCTGATCAAGCTGGTCGGGCGCGGCGACACCACGGTCGTCGACGCGTACCTCTCGCCGATCCTGGTCCGCTACGTCGCGCGCATCGGCGCGGAACTCGATGTTGCTCGCACCGGCGCCCGGCTGATGTTCATGATGTCCTCGGGCGGCCTCACCTCCGCCGACCTGTTCGCCGGCAAGGACGCGATCCTCTCCGGGCCGGCCGGCGGCGTGGTCGCGATGGCGCGCACCGGGAAAAGCGCCGGCTTCGATCGCGTGATCGGCTTCGACATGGGCGGCACGTCCACTGACGTCGCGCATTTCGACGGCGAATACGAACGCGCGTTCGAAACGGAGGTCGCGGGCGTCCGGATGCGCGCGCCGATGATGAGCATCCACACGGTCGCGGCGGGCGGCGGCTCGATCCTGCATTTCGACGGCGCGCGCTTCCGCGTCGGGCCGGACTCGGCGGGCGCCGATCCCGGCCCGAAGTGCTATCGCCGCGGCGGCCCGCTCGCCGTCACCGACGCCAATCTGATGGTCGGCAAGCTGATCCCGGATTTCTTTCCCAGGATCTTTGGCCCGCGGCAGGATCAGCCGCTCGACGCCGACGCCGTTCGCGAGGCCTTCGCGGCGCTGGCCGCGGAGGTCGGCGACGGGCGCGGGCCCGAGCAGGTCGCCGACGGCTTCATCGCCATCGCGGTCGCGAAAATGGCGGAGGCGATCAAGAAAATCTCGGTCGCGCGCGGCCACGACGTCACACGCTACGCGCTCAATTGCTTCGGCGGCGCCGGCGGGCAGCATGCCTGCGACGTCGCGGACCAGCTCGCGATCACGACCGTGCTGATCCACCCGCTGTCGTCGCTGCTTTCGGCCTATGGCATGGGGCTCGCCGACATCGGCGCGCATCGCGGCCAGGGCGTCGACGGCGCTCTCGGCGACGAGACGCTGCGGCGCCTCGCGACGCTCGTCGAAAAACTCGGCGCGGAAGCGGCCGCGGAAGTCGCCGCGCAGGGCGTCGCATCCGCGGAAATCGTTACGCGCCCGCGCGCGCAATTGCGCTACGCCGGCTCCGACACGGCGCTCGAGGTCGATTTCACCGACGACCCGAGGATGCGGCGCGCGTTCGAGCAGGCCCACAAGTCGCGCTTCGGGTTCATTGATCCGACAAAGGAAATCGTCGTCGAGGCCGTCAATGTCGAGGCGACCGGCGGCGCCGCCAGCTTCGCCGAGCCCGCCGGCGAAGCGACGGCGACCGGGGCGCCAACGCCCGAGCGCCCGGCGCGCTTCTATTCCAGCGGCGCCTGGCGCGAGGCGCACGTCTACCTGCGCGAACATCTCCCGCTAGGCGCGCGGGTCGACGGGCCCGCGCTCGTCATCGAGCCGCATCAGACCATTGTCGTCGAGGACGGCTGGCAGGCCGAGATCACGCCGAAGAACCATGTCGTCATGCGGCGCGTGAAACCCCTGCCCCGCCGCGAGGCGATCGGCGCCAAGGCCGATCCCGTCATGCTGGAGATCTTCAACAATCTCTTCATGTCGATTGCCGAGCAGATGGGCGTGACGCTGCAGAACACCGCCTATTCCGTCAACATCAAGGAGCGGCTGGATTTCTCCTGCGCGGTGTTCGACGCCGACGGCCAGCTCGTCGCCAACGCGCCGCACATGCCGGTGCATCTGGGCTCGATGGACCGGTCGGTCGAGACGATCATCCGCCTCAACGCGGGCCGCATTCGCGTCGGCGACGTTTTCGTTCTCAACGCGCCTTATAACGGCGGCACGCATCTGCCTGATATCACTGTCTGCACGCCTGTGTTCGACGATGCCGGCGAGGCAATCCTGTTCTGGACGGCGTCGCGCGGCCACCACGCCGACGTCGGCGGCATTTCTCCGGGCTCGATGAGCCCGCGCGCGACCAACATCCTCGAGGAAGGGGTCTATATCGACAACTTCCTCCTGGTCGACGCCGGGCGTTTTCGCGAGGCCGAGCTCTATGAGCTGCTGCGCTCCGGCCCTTATCCCGCGCGCAATCCGCTGCAAAACGTCAACGACCTCAAAGCGCAGATCGCCGCCAACGAGAAGGGCGCGCAGGAGCTCAGGCGCATGGTCGCCTCGTTCTCGCTCGAAACCGTGCGGGCCTATATGGGCCACGTCCAGGACAACGCCGCCGAGAGCGTGCGCCGCGTGATCGACCGGCTGAAGGACAGCGAATTTAAGACCGAGATGGACCAGGGCGCCGTCATCAAGGTGAAGATTTCGGTCGACAAGGCCGCCCGGGAAGCGACCGTCGATTTCACCGGCACGTCGCCGCAGCAGCCGAGCAATTTCAACGCGCCCGAGCCCGTCGCGCGCGCGGCGGTGCTCTATGTCTTCCGCGTGATGGTCGAGGACGAGATTCCGATGAACGCGGGGTGCCTCAGGCCGATCAAGGTGATCATCCCGGAGGGCTCGATGCTGAGCCCGAACTATCCCGCCGCCGTCGTCGCCGGCAATGTCGAGACTTCGCAGGCGGTGACGGACACGCTGTTCGGGGCGCTAGGCGCGCTCGGCTCCGCGCAGGCGACGATGAACAACCTCACTTTCGGCAACGCGGCCTATCAATATTACGAGACGATCTGCTCTGGCGCCCCCGCCGGCCCGGGCTTCGACGGCGCCAGCGCCGTACACACCCACATGACCAACTCGCGCCTGACCGACCCGGAAGTGCTGGAGACGCGCTTCCCCGTCGTGCTGGAGGACTTCCACATCCGCCGCGGCTCCGGCGGCAAAGGCCAGTGGTGCGCCGGCGACGGCACCCTGCGCCGGCTGCGGTTCCGCGAGCGCATGGACCTCGCCCTGCTGACCGGCCATCGCCGCGTGCCGAACTTCGGCATGGAAGGCGGCGAAGTCGGCGAGCTCGGCCACAATTGGGTGCGGCGGACGGATGGGAGCCGCGAGGAGCTGCCGGGCTGCGCCCAGACGGTGCTGGAGGCGGGCGAGGCGATCGAGGTGGTCACGCCGACGGGCGGCGGCTGGGGGAAGCGGGGGGTGAGCGAGAGCCCGTATTAACGGGTCACTCGATAGCCTTTCGCTGGCCAGTCTCAGGAGTTTCTGGAGATCGTCAAGAGCCACGACCAGGACGCCGTGCGCGCGGCTATCGGCGAGCGGCCGAATGCCTCCGGTTACTCCGCGATCGACGATCTCGACATCGCGCCCATCCGACGCGATCGGGTGCGTCTGCAATATCAGCGGTTTCTCAGAGCGGGACTTCCCAGGGCCTTTGTCGTGTCGGCCGACGGCCAGCGGTTCATGTGGTCGGCCGGCCAAGCCGATGCGCTGTCGCGCTTGCTGACGGCATGCGAGAGCCTCTCGGCTCAACAGTGCAAACCCTATGCGGTCGATGACGACGTCGTGTGGACCCCGAACGGCTGACGCGATAAGCGTCGCGGAGATCACAAGTCGGCGGTCAGGCGCTCAAGGACAACGGAATGGGAATCCCGGATCGCGACGAGGATAAAGGCCGCCGACGCGAGTCGCCACCGGGACTGTCGATACGCGCCCGCAGAACCTCTGATGCCGACGGGATCGCGGAACTGGTCAATCTGCCGGGCTATCGTTTCGGAACCAGTCGGCTTCCGTACCACTCGCCGGACGAAGTGCGCGGCTGGATCGAGAAGACGCCCTCCGCCAACCTCGCGCTGGTCGCCGTCGTCGCCGACCAGATCGTGGGCGACGGCGGCCTGCATCGGTTCAGCGGGCGTCAGTTGCACGTGGCGGGCGTCGGATTGGGGGTCCACGACGCCTGGACTGGAAAGGGCGTCGGAACCGCGCTGCTGGCGGCTCTGGTCGAGGCCGCCGATCGCTGGCTCGGCATCTGGCGGTTGCAGCTCACCGTCTACGTCGACAACGCGCCGGCGATCCACCTCTACCGCCGGTTCGGCTTCGACATGGAGGGAACCCACCGCGCCTTTGCGCTGCGAGACGGCCAATACGTCGACGCCCACGCGATGGCGCGTATCCGCCCTCCGAGCCTCCCCGCCGCGGAGAGAGCCGAGGAGCGATAGCGGACAAAACCAAACGTTTGACGCCATATCGCGCCAGTTCCGAGTTGCGGCTCTCGACCCATTGCGTATCTTTGGGCCGGGCCCAATGATCATGGAGAGTTTCGGCCTTTGAAGAATGCTCCGCGCGGTGCTGGTTTTTTTGGAGCGTGGGTTCGAGAGTGGCCTCAGCGCGCGGGGCCGAACGCGAAAATCTGACCGTCGCCCGCGAAATAGAGCCGACCCGCGGCCGCCAGGATCGTCACGTAATGCCCGAGGCCGTCCAGCTTGCCGCTCGTGAAAACCTCTTGCCCAGTATCGCCGCGGAAACCGTGCAACTCTTGATCGCCCTCCGCGCCGACGATCCAGACGATTGGGTCGGCTCTGGCGTCACTCGTCGTGACGATCGGGGCTCCCTGTCCGTAAAGATTGGCGCACCAGGCAGTCTTGATCGCCGGTTGCGCCCCGCCCGAGATGCGTAGCGCCATCACGCCGCAGCCCGCGACCGCGACGCCCGGAAAAGTCGAGCGGAAGCCTGGGAACGCCACCATGATGTCGCGGTCCATGCGCCAGGCGGCCGGGGAAGTGTTCACCAGCAACCCCGATTCCCCGACTTGTTGAGCAAGCACCGGGTGGCCGACGCCGCCGAGGTTGGCGCGGTCGAGGAGATACGCTTTGCCATTCTTGTCGAGCGCAAGCAGAAGGGCCGAACCGGGGCCGCCGCCGGGCAGATCGATGGCGAGCGGATTGTTGTAGGCCAGAACATGATAGCGACGGTTCAGCTCGAACCAATCGGCCGGCGCGAAGAAGTCCGCCGGCTCGGGCCGCCAGTGCAAGTCCGGCGGCAGACGGATCACGGAATTGGCGCCGTTCCATCGCTCTGAATCGCTGAGGGTGTGGCCCACGGCGGCGAACAGGTGGCTGCCGTCGAAAGCTATACCACCCGGCGCCCAGATGCCGGCCATTTTGACAGGCGTCTGCCACGCGGCGAACGCCGCAGGCTTGTCGAGGTTGAGCCCGACCACCCAGCCGCGATAATCGCCGCACTCCCCAAAGTGGCCGCCGTAGGGCACGTAGAGTTTGTCGCCCGCCAAAGTGAGCGCGCCGCGTTCGCCTTGCGCGCGGGCGTTGAAAGTCATGCCGATCGCATGCAGCGATTTGGCCGTGTCCACAGGCCACCCCGGCAGCACCGCGCCGTCGGCGAGCGAAAGGCCGAACACGAGGTGGCGCGGTCCCTTGTCGCCGTCGACCATGGCATCGAGATAGAGCGCGCCTGTACGCTGGTCGATCACCGGTGTGCCGGTAATGCCGAGCGGGTCGATGTTGCCGCACTCGAGCTTCGCGAGCGGAACCGCAGGGCCTAGGCGGCTCTGCCAGACCGTAGTTCCGGTGAAGGCGTCCAGCGCCACGACGACGTTGTTCTCCGTGGCCACAATCACCAGTCCGCGCGCCGCGCCCGCGGGACGCCAGTAGAGCGGTTGCGCATACACGCGCCCCGGCACGTGTCCGTCGAACGCCGGGTCGCGCCTGAAATCAGTGGCGCGCGCCCAAGTCAGGCCTGGAACCACGTAATGCCCGCTGCGGGCCGCATCGGCGTGGTAGGTCGCAACGGTCGTATCGCTCTCCTCTGCGCGCGACATCGGCGCGCACAGCAGGATCGCGACGACCAGAGCGGTAAAGGCGGAAAAGCGCATCGGTGAGCCTCCCATCCGGCAAGTGACGAGCAGGGCTTCTTGCCAAACCCATTGCGTAGATTCAGTTGGCGGGCGCCGAGCGTTTGATCCTATCCACCGGCGCCGCGCTGCGAGATAGCGGCCCCGCCGGGCGTGGTCGCGGGTCGTGACGAGCTGACAGTCTCGGAGCCCCAGGAGGATCCGCGGTTGGTCAGCGGACTTTAGGCCCAGGCTCGGGGCTGCTTCCGAATAGACCGATTCCGCGGGCGGGCTCAGGCCTTTGATTGTCGTTCGTCACGGTCGCGACCGACCTTCACAATGCCTTCCTTGTCGCGGGATCGAATAGCGCGGCGCGCCACAGGTTGATGGCGACGGAGATTCGTTCGCCCGGTCGGCTCACGTCGTGGGCCTGCAATTCGGCGACAACCGCCTGGCCCGCCAGTCGGAAGGTCGCGTAACTGCGCGATCCCGTCGGCTGGATGAGTTCGATCGTCGCCTCGACGCGCACGAGTCCCTCCGCCGGCGGTCCTGCGGCGACACGCTCGATATGCTCGGGCCGAAGGCCCAGAATGAGCTTCGCTCCATCGGCGGCCATCAGATCGCGCCCGCGCGGCAACGCCAGCTTCGGCGCGCCTTCGCCAAGATCGATGCAGGCGCCATCGGTCCCCCGCTCGAGCCGGCCGGTCAGGAAATTCATCTTTGGCGATCCGAGAAAGCCGGCGACAAACTGCGTCGCCGGGCGTTCGAAGAGGTCGAGCGGCGGGCCCTGTTGCTCGATCTGGCCCTCTCGCAGAAGCACGATGCGATCGGCCAGCGTCATCGCCTCGATCTGGTCGTGCGTGACATAGATCATGGTCGCGGCGATCTCTTGATGCAGCCGCTTTATTTCGCCGCGCATTTCGTCGCGCAGCTGGGCGTCTAGATTGGACAGCGGCTCGTCGAACAGGAAGACTCTGGGATTGCGCACGATCGCGCGCCCGATGGCGACGCGTTGGCGCTGGCCGCCGGAGAGCTGGCGCGGATATCGTCCGAGCAATGGCTCGATTCCCAGCATGCCCGCCGCTTGCCTGACGCGCCGCTCGATCTCCGGCTTGGCGACTCGCCGCGCTCGCAGGCTCAGAGAGATGTTGCCGAACACGGTCATATGCGGATACAGCGCGTAATCCTGGAACACCATGGCGACATCGCGATCCCGCGGGCGCATGCGGTTCACCACTTCGCCGCCGATCTCGATGTCGCCGTCGTCGGCGTCCTCGAGCCCGGCAATCGTGCGCAGCAGCGTGCTTTTGCCGCAACCCGACGGGCCGACGAGAACGGTGAACTCGCCGTCGGGTATGTCGAGGTCGATGCCGCGCACCGCGTGGACCAGGCCGAAGCGCTTGTGCAACGCCTTGATCTTGACGCTCGCCATCCTACGTCCCTTCCGTCATCCGCGCAGCGCCCCCAACGTGAGGCCGCGCACGAGATGGCGCTGCACCAGGATGCCGAGAATGATCGACGGGACGAGCGAAGTCGTCGCCAGTGCGCAGGCTTCGCCGTATTGGGCGCCCTGAAAGCCCAGAAATGCGCGAAACACCGTCGGCAAGGTGAAGGCGTATCGGCTCGTCAGGATCAGCGCGAAGAAGAACTCCGTCCAGACCGCGATGAAAACGAATACGGCGGTCGCCGCGATGCCGGGCGCGGCGAGCGGCACGGCCACCATCCGAAAGGCCTGCCAGCGGCTCAGGCCGTCGACCAGCGCCGCCTCCTCCAGCGACTTCGGCAGCTGGCGAAAATAGGCGTACATCATCCAGACCGATAGCGGCAGGGTCATGAACGTGTAGGCCACGATGAGACCGAAGTGCGTGTCATAGAGGCCCCAGCCGCGAAAAAGCAGGAACAGCGGCAGCACGATGGCGACCGGCGGCAGGAAACGCTGGGACAGCACCCAGAACGCCAGATGTTGGCCCCCGGTATTGAAGCGGGCGAGGCTGTACGCCATCATCGTTCCCATCGCCGCGGACAACACCGTCGACGCGGAAGCGACGATCAGACTATTCAGCAACCCCTGAAGCCCGCGATAGGAAAAGAGCGCCGCGGTGTAGTGGACTATTGTCGGTTGAGCCGGAAACCAGACCGGCGGGACGGTAAGATAATCGCTGCTCGGCTTGATCGACGTGATGACGACCCAGTAGAGCGGCGCAAGAACGAAGATCACAAACAGTCCGATCACCAGGAACCGCGCCGCGCCCGCGCCGAGGTTTCTCCGGCCTGACCGCCACCCTCCCCGAGACGCCGCCATCACGCCGCCTCCGCGCGCAACAGCCGCCGCACGACCACCATGATCACGACGGCGAGCAAAATCAGGAAGAGCCAGCTTCCGGCGGTCGCGATCGACAGATGGAATTGTTGGAAGCCGATTTGATAGAGGTAGAAGGACGTGGTGTAGGTCGCGGTGCCCGGGCCGCCGCCCGTCAACATGAAAATGATGTCGAACAGCTTGACCGAGTCGAGTAGACGAAATGTGATGGCGAGCAGGATGATCGGGGCGAGCTGCGGCAGCGTCACATAGCGGAAGGTTTGCAAGTGCGAGACGCCGTCCAATTCGGCGGCCTCATAGAGATGTGGCGGGATCGCCGCGAGCCCGGCGAGTAGAATGACGAACATGAACGGCGTCCATTGCCAGACGTCCGCGATCACGATGGCGAAATAGACCCACGGAACTTCGCCCACCCAGCTGATGGTGACGGCGCGCCCCAGCAGCTGGCTCAGCAAATAGTCGGCAGGACCAAACGGCCTTTGCAGGAACAGCGCCCAGGACTGCCCTACAATGACCGGGCTGATGAACAGCGGTATGATCAGGATGGACATGACGATTCCCCGGCCGCGGAACATCTCGACCATCGCGAGAGCCAACGCCAGCCCGAGGATAAATTCGATCGTCACGACCGTCAGCGACAGACCCACCGTCACGAGCAGCGATGACCACCACAGAGGATCGTTGACCACTTCCGCGAAATTCTGCAGGCCAACGAACGCGTGGCCCGGGATCTGGAAGTCGTAGTTGACGAAATTGACCCAGAGCGAAAACAGCAGCGGGTAAATCGACAGCGCCAGGATCAGCGCCACCGCCGGCGCGACCATCAGCCATTTGAAGTGCCGTTCCGCCCATGCCGACACGCCGTGATCCCGCCTCACCAACGAAGCGGGACGGAGCGCGCGTGCGGTCGTCGGTTGAGTCACGAGCGGTCTCGATGCGATGAAATTGCGAGGCTTGCCGCGCGACTGGGGGCGGCGCGTGATACTGACGGCGCTGCGCCGGCCAGCGCGCCAGCCTCGCGCGAGGTCGTCTTCGCGCGAGGCCGCCAACCCCCGGCGCCGTCAGGTCACATGCGCCGATTTCCCGAGCTTCTCGATGGTATGATCGGCGTAGCAACCGGGCACTTGCAAGAATTCCTTGTAGGCCGCTTTCTGAGCCGCGACACCGAGCCGTTGCGTCGTCGTGTCCCATTCCGCCGCCGCCTTCTTCAAGGCGGCCTGTGGATCCTCCCCACCCCATACGGCGGAGCACATCCGGTCTATCGACAGCGCATAGTCCTGCCAGCCGGGCATGATCATGTCGACCACCGCCGAGTTCGAGCACTCGCAAAGAGTGATCAGATAGTCCTTGGCGGCAGGCCAAAGCGAGCGATATTCCTCTGACTTGTACGTCGACAAGCGGTAGGGGTCGCGCAACGTATAGGGCAACATGGTGCGCACCAGGGATAGCGGCGGAGCCGAGACCCATTGCATGAACAAGTACGCGGCTTCCTCGTTGTTGGAACCCGCCGCCAGGGCCTTGACGTAACCCGACGCCATCTCGCCGTTGCCCCCTGGCACTACTGCGTAGCCTACCTTGTCGGCGATGCTCGATTGCGGAATGAAGTTGATCGCCTTGTCGCGTTGCGCGTAATTCGAAGACATCCGGCCCGTCGGCGGCCACGAATAGATCATCGCCACCTTGCCTTGCAGCCAAGCCGCCCATTGCGCCACGGCGTCGAGATCATTGTTGCCGGGGAGCGACGCCTTGTTTTGCGCGATCATCTGATTGAGCGTCGTCGTCCCGGGCGAACTCGCCAATTGCGCCTTCATCGCGTCGTCGAAGAACCTGCCGCCATTGGCGCGATACTGCTGCAGAAAACTGAACTGATTGCCCGGACTGCCGAACTTACGAAAATGAGCGGAGCCGTAAACATTGGGCGCCAGCTGATCCGTGATGAACTGCGATACCTGCGTGTAATCGTCCCAGGTCGTCGGCACCACGAGCGCCTTGCCGAATTTGGCCTGGTAGGCGGACTTCAGCTTGGGATCGTCGAAAATGTCCTTGCGGTAGTAAAGCGCGAACTGATCGCCGTCGTCGAACACGCCCCAGCGTTTGCCCTTGTAGAGCGTAATCGACTTGTATAGCGGATGGTAGTCGTCGAGGTCCGCCTGGTTCATGTACTTGGTGACGTAGTCGTCGATGGGAACAATGGCGCCGCCGTTGGCGAGCGCGGGAATCCATGCAGGCTCGATTTCGAGAATGTCATAGGCTCCGGAATTTGCGATGTGCTCGGCGATCGGCTTGGAGTACTGGTCGGGGTGCGGCAGTTCGACGACGTTGTAGTTCATGCCGGTGAGCGCCTGCCACAACGGACCGGAGAAGTTCTTGGGTTCGAGCGCCTGAAGCCCGGCCTCGTAGGTCATATTGAGCGTGATATCCTTCGCCTTCATAGCTTTCGCTGCTTGCACCGCGCGAAACGCCGAACCGTCGACCGGCCCCTCGGTCGAGGCCTTGACCGCCGCCGCCTGGACCTGGCCCATCGGCGTGCTCTTGTCCGCGAGTTCGACCTTCGAAATGTCGACCGCCTCGGCCCAGGCTTCGGAAGTCGCCGCGGTGAAGCCGAATCCGGGCAGCATTGCTGCGCCGCCCATCAGCACGAATTTCGTCAGGAACGACCGGCGCGAGGTATCGCCTAGCAGCCAGGCGTCGACTTCATCAGAAAGTCCGGCGTTGAAGGCGCGCCGTTCACGCTCGTTCATCATCTTCCTCCCATGTTGTGACGCCTGCACATTTTGTTACGCCCGTGCCACGTCGTCCAGGCGTTTCAGCGTTCACCGTGCTTAGGGTCGTCTCGTTCTAAAGTATTGTTCTTATCCGTGTCCTGGAGCCAGCCCCGTTCCCGCTTTGTCACCGCAAAAAGCGACTTCTCGAGCAAACTTCCATGGAGAGGGGCCAACAACGGCGCGCCCGACTCCCCCCCGGCCTCCCAAGCCCCTCCCCGGCGTCGCGCGCCTCAGGATTTCGCGGTCTTCGCCTTCAACCGCTCGATGCCCTCGAGGACGATGCGGCGCGCTTCCGCGGCGTCGCCCCAACGGACGATCTTGACCCACTTGTTGGGTTCGAGATCCTTGTAATGGGCGAAGAAATGCTCGATCTGCTTCAGCGTGATCTCAGGTAGATCAGTGAAATTGGCGACTTTGGCGTAGCGCTGCGTCAGCTTGACGGTGGGAACCGCGAGCAGCTTCTCGTCGCCGCCTTGTTCGTCCTCCATCAGCAACACGCCGACGATCTTGCAACGCATGACGGCGCCGGGGATGATAGCGCGCGTGTTGGCGACGATGACGTCGCAAGGGTCGCCGTCGTCAGAAAGCGTGTGCGGAATAAAGCCGTAATTGCCGGGATAGCGCATCGAGGTATAGAGAAAGCGATCGACCATCAGCGCGCCGCTGGCCTTGTCCATCTCGTATTTGATCGGCTCGCCGCCGATCGGCACCTCGATCACCACATTGACTTCGTCGGGGGCGTTCGGGCCGATGGAGATCGCGTTGAGATTCACTTGGCGCTCCTTAAAAAATCGGCTCGCCAGGAGAAGACCCGATCGGCCGGCTACCGCTCGCTCAGTCGAAGCCGAACGCGACCCGCTCGCGCGTCTCGGCGCCAAATCTCTCCGGGGCGCGCCTGACGACCCGACCGCCCAGGCGCCGATAGAATTCCAGCGCCCGATCGTTGCCGGCGAGCGCCCAGACGA
>Ga0209773_10000305_pt1 | contig 15211 bp, 11 predicted proteins | sample BogFormECP14_OM1_FD_188244 | JGI IMG/M metagenome (GOLD analysis project Ga0209773, IMG submission 188244) | Bog forest soil microbial communities from Calvert Island, British Columbia, Canada - ECP14_OM1 (SPAdes) (version 2) | ecosystem: Environmental > Aquatic > Freshwater > Wetlands > Bog ... | reverse complement strand
GCGTGATTTGAACTAGAGCCGCCCGCTGCGCAATCACTTCACAAACGTCAATCCGTGCGGCACAAGGTGCGGAAACACGTAAGCGTAGAGCATCACAATCACGCCCACGATCGCACCCAGCGCAATCGAATGCCAAAACACAAAGCGAAAAATAATTCCTTCGTTACCCACTTGCTCGGTCGCCGCCGTCGCAATCGTGATGGACTGCGCATCCACCATTTTTCCCATCACGCCGCCCGCGCTATTCGCCGCGCACATCAGAATCGGATCAATTCCCAATTGCTGCGAAGTGATCCGCTGCAAACTGCCGAACAGCGCGTTCGAAGACGTATCGCTCCCGGTCAAAGCCACACCCAGCCAGCCCAAAAACGTGCCGAAAAATGGATACAGCCAACCGGTGCGCGTAAACGCCAGCCCTAGCACCGCATCCAAGCCCGAGTAGCGCGTCACGTACCCCAGCCCCAGCATGAACGAAATCGCGATCATCGCCAGCCGCATGCGCACCAGCGTGCGCCAAAATGTTTTCATCAATCGCAGCGGATTCAATCCGAGCAATAATCCTGAAACGATCGCAGCCAAAAAACATCCGGTGCCCGTCGCCGATAGCCAATTGAAATCGTAGCGCGCCGCTTCCGGCGTCGCCTTGCTCACCACCGGCGCCGCGCGCGTTATCGCGTTGTGCAGATACGGCCAATTCCATCCGGGGGCTCCCGGCCTGACTTTGCCGTCCGCCTGCACCACAATAAAAGCGGGCGTCGTGGCTTTGTTCATCGCCAATTTCACGCTCGGCAGTCCCCACGCCAGCACGAATAGCGAAAGCACCGCAAACGGCATCCACGCCTTGGCCACCGTCCAGAACGGATATTTGCGCGGCGCCACGTAGCCATCGAATTCTTTGGCGTTCCACTCGCCGCCCATATCATCCGCAATTTTTCCTTCCACCGCCACGGGCTTTGCGTCTTCACGATCGTAATCGAACCGCCAGATCCTTTTCGGCTTCCAAAAGCGCAGAAAGATTACCGTGCAGATGATCGAGACCACGCCCCCCATGATGTCCACCAGGTTGCTATCGCGAAAGTTCGACCACAGAAATTGCGTCAGCGCAAACGAAACTCCCACCACCAGAATCGCGGGCAGCACTTCGAAGGTTTCCGACCAGCTCACCATCGTCCGCACCAGCCAGAACGGCACGAGAATCGCCATAAACGGCAGAATGCGCCCGATCATCGCGTTCAGATCCGATTCCGGCAAACCGGAAACTCCCGCCAGCGCGTGCACCGGAGTTCCGATCGCTCCCCAGGCCACCGGTGCCGTGTTCGCAATCAAATTCAGCGCCGCCGCATGAAACGGCCGGAATCCCAACCCGATCATGAAAGCGCCCGCGATCGCCACCGGCGCTCCGAAACCCGCCGCCCCTTCGATAAATGCGCCAAAGCAAAACGCCACCAGCAATACCTGCAACCGCCGGTCCGGCGTAATTCCCGCGATGGATTCCTTCATGATCTCGAACTGCCCGGTCTCGACCGATATGTCGTACAGATAAACCGCTGCCAGCACGATCCACGCTATTTTCAGAATTCCATAAGCCACGCCGTAGGCAAACGCGGATGCCGCCAGCACCGCCGGCATTTTGAAAACCAGCGTCGCGAGCATCACTGCCGTAAAAGCGGCGGCAATAGCGCACCAATGCGGTTTTACTTTCAGGCCGGCTAGAAGGGTGAAGAGAACCAGGATCGGGAGAGCCGCAATCAGCGTCGAAACCCACCAGATCCCGGCGGGATCGTAAACTTGCGTCCAACTCATATCAGCACCCTCGCAGCTGCACAGACTACTTCCGAATGCCTGTTCCGCGGACGTTCCATATCCCGAGGCCGAAATTTTGTCAAGAAATGGAATTGTGGATCGCGCTGCAGCGCGATTCATCCTGAGATCCCGCAGCGCGGGAGCGAAGGGCCACCATTTTCGCCGAGGCTCAATCTCCAGCGCCACAACGACCTGGGAAAGGTTCGCCTTGCCCGGCCTACAGTTACGCGCGAACTTTTCTTCGCAGCAGCCAAACGCACGCGCAACCCGCCACCAGCATCAGAGCACCGGAAGGTTCCGGCGTGCTGATCGGCGGCGGTGGAGGAGGCGGTGGCGGTAGTGGTGGAGGAGGAGGTGGCGGTGGTGGAGGAGGAGGGGGCCCTGGCGGAATTCCCGGAGAAGACGGCGTTTCGCCGATGGGGAAAACCGGTGGGATGATCGGGATGTAGATCGATCCAGGAGGCTGCGGCGGCACTACAATCGCCGTCGTGGGGGGCACAGCCAAGGGTAATTCACTCAAGGACTCCGGAGCGGCAAGCAGCCCGCCATCCGCGGGTATTTCCATCGCCTCCGGCAAAGGCTCATTGTTCAGCACTGGCCCGATCGGTACGTCGGACAACCGGTTCCCGCAGCGAGTTCTGGCCATGTGCTCGCCGTCGCTCACCACCGTTTCTCCCGCCGGCAGATTCAGCCGGTTCTTCGTCCAGTAAATTCGGTTGCCGACGCGATAGGAAACGAAAAGGGCACGAGTTTCGCGCAACTGCGTCACGCGCGCGTCGTTCAGTTTAAAATCCGCATAATGCGCGGCCACCGTGGCATCGTGCGCGACGGCGTTCCGCAATTCGGCTGAATTCTTTACGCCGCCCGGAATCACCGAATACGGATAAAGCACGCGGTCCGTTTTGTCCAATACCGGAGCCGGCGCGTACCAATCGCTATCGCTAGCACCTGCTGTGGCTGTTGCGGAGAGGTTGACGCCGGTAGAATTGCGAGGTGGGTAGCCGTAGTTATACGACAGTACAACCGATACTAGTACGCTTTCCAGAAGCAGGACCGCCAACGCTCCCAAGCGATGGCGATCAATCTTTCCGGCGAATTGCGCCGCGATCGTCCAGCCCTTCCCCATTTCCCCTTTAGACTTCGGCAATCCCCATCGCCGATCAACTTCCCCGCAGGCGTAGTACGCAATCCCCCTGCCAACCCCGCGCCTGATACCCTCAATGGCACATCAGTCGATGGCCTTGAAGTCCATGTAAACAAAGGGCTAGCCCTGAGAACGATGCGCGGATTTTTATTGCGAGCGGAGCCTTGCGGCACCCGAGAGAAGAAAGTTTCCAGAAAGTGGTACCTTCGTTCTAAAGGTACCCCGTGGACTTGAGGCGATTCAAGCGGCTGATTTGCTGCAGCGCATCCGCGCGGGAACGGAAAAAGTGGCAATTCTTTCGCGCTTACTGGTCCGATTCGGAAGATTGTTCGTGAACGCCTACCGGCGATCCTAGCGCCACATCACCCTTGCCCTGCTTCCACACTGCAAAACCCAGCCCCAAAAACGGTCCAATCAGCACAATCAGAAAGGCCAATAAAAAAAGCACAAGAAAAACCAGTACAATCACGATCGCTGGCATTGATTTTACCCGCTCCCACCCTGGAGCTGAGTCCTCCTTGCCGAATACCCGTGCACGCGTGCATCCACGTTCTTAGATGTTAGGTACAACACTGTGGGTTACAGAAAGTTACTGCCGCTTTTCACTTTTTTCGCGCCACGTCCAGCCCTCCCGTTCACACCCGCGCCCTCCCGTCACTTTCAAATGTGGGTCCGTGGTTCAGCCCGGCTCCCTCATGCTTTCCCAGGGCAAATAGCCTTGCGTCGAAATTCGCCCGTCGTGCCGCAACAGCCGCAAAATCAGCTTCTTCCACGACCGTAACCAGATTACCGACGCACACGTCCAAGCTATGTCCGTCAATTCGAAATGAATCTCTTTCGCTTCGCCGGGAATCTCTTACTGTATGCCGTAACCGTGGGCGTTCAGCTGTGGGACCAAGCGTGCGATACTTAATTTCCGGCTCGCGGATTCGTAAATCTCCGAATCGCGGAGGTACCGCACTCGCTGGTCATTTGGGGAGCCACTGATCGATGTGGATTGTTCGACTTGCGTTACGCCGGCCTTACACGTTCATTGTAACGTCCATCCTCCTGTTGATTTTGGGCCCAGTGGCAATTCTGCGCACTCCCACGGACATTTTCCCGAACATTGACATTCCGGTTGTCAGCGTTCTCTGGAACTACACCGGCCTCTCGCCCGAAGAGATGTCCAACCGCATCGTCTTTCAGTACGAGCGGGTGCTCACCACCACCGTCAACAACATCGAGCACATCGAATCGCAATCCCTAAATGGAATCGCCGTCGTCAAAATCTTTTTTCATTCCGGCGTGGACATCGGCAACGCTGTGGCCCAGGTCACTGCGGTCTCCCAAACTCTCTTGCGTCAGCTCCCTCAGGGAACAACGCCTCCTCTCGTCATCCAGTACAACGCTTCCAGCGTGCCCATCCTGCAACTCGCGCTCGCCGGCGAAGGACTCTCCGAGCAGCAACTTGGCGACATCGGGCTGAATTTCGTGCGCACTGGATTAGTCAGCGTACCCGGCGCAGCAATCCCGTACCCTTACGGCGGCAAGCAGCGTCAGGTTCAGGTAGACCTCGACACTGCAGCGCTGCAATCGAAAGGTCTTTCGCCCAGCGACGTCGTTAACGCCATCAACCTCCAGAACTTGATTCTCCCCGCCGGCACCGCGAAAATCGGTACGTTCGAATATGAAGTGGATATGAACGGCGCGCCGGCCACCGTACCGGAATTGAACGACCTCCCAGTGAAAACTGTGGGGACCACGACCATTTATATCCACGATGTTGCCAACGTGCGCGACGGCTTCCCTCCACAGACGAACATTGTGCGCGTCAACGGCCAGCGCTCTGCCCTGATGACCATTTTGAAATCCGGAGATGCTTCCACGCTGGACATTATCTCCAGCGTGAAATCGCTGCTGCCCTCGATCAAGGCAACGTTGCCGCCAGCGTTGGTCATCAACCCGCTTTCCGATCAATCCATCTTCGTGAAGGCTTCCATCGTCGGCGTGGTTCGCGAAGCCATCATCGCCGCTTGCCTCACCGGCTTCATGATCCTCGTGTTCCTGGGAAGCTGGCGCAGCACGCTGATCATTGCCGTCTCGATTCCGCTTTCGATCCTCACGTCGTTGATCGTTCTCAGCGCCCTCGGCGAAACGATCAACATCATGACGCTCGGCGGCCTCGCCCTTGCCGTCGGGATCCTGGTGGACGACGCCACCGTGGAAATCGAAAACATCAATCGCAACATTGATCAAGGCAAGGAAATCGTGCAGGCCATTCTGGACGGCGCTTCGCAAATCGCCGTGCCGGCCCTGGTTTCCACTCTCGCCATCTGCATCGTCTTCGTCCCAATGTTTTTTCTTTCCGGCGTTGCGCGCTATCTCTTCGTTCCGCTCGCCGAAGCGGTCTGTTTCGCCATGCTGGCTTCGTACTTGCTCTCCCGTACTCTTGTGCCCACCATGGCCAAGTATTTACTCGAGGCCCGCACCGAAGAAGATCCCAACGCGCCGGCCAAAGCCTCCTCCAATCCCTTTGTGCGCATGCAACAGAAGTTCGAGCATCATTTCGACGGCCTGCGCGATCGCTATCACCGATTGCTCGAGCGCTGCATCGCGCACCGCGTGATCTTCGCTACCTGCTTCCTGGCTTGCTGCGTCCTTTCCTTTGCATTGCTGCCGCTGCTCGGCCAGGACTTTTTTCCGGCAGTGGATAGCGGTGAATTCAAGCTGCACATGCGCGCTCCCACCGGCACGCGCATCGAAGAAACTGCCGCGCTCTGCGACCAAGTGGAAGCGGTCATCCGCAAACAGATACCGCAGTCCGAATTGGTCAGCCTGATTGACAACATCGGCCTGCCTTACAGCAGCATCAATCTTTCATACAGCAATTCCGCCCCAATCGGCACCGGCGATGCCGACATCCTCGCCGAACTTTCCAAGGATCATCATCCCACCGCCGATTACGTCCACGATTTGCGCATCGAACTCGCCAAGGATTTTCCCGGCGTCACCTTTTATTTCTTGCCCGCGGATATCGTCAGCCAGATTCTCAATTTCGGCCTGCCCGCTCCCATTGATATTCAAATCCTCGGACGCGATCTTGCGGCCAATCGAATCTTCGCCGACAATCTGCTGAACCGCTTGAAATTTGTCCCCGGCACGGTGGACCTGCGCATCCAACAGGCCTTCGACCAACCCAAATTGCACATCGAGGTGGACCGCACCAAAGCGCAGCAGATCGGCTACTCGACGCGTGACGTCGCCAACAACGTGCTGATTTCACTCAGCGGCAGTTTTCAGACGACGCCCAACTACTGGCTCGACTCGCGCACCGGAGTGAGCTACAGCATCGCCGCGCAAACGCCGCAGTATATTGTTGACAGCCTGCAGGATCTGGAAAACATTCCGGTCACCGGCCCCGGCACGCCGCAATCCCAGATTATGGCCGGCGTGGCTTCCTTCAGCCGGGGCGCGGAGATGGGCGTGGTCTCGCACTACAACATCACGCCGGTGATCGACATTTTCGGCGCGGTCCAGGGCCGCGACCTTGGCGGACTCGCTCGCGAAATCGCACCGATCATCGAAAGCAGCAAAAAAGATTTGCCGCGCGGCTCGCAGATAATTGTTCGCGGGCAGATTCTCACCATGGCCTCGTCCTTCTCCGGATTGCTTTGGGGTCTGGCGTTTTCCATCGTATTGGTCTATCTCCTGATCGTTGTTAATTTTCAATCGTGGCTCGATCCCTTTATTATTCTCATGGCGCTGCCCGCCGCGCTTGCCGGCATCGTCTGGTTTCTTTTCATCACGCACACCACCGTCAGCGTGCCGGCGCTAACCGGCGCTATCATGTGCATGGGCGTGGCCACCGCCAATAGCATCCTGGTCGTCAGCTTTTCGAAAGAGCGGCTCGAAGAAGGGAAGACGGCCGCGGAAGCCGCATCGGAGTCCGGCTTCACCCGCTTCCGCCCCGTGCTCATGACCGCGCTCGCCATGATCATCGGCATGTTGCCGATGTCTCTGGGCTTGGGCGAGGGCGGCGAACAGAACGCGCCGCTGGGCCGCGCCGTGATTGGCGGCTTGCTGTTCGCCACTGTTGCAACGCTGTTTTTCGTCCCGGTAACCTTCAGCATCGTGCACGGCGCGCGCGCGCGGAAACCAGCCGCCGCTCCGGATGAACGGCTGGCGGGCTAAACGACCACGCATGCTCAAAAGATCTCGAAGCGCAAATTCAAGAGGACGCAATGACAGAGCCAGTTGAAAATAAATCACCGCAGCTGAATCCACACCACACCGGCGCAGAAAAATCGGGCCACGGAGTACTGATCGCTATCATCGCCGTGATCGTCGTGATTGCGATCGTAGTCGCCGGAGTCGTGCCGCGCCTGCGTGCCAAGACCGCCCTGAAAAAAGAGACAGACACGCTCGCCATTCCCGAAGTCGGCGTGATTCAACCCAAGCGCGGCTCCACCGCGCAGGAGATCATCCTGCCCGGCAACATCCAGGCCTTCATTGACGCGCCCATCTTCGCCCGCACCAACGGTTACCTGAAAGTCTGGTACTTCGACATCGGCGCCCACGTGAAAAAGGGCCAGCTACTCGCCGAGATCGAAACACCCGAAGTGGATCAGCAACTTCTGCAGGCGCGCGCCGACCTGAACACCGCACAAGCGAACTTAAATTTGTCCCAAATCACCTTCAACAGATTTGAGGGCTTGAAGAATACCGATTCCGTGGCGGTTCAGGATGTGGACAATGCCGCCGGGGACTACGCCGCGAAGAAGGCCACCGTGGATTCGGCGCGGTCCAATGTGAACCGGCTCGAAGACCTGCAATCTTTCGAGAAGCTCTATGCGCCCTTCGATGGCGTGATTACCGCGCGCAATACCGACGTGGGCCAATTGATTGACTCCGGTTCGTCGGGTTTCGCAACCAAGGAAATGTTTCACATGGCTGCGATCCACACCTTGCGTGTTTACATTAACGTCCCGCAGCAATATTCCGTGGCGGCCAAGCCCGGTATCCTCGCGGACTTAACGCTCGCGCAGTTTCCGGGCCGCAAGTTTCAGGGAAAATTAGTCCGCACCGCCAACTCCATTGATCTGGCCACGCGCACCCTCCTGGTCGAGGTGGACGTTGATAATTCGACCGGAGAGCTGCTTCCCGGCGCCTTCACCGAAGTCCATCTGAAGCTGCCCATGGAAATTCCGTCCTACATTCTTCCCGTGAACGCGCTCATTTTCCGCGCGCAAGGCCTGCAGGTCGCCACCGTCCAAAATGACAATCGCGCCAAACTCGTCACCATCGCATTGGGCCGCGACTTCGGTGCCACGGTCGAAGTCGTCTCCGGCTTGAACGGCGACGATCAGGTCATCGTCAGCCCGCCCGATTCGCTCGTGGACGGAGAAGAAGTAAAGCTCGCGCAACCAATCCAGCAAGGAGGCACCGGTAGTGCATCGCCTCAACCGCGCTGACCCGACCAACATCTTCACCATCGCGCGCCGCGGCACCACGCGCGGTTTGCGCCTGGCGGCGTCGTGCGCCGCGGCAATCACACTTTTCTCAGGCTGCACCGTAGGGCCGAACTACGTTCGTCCCACCGCCGAAGTCCCCACCGACTTCAAGGAAACTCCCGCCAACTGGAAACAAGCTCAGCCCAGCGACGCGATCTCCAAAGGCAAATGGTGGGAAATTTATCAGGACCCGCAGTTGAACGAACTCGAAGAGCAGATCAACGTCTCTAACCAAACCCTGAAAGCCGAACAGGAACAGTTCGCGCAAGCGCGCGCGGCATTGCGCATCACCAGCTCGAACCTGTTTCCCAATGTCAGCACCGCTCCGTCCGCCTCGCGCATGCGCTTGGCTCCCAACGAACCACTCTTCAACTCCGCCGCGGGAAAGGCGGACTTCAACACCTTCACCATCCCCGTGGACGTCTCCTACGAAGTCGATCTCTGGGGCCGCGTGCGTCGCAGCGTCGAAGCCAGCCGCTCGGCAGCTCAAGCCACTGGCGCGGACCTCGCCAGCGTCAGCCTGAGTCTGCACGCCGAGCTTGCCGCTGATTATTTTCAGCTGCGTGGCCTCGACGCTCAGAAACAACTTCTGGATTCCAACGTGGAGGCCTTCGAAAAGGCGCTCGACTTGACGGAAAGCCGTTATCACGGTGGCCTGGCCTCAGCCGTGGACGTCGCCCAGGCCAAGACCATTCTGGACACCACCCGCGCGGAATCCACCGACCTCGGCGTTCAGCGCGCCGCCTTCGAACACGCCGTCGCCGTGCTGATCGGCAAACCTGCATCGCAGTTCAGCCTGCCGCCCATTCCGCTCACCGCGCCGCCGCCGGTTATTCCCTCCGGCCTGCCCTCGAATTTGCTCGAACGCCGCCCCGATATTGCCGCCGCGGAAAGGCGCGTGCAGGAACAGAACGCGCAAATCGGCGTGGCCCGCGCCGCCTATTTTCCGCAGCTCACTCTCAGCGGCTCCGGCGGCTTCGAAAGCGGCGTAATCACCACATTGCTCCAGGGACCCGGCGGTTTCTGGGCGCTGGGAGGCCAGGCCGCCGAGACTCTGTTCGACGGCGGCGCCCGCCGCGGCGCATCCGAGCAAGCCAAAGCCGCCTGGAACCAATCGGTGGATAATTATCGCCAGACGGTGTTGGTCGCGTTCCAGGAAGTCGAAGACAATCTTGCCGCCCTCCGCATCCTCGAAAACGAAGCCGATCAAGAAGCCGAAGCCGTCGCCTCCGCCCAGCACTCCCTCTCGCTCTCACTCACTCGCTACCGCGGCGGCGTCGCCAATTATCTCGAAGTCACCACCGCGCAAAGCGCCGCGCTAGCCGACGAAGTCACCGCCGTAAATATTTTGACGCGCCGCCTAGCCGCCAGCGTCCTGCTAGTCAAAGCCCTCGGCGGCGGCTGGAGCGTCTCCCAAATCCCTCACGTCTAGCCCTCGCGCCATGGCTTGACGCTCGTGTTAGGCACAGAAGCTCCCGCCTACGTCGTTGCCTTACAGGTCCGGGTCGCAGAGTGCCCCGAAAGTAATCGGAAGCTCGAACTCCCCCGGGCTTGAATTTTTATTTCCTTTCACCAACTTGAACTTCCATTTGCGAGCCGACTTGACCGCGGCCTTGTCGAGCTCGGGCGATAGTGATTTGACAACGCGAACTTTTCTCACCCGTCCATCAGCATCGGCTGTAATCGAAAGTACAATCTCTCCTGCAACGCCCGTCTTTCTCACCTTCGTATTGAAATACCAAAGCAGATACTCAAAATCGATGTCCTCGGATGAAAATTTCAGGCCGTTTGCCGTTTCCAGGCGTCCACCCATTATTACTTCACCACTCGTAGAAATCGGGCCCGGGCATTCGTGCTCCTCGTGACTGTACGAGATTTCATATTGAACTTGGATCGGCGGATTCTCCGGCGGATTGAATTTCCACTGCTTCGCGCTGTCAATCGCGGCCTGGAATAGTTCCAGAGGTCCGCTCACCGGAACCACATTCGTTACCAGACCTTTCGCATCCACGTCTATAGTCACCAAGACTGTTCCCTCAACCCCCTTCTTTAATGCGTCTTCCGGATAGGGAGCCATTGGCGAAAATATCGGTTTCACGCGGGCATAATGTGGGGCCTCGCCTGGCTGGGCGGTCTGCGCCGCAGCGGGAGTTTGCGCAGCGTCTTGGCCGTGAGCCGAAAGCGCAATCATCAAAGGTATGACGAAGAGAATGATGAATTTCATGTTCGTCTCTGCGAACAGCTCAGGGCAAACGCATCCCACTGCGCCCGCAGGTTTCAAATACGGAGAGAACATTCGTAATACTGAGCAGTTCGCGGATCCGCGGGCTCAAATTCAGCAGCTGCAATTCGCACTTCGCGCCCTTCGCTGAAATGTAAAGTCCCACCAGCGTCCCCAGCCCCGAACTGTCCATGTACCCGAGCTCGCTCAGGTCCAGGATCAGCGGCCGCTTGTTCGGCAGCAGCGCCTTCACTTCCGTCTTCAAATGCGCCGAAGTTTCCGCGGTCAGCCGCCCCGTGCAACGCACCACCGTAGCGTCTTCCCATGCATATACGTGCAAATTCAAAGTAAGCGTAGGAATCGAAGTATCACTGGACATTTGACCAGCTTGTTTACTCTGCCCGCCCAGCGATGGCAAGCTTTTTCGCGCTCACAATAACCTCGCGCAACCGGACAGCCACCCCAAACCAAACCGGACAACCCGCGAGATACGCGCCCGAATCTCAATTTCCAGCTACAATCGTAAAGACAAAATGGCGCACCCCATGAACAATCGCGCATCGGTCTTCAACGCAGGCCGAATCGAACTCCTCGCAATCAGCGCGCTGGCGTTGTTCGCAGCGCTCCTTCCCGCCACCCTGCGCGCACAAGCTAAGTCCCCCGCCGGCGCGGAAATCGTCGCGCGCGTGAACGACGACGTCATCACCCTCGGCGCCTATCAGAAAGCCGAACAAACGCTGCGTGACGAAGTGACCCGCGACTGTGAGGGCTGCCCTCCGGAAAAGATTGACGCCCAATTTAAAGACCAGCAGAAAGATTTGCTGCGCGGCATGATTGACGAATCGCTGATCGTGCAGCGCGCCAAAGACATGAACGTCAACGTCGAATCCGACGTCAACAAGCGCCTCGACGAAGTCCGCCAGCAGAACAACCTCGCCACCCTCGACGATCTCAAAAAAGGCGTCGAAGCTTCCGGCCTCAGCTGGGAAGATTACAAGACCACCATACGCAACGGACTCCTGCAAAAAGAAGTCGTCCGCCGCGAAGTCGGTTCGCACGTGGACATCACGCGCGAAGAAGTAAAACAATATTACGACGCGCACCCCGAGGAATTCACGCTGCCCGAGCGCGTGGTGCTGTCGGAAATTTCAATCAGCACCGATGGAAAAACCCCGGAAGAAATGACCGCCGTGCGCAATAAAGTCGAAGGCCTGCGCACCAGCGTCCTCAATGGCGACGATTTCAATCAAGTCGCGCGCCTCTATTCCCAGGGCAGCACTGCGAAAGACGGCGGCCAGCTCGGCACCTTCAAAAAAGGAGAGCTCGCCCCGCAGCTCGAACAAACTGTCTTCCAAATGAACAAAGGCCAGATCAGCGACGTGATCCAGACCCGCACCGATTTCGAAATCCTGAAAGTCGAAGATCACCTGCAGGCAGGCCTGCAGCCCTTCGAAAAAGTAGAGCCCGATATCCGCGCCACCATCCTCGCTCAAAAAATGCAGCCCCGCATCCGCGATTACCTCGCCGAACTCCGCGAGCAAAGCAACATCACCGTAAAACCCGGCTACAACGACAGCGCCCTGCTCTCCGGCGCCAACGTCCCGCAGCCCGACAACTCTCGCCTGTAACCACAATCACCACGCACAGCGTGCTAATATGGCGCGCAACCAGAGAAAGCAATTCCGGTCACCAGCGGGAGCCCAGAAAAATGGCGAGATTGGAATCCGCGCAAGCGCCCCTGTCAGCTCGCGCTCCGAACGCTGCCTCGGCCATCCCAGCCACCACGGCCACTCCGCGCCACTCCACTCTCGTCCGCGTCACGCACTGGATCACCACGCTGTGCTTCTTCGCTCTGCTGATCAGCGGATTTGAAATCGTGATCTCGCACCCCCGCTTCTATTGGGGCGAAACCGGCAATGTATTGACAACCCCACTATTTCAACTTCCGATCCCTGCCTCGCGCAACTTGGTACAGACCGGCTACAACTACGTGCTCCCAGACCAGAACGGCTGGAGCCGCTCTCTCCACTTTCAAACCGCCTGGATCGCGGTATTAACCGGACTGCTCTATCTAATCTCCGGCGTGTTTACCGGCCATTTCCGCAAAGACCTGCTCCCGCGTGAATCCCATCTCTCGTGGCGCGCCTTCTCCACCACGATCGCCAGCCACCTGCGTTTCGCGCGGCCCAGTGAAGCAGAAGCCTGGTCCTACAATCTGCTGCAACGCCTCAGCTACCTGTTCGTGACCTTCGTCCTGTTTCCACTGGTAATCTGGTCGGGCCTGGCGATGTCGCTCGCGTTTGTTTCCGCGTTTCCCGCCACCGTCACTTTGTTGGGCGGCCAGCAATCCGCGCGCACCATTCACTTCTTCGTCTCGCTCGCGCTCCTGCTCTTCGTGATAGTCCACGTCGTGATGATTTGCGTCAGCGGATTCAGAAACCGGATGCGCGCGATGATCACCGGCCGCACCGCCGCGCCAAGGGAGCATCCATGACCGATCTCTCACGCCGCAAACTACTCGTCACCGGACTCGCAGCCACCGCAGGCGTCGCGGGCCTGGGCGTTGCCGCGCGCCTCGCACAAAAATACGGCCTCGTCCCGCCCGATCACGGCGGAATCTACGGCCTGGGCGAAACTCTCACCTACGCCACCCAGCGGCTGCTCACCAAACACTCCTTAGCCCGCGAGTTCCGCCGCGACCAGATTTCCAAGCGTCCCCTCGCGAACGAAATGCCGCCCCTCAGCGACGCCTTCAAGCGCCTTCAGTCCGGAGGATTCGCGGACTGGCGCCTCACCGTTGACGGCCTCGTTGACCGCCCCGTATCTTTTTCCCTCGCCCAACTGAAAAGCTACCCCTATCGCAGCCAGATCACCCAACTCGCCTGCGAAGAAGGCTGGTCATACATCGCCGAATGGATCGGCACACCACTCTCCCACGTTCTGGATCTCGCGGGAATCCAGCCGCAAGCCCGATACATTGTCTATTTCTCGATCGATCCCGACTGGTGGGAAAGCATAGACATGGCCGACGCCCTGCACCCGCAAACTTTTCTCGCCTACGGCATGAACGGCGGAGATCTTCCCGTCGGCAACGGCGGCCCGCTGCGCCTTCGCCTACCTCGCCAGATCGGCTACAAGAGCGTGAAATTCGTCACGCACATGACAGTCACCGACGATCTGAAGAAGTTCGGCAAAGGCCTCGGCTCCGCGGAACCAGAAGCCGGATACGCCTGGTACGCCGGCATCTGACGCGCGTGTAATCCGAAGGTGCCAAGGCTGCCGAGTTTGCGTGAAGCCTCCAAAATCTCTGCGGGCTGCGCCTTCACGCCATGATCTGAAAATACTGCGTATCCACAAAACGGTACACCGCGCGCCTCGCTCGTACCGCTAGCCTCCTCGCACCGCCTGTGATAAAGATGTTCGGTCCATTTGCTGCACAATCATTGCTAGCAACGGAGTTATTCTTGACTCGTCGAAAAGTTAAACGCGCCGCCGTCACTCTGCGCGACGTCGCGCTGGAAAGCGGCGTTTCTCCCGCCACCGTCTCCATCGTCCTAAATAACGCCCCGCTGTCGCGTTACATCCCGTCCACCACCAAAGATCGCATCGAACGCGCCGCCAAAAAACTCGCTTATCGCCCCAAGGTCGTCTCGCGCTTCCTCAGCGCCAAACGCAATCGCACCGTCGGCGTCATGGTCTTCGACATCACCGACCCGTATTGCACGTTAATTCTCCGCGGCATCGAAAACGCTCTGTACCAGGCCTCCTACCTCCCCATCCTCACCGACGTGCACAATCAGCGCGGCCGTTTCGAACGCTACCTCGAAATGCTCCTCGCGCGTCCCGTCGAAGCCCTCATCGTCGTCGCCAACTGGCTCTTCGTGGATATTGACCTGCTCGCCGACGTGGAAAAACGCAATATTCCCGCGGTCATGATCGGCCGCGAACTGCGTTCCGGCGCCGTCAGCTCTGTCATGGTGGACAACGAAGCCGGCGCGCATCTCGCCATGGAACACCTCCACTCGCTCGGCCATCGCAAAATCGCTTTCATCCGCGGCCCGAAAATGCTCGGAGATAGTTCTCCGCGCTGGCGTGGTGTGCGCGCCTTCGCTCGCTCCGTCAATCTTGAAATTGACCCCGCGCTCGTTCTCGATCTCCCCGATTCCTTCGATCCCAATTCCAGTTACGAAGGCGGCCTGAAACTCACCGAAGAATTCCTGAAGCACAAGAAACGTTTCAGCGCGGTCATGGCCTTCGACGACATGACCGCCTTCGGCGTCATCCGCTGCCTGGCTCGCGCCGGAATAAAAGTTCCCGAAGATTGCTCCGTCATCGGCTTTGACGACGTCATCCCCGCCGGCCTATCCGTTCCCTCGCTCACCACCGTCCGCCAGCCGATGGAAGCCCTGGGCAACGCCGCCGTGGGCATCATTTTAGACGCCGTCAACGCGGCCATCGAGGAACGCGAATCCCCAGCCCTGCACCGGCTGCTGGCCCCCGAACTAGTAGTGCGCGAATCCACCCGCGCCGTTTCCTGGGCCTAGAATTTCG
>Ga0209773_10000304_pt1 | contig 15242 bp, 12 predicted proteins | sample BogFormECP14_OM1_FD_188244 | JGI IMG/M metagenome (GOLD analysis project Ga0209773, IMG submission 188244) | Bog forest soil microbial communities from Calvert Island, British Columbia, Canada - ECP14_OM1 (SPAdes) (version 2) | ecosystem: Environmental > Aquatic > Freshwater > Wetlands > Bog ... | reverse complement strand
GCGCCGATCCAGCGCTCGACGTAGATCGCTCTCGAGCGTCGAGCGATCAACGCGCTGCGCGCGCATCGCCGGTGCGAAGATCTCGGCGCGGTCGCCTCCCGCCTTCTTGGCGTGAGTCATGGCGATCTCGGCCTCCTTGAACAGGTCGCCGCCCCTGCCGTGCGATTTTGGATCAAAGAGGGAAACGCCGATCGACACGGCGAGAATGACTTCCCGCTCGCCAAAACTGATCGGCGTGGCCAGGATGTTGCGCATGCTGCTGACAAATTCGAGGATACGATCGGGCTCCTCGTCCGTCATGACGATGCCGCCGAACTGATCGCCGGCGAGTCTCGCCAGCGTGTCGCCCGGCCTGAGATTGCGCCCCAGCCGCCGCGCCACCGCCAGCAAAACCGAATCGCCCAAAGAAAGACCGACGGCTTCGTTAATCTGCTTAAAGCGGTCGATATCGATGATCAGCGCGGCCGGGCGCGGCCCGCCCGGTCGCCGAGCGGCGATCAGCGCGCTCTCGAGGCGGTCGAAGAACAATTCTCGGTTGGGCAGGCCGGTGAGGTTATCGTGCACGGCGTCGTGGAGCATGCGCTCTTCGGCGGTCTTCATCTCCGTAACGTCAGACAGAGACCCGATGACCCTGACGACTTCGCCGTCCGCGTTGACGACCGGTCGCGCCTTCATGACGAACCAGAAATACTGCCCGTCGCCGGCGCGCAGCCTGATGTCGTGATTGACTCGGCCGCAGCGCTGCTGGAGCAGCCCGTCGAGCGCGGCGGTGTAGCGATCGCGGTCCATCGGGTGAAGCGAGTCAAGCCAGGAGGTCGCCGGACCCTGCAGTGCGCCCCGCTTGAGGCCAAGTTGGTTCTCGATTTCATGACTAACGAAGATCTGATCGGAATCGACGCTCCAGTCGAACACGGTATCGCCCGATCCGGTCATCGCGAGCGCGCGACGTTCGGAATCGGCGCCGCGAATGTTCGATAGACCGTGGCCGACGAAGGCGTTCTGCATCACGGTGAAGCCGATCAGCATGACGATGAGCACGAGCCCGCCGATCAAGCCGGGCGAAGCGAGATCATTGGTCACCACTCCCATGACGGTAAACCCGGCGCCCACCACCCAAACCAGCAAAAGAAACCAGGTGGGGATCAGCATCACCGCGCGGTCCGAACCGCGCGCCGCCATGTTGAGGATGAGAATGAAGCCGATGACCGCGACGGTGGCGATCGAGGTGCGGGCGACCCCGGCGGCGATTGGCGCATTATAGACGGAAAGGCCGATCACCGCCGCCATGAGGATCAGCCATACGGCGGCGATATGCGAATAGCGCACATGCCAGCGACGAAGGTTGAGATACGCGAAGAGGAAGATGATCAGCGTCGCTGCGAGGGTGGCTTCGACGCCGGCGCGCCATATTCGCTCCGCCTCGTCCTCGAAGCCGAAAATCTTTCGCCAGAACCCGAAATCGATGCATACGTAAGCGAGCACCGTCCAGGCCAGGGCGGCGGCGGCCGGAAAGATCACCGCCCCGCGGACGACGAACACGATGGTCAAGAACAAGGCGAGCAGACCGGCAATCCCGATCACGATGCCCTGGTAGAGCGTAAGGCTCGCCTCTTTGTCCTTATAGGCGTCGGGCTCCCACAGATAGATCTGCGGCAGATCCGGCGTGCGCAATTCCGCGACATACGTGACCGTCGCGCCCGGATCGAGCGTCAGGCGAAATACATCGGCGTCAAGGCGATCGTCGCGCTCGGGCGCCGAGCCCTGGCTGGCGGTGATCGTCGTAATTCGGCTCGAGCCGAGGTCCGGCCAGATCACGCCCGAACCGACCAGGCGGAAATGCGGGGCGACCACCAGGCGGACCAACTGCTCATCGCTGTCGTTGGTCAGGGCGAAGACGATCCACGACGGCTCGGCGCCGGCCTCCAGGGCGCTGACCTCAATGCGACGGACGATTCCATCCGCCCCTGGCGCCGTCGAAACCTGGATGCGATCTCCCTGCACACTGTAGTGCTCGACTACGTTGGTCAGATCGATGGCGTCGGCGTCGATCGGCACGCGCACCGATTGCACCGCGATGGCCTGCTGGCAACCGAGCCCCAGGAACAACGCGAATATCGCCAGACGCAGCGCGTGCTTAAACAAGGCCGCGCTCCTCTAGGAGCGGCGCGCGCTGCGCTTCGCCCTCCAGCAGACCAAAGAGGATATGATCTCGCCAGGCGCCGTTGATCCGCAGAAAGGACCGCGCGAAGCCTTCGCGCTGGAAGCTGTTGCGCTCGAGCACCCGCACCGAGGCGACATTGTTGGGAATGCAGGCCGCTTCGATGCGATGGAGGCGCAGCGACGAGAAGCCGAATCCGACGATAGCGGCGACCGCGCGGGTCATATGACCGCGCCGCGCATAAGGGGCGCCGATCCAATAGCCGAGCGTCGCAGCTTGTGCGACGCCGCGCCGTACGCCCCCGATCGTGACGCCGCCGAGCAAGACGTTCGAGCGCTCTTCGAAAATGAGGAAGGAATAGGCCTCATCGCGCGCGATCTCGTCCCCTTGCCGACGCAAGCGGCGCCGATATGCCGCGCGCGTCAAGTCGTCGGCCGGCCAGGAAGGCTCCCAGGGCGAAAGGAAATCGCGGCTGATTTCGCGCAGATGCGACCAGGCGGGATAGTCGACGCTCTGCGCCGGGCGCAAATAGAGCGCCTCGCCGCGCACGAGAGGCGCGGCGTCAGCAATTCGGTTGATGCGAAAGAGCGCCATGATCCGCCCTTATACGCCTGCAAGCCGCTTGGCGACGCCGCTCTGATCGATGACCGCGCCGACCCTGCCGAGCGCAGCCACGGTGGGCGCTGAGCGCAACATCGTCGCGCCGGCGCGGCGGACCTCGTCAACGGAAATTCGATCGATGCGTCTGGCCATCTCCGCCTTGGAGAGCGCGCGGCCGTAGACAAGGATCTGCCGAGCCAGTTGTTGCGCGCGCGCGCCAGAGGATTCCAGGGCGGCCAACAGCGACACTTTCATTTGCGCCTTGGCGCGCGCAACCTCCTCCTCGCTCAGGGCGCGAGCGGCTTCCGCCAAACAGTCGAGCGCCGCTTCCATAAGCACGCCGGTCTCGCGCGGCGCCGCCCCGGCATAAAAGCCCATCAGCCCGGTATCCGCATAGGCCCAGTGGAACGCATAGATCGAATAGGCGAGGCCGCGCTTCTCGCGCACCTCCTGGAACAGGCGCGACGACATCCCTCCCCCTGCCGCGGCGGCAAAAACGTGGGCGGCGTCGTGGCCGGGCTCACAGGCGGCGCGCCCCTCGAATCCGACGACGACGAGGGTTTGACCAAGGTCCTTCTTGACCAGATTCTCGCCGCCGCAATAGCGCGCCGCGCTCGCGACCGGAGCGGCTTCATGCCCCAGAGAGGCGAATCGTTTCTCGGCCAGTTCGACGATCCGGTCGTGATCGACCGCTCCCGCGCCAGCCACAATCGTCGCGCCTGCCCGGTAGTTGCGTTTGAGGTACGAGGTTATCGCCCGCCGGTCGAAGCCAGTGACCCGTTCGCGCGTGCCGAGGATCGGCCGGCCAATCGGCTGCTGAGGCCATGCGGTCTGGGTGAATAGATCGAAGATCAAATCGTCCGGCGCGTCCTCGACCGCGCGAATTTCTTGCAGGATGACGCCCTTCTCGCGCTCGAGTTCGGTTGCGTCGAATTGGCTGTCGGTCAAGATATCGCCGAGAATGTCGAGCGCCAGCGCGCTGTCCTCGCCGAGGACGCGAGCGAAATAGGCGGTCTGCTCGACGCCGGTCTCGGCGTTGAGATCGCCGCCCGCCTGTTCGATTTCCTCGGCGATGTCGCGCGCGCTGCGGCGTCGCGTGCCTTTGAAGGCCATGTGCTCGAGCAAATGCGAAAGGCCGTGCTCCTTCGCCCGCTCGTGGCGCGATCCCGCGCCGATGAAGACGCCGAGCGAGGCGGTTCGCAGCCGCGGCATCGAATCGGTGACGATGCGCAGCCCCGTGGAGAGCTTTGTCAGCTTGACGCTCACGCGGCGACCCTCGCCTGCGCGCCGATGAACCGCTCGACGGCGCCTTGATCATTGGGCAAAACGGAAAAGCGCTCGCGCCGGCTCATCAAACCCGCGAGATGGGGGGGCAGTTGAGGACGCCGGCCGGTGGCGCGCTCGACGGCGTCGGGGAATTTCGCGGGATGGGCGGTCGAAAGCACGACCATCGGCGTGGCGCGATCTTCCCTACGGGCGCGTCGCGCGGAATTCACCGCAACCGCGGTATGGGGATCGAGCAGATAGCCGGCGTTGCGATTGACGCTCGCCATTTCTTTTGCACAGGCCGCTTCGTCGGTGGCGAAGGCGTCGAAATCCTCGCGTATCGCCTTGAGAGGACCAGGGGCGATCGTAAATTCTTTCGATTGCGCGAAATTCTCCATAAGGGCGCGCACGGCCGCCCCGTCGTGGCCATAAGCGTCAAAAAGAAGACGCTCGAAATTCGAGGAGACTTGGATGTCCATCGAGGGCGACTGTGTCGCGACGACCTCGCGCGCCTGATATCTGCCGCTTGCAAGCGCGCGGGCGAGAATATCGTTTTCGTTGGTCGCGATGACCAGGCGCGAGACCGGCAGACCCATTCGCTTGGCGCACCATCCCGCAAGAATGTCGCCGAAATTGCCAGTCGGCGTGGTGAAGGAGACGCGGCGGTGCGGCGCGCCCAGCGCGACCGCGCTGGTGAAGTAATAGACGATCTGCGCGACGATCCGCGCCCAGTTGATCGAATTGACTCCGGCAAGGCCGTGAGCGTCGCGAAAGCTCAAGTTGTTGAACAAGGCCTTGACGATCGTCTGGCAATCGTCGAACGAGCCTTCGATCGCGATCGCATGGACGTTGGGCCGGTCAACCGTCGTCATCTGACGACGCTGCACTTCGGAGACCCGGCCATGCGGGTAGAGGATGAAAATGTCGGCCTGGGAGTGCCCGGCGAAGGCCTCGATCGCCGCCGCGCCTGTGTCGCCCGAGGTCGCTCCGACGATCGTCGCATGCGCCCCGCGTATTTGCAGCGCCCTATTCATCGCTCGGCCAAGCCATTGCATGGCGAAGTCCTTGAAAGCCAAGGTCGGGCCATGAAATAGTTCAGGACGAAGAGATTCTCGTCGATCTGGACCAATGGGGCGACCGCCGGATGGCGGAACCCGGAATAAGTCTCGAGCGTCATCGTGCTCAGCTCGCGCTCCGAAAGCGCATCCTCGACATAAGGCAAAATAACGCGCGCTGCCGCCTCGGCATAGGATGCTCCAGCCATGGCTTCGATTGCGGCCGGCGCCAATCGCGGCGTCGCCTCCGGAACATAAAGTCCGCCGTCGCGCGCCAGACCCGCCACAAGAGCGTCCGAGAAGCCGAGCTTCCGCGCCTCCCCGCGCGTCGAGAGATAAAGCACCGCGATGAAATCCTTTGATGGGCGCGCTGGTCTAACGCATTTCGCTGCAAAAACGAAACGCTCCCTCAAGGCGCAAAAAATGCGGCCAAAGGATGATCGTGGCGTATTAACGTTGACACACCGGGCAATAGAACGTCGAGCGTCCGGCTTGGACGATCCTGGCAATTCGGCCCGCGCAGCGCCGTCTTGGGCAGGCCGCGCCTTCCTTCTCGTAGACGGCGAATGCGTGCTGGAAATAACCCAGAGCGCCGTCGGTGCGGCGATGATCTCGCAAAGATGAGCCGCCGGCCGCGATCGCCTCTTCAAGAACGGCGCGGATCGACTTGGCGAGGGCCCCAGCCCGAGCCGCCCCGCCGCGTCCCGCGAGAGTCCCTGCGACCCTTCGCGGCGACAGCTTGGCGCGGTGCAGCGCTTCGCAGACGTAGATGTTGCCGAGCCCGGCGATGAGACCCTGATCGAGCAAAGCGGCTTTTAATGGCGACTTGCGCCCCGCCATTATCCGCGCCAGCGCTCTGCCATCGAACTCGTCGCTCAGCGGCTCAAGGCCCAGTCCGCGCAACGGCTCGACGCTCCCGGAAGGGTCGAGCTGAGCCAGCTGCATCGATCCGAAGCGACGTGGATCGTTGTAGATGATGCGCGCGCCGCTGCTAAGCACGATCGTGACGTGATCATGCGCCCGGTCTTTTGAGCGGGCGAAGCGGAAGTGGCCAGGCGAACCGCCGCGCGCGCCCCGCTCGACGCGGAACGAGCCCGACATCCCAAGGTGCATGATGAGCGCCTCGCCGCTGTCGAGATTGGCGAGGATATATTTCGCGCGGCGCGAAAGACTTTCGATCCGCCGACCGACCAGACGTTCGACGAACCGGTCGGGAAAGGGCGTGCGCAGACCGGCTCGCTTGAGAGCGACGGCCGCGATGCGTGCGCCGGTCATGGCTTCGGCGAGGCCTCGACGCACAGTTTCGACTTCAGGCAGCTCCGGCATGATCCCGCTCAGCCTTCCTTGATTGCTCGACTCATCCCCCGCTGCGAGCGCGCGGTTCGAAGACAGGCGTCCATTGCACGTCCTCGATCCGCTCGACCCGACACGCCAACATCGCCAGACGGTCGAACCCAAGCGCAGCGCCGCTGGCGGCCGGCATTTGGGCGAGCGCCGCCAGAAAATCCTCGTCGATCGGATAGCTTTCGCCATAGAGGCGAAGCTTCTGAGCCATAGCGGCGGCAAAGCGCCGCCGCTGCTCGGCGACGTCGGTCAATTCGCCGAAGGCGTTGGCCAGTTCGACGCCGCAAACATAAAGCTCGAATCGCTCGGCAAGGCGAGGATCCTTAGCGTGCGGTCGAGCCAAGGCGGCCTGCGAAATCGGGTAGTCGCAAAGGATGGTCGGGCGGCCGATCCCGAGTCTGGGCTCGACTTTTTCGACCAGAATTCGGCTGAAGGCGTCGGACCAACTATCGTCGGGCGCAACGCGGATGCCGATCGCTGTGGCCTCGGCGAGGAAACGCTCGCGGTCTTGACCGCGGCCATCGGCGGAAAGACTCGCAAAGAGATCGACGCCGCAATAGCGCAGGAAGGCGTCTCGAACCGTGAGCCGCTCAGGTTCGGCGCGCGGATCGGCCTCGCCGCCGCGAAATGAGAAGTAACCCGAATCCGCCGCGTCGGCGGCGATCGTCAGGATCGCCGCGCAATCGTCCATCAGTCGCTCATAGGGCGCGCCGGCGCGATACCATTCCAACATGGTGAACTCGGGGGCATGAAGCGCGCCGCGCTCGCGGTTGCGGAATACCCGCGTGAACGAGTAGGGCTGCCGCTCGCCGGCGGCGAGCAGCTTCTTCATCGCAAATTCCGGCGAAGTATGCAGGAAAGCCGGGCGGCGGACGCCATCCGGCGCGACAATTTCGGTCGCAAAGCCGTGCAAGTGGGTCTCATTGCCCGGCGAAGCCTGGAGGATCGCCGGCTCGATCTCGACGAAACCCTCGGCCTCAAAAAATTGACGCAGAGCGGAAAGAATGCGCGATCGCGCAATCAGGCGCGGCCGACGGTCGGCGTGGCGATCGCGAGACCAAAAAGGGAGTGATCCTGGCAAAATAAAGGGTCCGTTCCGGCAGCGCCGATGGGGCTTTCCCAAGAGGAGGATCGCTTCTGGCCTTCGGCGGCAAAATCGGTATGGTGCCGCCCGCCAGAGCGCAAGGGCCACGCGCCATATCGTCTGGTCCGCCCGATTGCGCGCAACATTCTCTGGCCCGCCGGGGCCAGTGCTGAGGACATTAAAACGTGAGAGTCATCGCAAGCTCGATTCGCAAGGGCAATATTATCGAGCGGGAGGACGGCCAGCTCTATGTCGTTCTGTCGGCGGAAAGCTTCCATCCCGGCAAGGGCACGCCAACGACGCAAATCGACATGCGCCGCATTTCCGACGGCGTGAAAGTGTCGGATCGATTCAAGACGACCGAGCAGGTCGAGCGCGCCTTCGTCGAGGACAAGGAATACAGCTTCCTCTACTCCGACGCCGATGGCTTCCATTTCATGAACTCCGATACCTATGACCAGATGCAGGTGTCCAGCGCGGTGATCGGCGATCAAACGCAATGGTTGCAGGAGGGCATGAAGGTCATGCTTTCGATCTTCAACAACATCGCCGTCGCCATCCAGTTGCCGCAGCGCGTAACTTTAGAGGTCGCCGAGACCGAACCGGCGATGAAGGGCCAGACCGCCTCGTCCTCCTATAAGCCGGCCAAACTGTCGAACGGGGCGCGGGCGATGGTGCCGCCGCATATCTCGGTCGGCACGCGCGTGGTCATCCAGACCGATGACGGCGCCTATGTCGAGCGAGCCAAGGATTGACGGCGCTTTCGGACAGTTAAAAGGGGAAGACTTACGATGCAACTCGCCATGATCGGCCTTGGTAGAATGGGCGCCAACATCGTGCGCCGACTGATTCGCAACGGTCATACCTGCGTGGTTTATGACCGCGACGCCGCGCCGGGCAAGGCGCTTGCCGCCGAAGGCGCGACTGCGGTCGGCTCGCTCGCCGATCTTGTCGCCGCGCTCCAACCGCCACGCGCCGTGTGGGTCATGTTGCCGGCGGGCGACCCGACCGAGGAGACGATCGAGGCGTTGGCCTCCCTGCTTGGCATGGGCGACGTGATCATCGACGGGGGCAATTCGTTCTGGCAGGACGACATCCGGCGCGGCGCCGCGCTGGCAAAGAAGGGGATGCACTATCTTGATGTCGGGACCAGCGGCGGCGTGTGGGGATTAGAGCGAGGCTATTGCATGATGATCGGCGGCGACGCGGCGGTCGTGCGTCGGCTGGACCCGCTGTTCAAGGCGCTGGCGCCCGGTCGCGGGCAAATTTCAACGACGCCGAACCGCGAGGGGCGCGATCCGCGCGTCGAAGAGGGATATCTGCACGCCGGGCCTTGCGGAGCAGGCCATTTCGTCAAGATGGTCCATAACGGCGTCGAATACGGCATGATGCAGGCCTATGCGGAGGGCTTCGACATCATGCGGCACGCCGACGCCGAAACGCTGAAGCCGGAGCATCGCTTCGTGCTCAATCTCGCCGATATAGCCGAAGTCTGGCGGCGCGGCAGCGTCGTGACCTCGTGGTTGCTCGACCTGACCGCAGCGGCGCTCGCTCACGAGGGCGAACTGGCCTCATATTCCGGCTTTGTCGAGGATTCCGGCGAAGGCCGCTGGACGCTGATGGCCGCAATCGAGGAAGCGGTCCCGGCCGAAGTCCTTTCCGCCGCGCTCTACACGCGCTTTCGTTCGCGTCAGGAGCATACTTTCGCCGAGAAGATCATCTCGGCGATGCGCAAAGGATTCGGCGGCCATATCGAACCGCACGAGCACAAGGACTGACGGCCCCCCCAATGGTCGGAGGCGGTCTATTCGAAGCCGATCGGAAAATATTTCAAATAGATTTCCGCATAGACGCCGCGCGCCGCAAGCCGCGCCAGCGCCCAATCGATCGCATGGCGCAGGTCCACATCCTCCTTGCGCAACGCCACCCCGACGCCTTCGCCGAAGAAGCGACTCTCGACAAATGGGCCGCCTTCGAAGACGCAGCAATTGCCCGACGCCGTTCCCCCGAGCCACACGGCGAGAGAGAGTCCGTCGCCAAAGGCCGCATCAATCGCGCCCGAACGCACGGCGTCTTGCAGCGCGTCCAAGTTGTCGAAGGTTTTCTCGACAATTCCGGGAAAAAAGGCGTCGAGATAGGCCTTGTGAGCAGAGCCGGCAACCACGCCGACCCTCTTGCCCGACAAAGTTTCAGGGGTGGCTTCGGCGAGCTTTGAGTCCTTGCGCGTAACGAAGCGCGCCGGCGTGCGGTAATAGGGTCGAGTGAAATCAAGCTTTTCTCGCACCTGCGGCCTGGCGGCCAGGGAGGCGATCGCCGCATCGCCCTTGCCGGCGAGCAACGAGTCGACAAGCGTGTCCCAGCGGCGCGCCTGAATCGTGCACGCGACCTGCAGTTCGGTACAGATCGCCCTTGCGATATCGATGTTGAATCCGACCAGCGAGCCGTCGGGAAGCGCGAAGTTAAGCGGCGGATAGTCGTCGTCGGTCAGGAAGCGAATGGCTCGAATGCCGGCGAGGTCCGGCCGCGCGGGCTGCGAGTCAGGGTCCCAGAGGCTTGGCGCCGAAACGCGCCCCTGTTGCTGCGCGAAGGCTGCGAACGCAACCACGCTCGCGAGAACCGCCGCGAAATGAAATATTTTCAATTTTGCCGGCTCTAGACAGGTGACAGCGCCGCCGCGCCGGGTTTGACTATAACAGGCGGCGAAGGCTAGGGCCCGAACGAATTTATTTTGTTGGAATGACGATATTGGCGACGGCGACCGCGCCTCGCTTATTGCGGCGACCCTTGCCCTCCTACGCCGGCCAAATCGAGGCGAGCTGCGTCGGGTGGAAAACTTTTTCGTCGAGGGAGACCCTGGCGCCCGTCCGCCGGTCCTAACGCGTCTGTTGGGCTCGGCGCGCCGGGTCGAACGCCTGCCCGGGCCTAAGGCTCCGGCCTACGCGGCCGAGATCGCCTTCCTCGCACTCTATGGCGGCCTGCCGAACGTGCTGATGGCCGCGAGCGAGACCGCCAGGCGGTGCGGCGTTTTAGGCGACGAGGCGTTGCTCGGCGAAGGGCTCATGCACGACGAGGCGTTCTACGCCCTTCTCGCCAAGCATGTGAAAGCGCCGTTCTACCACGGCGAGATTGCGGTCGCCGCCGACGTCGACCCTGCTCGCGCGATCGCCAGCGGCATCGCGCCGCTTGCCGCCAATGAGCGCGGCCTTTCCTACCTTTTGGCGCCACGCGCGCATTCGCTCGCCCTGCTTCTCGACGCGGCAAGGGCGCGCCGCTTCCCGGTCAAGATCGCCATCGCTTCGCCTCGGCGGTTCGGCGCCAGCGTACGGGCTGCGGCGGCGCGCCGCATCGCGGAGACGAGCGCCTTTGCGCTCAAGGAGGGGGACCGGACCCTGTCGGCGCATGGGGCGCTGAGCGGGCGCCAAATCGCTGTCGGCGGTCTGCTCACGTTCGCCGCGGTCGCGCTCTGGAGCTTGAAGCCGGCGTGGCTGACCGCGGCGGGCTCGGCGGGTCTTTGGGCCTGCTTTTTCGCCTCGATCGGACTGCGGGCCGTTGCGATAGCGGCGAGTCGTTTCGAGGCTCCGGCGCCTTCGGTCAGCCTCGAGCGTCTGCCGATCTATTCGATCGTCGTCCCGCTCAGTCGGGAGGCTGCAATTGTCGACCGCTTGATTTGCGCGCTCGACGCCATCGCCTATCCGCGCGCCAAGTTGGACATCAAGATCGTCGTCGAAGCCGACGACATCGAGACCCTAAGCGAGCTCGCGCGCCGTCGCCTGCCGGCTCGCTATGACGTGATTGTCGCCGCGCCGGGAGCGCCGCGCACCAAGCCTCGCGCGCTGAATGTCGCCCTGCCATTCCTGCGGGGCCAGTACGTCGTGGTCTATGACGCCGAGGATTGTCCTGCGCCGAGCCAGCTCCGCCTGGCGGCCGCGCGCTTCGCCAGGGAGCCCGACGTTGGATGTTTGCAGGCGCGCCTGGTCGTCGACAATGTTGAGGATTCCTGGCTAACGCGCCTGTTCGCCATCGAATATTCCGCCCTGTTCGACGTCATCAACCCGGGACTTGCGGCGATCGGCGCGCCGATCGCTCTTGGCGGCGCCGCCAATCATTTCCGGACGGAGGTTTTGCGCCGCGTCGGCGGTTGGGACGCCTGGAACGTGACCGAGGACGCCGACCTCGGCCTACGGCTCGCGCGCTTCGGCGTTCGCGTCGCCGCCTTGGATTCGGACACCTACGAGGAGCAGCCCGCGACGTTTCGGCGATGGTTCAATCAGCGCCGTCGCTGGCACAAAGGCTGGCTTCAAACCACGCTGGTTCACTCGCGCAGCCCGGCCCGTCTGACCCGCGAGCTCGGACCGATTCGAGCCTTGTGCGCCGGCGCGTTGATCGGCGGCGCGATCCTCGGCGGTTTATTCGGACCGCCGCTGACCCTCTGGACAATCTGGCGCGTCGCGTTCGGCGACTTTTTGGCTCCACACACGTTTTGGGACGCGATGGGCGTGCTGATGACCGTCTCGGTGATCCTACCGGGCGCCGCAGTCGTCCTTACGCCGGCGGTCCTGGGCCTTCGCGGCCGCCGGCTCCATCGGCTCGGTTGGTCGCTCGCCCTGCTGCCCGTCTACTATTGTCTTGTCTGCATGGCCGCTTGGTTGTCGCTTATCGACTTTTCGAGACGGCCCTTTCACTGGTCCAAGACCGAACACGGGCTGGCGCGCACATCCGCATACGCGCGGCGGCGCACTGCGCCGGTCGTCGACGATTGACATCGCGTCGCGTCTTTCTACTGTGCGGCTTCCACCCCCGCATCCGCATGGGACCTCTTCCGGAATGCCGCCCGCCGCTCTTCTCGAAGCCGCTCGGGCCTCGAAGGCTTGGCCGTTCGAGGAGGCCAGGAAAATCATCGCGCGCATCGAGCGGAGCGGCCGCGAAGAGGTCCTTTTCGAAACGGGTTATGGTCCGTCGGGTCTGCCGCATCTCGGCACCTTCGGAGAGGTTGCGCGGACGACAATGGTGCGCCACGCTTTCCGCGCGCTGACCGAAGATCGGGTCAAGACCAGGTTGCTCGCATTTTCGGACGATATGGATGGTCTGCGCAAGGCGCCCGACAATATCCCGAACCGCGACATGATCCTGGAGCATCTCGGCAAGCCGCTGAGCCGCGTGCCGGATCCGTTTGGCGAGTACGAAAGCTTCGCGGCCCATAACAATGCGCGGCTGCGCAAATTCCTCGATGCTTTCGGCTTCGACTACGAATTTGCTTCGGCTACCGCCTATTATAGGTCAGGCCGTTTCGACGCGACGCTTCTGCGCATGCTTGAGCGCTTCGACGAAGTGCAGAATATCATGCTGCCCTCGCTGCGCGAAGAGCGCGCCGCGACCTATTCGCCTTTCCTGCCGATCCATCCGGCGACCGGCATCGTCATGCAGGTCCCGATCGAGGCGATCAACAAGCGCGCCGGAACGATCGTCTGGCGCGACCCGGGGACGAAGGAGTCATTCGAGACCTCGGTCACCGGCGGTCACTGCAAACTGCAGTGGAAGCCGGACTGGGCGATGCGCTGGATGGCGCTCGGCGTCGACTATGAAATGGCGGGAAAGGATTTGATCGATTCTGTACGCCTCTCCTCGCAAATTGCGCGCGCGCTTGATGGCCGCCCGCCAGAGGGCTTCAACTACGAACTCTTCCTCGACGAGAACGGTCAGAAAATCTCCAAGTCGAAGGGCAACGGCCTGTCGATCGAGGATTGGCTGACTTACGCAAGTCCCGAGAGCTTGGCGCTGTTCATGTTCCAGAAGCCGACGGCCGCCAAGCGTCTCTATTTCGATGTGATCCCGCGCACGGTCGACGACTATCTCGCCTTTCTCGACGCCTACCCGCGCCAGGACTGGAAGGAGCGTCTCGGCAATCCGGTCTGGCACGTGCACAGCGGCGATCCGCCCGCCTCCGAGCGTCTCGCCCATGGCGCGAGCGGCGAAACCGCCGTGTCCTTCGGCATGCTGCTCAATCTCGCCGCGGTCGCCAATAGCGACAATCCGGCCGTCCTCTGGGGCTTTCTGAGACGCTATGAACCTTCCGTTTCGCCCGAGACGCATCCTCGGCTCGACCGGCTCGTTGGCTACGCCGTCGCCTATTTTCGCGATTTCGTCGCGCCGAAAAAACGCTACCGGGCCGCCGACGCAACAGAGCGCGCCGCGCTCGAAGCGCTCTTAGCCAAACTCGCCGCTCTGCCGGGCGAGGCCGACGCGCAAACGATCCAAGCCGCGCTTTACGACGTCGCGCGACCGATTGGCCGCTATCAGGACCTCAACGCCAAAGGCGCGAGCGCCGAACGGCCCGGCGTGTCGAACGACTGGTTCAACATGCTCTACCAAGTCCTGCTCGGCGAAGAGCGCGGACCGCGCTTCGGCTCCTTCATCGCCCTTTATGGAATTTCTGAGACGCGCGCGCTGATCAGCAAAGCCCTAGCCGGAGAGCTTGCGGCCCCCGGAGCGGCTTGACATCGGTAGCCGCTCGGAAGAATTCGCAACATCGCGCTGAAGGCAGTCACACCGAGCGCCGCGGGTACGAACGTCCTCAGGCCGCCAAGCGCGCCGACGCGACGCAGAGTTCTCCTATTCCGGCACTGTCCCATTGGCGGCCAAGGCGGATCCCGTGAGATAGAGCGAGCCGGTAACGAGAATGCGCGGCGGGATTGTCCAATCGCGCGCCGCGATAAAGCGAAGCGCAGCCTCGACGTTTGCAGAAGCGGCAGCTTCGATGCCGACGCTCGCGGCGATCTTGGCGACCTCCTCGGCTGGGCGGCCGGCGTGTTCGCCGTTGATGGGCACGGCCAGCACCTCCTGCGCAAGGCCTTTGAAATGGCGAAGGAAGCCGGCCGTATCCTTGGTCGCCATAGTGCCGCAGATGACGATCAGCGGGCGCGGCGAGTGCTCTTCGAAATCAGCCATGGCCGCCGCCAGCACGCGGCCGCCGTCCTCGTTGTGGCCGCCGTCGAGCCACAGTTCCGCGCGCTTCGGCGCGAGGTCGACGAGCTTTCCGCTGCGCAATCGCTGCAGTCGCGCCGGCCAGTCCGCTTCATTGAGCCCGCGTTCGAGGACGCGCGCGCTTAAGGAAGGTTCGATCGCGCGCAAGGTCGCCACGGCGTTGGCGGCGTTGCCATGTTGGTGACGGCCCGGCAGGCGCGGCAACGGTAGGTCGAGCAGCCCACGCGCGTCCTCATAGACGAGCCTGCCGTTTTCCTCGTGAAACGAATAGTCTCGCCCGCCGACGATCAGCGGCGCGCCGACGCTCGACGCCTCGCGCTCGATGACCTCCAGCGCGCGCGGATCCTGGGCGGCGACGACGCCGGGCGCGCCGCGTTTCAACACGCCCGCCTTTTCGAAGGCGATCTTTTCGATCGTCGGGCCGAAGAAATCGACATGGTCGATCGAGACCGAGGCAATCACCGCCGCCGCCGGCCGGTCGATCACATTGGTCGCGTCATAGCGCCCGCCAAGTCCGACTTCGAGCAGCAGATAATCGGCCGGCGTCTCCGCAAAAAGCAGCAATGCGGCGGCGGTGGTGATTTCAAAGACGGTGATCGACTGGCCGGCATTGATTTCTTCGCAGCGATCGAGGGCTTGCGTCAATCGCTGGTCATCGACAAGACCGCCGGTGAGCCGGATCCGCTCGTTGAAGCGCACGAGATGCGGCGAGGTATAGACGTGAACGCGTTTTCCCGCCGCTTCGAGCGCCGCC